>Ga0315910_10001572_pt1 | contig 20803 bp, 21 predicted proteins | sample EdamamesoilMG_FD_204470 | JGI IMG/M metagenome (GOLD analysis project Ga0315910, IMG submission 204470) | Garden soil microbial communities collected in Santa Monica, California, United States - Edamame soil | ecosystem: Environmental > Terrestrial > Soil > Garden | place: USA: California...
CAAGTGACGGCGACGCGAGTTGCCCGCCGGCGCCGCCGCCAGCGCGCCGAGCAGCAGCGGCAGCGCGCCGAAGAGGTGGTTCTCGTGGAGGTGGGTCGAGAGCATGAAGAAGGCGCACGCCGCCATCGCGGCGATCGCGAGCAGCTGCGCGCCGTCGATCCCCGCCCGCCGCGCGCGATGGCGCCGCACCAGCAGCGCCACCAGCGCCGCGAGCAGCGCGAGGAAGAGCGCGAGGCCGACGTGGGTCGCCGTGATCGCGCCGACCAGCGGCGTCTCGCTGTCGCGCCACGGGCCGTAGAGCCACCAGACGTTGTGCGCGTTCACCGAGGTGAAGGCCATGATCCCGACGTCGCCGACGATCCGCTCCGCCACCGCGCGCGCGCCGTGCGCCGCGACGAAGGGGGCGAAGAGGAGCGCCGCCGTCGCCAGCGACGCGAGCGCGCCCAGCAGCGTGCGCGCGAGCCCGCCCAGCAGCAGCGACGCCGCCAGGAGCAGCGGGAAGAAGGGCGCGCCGAGCGGCTTCATCAGCGCCGCCAGCGTCAGCGCGATCCACGCCACGACCACGCTGCGCGTCGTGCCGCGCGGCGAACCGAGCGCGCCGCCGAGGCCGGCGAAGGCGAGCAGCACGAAGCCGGCGTGGATCGAGTCGGGCTGCCCCCAATGGCCGCCGTCGAGCAGCACCGCGGGATTGACGAGCCAGGCGAACGCGATCGCCGTCGCGCTGCCGGACGCGCCGTTCGTGGCGCCGTTCGTCGCGCGCCGGCGCGCGATCGCGACGAGCGCGACCGCCACCGCGAGGTCGGCCAGCAGCGCCGGCAGCTTCACCAGGAAGGTGAGCAGGCGCGAGTCGGCGGCGCGGCGCAGCGCGTCGGATTCCGCGAACGAGTAGAGCCAGCCGACGGCGCGCAGCACGTAGCCGTAGAGCGGCGGGTAGTCGAAGCGCGAGAAGTCGTGGTCGGCGCCGCCCGCGTAGAGCGACGCGAGCCCGTCCTGCTGCGACTGCAGCGCCCAGAGCTTGAACTGTCCGACGTCGGGCGGGTAGCCGGCCGTCGTCGCGAGCCAGAGGCGCAACGCCACGTAGGCCAGCAGGACGAGGACGAGACGGCCGCGCGGCATGATGCGGCGGGAGGGTATCCGCCATCGACACCGCGCCGCAAACGGTCCGCTTCGGCGAGGCGCTCCGCTTCTGGCTGAAGCTCGGCTTCATCAACTTCGGCGGCCCGACCGGCCAGATCGCGATCATGCACGACGAGCTCGTCGAGCGCCGGCGCTGGATCGGCGACCGCCGCTTCCTCCACGCGCTCAACTACTGCATGGTGCTGCCCGGACCCGAGGCGCAGCAGCTGGCCGTCTACGTCGGCTGGCTCCTCCACCGGACGATCGGCGGGCTGGTCGCGGGCACGCTCTTCGTGCTGCCGGGCGCGCTGCTGATGGGAGCGCTCTCGTGGAGCTATGCGGTGCACGGCAACGTGCCGTGGGTCGCGGCGCTCTTCTTCGGCGTGCGCGCGGCGGTGGTCGCGATCGTGGCGATCGCCGTGATCCGGATCGGCTCGAAGGCGCTGAAGGGCCGGGCGATGACGATCGTCGCCGGCCTCGCGTTCGTCGCGATCTACCTCTTCAAGGTCCCGTTCCCGCTGATCGTGCTGGCCGCCGGTCTCGTCGGCTTCGTCGGGGGCCGCAAGTGGCCCCACCGCTTCGCGGCGGGCCCGGGCCACGGCGGCGCGAAGAGCGGCGCGCCGCACGCGAGGGCCGTCCTCGACGACGACGCGCCGCCGCCCGACCACTCGCGCCCCTCGATCCCCCGGCTGCTGCGCTGCCTCGCGATCGGCCTGGTCGCGTGGATCGGGCCGCTGCTGCTCGTGGCGTGGTGGCGCGGGCGCGACGACGTGCTGACGCAGCAGGCGCTCTTCTTCAGCAAGTGCGCGATGGTCACGTTCGGCGGCGCCTACGCCGTGCTCGCCTACATCAGCCAGGCGGCGGTCGAGACGTTCGGCTGGATGAGCGCGCCCGAGATGCTCGACGGCCTCGGGCTGGCCGAGTCGACTCCGGGACCGCTGATCCTCGTGACGCAGTTCGTCGGTTACCTCGGCGCCCATCGCACGCCGGACCCGCTGTCGCCGGCGGTGATGGGGCTGCTCGGCACGCTCGTCACGCTCTGGGCCACCTTCGCGCCCTGCTTCCTCTGGATCTTCGCGGGCGCGCCGTGGATCGAGCGGACGCGCGGGCTGAAGTCGTTCGCCGCCGCGCTGGCCACCATCACGGCGGCCGTCGTCGGCGTCGTGCTCAACCTCTCGGTGTGGCTCGGCGTGCAGACGCTCTTCCGTCGCGTGGAGGAGCGGCGCGCCGGCGGCATGACGCTGCAGTTGCCCGAGCTCGCGAGCGTCGACCTCCTCGCGCTGGCGATCGCCGTCGTCGCGTTCGTCGGCATGCGGAAGTGGAAGTGGGGCATCATCCCGGTCGTCGTCGGCGGCGCGTCGCTCGGCTGGGCGGCGCACGCGTCCGGGTGGCGCTGAGGCCGCGGAGGAACGGAGGAGAGCGATGGGTCCCGCCCCGAAGCTGCGCCGCGTGCTGCTGCTGTCGAACTCGACGCAGCCCGAGCGCGGCTACCTCGACCACGCGGCCGACGCGATCGTGCGCCACCTGCGCGGCGCGAAGTCGCTGCTGTTCGTCCCGTTCGCGCTCCACGACCGCGCCGGCTACGCGGCCAAGGCGCGCGAGCGGTTCGCGGCGCTCGGCGTGCGCGTCGAGTCGCTCCACGACGCGCCCGACCCGGTGGCCGCCGTCGCGCGCGCCGAGTCGCTCTTCATCGGCGGCGGCAACACCTTCCGCCTGCTCGACGCGCTCCAGTCGCTGCGCCTGGTCGACCCGATCCGCGCACGCGTCGCCGCCGGCATGCCCTACCTCGGCGCGTCGGCCGGCAGCAACGTCGCGTGCCTCTCGATCAAGACCACCAACGACATGCCGATCGTCCAGCCGGCGAGCTTCGACGCCCTCGCGCTCCTGCCGTTCAACCTGAACCCCCACTACCTCGATCCCGACCCGTCGTCGAAGCACATGGGCGAGACGCGCGAGCAGCGGCTCCGCGAGTTCCACGAGATGAACGCGCCGCCCGTCGTCGGCCTGCGCGAAGGCGGCTGGCTCGACGTCGACGGCGACCGCATGACGCTCGGCGGCTACGGGACCGTCCGCCTCTTCCGCAGGGGCCAGCCGGCGACCGAGCATCCCGTCGGCGCCGACCTCAGCTTCCTGCTGCAACCTGAGGCGGGAACGAGCTGACGCGTCGCGCGCAGCGAAGCGGTCACCCGGCGCTCCGGCGCACGTCCTCGAGGCGTGACCTCCACGCCCCACGACGCCCTCTTCCGCTCGATCTTCAGCCAGCCGCCGCAGGCGCGGGCGGAGCTGCGGGCGGTGGTTCCAGCCGCGTTGCTCCAGCGGCTCGACCTCGATTCGTTGACGGCGCTCGACGGGACGTTCCTCGATGAGTCGTTGCGGGCGACGTCGGCCGACCTCCTCTTCGCGGTGCGACAGCGCCGCGGCGGTGACGCTTTCGTCTACTTCCTCTTCGAACACCAGAGCACGGGCGATCCGCAGATGGCTCTGCGGATGCTCATCTACCTGACACGGATCTGGGAGCGCCACGCGGCCCTCCACCCCGAAAGGCAGAGGCGGCCGCCGATCGTGCCGGTGCTGATCCACCAGGGCCCGCGTCCATGGCCCTGGCCGACGCGTTTCGTCGCTTCGCAGATCGATGCCGATGACGACTTCGCCGCCCAGCTTGCGCCCTTGCACCTCGACTACGGGTTCGTGGTCGACGACCTCGGCTCCCAGACCGACGGAGAGCTGCTGGCGCGCGGCGACGATGCGATCGCGCGGTTGACGCTGATCGCGCTTCGCAACGGGCGCGACCATCCCCGCCTGCTCGAGCACGTCGCGGAGATGACCCGCGCACTCGAGGTCGACCTGAGGGGGCCGACCGTCGTGGAGGCGCTCCACCGACTCGCACGCTATGTCTTCCACGTGAGCGATCGGCCGCTGCCCGAGGTCTTCGCGACGATCGGGGCAGCGGCCGGTCCGGAGCCTCGGAGGTGTCTCATGACGATCGCAGAACGCCTGATGGCGGCAGGCGGTCTCGCGGCGCGCCGCGCGAGCCTGGTCGAGATCCTGGAGACGCGCTTCGGAGCGGTGGCGGCGGGAGATCGGCAGCGGATCGAGGAAGCGCCAGTCGAGCAACTCGTGACATGGATCCGGCGCGCGGCCGTGGCGAACGCGGCCCGCGAGGTCTTCGAGACCGCTTGATCGCGTCGCGCGCAGCGGCGCCGGCCTACTTCCCGTCCTTCTTCGCCGGCTCGGCGCCCTTCTCCGGCGGGATCGTGTCGTCGAACAGCGTCACCTTCCGGAACTGCGGGCCGAGCTTGAGGTTGTCCTCCTGCATCAGCCAGACGACGACCTTCTTGCCGCGCAGGTTGTCGCCGCGGCGCGCGATCGTCTCGCGGCACTGAATCTCGGCGCCGCCCATCGGCATGATCGCGTCGATCGGGTGGCCGGTGAAGCGGCGCAGCTGGTCGACGAAGCAGGTGTTGTGCTCGAGGTAGAACTTCGCGAACGAGTCGCCGAGCACGACGATCGGGCTGCGGCGCGCCAGCGCGGGGTTGAGCCGCTCGCCGAGCGTGCGCACCTGCTGCAGGTTCAGCTTCTCCTGCGTCGCGTCGGGCGCCTGGCCGCCGGCGGTGCTGCCGAACGGCGCGGCGCGCGAGACGATCTCGAAGTCGGTCCCCTCGCGGTACGGCCCCGGCTCGAACCACTCGAGCGTGCGCAGGTGGTCGGCGACGACGCTCGCCGCGAGCTGCGACGCGCGCGGCGTCCAGTGCTTGTTGCGCTGGAGGTAGATCTCGCCGTCCTCGGGCGTCGCCGGCGCGCGCGCCGCGACGAACGCCGGCGCGAGGTCGACGGTCTCGACGCCCTGCTCGTTCAGCGCGCGGAGGAACCGCGTGGTCGCGTCGACCATGCCGGGGAAGTCGGCGCCGAGCTTGCCGTCGAGCTCCGGCAGCACGAGCTCGGGATAGAGCTGCACGCGGCTCGGGAAGATGACCAGCACGAAGTCGATCTGGTGCGCCGCGAGCTGGCGCGCCATGTCGACGATCGTCGGGCAGGGATGGTTCTCGATGCGGTCGACGTCGAGCGCGCGCGGCACCGGGCGCCCCTCGGCCGGCAGGTGCCAGTCGACCCAGTGGTCGATCGCCATCAGCGGGAGCCAGCCGCGCGACACCTGCGCCCAGCGCTCCTTGCCGTCGACGATCTCGGCGTGCTCCGACTGCAGCTTGCGCAGCGCGCCCGCGAACTCGTCGCGATGGCCGAACGCGGTGCAGCGGGCGATCGACGCGTCGAGCGCGGCGCGCTGCGCGGCGAGCCGCTCCGCCAGCGGCCGGTGGGCGGTCGCGGTCGCCGGCGTCGGCTCCGGCGCCTCCTGCGCGCGCGCCGCGGCGGCGGCGAGCAGGAGCGGGGCGAGCGCGAGCGTCGTCAGGCGCGACACGTCGTCACTGCCCGAAGATCGGGATCGGCCGCCACATCGGGCCGGTGCGGAACGCCTGCTCGGCGACCATCCAGATGACGATCTTCTTCTTCTTCCAGTCGGCCTCGCTCTTCTCCGCCAGCGCGAGGCGGCAGGAGTCCTCGACGCCGCCCTTCGGGTTGACCTTGTCGATCGCCCAGCCGGTGTGGCGGAAGAGCTGCGAGGTGAAGTCGCAGAAGGTGACGCCGTGGAAGTCGGCGAAGCTGCCCGACAGCAGCACGATCGGGCTCGACGGCCGGACTGAATCGACGCGGCGGCGGCCCGGCGGCGGCAGCACCTGCGTGCACTGGCAGCGCTCCGGCTTCGACCCCTCCGGCGTGCCGCCCCACACGACGTTGACGTCGATCGCCTTCGCCTTGAGCGTCCAGTCCTTCCCTTCCTTCGCCGGCCCCGGCTCGAACCACGGATAGCGGGCGAGCCGCTCCGCGATGAGGCGCGCCGCCATCTCGGCGCCGCGCGGGCTCCAGTGCTGGTTGTAGCGGAGGAAGAGCTGGTCGCCCTTGTCGCCGTCCTTGCCATAGCGCTGCGCGACGAACTCGGGCGCGAGGTAGAGCGCCTCGACTCCCTGGTCGATCAGCGCCTCGAGGAACGGCGGCGTCGCCGGGCACATGCCCGCGAACCCCTCCATCGACGGGAACTCCATCGCGAGCTCTGGATAGAGCGCCGGCCGCGTCGGGAAGGTGACCAGCAGGAAGTCGATGCCGCGCGCGCGGAGCTGGCGGTCGAGGTCGAGGATCGCGCGATAGGGATGGGTCGTGCTCTCGGTGTCGAGCTTGGGCAGCACCGGCCCGCCGTCGCGACGGACGTTCCAGTCGAGCCAGTACTCGAGGCCGCTGTCGGTGAAGACGCCGTCGCCGACGTCGACGAACCGTTCGGTCACCTTCGAGAGCAGCGTGCGCGCGGCGGCGGTGAACTCGTCGATGTGGCCGAAGCGCTCGACGCCCGCGGCGACCGCCTCGCAGCGCGCGCGATCGGAGGCGAGGCGCGCGGCGCGCTGCGCGTCGATGGGCGGCGCGGCGGCCGGCGCCGCTGCGGGCGGCGGCGGCGACTCCTGCGCGACGGGCGCGGCGCCGATCGACGGGAGCGCGAGCAGGGCCGCGAACGCCGCGCTCGACGCGGCGGCGCGGACGGCGGCGCGCGCCGCCCGCTGCTTCGTCCCTCGGTCGTTCAACGCGTGCCGCGCCCCTCGCCGGCGGCCGGAGCGCTGCCCGTCGCGGCCGGCGCGGTCGACGCCTTCGCCAGGAGCTCGTCGATCTTCGCGATGGCCTCGTCGATCGGCTCGCCCTTCCACTGGATCACGCCGTTCTCGTCGAGCACGTAGAGCATCGGCCACTCGCCGACGTTCCAGCGCGTCGCGATCGGCCCGTAGGCGTCGCCGCCGTCCCAGAACGAGCGCCACGGCAACGGCTCGTACTTCATGCCGACCTGCAGCCGCTCCTTCGGGTCGCTGTTGATGCCGACCAGCGCGAAGTTGCGGTCGTGCGTCCGCGCGACGAGTTCGCGCTCGTCAGGGATGTTGTGGACGCAGATCGGGCACCAGTACCCCCAGAAGTCGACCAGCACGACCTTGCCGCGGTAGTCGGAGAGCTTGAAGGCGACGTCGTCCTCGTCGCTCCCCTCGATCTCGGGCGCGACCATCCCGACCTGGAGGTGCTCCAGCTCGTAGAGCTCCGCCTCGGCGACGGCGCCGAGGTAGCCCGCCTTGCGATGGTCGGCGAAGTAGAAGTCCTCGACGACGCGGCGCAGCGCCTTGACCGACGCCTCCTTCAGCGCCGGCGCGCCGCGCGCGACGTTGGCCTCCATCAGCTTCGCGCCGCGCCGCTGGGCGTAGGCCTCGCGCGCCGCGGGCGCCGTCTTCGGATCGTTCCAGTAGGCGACGTCGGAGGCGTAGTCGCGCAGCACGTGCGACAGCGAGTAGTAGGCCCAGCCCTGGACGTCGCGCTGCTCCACCTTCTCGCCGAGCGCGGTGAAGAGCGCCTCGGTCGAGAGGTTCGGCTTGCTGCGCGCCGCGGTCTGGACCAGCGCGACCAGCAGCTTCGGCTCGGCGCCGCTCGCGACGATCGCGTCGATCGCCTTCTGCGCGGTCGCGGCGTCGGGCTCCTGCGCGAGCACCTGCATGCTCGCTTCGAGCGACTCGCGCGATGCCGGCTCCTTCACGGCCTGCACGGCCGCGGCCGGAACCGCCGGCGCCTCCTGCCCGCTCCCGTCCGCCGGCCCGCCGCAGCACGCGGCGACGATCCATGCAACGCTGTTCATCGCACGCTCTCCGTCGGGAACCCGAGCCCGTGACGACGCGGCATTCCACCATCCGATCGACCGAAATGCGACCCCTGCGGGAGCGCCTACGGGGAGACGCGCGCGGAGTTCCCTAGCCGGGCTGCGATTCGGCGCGGCAGTAGGGGCAGAAGCGCCAGCCCGCCTCGAGGCCCGCGCGGCACTTCGGGCACGACGGGCCGGCCGAGGGGCGCGCGGTGCCGCACCACGGGCACGACGCGTGGGCGGCGCGCAAGCCGCGGCCGCAGCCGCTGCACGCGAGGGTCGGCGGCGCGGCGTCGCGCACCAGCAGGTAGACGATCACCGCGACGAAGTTGCCGCACAACGCGAAGAGCGACCAGAGGAAGGCGCGCTCGATCGCGCGCTGGCGCGCGTCCCACAGGACCCACGCGGCGGGCGCGACGAGGACCGCCGCGAAGAGGAGGAAGGCGACCAGCGACGACGAGAGGCCCGCCAGCCAGAGCGGTCCGCCGGCGGCGACGAAGAGGACGACGACCACCACGCCGAGCAGCAGCGTGCCGCGCCGTCCGAAGCGGTCGAGCAGCGATCGCCGGAGAGGTTCCAGCAAGGAGGCGACCTCGGGCGGAGGGCGGGGCTTCACGACGCTCGCGGCTCCGTGAGCTGCGGCGAGACGGTAGCGCGCAGCAGCGGAAGCGCCAGCAGCGCGACCACGGCGCCGAACGCGACGAAGAGGAGCGGCAGGAACCAGTGGCTCGCGCTCGCCGGCGCCGCGAACGCGCGCGCGGCCAGCGGGCTCATCCGCACGAGCGCCGCCGCGAGACCGAGGGCGACCGCCGCCAGCGCGACCAGCTCCGACGGCGCGATCGTGCGCGGCCGCGCGGCCGCGATCGCCGCCGCGCGCCGCTCGTCGCGCAGCGCGAGGCGCAGCGACGCCCAGCTCCGCTTCGCGTCGGCGGCGACCGGCAGCCGGCGCAGCTCCGAGATCAGCGCGGCATGGAACGCGAGCGCGTCGCGGCAGCCGTCGCACGTCGCGAGATGGGAGCGCAACGGCGCGAGTCGCGCGTTGCCGTCGTCGGGCAGGAGCAGCTCGCTCGCCGCCGCCAGGACTGCGTTGCAGGGATCGTCGTCCGGGAGGGCCATGCGGCGACCCTACCCGGACCCTCCGGCCCGCGGATCAACGGGCGCCCGATCGGGGCGCCCTCCCTCTCACGACGCGGCCTCGGCCTCGTCCATGGTCGGGGCCAGCACGTCGCGGAGGCGGTGCATCGCGTAGTGGCAGCGCGACTTCACCGTGCCTTCCGGGATGTCGAGGATCTGCGCGATCTCGGCGACCGGCCGCTCCTCGATGTGGCGCAGGACCAGGATCGCCCGATCGCGTTCCGAGAGGCCGTCCAGCGCCGCGTGGAGGAGGCCGTGGCGCTCCTGCTCCGAGGCGTCGTCGACCGGGCCGGTGCCCTTCGCCGCCGGCAGCAGGACCAGCGCCGAGAGCTCGCTCTCGCTCGACGAGCGCAGCGCGAGGCGGTTGTAGGCGAGGTTCGCCGCGGCGCGATAGAGCCAGGCGCTGAAGGTGCCGCGCGCCGGATCGAAGAGCTCGGCACGCCGCCAGATCTTGAGGAACGCCTCCTGGCAGACGTCCTCCGCGCGCGACCGGCAGCGGAGCATCCGCTCGAGGAAGCGCAGCAGCCCGGGCGCGTGGCGCAGGTGGAGCTGCTCGAGCGCCTTCTCCTCGCCGCGCTGGCACCACGCCATCAGGGCGGCGTCGTCGAGCTCGACCCAGGCGACGGCCGCCGCCTGATCGGCCGCAGCGGCCTCGCTACCATGCGCCCCCTTCCCCTGGGCTCCGGCCCGCGTCGGAAGCACAACTGCGCCAACCTTGCGCGCCCGCTTGCCGGCCCACACCGCTCCAACCACTCCGAGAGAAGCCGTCGCAGTGTTCATTCCGATCACCCCCCACGGAACCCGAGAGCTGGCCATCGCCACGGTCGTTTGCGGCCTCGCGGCCTGGGGACTCTCCCACGTCGCTTGGCCCCTGGCGCTCGTTCCGGCGGCCCTCTTCGGGTTCACCCTCGCGTTCTTCAGGGATCCCGAACGCAAGCTCCCTGCCGATCCCGCGGCGCTCCTCTCGCCCGCCGACGGGACGATCTCCGACGTGGTCGAGCTCGAGGGCAGCGCGCTCATGCCCGAGCCGTGCCTGCGGGTCGGGATCTTCCTCTCGGTGCTGAACGTCCACGTGAACCGTTGCCCGATCAGCGGAGAGGTCGCGGCGCTGCAACATCGACCGGGCAAGTTCCTCGACGCGCGCCATCCCGATGCGAGCGCGCAGAACGAGGCGCAGGAGATCCGGCTGGTCGGGCCGTTCCCGGTCGTCGTGCGGCAGATCGCGGGGCTGATCGCGCGGCGGATCGTCTGCCCGCTGGCGGTCGGGCAGAAGCTCGAGCGCGGGCAGCGGATGGGAATGATCAAGTTCGGCTCGCGGACGGAGCTCCTCGTGCCGCTGCGGCTGAAGCCGGTGGCGCTGGTGAAGGTCGGCGACAAGGTGCGCGGCACGGCGACGGCGCTCGTGCGCGTCGCGGCGCCGGCGGCGTGAGAACGGGGCGCCGCGCGTGAAGCCCGTCGCGACGCTCCCGGCGCTCTGCACGCTCGGCAACGCGTTCTGCGGCTTCCTCGCCATCGCGAAGGGCGCCGACGCGATCAGCCTCCTCTGGCGCGCGCCGTCCCCCGCTTCCGCCGAGACGCTCGAGCAGTTCCACCACCTCTTCGCGACCGGCTGCTGGCTGATCTTCCTGGCCAACATCTTCGACGCGCTCGACGGCCGCCTCGCGCGGATGACGAAGGCGACCTCCGACTTCGGCGCGATGCTCGACTCGCTCTGCGACATGCTGACCTTCGGCACGGCGCCGGCGCTGCTGGTGAAGTTCCTCTTCGAGGCGGAGCGGACGATCGCGTCGCAGGAGGCGTTCCGGCCGAAGCTCGTCCTCCTCACCTGCTTCCTCTACTGCTGCTGCGCGGCGATCCGCCTCGCGCGCTTCACGGTGGAGACCGAGGACGACGCCGACGCGCACGACTTCTTCAAGGGGCTGCCGAGCCCGGCCGCCGCCGCGTTCGTCGCGTCGGGCATCCTGCTCTACCTCCACCTCGGCGATCCCGAGACGCCGGCGTGGCTGCAGGCGAAACGCGGCGCCTTCCTCTGGGTGCTGGTCGGCAGCCTGCCCGCGATGGCGCTGCTGATGGTGTCGCACGTGAAGTACGTCCACGTCGTCAACCGCTTCATGCGCGGCCGCCATCCCCACACCTACGTGGGCCAGATCGTGCTGGTGATCCTCGCGCTGGCGCTGGTGCCGGAGTGGGCGCTGGCGCTCCTCTGCATGGGCTACGTGGTCGGCTGCCCGGTCGTGTCGCTGCTGGAGCGGACGATGAAGCGGCCGCTCTGGCCGGGCGGCGCGAGCAAGCCGGGCGAAGGGAGCGCGACGTGAGCGCCGGCACGCTCGCCGCCGTCGCGTGGGGCTCGAACCTCGGCGATCGCGCGGCGGCCGTCGCGGCCGCGCTGGCGCGCCTCGCCGCCGAGCCGGGCGTGCGCGTCGTCGCCGGCTCGCGCACGCGCGAGACGGAACCGGTGGGCGGACCGCCGCAGGGCCGCTACCTGAACGGCGTCGTGCTGGTCGAGACGACGCTCGCGCCGCGCGCGCTGCTCGACGCGCTGCTGCGGATCGAGGCGGCGGGCGGGCGCGTCCGTGCGGAGCGCGACGGCCCGCGCACGATCGACCTCGACCTCCTCCTCCATGGCGACGCCGTCGTCGACGAGCCGCGTCTCACGCTGCCCCACCCGCGCATGCACGCGCGCCGCTTCGTCCTCGAGCCGCTCGCCGAAGTGCTCCCCGCGTGGCGCCATCCGACGCTGCAGCGCACCGCCGCCGAGCTCCTCGCGCTCCTGCCGGCGAAGGCCGCCGCATGCAGCGCGTGATGCGACGGATCGGACGCAAGGAGGAGATGCGCGCCGCCGCCCGCGAGTGGCGCGCGGCGGGCCGGCGGATCGGCTTCGTGCCGACGATGGGCGCGCTCCACGCCGGCCACGTCGGCCTCGTCGAGCGAGCGCGCGCCGAGTGCGACGTCGTCGTCGCGTCGGTCTTCGTCAATCCGCTCCAGTTCGGCCCGAACGAGGATCTCGCCCGCTACCCGCGCGACCTCGAGGGCGACGCGCGGCTGCTGACGGCGGCCGGCGCCGACGCGCTCTTCACGACGACGCCGCAGGAGATGTATCCGGCCGGCTTCCAGACCCACGTCGCGCCCGGCGCGCTGGCGGAGCCGCTCTGCGGCGCGAGCCGGCCCGGCCACTTCCGCGGCGTGACGACGGTCGTCGCGAAGCTCCTCCACCTCGTCGCGCCGCACGACGCCTACTTCGGCCAGAAGGACTTCCAGCAGGCGCGCGTGCTGCAGCAGATGGTGGCCGACCTCGACTTCGACCTCGTCCTCCGCCTCCTGCCGACGCGCCGCGAGCCCGACGGCCTCGCGCTCTCCAGCCGCAACCGCTACCTCACGCCCGCCGAGCGCGCCGTCGCGCCCGACCTCCAGCGCGCGCTGCAGCAGGTGAAGGCGGCGTTCGACCGCGGCGAGCGGCGGACCGCGGCGCTGGCCGAAGCCGGCCGCGCCGCGCTCGCGCGCCAGCCCGCCTTCCGGCTCGACTACCTCGAGGTGCGCGACGACGAGACGCTCGCGATGCCGGCGGCGCTGGCCCGCGGCGGCGTCGTCGCGGCCGCGGCGTTCCTCGGCGCGACCCGCTTGATCGACAACGTGCTGCTCGGCGACGCCGAGCGGCGACTCGGATGAGGCCCTCCATGCTGCTGCGCGAGATGTTCCAGGCGAAGATCCACGGGATCGTCGTGACCGGCAAGAACCTCCACTACACCGGCAGCCTCGGCATCGACGCCAACCTGCTCGAAGCGTCGGGGATCCTGCCGTTCGAGAAGATCCAGGTGATCAACCTGGCCAACGGCGAGCGCATGGAGACCTACGCGCTGCGCGATCCGCCCGGCTCCGGCGCGTGCGTGCTGAACGGCGGCATGGCGCACAAGGGCGAGGTCGGCGACAAGCTGCTGATCATCACCTACGTCCACGTCGACGAGGAGACGGCGCGCGCGATGAAGCCGCGCGTCGCCGTGATGATCGGCGCCGACAACCAGCGCTGGGAGATGCGCCTCGGCTGAGCCGGCGCGCGGCCGCGTCGGAACGGCCGCTACGGGTCGATCGTGACGAGCTTGAAGTTGCTGGCGAAGCTGACCGGCCCGTTCGTCAGGTAGGCGAAGGCGAGGTCGAAGCCGACCAGCGGCGTCAGCTCGTCGGGCTCCGCGTGGAAGCCGGCGGACGCGAGCCCGGCGCCGTCGAGCACGCCGTCGTTGGTGATGAAGGTCGTCGAGTTGGCCCAGAGCCACGAGAAGAAGACGACGTCGTCCCAGTTGAGCGGCAGCACCAGCGGCCCGACCACCATGCCGGGCGACGTGCCCGACGCCGAGCAGAGCAGCAGGTAGTCGTCGGGCGGGTTGCGGTCGGGCCCGACCAGGTCGAAGTCGATCGTGCCGCCCGCGGACGCCGAGATCGACGTCGCGTTCGCCTTGAGCGTCTCGGTGTGGTTGAGCGTCGGGTAGGGGTAGAGCGTGACCGCTCCCTTCCCGTCGTCGACCGTGACGATGAACTCGTCCTTGCCCTGCCCGACGCCGCCGTCGAACTGCACCTCGTAGCTGCCGTCGCCGTGGTCGACGACCGTGCCGATCGCGGAGAGGCCGGCGCTGGCCGGGCTGTGGTCGACCGTGACCGTCGCGCCGCCCTGCGTGATCGGCGTCCCCTCCCAGTCGGCCAGCGTGATCGTCAGCGTCACGGGCGTCGTGCCGTTGCCCGGCCGCGACTTCTGGCTCATCGCCTGCGTCGAGAGGATCTGGTCGGGCCGGCCGCGCAGGTCGTTGCGCCACGTGTCGAAGAGGCCGCGCAGCTGGAGCACCGGATCGGGGTCGCTCCACTTCTGGTTCGGGACGTTCAGGTCCATCCAGTAGCTGCCGTCGGCGCAGCCGACCGACGCGTTGCAGCCGCCGTCGGTGTTCCCGAAGCGCGAGATCATCATGAAGCCGCAATGGGCCGACTTGTCGGTCGACGGGTCGTAGCCGGGCGGCGGCGCGCCGCAGCGGTCGGCGTCGGACGGATCGCAGCTGCAGCGGCCGTCGCCGCCCACGCGCTGCGCCGCCTCCATCCCCGCCATCAGCTTTTCGGCGAGGTCGCCGGCGGTGTTGATGACCGCCTGCTCGGCGTCGAGGACCACCGCGTCGCCCGCCAGCACGTTGCCCTGGATCGCGTAGTGGATCGTGCCGATGACGCCGGTCACGCCGCCCGCCCACGCGCCCGCCTGCGAGCCGGTGAAGGTCCGCTCGCGGCCGACGAGATCGACGATGCCGTACTGGCGCGACTGGTGCTGCGGGTCGCTGTTGCGCAGCAGCTGGAGGATCGTCTGCGGGTGGGTCCGCTTCTTCAGCTCGTCGCGGATCAGCCGGCGATTCGCGCCGCTGCTGTCGATCGACGACTGCGCGCAGGCGCCGCCGTAGCCGACCACCATCACCGGGCAGTAGATCTCGAGGTCGAAGTTCTCGAGGCAGGTGGCGCAGCCGACGGCGACCTCGCCGGTCTTCGTGTCGACCATCACGATCGACCAGGTCGCGTCGGCCGTCCCGGCCAGCGCGCCGACCGCAGCGAGCGACAACGTGATCGAGCGGACGAAGGAGCGCGGAAGGAGACGCATGAGGTGCTCCGCGACGAGAGGCGACGGCGGCGGATGGTAGCCTCGCGCCCGATCCCGGGGAGACGTGCGCCACCCATGCTCGATGCCCGCTTCCGCGCCGCCGGCCCCCGCTTCGCCGAGGGGATCGCCCCCGCGAAGCTCAATCTTTTCCTCGAGGTCGTGGCGCGGCGACCCGACGGCTACCACGAGCTCGCGACCGTCTTCCACGAGATCGACCTCGCCGACGCGATCCGCGTCGACCTCCTGCCCGCCGGCCACGACGACGAGCTGCGACTGCGCGGCGTCGCGCTCGACGGCGATCCGCGCGACAACCTCGCGCTCAAGGCGGCCCGCGCCTTCCGCCGCCGCGTGCCCGCCGCCGGCGCCGTGCGCGTCACGCTCGAGAAGCGCGTCCCGCCCGGCACCGGCATGGGCGGCGGCTCGGCCGACGCGGCGTTCGTGCTCTCGGCGCTCCACCACCTCTGCGCGCCCGATCTCCCGTTCGCGGAGCTCGCCGTCGCCGCGCGCGACGTCGGCGCCGACGTCGGCTTCTTCCTCCGCGGCGGGACCGCGCTCGGCCGTGGTCGCGGCGACGAACTCGAGCCGATGGCGGTCGCCCGCCCCTTCGTCTTCGTCGTCGCAATGCCGTCGATCGCGATCTCGACAGCGCAGGCCTATGGCCACGCCGACTTGATCGCCCCCCGGCGCGACGTATGTTCCTTCGCCACGGGAATGGCAGGGGACCACGGTCGGGCGGCACTCGTGGGGTGCTTCAACCGACTGGAGAGCGCGGCAGTCCGATTGCGGCCGGAATTGGGCCGCGTGCTCCAGTCGCTGCGGGAAACCACGGGTCGCGCCTGGGTCATGACCGGATCGGGCTCGGCGTCATTCGCGTCGATGGAGAGCGAGGAGGAGGCGCTCTCCCTGGTGCGCGCGTTCTCTCCTCGGCCTGGCCTCGAATGGCGGGTCGTGCGCAGCTTCGACCGTCACCCGGGATTGGAGTGAGACGACGCCGACATCCAGTCGCGTCCGGACGCAGCGGCTCGACGGGCACGCCGCGGCGGTGAGGGGGAGGGCCGGTACGTGCACATCTCCGAGATCCGCGTGAAGCTCGTCGCCGACACCGACGACAAGCTCCTCGCCTTCTGCACGCTCACCTTCGCGCACCAGTTCGTCGTGCGCGACCTGAAGATCATCAAGGGCCCCAACGGCCCCTTCGTCGCGATGCCGTCGCGCAAGCTCACCGACCGCTGCCCGAAGTGCGGCGGCAAGAACCACCTGCGCGCGCGCTGCTGCAACGACTGCGGCGCGGCGCTCGAGCTCGACCGCGCGGGCAAGGACGACCGCGGCCGCGCGAAGCTGCACACCGACATCGCCCATCCGATCCACGCCGAGGCGCGCAACCTGATCCAGAGCGAGATCCTCGCCGCCTACAAGTCGGAGCTCGAGCGCTCCCGGCAGCCCGGCTACACGCCGACCAAGCTCGGCGCCGACTACGACGACGAGGACGAGGTGGCGTCGGTGCGCGCCCCCTTGCGGAGCAAGCCGCCCGAACGCGAAATGGAGGCGTGAGCCCCACCCTCCACCTGCTCGGCTCCGGCCGCGCCGGCACCGCGATCGCTCGTCTCCTCGCGCGTCGGAGCTTCCCGATCGGCTCCGTCTGCAGCCGCAACCTCGCGCACGCCGAGGCCGCCGTCGCCCTCCTCGGCTCGGGCCGCCCCACCGCCGATCCCGCCGCCTGCTTCGCGCCCGCGGCGTGGACGCTGGTCGCGCTGCCGGAAGGGGCGATCGCCCCGCTCGCGGCGCAGCTGGCGAGCCGCCTCCCCGACTGCCGCGGCGCCGTCGCGCTGCACGTGAGCGGCGCGCTGCCGGGCGAGGCGCTCGCCCCGCTGCGCGCGCGCGGCGTCGCGGTCGGGAGCGTCCATCCGCTCGCCGCTTTCGCCGACCGCGCGCGGCCGCCCGACTCGCTGGCGGGCACGACCTTCGACCTCGACGGCGATCCCGCCGCGCGCGCCGCCGCGCGGACGATCGTCGCCGCGCTCGAAGGCCATCCGCTCGAGCTCGACGGCGACGGCAAGGCGCTGTTCCACGCGGCCGCCGCGACCGCCGCGAACGGCCTCGTCGCGCTCCTCGACGTCGCGACGCAGCTCGCGGAGCGTGGCGGCGCGAAGCCCGACGCCGCGCGCCGCGCCCTCGTCGCGCTCGCCCGCTCCGCGCTCGACGCGATCGAGCAGCGCGGCGCGCCCGACGCGCTGACCGGCCCGATCGAGCGCGGCGAGGCGGCCGTCGTCGCCGCCCATCTGGCCGCGCTCGCCGCCGCCGCGCCCGAACTCCTCCCCGCCTACCGCGACTTCGCGCGCGCGACGCTCGCGACCGCGCGCCGCGCCGGCCGCCTCGCGCCCGCCGCCGCGGCCGAGCTCGCGCGGCTCCTCGCGCCATGAGCGTCGCCGTCGTCGCCAGCCTCGCGCCCGCCGGCGAGGTGGAGCTGCGGGCCGCCGCCGCCATCGCCGCGCCGGACGCCGACCTCCTCGAGTTGCGACTCGACCGCGTCGATCGCGACGACTTCGACCTCTTCCTCGCGCTGCTGCCCGAGCTCCCGCTGCCCGCGATCGTCACGGTGCGGCGGCGCGAGGAGGGCGGGCAGTTCGAGGGGAGCGAGGCGGAGCGCGGCGCGTGGCTCGCGGCGGCGGCGCAGCGTGCGGCGTGGATCGACGTCGAGGCGCGGAGCGAGCTCGCCGCGCGGCAGCTCGGCCCGGCGCGCCGCATCGTCTCGTGGCACGACTTCGCCGCGCCGCCGCCCGATCCGCTGGCGCTCGCGCGCGAGCTCGCCGCGCGCCATCCCGACGCGACGATCAAGCTCGCGGCGAACGCGCGCGACCTCGCCGACGTCGCGTCGCTGGCGCGCGCGCAGCGGGCGTGCGCCGACGCGGGGCTGAAGGTCGCGCTCTTCGGGCTCGGCGAGCTGGCGCTGCCGACGCGCCTCCTCGCCGGCAAGCTCGGCGCCGCGCTCGTCTACGGCTCGATCACCGGCCACGAGCCGACCGCGCCGGGCCAGCCGACCGTCGCGCTCCTCTCGCGGCTCCATCGCGTGCGCCGCCAGTCGCGCGCGACCGTCGCGTGCGCCGTGGTCGGCGACCCGATCGGCCATTCGCTCTCGCCGCTGCTCCACTCGACGCTCGCGCGCGTCGACGCGCTCGATCGCGCCTTCGTGCCGCTGCGCGCGCCGACGCTCGCGGGCGCGCTCGACGCGTGCGACGCGCTGCAGGTCGACGGCTGCTCGGTCACGCTGCCGCACAAGGAGGCGGCGGCGCGCATCGCGGCCGGCGCGCTGCCGGGCGAGCCATGGCCGTCGCCGTCGGGCGCGGTGAACACGCTCGTCCGCGCTCCCGAAGGGTGGCGCGCCGCCAACACCGACCGGATCGGGCTGCAGGCCGCGCTCGCGACGGTGGCGCCGGCGCGCCTCGCCACGCTGCGCCGCGCGCTGCTGCTCGGCGCCGGCGGCGTCGCGGCCACCGCGGTCGCCGCGCTGCGCGAGCGCGGCCTCGCCGTGACGATCGCGAGCCGGACGCGCGCGCGCGCCGACGCGCTGGCCGCCCGCTTCGGCGTCTTGTCGATCGCGTGGGACGAGCGGGCCACCGCCGCGCGCGACCTGATCGTGAACGCGACGCCGCTCGGCATGGCGCCGGCCGTCGACGCGACCCCCTTCCCCGCCGCCGCGCTGCGCGCCAACGACCTCGTCTTCGACCTCGTCTACCGGCCGCGCGTCACGCGCCTCCTGCGCGACGCGTCCGACGCCGGCGCCACGACGCTCGACGGAGTCGAGATGTTCCTGCAGCAGGCGCTCGCGCAGCACGAGCGCTTCGCCGGCCGGCCCGCCTCGCCCGCCGCCGTCGCCGCCGCGCGCGCGGTGCTGGCCGAGGCGCTCGGCGGTTGAGCCACCGCGGTCGCGCGGCCGTGACCTGCTGACGAACGGGCGCGCCGCGGCAAGATGGCCCGGCCATGAAGGCCGCCCTCCTCGCCGTCGCGCTGGTCGCGCTCGTCTCCGCCCGCTCGGCGCAGGAGGCGGCGCCGCCGGTGGCCCCGCCGCCCGCGCCGCCGCCGGCCGCGCCCGCCGTCGCGGCGAAGCACTTCGTCCTGATCACGCTCGACACGGTGCGCGCCGACCACGTCGGCTGCTACGGCTACTACCGCGCGACGACGCCCAACCTCGACCGCTTCGCCGCGCAGTGCGTCCGCTTCGAGCGCTGCCTCTCGCCCGTCTCGAACACGACGCCGAGCCACGCCTCGATGCTGACCGGCGTCTATCCGCACGAGCACGGCATCCTCAGCAACTTCTTCCAGCTCCCGGTCGAGGAGCAGCCGGGCTACGCGCTGCGCACGTCGCCGACGCTGCGCACCTTCGCGCAGGCGGCCGCGGCGCTCGGCGCGCGGACCGGCGCCTTCGTCGCGGCGACTCCGGTGAAGCAGTCGACCGGCCTCAACGCCGGCTTCGCCGAGTGGCGCGAGCCGCCGCCGCGCGAGCCGCGCCGCGTCGGCAAGGAGGTGGTCGACGACGGCCTGCGCTTCCTCGCCGCGAACGACGAGCGCCCCTCCTTCGCGTGGCTCCACTTCTTCGACGCGCACGGTCCGATCCGGCCGCCGACGCCGCCGAAGCGCTACCTCGAGCTCTTCCGCACCGACCCGGCGCTCAAGACGTGGCTCGAGGAGCGCGGCGTGGCGCGCGACCTGAAGGGCGAGCACATCGGCACGATCTCGGCGACCGAGGCGTGCAACCTCTACGACGGCTGCGTCCGTTTCCTCGACGACCAGCTCGGCCCGCTCCTCGACGCGCTCTCGACGCCGGAGCGGCAGGCCGACACGCTGGTGATCGTCGTCGGCGACCACGGCCACGGCCTCGGCCAGCACGATTTCCTGAGCCACGGTCCCGCGTGGGACGAGCAGCTCCGCGTGCCGCTGCTGGTGCGCGCGCCCGGCGTCGCGCCCGCGGTCGTGGCGACGCTCGTCTCGACGATCGACCTGCTGCCGACGGCGATGGCGCGCGTGCCGGCGCTGCGCGATCCCGCCTTCGCGCAGCAGTGCCGCGGCCGCGACCTGCTCGACCCCGCGCTCGAGGCGCGCCCGCTCTTCGGCCTCTCCGCCAACGAGCGGCCGCAGCTGGCCGTCACGACGACGACCTGGAAGCTTCTCGAGTGGCCCGACGGCCGCTGCAGCCTCTTCGACCTCGAGTCCGACCCGCACGAGCGGAGCGACCTCGCCGCGCAGAAGCCCGACGTCGTCGCCGCGCTGCGGAAGGTGCTTGCCGACGAGATCGACCGGCAGCGCCGGCGCCGCGAGCTCCACCTGAAGGGCGCGACGAGCGCCGGCAGCGGCATCGATCCCGCGGTGCTCGAGGAGCTGCGCAAGCTCGGCTACGCGGAGGACGGCGGCGACGGCAAGGGCGAGGACGGCGGCCGATGAGGATCGCGACCTGGAACGTCAACTCGGTGCGCGCCCGCCTCGACCGCGTCGTCGGCTGGCTCGACTCGGCGCGGCCCGACGTCGCCTGCCTGCAGGAGACGAAGGTCGTCGACGCCGATTTCCCGCGCGCCGCGTTCGAGGCGTCGGGCTGGCGCGTCGTGACGCACGGCCAGAAGACCTACAACGGCGTCGCGATCGTCGCGCGCGAGGAGCCGGCCGACGTCGTGCGCGGCCACGGCGACGGCGATCCCGACGCCGAGGCGCGCCTGATCGCGGCGACGGTCGGCGGCGTGCGCCTCGTCGACGTCTACGTCCCGAACGGGCAGGAGGTCGGCAGTCCCAAGTACGCCTACAAGCTGAAGTGGCTCGCGCGGCTGCGCGCCTTCCTCGACCGGACCGCGAACGCCGGGCAGCCGCTGGTCGTCTGCGGCGATTTCAACATCGCGCCCGACGACCGCGACGTATGGGACCCCGTGAAGTGGAAGGACCAGTGCCTCTTCAGCGAGCCGGAGAAGGCGGCGCTGCGCGACGTGCAGGCGTTCGGCCTCGACGACGCGCTGCGCCTGAAGCACGCCGACCCCGGGCTGTTCACGTGGTGGGACTACCGCATGGGCGCGTTCCATCGCGGCTGGGGGCTGCGGATCGACCACTTCCTGATCACGAAGAGCGTCGCCGCGCGCCGGCGGTGGGGCCCGGTCGACCGCGCGGGGCGCCAGGGCGCAGGACCCGGCGACCACCCCCCCGGCGTGGTGGGGTTCGGGTGTGCGCGCGACCGAGGGTGAGCC
>Ga0315910_10001573_pt1 | contig 20800 bp, 13 predicted proteins | sample EdamamesoilMG_FD_204470 | JGI IMG/M metagenome (GOLD analysis project Ga0315910, IMG submission 204470) | Garden soil microbial communities collected in Santa Monica, California, United States - Edamame soil | ecosystem: Environmental > Terrestrial > Soil > Garden | place: USA: California...
TGGATGCGCCTGTCCTCAGGCGCGTGGTGAAGGCGCAGCGCCGCGAAACAGCCGTGGGCCACGGCCGACCACCTCGGACGGCAAGTGCCCGCCCCAGTCCCTCGCGCCCGCCCGTCCCTCTGCCTGTCCGCTGCCCTCTGACCTCTGACTTCTGCCCTCTGTCTTCTGACCTCTGTCCACCGCCCACCGCCCCGGCCATCGGACTGTCATCCCCGCGCAGCCCTCGCACCCGAGGGCCGATCGCGGTTGCCTTGGCGTTTCCTCGTTCGACCTTCGGACTTCGTCCCTCGACCCTCGATCTTCCAACTCCATGCCCACCGTCGACCTCACCCAAGGTGACTTCACCCTGCCCGGCGAAGCCGGCTACGAACAGCTCACGCTCCGCCTCGCGAAGAAGTGGGGCGCCGACACGATCCGCGACTCCGACGGCACGCAGCTCTCGCCCGAGATCCTTCAGTCGGGCAAGGCGATCTACTCGACCGTCTGCCTCGTGCGCTCGGTGCAGCCGTGGGCGCGGGAGAATCGCGACAAGCTCCAGCAGAATTTTCTCATGAGCTTCCCTGTCGTCGCGACCAGGGCGTCGACGACGATCACATTGCTCGAGGGTTACTTCACCGAGCAGTTTGAGGTCAACTTCAAGGACAGCCCGAAGTCCTGGTGGCAGGTCTTCGACCGCACCACCGGCCGCGAAGTGGCGAAGGCGAAGTGGTCGGTCAACGAGAAGCGGGGCACGGTCACGATCTCCGGCACGACTCCCGGGCACCGCTACACCGTGAACTTCCTCGCATTCCGCATCTGGGAGGAGATCTCGATGTACAACCACATCACGAACAACTGGGGCGACCGCGAGCACCTCGCCGCCGTCGACCCGATGCAGCCCGCCACCCAGAAGGTGCTGCTCGAGTTCCTGGATACGTGGCTGCGCGAGCACCCGGCGACGAAGGTCGTGCGCTTCACCTCGATGTTCTACAACTTCTCCTGGTTCTGGGGCGCCGACCAGAGGACCCTGCGCGACGTCTACTCCGACTGGGGCGACTACGCGATGACGGTCAGCCCGCGCGCGCTGAAGCTCTTCGAGAAGAAATACGGCTACAAGCTCGCGTCCGAGGACTTCGTCAACGGCGGCCTCTACAACTCCACGCACAACGCCCCGTCGCGCCGCTACCGCGACTACATGGACTTCGTGCACGACTTCGTCATCGCGTTCGGCCGCCAGTGCATCGACCTCGTTCACAAGTATCAGAAGCTCGCCTACGTCTTCTACGACGACCACTGGGTCGGCGTGGAGCCGAGCAGCCCGCGCTTCCACGAGTTCGGTTTCGACGGCCTGATCAAGTGCGTGTTCAACGCCTTCGAGGTCCGCCTCTGCGCGCACGCGAAGGGTGTGAAGACCCACGAGCTGCGCCTGCACCCGTATCTCTTCCCGACCGGGCTCAAGGGCGAGCCGACGTTCAAGGCCGGCGGCAACCCGACGCTCGACGCGAAGAACTTCTGGATCGACGCACGCCGCGGCATCGTGCGCGCGCCGATCGACCGCATCGGCCTCGGCGGCTACCTTTCGCTCGTCGAGCCGTTCCCGGACTTCCAGGACTACATCGAAGGGCTGGTGAGGGAGTTTCGCCTCCTGAAATCCTTCCACGCCGGTGACCGTCCGTGGTGCGCGCCCTACAAGGTCGCCGTGCTCACCGCCTGGGGCGACCTGCGCGCGTGGACCTGCTCGGGCCACTTCACGCCGGGCGTGCCTCTCTACGATGTGCTCGAGTCGCTCGCCGGCCTGCCGCTGGACGTGCAGTTCATCAGCTTCGACGACCTCGTCGCGACGGGCGTGCCGAAGGGCGTGCGGACAATCGTCAACTGCGGTCGCGCCGGCACCGCGTGGAGCGGCGGCCACTACTGGAGCGACCCGCGCGTGGAGGCGATCCTCACGCAGTTCGTGCAGAAGGGCGGGGGCCTTGTCGGCATCGGCGAGCCCAGCGCGCTCGCGCAGCCCGGCAGCCAGTTCCGGCTCGCGCAGGTCCTCGGCCTCGACCGCGACGGCGGGGAGCGTGTCGCGAATGGAAAGTTCAAATACAACCCGCCGCACGTCGCCGCCACGCCGCACTTCATCACGGCCGACGTCACGTCGCCGCTCGACCTCGGCCGGGAGACCGAGGGCATCTACGTGCTCGGCCCGGACACGACCGTGCTGGTCGACAAGGACAACTCACCGCGCCTGGCCGTGCATCCCTTCGGCCGGGGCCGCAGCGTCTACCTCAGCGGCTTCAAGTTCACCCACGAGAACACGCGCCTGCTCCACCGCGCCCTCGCCTGGTCCGCCTCGCAGGAGTCAACCTGGGGCACCTGGCAGTCCGTCAACGTGAAGACCGAGGCGACGTATTTCGCCAAAGCCGGCAAGCTCGTCGTGATCAACAACGCCGGCACCGACGAGACCACGACCGTGACGCTCGGCGACGCCGCGACTGCGAAGAAGGTGAAGCTCCCGGCCCACGGCATCCAGATCTTGGATGTTTAGGCCGGGATGGGGGATCCCGGAGCGTTCACTCCGGGATCCGTGACGAAAGACTTCAGGCGGCCGGATCCTTTGCCTGTTGCCAAGCCGGACGCATTCCGTCCGAGGTGGTCGGCCGTGTCCCACGGCCGTTCCGGTGCCGGCATGCGGCGCGTCTGGAGCACGGCGCAGCGCCCGTATCACGCGCCTGGGGACAGGCGCGTCCACCTTTCAGCCTGAACAGAGCTGTTGAGCCATCCCGCTGCTGCGGGACTTCGCTTCGCTCAGCAGCGATGAGAACACGGAGTTTCTCCTCTCCGATCTCCGTTCTTTCCTGTGCAATCCGGTTCGATCCATGTGCACAGGAGATCGCAGAGATAGCGGAGCAATTCACGAAGCCAACCCTCTGCTACCTCCGCGGCCTCCTGTGAAGACTCCGATCCGTCTTACAGGAGGTAACAGAGGAAACAGAGAAAGGCATTACTCCTGTCCGATCTCCGTTCTCTCTGTTGCCTCCTGTGCAATTCGGTTCGATCCATGTGCACAGGAGGTCGCAGAGATAGCAGAGCAATTCACGAACCCAATCCTCTGCTTCCTCCGCGGCCTCCTGTGAAGTCTCCGATCCGTCGTACTGGAGATGACAGAGGAAACAGAGAAAGGCGTTTGCCCCATCCGCCGCGGGCGGCACCCTGCGCGGCCATGCCTATGTTGACCGTCGTCCCGCCGATGCCGGGCGCTGAGCGCCGCTTCAAACCGTTTGTCGACTTCGTGCGCGCGTCGGGGTGGGAGACGGAGTTTGTCCGGCTCGACTGGACCGGTCCGCAGCCGAACTTTGACTCGACCGCGCTGTTCGCCCAGGTCGACGCGCAGACGGCGGGCAAGGTGGTGATGGGCTTTTCCCTCGGCGCGCTCTATGCGCATCTCGGTGCGCTGCGCGCCCGGCATCTGATTCTCGGCTCGATCTCGCCGTTCTTTCTCGAGGACGACGATGAACCGAAGCGCTGGATGATCTCCTACCGCGCGGGCAACGCGCACACCCCGGCCGACGTGCTCGTGGGCGCCCTCGAGGACGAGCAGATGCACCGCCGCGCGACCGCGGTGCGCGAATTCTACCCCCAATCCACCTACACCGTCGTCCCCGACGCCGAGCACGAGCTCTGGCACCCGAACTACCTGCACGCGATCAAGACGGCCCTGCTGCGCGTGGAAGCCTATCCGTTGCGTTCGGTGTCTAGTTTTCGCTGAAGTCGCGGGGGGTGATTGCCGGGCCGCCGGGTTCCAAGCGGCCCTCGGGATTGCAGGCGCACGGCATGCCAGCGCCGCAATCGCACTCTTTGGGCCAGGCCTTGGTCGGGTGATCCTCACACACCCAGAGCGTCCCTTTGCAGAGCGGGCAGGGTGATAGTGCGTGGTGCTCGTTCATGAGTGGGCCGTCGCGGCAAGGAGAGGGTGCAGTATGAAGACACGCCCTACTTCCGCACGTAGTGCCGGAGCGTCGCCTCGAGGTCGTGTCGGAGTTCGTCGCGGAGGGAGATGGGGGCGAAGACCTCGGCCTGGGCGGCCCAGCGGAGGACGCGGCTTTTGATGCCGGGGAGGTCGCTCAGGCGCAGCGCGAGCTGGGTGCGGCCGTCGGGCAGGGGCGTGAGCACCTGCGTGGCGTGCCAGGGCCGCTCGCGGGCGTAGGCCGCGGCGATCGGGGCCAGCGCGATGCGGATGTCGTGCACCCGGCCGCCCGCGTGCGCACCCGCGCAGGTTTCCACCCGGCGCTTCGCGTCGAAATCAGCCGGCCGCTCGAAGATCTCGTCCAGCGGCTTCAGATCGTGGATACGCGTGAGGACGAAGTCGCGCACGTCGCCGCGGGCGCGGTCGTGGGCGATCAGCCGCAGGAGGTTGTCGAGCAGGCCGATGTCCAGCGGGTGCACGGTCCGCGTCTCCGGTTTCGTCGTGCCCGGCTTGGTGTATCCAAACTGCAGGACGCGGCGGCCCTCGATGGCGTCGAGGATCGGCAGGAGCAGGTCGAACTCACCGGGCCTCGACGGTGGCGCTGGTGGCGCATGGACGTGTTCCATCGACGCCACGGCGCGCGAGACCGCGCTGCCGAGCACGGGTGCGATCTTGCGGAGGATGCCCGCGAAGACGGTACCGAACGAAGCACCGAACATGCCCCCGCACACCCGGTTGGCCAGGGCGACGACCAGCGCCTCCCGGCGGGTGAGGATGAGAAAGGGCAGCGCCTCGCACGGTCGCGTGAAGAGGAAGGTGCCGCGGGTGTCGTCCCACACGAGCGGCATGTCGAGCCGCGTGCGCATGAAGGCGAGGTCGCGCTTGACCGTGCTGCGCGAGACACCCCACTGCGCCGCGAGCCAGGGCTTGGTGACGAGCCGGCCGTCGTTGATCCACGTATGCAGATCGTAGACACGCTGGAGCGGAAAACCCACGAGCCGCTCGTCGGCTCCGGGACGCCGCCGCGGCGGGAGCGCGAGGGGTTTCGGGACGGGCGTGGAGGACAACGCGGCCTTTTTGCGCGGGGTCGTCTTCGCGGTCCGGACGGGCGCGCGAGCGAGGCGGGCAACAGTGGAAGCCTGGCGGGGCATGGCGGGGCGGGGGTGGGGTGCGGTTCGTTCTCTATCGGCACGGCGAGGGCGAACCACAGCAGACGGACGTGGGACACAGAGGGCACAGAGCACGGACGGGAGGTCACGGAGACACGGAGAGGAGGCGGAGACGCTGGAAGTTCGGAGATAGGAGATGGAGAACACCGGGATGGGCGTCCGATCCTCCGACTCCTCGCTCCTTCCGCCGGGCTTCCCACCCAGGGAGTCACACCGGAATCACTGAGCTCCGGCGGGCGGGTGATCACGGTGTCGTGACCTTGGCCGCTACGGCGAACGACGAATCCGCCTGCTTCGTTTCAGATCTGTGTCCATCCGTGTTCATCCGTGGCTAAACCTTCTGCGGCGGTTCGGGCTCCTCGCTGTTTTCTCTGCGTTTCGTTGCATCGCTCGGTGAACTCGGGATCGGCCTCCGTGAACTCTGTGACTGGCTGATCTGGCGTACCGCTGACGGAAGAGGGACACAGTGGGCGCGGAGGCAGAGAAAGCCCCGGAATGAATGGCCGCATAAGGCTCAGAAGGCACACGAGGCTGGGATCCGTCGCTTCAGGTTGAATCCCGCAAACCAGATCTACAGGAGGTAACGGAGAAAACAGAGAAGACGGCACGATCGGCTCTCTCCATCTGTGTTCATCCGTGTCCATCCGTGGTTGAACCCTGTCTTCTCCGTTCCGATCTCCGTTTGCTTCGTTTCCTCCTGTGGACTGCGGGAAGCGAGTTTCTCGAGGGCGGATTTGCGTCGCTGTCGGTCGGTGCTCGCATGCTGGCGGCGGTGCGTGAGTCAGTGGCGGTGGAACGCGGACCGGTGGCGGTGTGTGTTGTCGTGCTGGCGGCATGACGGCGTTCGCGGGCGCGTCGGTTTCTGCCGCTGGCGGCGCGAAGTCGTGGGGTGACGGTATGTTTTGTGGCGGTGGCGGTGCCGCGTGGATCGCTGGCGGTCTGCAGCGTGCCGCGGGCGCTCGTGCATCGACCGCTGGCGGTGTGTTTTTGGTCGCTGACGGTCCTGTTTTGAGGATGGACGGAGTGCATCGTGGTATGTGCGCTCGCGCGCGCGGTGTGGCGTGCGGTGCGCGCAACTCTGGCGCCGGTGCGCCGACAATCGTCGGATGCGCGGCGGGATTGGGTGGCAGCGCGCGGGAAGCGGAACACAGCGCGCAGGACGGTGGCGGTGGGCGGCAGGGCCGTGGCGCGGTGACACGGGGTGCCGGCGTCGGCGCGCGGGGTTTCACGCTTCGCGCGCGGGATGCTGCTGCGCTGCGGCGGAGTCCTGACGCGATGACATGGGTCGCGAACGCTGGCGCGCGGACCTTCGCGGGCGGTGCGCGAGCGCTCGCACCTGGCGCGCCGGTGATGATCAGCCGCGCGCGGCGCGCTGAAGCGTCTGTCCGAAGCGGTGGCTCCGGCGCGATTCCGGAGGCGTGGGCCGTAACGCGGGCGGACGCGGCCACACCGAATCCTGAAGAAAGTGCGGAGGGGGTCCGCCAGATGGACCCCGGGGTCTGTTACGCTGTTTCCCGAAATCCGACGCGGTCCTGTTCAACACTCCGGGGCACGATGTCCCGGGCAGGCCCGCGGCGGTTTCACCACAACAAAAACACACACAAGAAAGGACAGGATAGTACCATGAATACGAAACAGAGTAACAAACTGGCCAGCTATGGCGCCGTCGAGGCGCTGTTGAAGGCCACGCCCGAAATCGCCAGCGTGACCGGACTCCCGGAAAAGCTGGAGAAGCTCAGCGCCCGTCTGGCCGAGATCAATACGCTCGCGGCCACGCAGACGCAGCCCCTCCGTGCGAGCGCGGCGGCCCGGGATCACCTCCTCGACCAGATGGCCGACCAGGCCTTCGAGATCGCGGGGTTGATCACGACGCTGGCCCGGGACAGCAGGACACCGCAGCTCGCGGAAGCCGTGGAGGTCGGGCGGAGTTCGTTCCGCCGGGCGCGCCGCAGCCACCGCCAGTGGTTTGCCCAGCGCGTGCTGGACACGGCGAAGTCGGTGCTGCCGCAGCTCGCGGCCTATGGGGTGACGGCGGAAACGCTCGACGCCTTCCAGGCGCGGATCGACGCGGCCAGCGGCGGCATGAAGGCCGCCCGCGGCACGGCGGTGGACAAGACCGCGGCCACGCGCCGGCTCGTCGAGCTCTTCCGGGAGGCCGATGAGCTGATGGACGATCAGATCGACCGGCTGGTCTTCCGCCTGCGCAAGACCCTGCCGGACTTCAGCGCCCGCTACCGCGAGGCGCGCACGATCGTGGATCGTCGCGGAAGCCGCCGGGCCCCGGCCGTCGAACCGGAGGAACCCGGACCGAAGGTCGCGACCGGCGTGACATCGACCGCGACGGATGAACGTGCGGCGTAGAGACGTCACCCGTGTCCATCGATCGACTCCCGCATCGTGCGCCTGCCTGCGCCCGATGTCCCGGTGATCGAACCCCCTGAGCGCCACGCCCGCAAGGCGTGGCGCTTTCGCGTACCCGGTTCACCCGGAAAGGCGCAGTTGAACCACGGATACACACGGATGGACACGGATCGTGGCGGATCCCGCAGTCGGAAGGGGTGGGGACACCGAGGGCACAGAGGACGGAAGCGAGGTCACGGTGGATAGGGCGAACTGCGGCGCGTGAACGCCGGCCGGGCCGTAGCGCAGACTTCCAGTCTGCTCCGCGGCGTGACGTGTGCGTGACGAGGGGCGTGCGGCGTGGTGAGGGCGTGCGGCTGGAAACGATGGATCCCTTTCGCAGACGCGGCCGCGCGGGAGCGCGGCCCTCCAGGTGAGCGGCGTGCTTCAGGTGAGCGGCGTGCTCGGCGGGGGAAAGATCGGGGTGGTGGTTGGCACGGGAGGCGCTAGAGATAGGCTGTCCCGCTTAGCGGGACGTTTGGGGTAACACAGAAAATAAGTGGCCCGGACGCTTAGGGGTAGGCGTCCGGGCCTTCTGTTTTTTCGGGTCGTGCGTGCACGCGCATCCGGGGGCTATCGCCCGCGGGCGAATTTGTACGTCTGCCTCGTCCGGTGCGGGCTTCGGACGGGATCGGCCGTGGGACACGGCCGACCACCTCGGACGGCACGAATCAGTCGCGCTCGATGACGCGGGCAAAGGGCGCTGCGCCGCGATGCGGACGCTCAGCGTACCGGCCCCGGAACGGCCGTGGGACACGGCCGACCACCTCGGACGGATTCAGTTGCGCTCGATGACGGTCGGAGTCGGGGGGCGCGGCTTGGAGAGCGCGGCGACGATCGCGGTGCTCTGCGTCCACTCCTTCGGCTCCGGCGCGATCTCGATGGCGTCGCGCAGGACGCGCAGGGCCTCGCGCATGTGGACGTCGAACGGCTTGAGGTCGGCGTCCTCGTCGTCGTCGCGGTTGAGCAGATCCTCGGCGGTCGGGGCCTGCTCACCGGACGCGGCGACGGAGTCGAGCAGGACTTCGGACTGGGAGTAGTTGAGTTCGGCGAGCGCGTTCTGGCGCGTCTTCATCTCGTCGCGGAATTTCTCGTCCTCGGCCTTCATGGCGCGGCGCTTCTCGAGGTTGACCGAGACCTCCTTGCGCTCCTCGCGTTCGCGCAGCCAGGCGATGCGGGTCTTGAGCAGGTCGAATTCGTCCAGCGTGTTCACGCGCATGCGGGTGGCGTTGCGCAGGTGATCGCAGAGCATGGAGTCGAGCTGGCGGCCGCGGATGCCGGCGGGTGCGATCGTGTCCCACGGGAGGGAATTGGGCAGGTCGGCCTCGCCGATCGGCAGGTAGTCCTCGATGGCGGGGAGGGAGATGTCGGGGATGACGCCCTTCTGCTGGGTCGACGAGCCGTTCGGCAGGTAGAACTTCTGGATCGTGAGCTTGGCGGCGCCGGCGCGGTTGCCCGCGAGCGTGGCGCGGGGCAGGAAGGTCTTCATCTCGAGCACGGCCTGGACGGTGCCCTTGCCGTGGGTCGAGCTGTCACCGACGATGAGGGCGCGGCCGTAGTTCTGGAGCGCGCCGGCGACGATCTCGGAGGCGGAGGCGGAGTAGCGCGAGGTCAGCACCATGAGCGGGCCGTCGTAGGCGACCTTCGGGTCGGTGTCGCGCTTGTCGGAAATCTGGCCGAGGGAGTCGCGGACCTGCACGACCACGCCCTTCGGGATGAACAGGCCGGTAAGGTCAACGGCCTCGCCGAGCAGGCCGCCGCCGTTGCGCCGCAGGTCGAGGACGATGCCGCGCACGCCGGCGGACTTGAGCTTGGTGATCAGTTCCTCGACGTCGCTGGTGACGCTGCGCGCGCCCGCGCCGGAGGGGTCGGTCTCGTCGACCGGACCGTAGAAGGAGGGGATGTCGATCACGCCGATCGGCATGGTGGCGCCGTCGGCGGTCGGGACCTGTTCGATCGAGGCCTTGGCGCGGGAATCGTTGAGCTGCACGACGTCTCGCACGAGCACGACCTGCTTGTGCACGGAGTCGTCGGCCGCGTCGGCCGGGATCATGGTCAGGCGGATCTCGGTGCCCTTCTGGCCGCGGATCATGTTCACCACCTTGCGCAGGTTCATGCCGATCACATCGACCGGCTCGGCCGGGCCCTGGGCGACGGCGATGATGCGGTCGTTGACGTGGATCTGCTTCGACAGGTCGGCGGGGCTGCCGGGCACGACTTCGCGCACCACGCAGTAACCGTCCTCGGTGCTGAGCACCGCGCCGATGCCGATGAGCGAGAGGCGCATCGTGATGCTGAAGTCCTCATAGGTCTCGGCGGAGAAGAAGGTCGAGTGCGGGTCGTAGAGTCGCGCGAGCGAGGAGAGGAAGATTTCCTCGACGTCGCTGGCCTCGAGTTCCTCGAGGTTCTTGCGCATGCGCTGGTAGCGCTTGGTCACGGTGGTGCGCGCCTCGTCGATGGTCTTGCCGTTGAGCAGGTCGGGGATGAGTTCGAGCTTGATGCGCGCGCGCCACAGGGCGTCGGCCTCGTCCATGGTGGCGGGCCACGGGGCCTCGCTCCGGCTCATGGGAAACGTCTCGTCGGTCGTGAGGTCGATGGGGTTTTCCAGTTCCTTCAGCACCCAGTCCACGCGGGCCATCGAACGGTCGCGATAGACGGTGAAGATGGAAAACGCGGCGGAGAGGTCGCCCTTCTCGCGCAGTTTCGCGCCGAGCGTGGGGCCGTAGGTCTGGACAAACTGCGCCTCGTCGGTCGCGAGGAAAAACATCCGCTGCTCGTCGAGGTCGCCCATGAACCCGGTGATGAGCTTGCGGAAGGTCTCGTCGGTGACGGGTGTATTGAGATAGTGGACGTGCTCGAGGAGCTGGACGAGGGTCTTGGACTCCTCGGAGATGAGCGGCGTCGACTTGAGCGCCGGAGTGTTCGCCTCGCACGGGGAAACTAACGGGACCAGCAGGAGCGCGGCCGAGGCGAGGAGGCGATGGGGAAGCATGAGGAGGATCCGTCGGGAGAGATCGCGGTGCGTGGATGTGAGCGTCCTCGCGCCGATTTTGTGCCGCGCAGAACAAACAAAGTTATCGGCTGGTTTCAAGTGTCGTTGAGCCGTCGTCGTGGCGGGAGTGTGGTCCCGGGAGCGAGTCCAAGTCGCAACCAGCAAGGGGGATGCGGAGCCGGAGGACCGGTGCGGAGGCGCAGGGGATTTGCCTGAGGGCCGCGGTCGGCGGTGCGGCGGTGCGGCGGGGGACAGAGGGGGAGATTGGAGGGTGGAGTTCGGAGGGTGGAGGGCGGAGATCGGAGGGCGGAGATTGGAGGGTGGAGTTCGGAGGCCGGAGTTCGGAAGGCGGAGGGAGGCGGGGTCAGCGGAAGAGGCGCGGTTGAAACCACTGATTCCGCGGATGGGCGCAGATGAGGAAATGCGGCCGCGTTGGGATCTGTTCACTCGCGGGGTGAAGTATCTCGGTGCACCGGGCCGGATTGAACGGCCGAAATCCGCGCTCGATGTGCACGCTGGGCCCAAGGTCGCCTGCGGACTTCGGGCTGCACGGTGGACGCGCCTGTCCTCAGGCGCGTGGTGCGGGCGCGGCGCCACGAAACGGACGCGTGGGATGGCCGAGCCGGAACGGCCGTGGGACACGGCCGACCACCTCGGACGAACACCTCGGACGGGACAGGCGCCGACCACCGGTCATGGCGCACCGCCCACGGTCCTCCGTCCACGGTCCACCGTCCCCGGGGCTGCTGCTGCCGCGGCGGCGACCTCAGCGCTTGTTCAGCGTGTCGCGGGCTTCGTCGAGGATGCGGCGCTCCTCGGCGGTGAGGGCGCCGAAGCCCTTGCTGTTGATCTTGTCGAGGATGCGGTCGACCTCCGCGCGTATGTCGCTGGGGGACGAGGGCGTGACGTTGACCGTGAAGTTCTTGGCCGCAGCGCCGACCGCGACCTTCTTTTTGCGTTTCATCCAGGCGGGCATCTCGATCGTCGGGCCGCTCGATTGGAAGATCGCGCCGGGGCGATAGACGAAGCGGTGGTAGAGCCAGCCGGCGAGCATGCTCCCGAGGATGCTGCTGGGCGGAGAGCTGAAGATCTGGCCCTGGAGCTCGAGGAAGATGAAGAGAAACGTCGACAGGCCGAGCGCGAACCAGGCGAGGTGCTTGGCCTTGACCGGGATCGGCAGCGGCAGGGGAAGGATGGCGGTGTCGGCGTGGATGCAGGCGAACACCGTGAAGAGCGCGATCGAGATGCCGCTCGCGCCGGCCACGATCCCGTACAAGCCCGCGGTCCAGGCCACGCCGAGTGTGACGACCGCACCCACGAGGACGGCGCCGCCGACGACCGTCCAGAACCCGCGGCGGCCGATGAGCGGCACGAGCGTGCGGGCGAACATGTGGATCATGACCGAATTGATCACGACGCCGAAGACGCTCCACAGGCTCACGCCGCCCTCGAGGATCGGATACGTGAGCAGGGTCCAGAGCCGGAAGCCCCGCACCGCGTCGAGACTGAGCACGCCGTTCTGGATCACGAACGCCGCCCCGCCGGGGACGAAGGTCATGACGATCGCCTGCGCGATGAAGCCGAAGACGATCGCCAGGATGAGTGGCTTCGCGACCGCGGCGTCGCGCGGATCGGGTTCTGCCTGCATGTAGTCGCGGTCGTAGATCATCGGGGCGCGCTCAACGTTATGGGCCGACCGCCTCTTGACAAGAGCCGGGAGAGAAAGGTCGGCGGTGGACGGCGGGAGGGTGGACGGGTGGCGGTCGAGGGTGGACGGAGGGCGGTCGGCGGCGGACGCGAGCGTCCCCGCACGCGTCAGGGACTCCCGCTCGCCGAAGCGGCCGTCGGGTCACGGCCGGCCACCGACCCAGCGTGTCGTTCCGACTCAGACCGCGGACGCGGGCACGGGATCCGGGTCGATCCACTTGCCGTGCTCGCGGATGAGGTCGATCAGGCGCTGGTCGGCCTCGTCGGCGGGGATGTTGTATTTCACGCACTCCTTGCCGACGTAGAGGTTGATCTTCCCGGGCATGCCGCCGACGTAGCCGAAATCGGCGTCGGCCATCTCGCCCGGGCCGTTCACGATGCAGCCCATGATCGCGATCTTCACGCCCTTGAGGTGGCCGGTCTGGGCGCGGATGCGCTGGGTCGTGGTCTGGAGGTCGAAAAGCGTCCGCCCGCAGCTCGGGCAGGCGACAAACTCCGTCTTGGAGATGCGTGCGCCCGCGCCCTGGAGGACGTTGTAGGCGAGCCGGGTCGCGCGCACGAGGTCGGTCTCGCTTTCAACGCTCACGAGATCGCCCAGCCCATCGCACAACAACGACCCGGTGAGAAAGCTCGCCTCGAGCAGGCGGCTGAGAAACGCCGGCTCGTGGCGGATGGCCGTGGCCGCGGTGTTGCGGATCCAGAGCGGGGACGCGAGACCGGCGGCGCGCAGCGCCCCGGCCAGCGCGCGCCACGCGCCGACGGCGTGGGCGCCATCGTGCAGGTGCGGCGGGGCGAGGGTCACGATCAACCCGGGCGCCTGCTTCAGCCGCGGCGCGAGGGCCGGCACGGCGTCGGCCCCGAGGGCCACGACCGGGAGCGCGTCGAGCGCGGAGCATCCGCAGAGAAACGTCGTCAGGGTCGCGCCGTCGCCGGCCGCGAACCCGTGCAGAAAGGCGAGCGGGGCTCCGGGGCGCGGGCGCACCGACGGCAGCGCCACGCCGGGCGCGAGGTCGACGACGAGCCGCTCGATCGCGCCCTCGAGACGCGCGGCGAGATCGAAGGCGAGGGCGAGCGCGTCGGCCGAGCCGGCGGAGACGAGCAGGCCCTCGAGCGGCGTATCCTTGAATTGGGGACGCGCCGCGCGCACGGCGGCGGCGAGCGCGGCGGGATCGGCCGGCGCCGGCCCGGCCGCGACGATCACGCGCGGCGGCTGCTCGACGTGGATCGGCGCCTGCGGGCCGAAGGCGACGGGGGCGACGGCGCGCTTCGTGAACCAGAACGGATCGATGCCGTCGGGAAAGTGCGGAATGCGGAGTGCGGAATGCGGAGTGGGGGGATTTCCGATTTTCGATTCTCGATTTTCGATTCGCGGAGCGGGGGCGGACGGGATCCCGACTGAAGTTGCGCTTGCGGGTGGGTGCTCCGGGCCGGGCTTGTTCAACGCGTCGCCCGTCACTCGACGCTCGTCACTGCGCCACAGGCTCATCGCCTTGTCGGCGATGGCGCGGGCGACGGGGATCTCGTAGACCGAGTCCTCCGTGAGCGAGACGCGGATGGTGTCGCCGAGGCCGTCGAGGAGGAGGCTGCCGATGCCGATCGCGCTCTTGATGCGGCCGTCCTCGCCGTCGCCCGCCTCGGTCACGCCGAGGTGCAGCGGGTAGTTCATGTCCTCGGCGGCCATGCGCTCGACGAGGAGGCGGTAGGCCTGGATCATCACCTTCGGGTTGCTCGCCTTCATCGAGAGCACGATCGCACGGTAGTCGTGCGACTCGGCGATGCGGATGAACTCGAGGGCCGACTCCACCATGCCGAGCGGCGAGTCGCCGTAGCGGTTCATGATGCGGTCGGAGAGCGAGCCGTGGTTGGTGCCGATGCGCATGGCCCGGCCGAGCTCCTTGCAGCGCCGCACGAGCGGGGAAAACGCCTCGTGCAGCCGCTCGAGTTCCTGCTCGTATTGGGAATCCGAGTACTCGCGCACGGCGAACTTCTTGCGGTCGGCGTAGTTTCCCGGGTTGACGCGGATCTTCTCCACGTGCTCCACGGCCTCCATGGCCGCGTTGGGCAGGAAGTGGATGTCGGCCACGAGCGGCACGTGGGCGAAGCCGGCGGCGCTGAACTTCGCGCGGATCTCGCGCAGGCAGCGTGCGGCCTGGACGTTGGGCGCGGTGACGCGGACGATCTCGCAGCCGACCTCGGCGAGGGCGATCGACTGGCGCACGGTCGCCTCGACGTCCTGCGTGTCGCTGGTCGTCATCGATTGCAGCCGGATCGGGTGCGCGGCGCCCACGCCGACGCCGCCGATCATCACCTCGGTCGTGCGCCGCCGCACCGTGCGGAAACGCGAATCGCAATAGGCCATGGAGGGGAGCAAACCGCCGCGGCGGCCGGGATCAAGGCGCAGGCGCGTCGGCCGGGGCTGCGGCCGGAGCCGGAGTGGCGGGAATCGCCTCAGGAGGGCGATCATCGTGCCAGATGCGTCGTGCGTCGAAGACGGTCACGTAGAGCACCATCGAGAGCAGCAGGACCATGAACACGCTCTGGGTGGTCACGAGGACGTTGGGCGGGATGGCGCGGCCGCGGAGCTTGGCGATCGTGGCGAAAAGGATGTGTCCGCCGTCGAGCACAGGAATCGGAAGCAGGTTGAAGAACGCGAGATTGATATTCACGAGAATCGTGATCCAGATCACGAAACGGATGCCCTCGCGCGCCGCGTGGTAGTAGACATTGCCGATCCCAAGTGGGCCGCTCATGTCGCTGATGCCGACGTCTGAGCGCGGGTCGATCAGGCTGCGGAGGGTGTAGTAGGTTTCGACCAGCACATCCCAGCACTGCGTGAACGGATCGACCCGGATCATTTGCACGTCGGCCGTCAGTGACTCGCCGAGTCCGTGACTCAAACGGATGCCAAGAGCACCGGTGGCGGAGCGCGCGGGGATATCGATCTCGGTGGAAACGCCCTCGCGTGCCACCGTGATTCGATGTTTCGAGGACCGGGCGGCGTTCAGTCGGTCCGTGAGTTCTGCGATGCCGTTCACCGGGTTGCCATTCAAGGCGAGGATGCGGTCGCCGGGCTTGAGGCCGGAACTCTGCGCGATCGAATCGGCGAGGATGCCTTCGACGAGAGGTGCCGAGCGAATCGGCACCGTCAACGTGAGCGTGGCGTCACCCCGCTTGACTACGAGCGGGAGTTCCACACCGGCCTTGGCGGCGAGCACGTCGGAGTAGGTCTGGTCGCTCAGAATCGGTGTGCCGTCGATCGAGACGAGGCGATCTCCGACCCGCAATCCGGTTGCCGCGGCCAGCGAGTGCTCAGGAACCTGGGCCACGATGACCTCGAAGCCCGAGGAAATGCCGACCTTGCGCTTGGAATCGGCTGCCGAAATCTCCGGATGAATCACGATTCTCTGCGGGGCCCCGTCTCGGACGATCTCGAAAACGGTCTCGCGACGGCCGTCGTCCGCGCGCCCGCGTCCGGTCATCACGGCATGGATCACGCTCGTCCAGTCGTTCATCGCGCGCCCGTCGATCGTGCGAATCACGTCGCCGACTTGCAATCCGGCCTTGGCCGCGGCGCTGGGGACACGGCGGCGGACTCCGGCTTCATCTTCGATCTCCACCGATTCGGTGATGTAGCCGATCGTCGTCGACGTCTGGACCGCGCTGACGGGTTGCTTCATCACCCAGAGCACACAGGCGAGGGCGAACGAAAACAGCACGTTGAACACCGCCCCCATGACCGCGACGATCACCTTCGAGGTGTAGCTGATGGGCGGGAGTTTCTCGATCTCCTCGGTCGACTCACCCTCGATGCCGCGCATGTCGGCGAGCTGGGGCAGGGCGACGTAACCGCCGAGCGGAATCCAGGACACGCGGTACTCCACGCCGTCGCGGGTCCATCCGAAGATGCGCGGGCCGAACCCGATGGAAAACCGGTCGATCTTCAGGCCGCGCGCGCGCGCCGCGAGGAAGTGCCCGAGCTCGTGCACGAAGATCGAGCCGCCGAAAAACAGCACGATCAGCACGACCGACCACACATTCGAAAAGAGGGACTGGATGAGTTCAGGCATGGGTTAGCGTAAAATGAGGCGATCGGCCGTGGCCCGGGCTTCCTGCTCGACCGCGAGGATTTCTTCCAAATTTGACGCCTCCCGCACGGGGGTCGCTTCGAGCGACTTACGCACGATGGCGGAGATTTCAAGGAAGCCGATGCGCCGGTCGAGGAACGCGGCCACGGCGACCTCGTTGGCGGCGTTGTAGACCGCGGTGGCCGTGCCGCCGGCCGCAAGGGCCTCGCGCGCCAGCTCGAGGCACGGGTAGCGCCCGCTCTCGCAGGGGCGGAACTCCAGCCGCATGGCCTGCGAAAAATCCAGCGTCGGGACCACGCCCGGCGCGCGGTCCGGGTGGAGCAGGGCGTGCTGGATCGCAAAGGTCATCGAGGGCGGCGAGAGCTGCGCGAGGTAGGAGCCGTCGATGAACTCCACCATCGAGTGCACGATGCTCTGCGGGTGGATGACCACGTCGATCTGGCCGGGGGTGACGTTGAAGAGCCAGCGCGCCTCGATCACCTCGAGGCCCTTGTTGGCCATGGTGGCGGAATCGACCGTGATCTTCGGGCCCATCGACCAGTTGGGATGGGCGAGGGCCTGCTCGGGCGTGACGTGCGCGAGTTGGTCGGCGGGCAGGTCGCGGAACGCGCCGCCCGAGGCCGTGAGCACGAGGCGGCGGATGTGCCGCGGCGTGGCGCCGTCGACGCACTGGAAAATCGCGTTGTGCTCGCTGTCGACCGGGATGAGGCGCACGCCGTGCGCGCGGGCCGCCTCCGTGACAAGCCGGCCGGCGAGCACGAGGATCTCCTTGTTTGCGAGCGCGATGGTGCGTCCGGCCCGGATGGCCGCGAGCGTCGGCCGCAGCGCCGCGGTGCCGGACGAGGCCACGAGCACGACGTCGGCGCCGACGGTCGCGGCGAGTTCGCACGCGCCCTCGATGCCGGCATGGAAGCGTGCGCCGGCCGGCAGCAGGTGGGCGAGGCGCTCGGGCGACGCGTCGGGGCCGGGCTGATACAGGCCGACGTGCGGCACGTCGAAACGCCGCGCGATCGCGGCGAGTTCATCGATGCGCGAGCGCGCCACCACACCGACGAGCTGCAACCGGTCGCGGTGTCCCTCGATCACGCGCAACGTGCTCGCGCCGATCGAGCCGGTGGCTCCGAGCAGGATGATGCGGCGGCGGGACATCAGGATTTTCGATTTTGGATTCTCGATTTTCGATTGGGGCGTCCGGTGGCATCGGCGCTGCGTTCGCGAAACGGCGCCGGGGCCGCTCACACCACCATCCGCAACAGGAGAAAACCCACCGGGGCGGCGAGGATCAGGCTGTCGACGAGGTCGAAGGCGCCGCCGATGCCCGGGATGGTTTTCCCGGAGTCCTTCACGCCGGCCATGCGCTTGAGGACCGATTCGATGAGGTCGCTCGTGATCGAGACGATCGCGGGCGGGATCGCGAGCAGGCCGGCGAGCAGCGGGGTGAACTCCGGCGGGTAGAGGTCGCGGAAGATCGCCACGAGGCCGGCGCACAGTCCGGCGGCGACGATCACCCCGCCGATCGCGCCTTCCCAGGTCTTGGCCGGGCTCATCGAGGGCGCGAGCTTGTGCCGGCCGATGGCCGAGCCGACGAGCAGCGCGCCGACGTCGCAGAACTTGGCCGCGACCACGACCCAGATGGCGAGCATGATGCCGGTGATCTCGTGGTCCCCGCCCAGCCAGAGGATGCGCACGAAGAAAAACATCATGAACGGGATGTAGACCAGGCCGAAGACCGTCGCGATGAGCGTCTCCATGCGGTGGGCACCGGTGCGCTCGCGCATCACGCGCAGGCAGCAGGCCACGATCGTGATCGCGATGAGCGCGCTCTCCATGCCCTCCTTCGTGCCGGCGGCGAGCGGATCGGAGTCGAGCCAGCGCCGGGCGAAGTAGGGCAGCAGGATGAGCAGCAGGCCGAGCCCCACGCCGAGGCGCGCGAACGGCCGGTGGCCGAGCTTGGCCATCATCTGGTAGAGTTCGTACTGCGCGGCGGCGGCGGCCACGGCGCAGAGCACGACGATGCCGTCGCGCTGGAACAGGATCACGGTCGCGATGACCAGGCCCCAGAGGGCGAGCGTGCTGACGATGCGTTTGGCCACGGGGCAGGGGCGATCCGGGTCAGCTCGCGGCGGCGCGGAGTTGTTCGCCGGTGAGGCCGTAGCGGCGCTCGCGGCGCTTGAAGCACTCCGCCGCCTCGCGCAGGTGTTCGCGGGAAAAGTCCGGCCACGGCACCGGGCTGAAATAGAGTTCCGAATACGCGCCCTGGAGCATGAGGAAGTTGCTCAGGCGGGACTCGCCGGAGGTGCGGATGATGAGATCGGGATCGGGCAGCTCGCGGGTGTAGAGGTGGCGGGCGAGGCGCTCCCAGGTGCACTCCTCCGGCCGTGCCTCGCCGCGCGCCACGGCCTCGGCAAACGACCGGGCCGCGGCCGCCGCCTCCTGGCGCGAGCCGTAGCTGAGCGCGAGCGTGAGGTGCCACTCGGTGAAGTGCGCAGTCGCGGCCATCGTGCGCTCCAGCTCCGCGCGCACCGGGTCGGGCAGGTCGCCGGGCTGGCCGATCACGTGCAGCCGCACCTTGTTGCGCACCAGCTCGTTGAGCTCGCGACGGAGGAAGTAGACGAGCAACCCCATCAACGCATCGACCTCCTCGGCCGGCCGGCGCCAGTTCTCCGCGGAGAAGGCGTAGAGCGTGAGGTAGCGGATGTTCAGCTCGCGACAGCCGGAGAGGATCTCGCGCACGGCTTCGACCCCGCGGCGGTGGCCCTCGATCCGGGGCAGCCCGCGTGCTTTCGCCCAACGGCCGTTGCCATCCATGATGATGGCTACGTGGTTGAGGACGTTTTCGTTACGCGGGGCGGTCACGGTGTAAAACGGCGCGATTAAAGATCGGGTCCCCCTGCGGTCAATGGTCGAATCCGGGACGCCCTGCCCGGGGGTGACGCGCCCGACCCTGGCCGGACTGCGGCCGCGGGCCCGGGGGCGAAAGGGGTTGCCCCGATCTGCGCCCTCTGGACGCTCGTCGCCTCCCGACCTGAGCACGACCCACCATGAGTTCCGCGACTCCCTCGACCCCGACCTCGACCCCGAACACGCCTCCCAACTCCGGCCCGCCGCCCGAACGCAAGGGTGTCCTCGACCTCGAGGTCAAGGACGCCCAGATCATCTTCAACTCCGTCTGGAAACGGCTCGAAGACACGATCGGGCGTGACCAGCTGCGTTTTCCCAAGGAACTGATCCTGCTCGGCGGCGCGCCCGGCGCCGGCAAGGGCACGAACACGCCGTTCATCATGAAGGTGCGCGGGCTCACCTGCGCGCCGATCGTCGTCAGCTCGCTGCTCGACAGCCCGGAGGCGCGCCGGATCAAGGACGCCGGCGGCATGGTCGGCGACCGCGAGGTCATCGAGATCCTCTTCCGCAAGCTCCTCGAGCCGGAGTTTGCCGACGGCGCCATCCTCGACGGCTTCCCGCGCACGCGCGTGCAGGTCGAGGCGCTGAAACTTCTCTTCGCGCGCATGAACCAGCTGCGGCGCGAGTACATCTCCACGCCGCTGGCGCGCTGGTTCCGCCAGCCGGTCGTGCACATCATGGTGCTCTTCGTCGACGAGAAGGAGAGCGTCGCCCGCCAGCTCAAGCGCGGCCGCGAGGTGCGCGAGCACAACGCCGAGGTGGAGCGCAGCGGCCTGGGTGAACTCTGGGACGAGCGCTCGACCGACCTGAGCGAGGAGTCCGCGCGGCACCGCTACCGCGTCTTCAAGGAAAAGACCTACGACGCGCTGCAATCGCTGCGCGAGATCTTCCACTTCCATTTCATCAACGCGCAGGGCCCCGTCGAGGAGGTCCAGCAGAACATCATCAAGGAGCTCCAGTACCAGAGTTCGCTCGAGCTGGATCCCGCGACCTACGACCGCCTGCGCACGCTGCCCATCGCCTCGGAAATCGTGCTGCACGCGCGGCAGGAACTCGTCCGCCGGCTCGACGACTACGAGTTCAACCACACCGAGCTGTTCCACCGCGTGATCCATTTCATCGAGACCAAGGTGATGCCGATCGTGGTGAGGCACGCCATCTCCGGTCTCGCGCACATCAACTCCGAGGATCCGCTCCTCGAGGAGCCGCACGCCACGGCCATGCTCATCGACATCTTCTCCGAGCGCGGTTTCCGCGCCGCGGTGGACCTGCACCGCATCGAGATCCCGGAAAGGTTCGACGTGCAGACCGGCCAGATCACCTGCCGGACCAAGCGCGTGTTCAGACTTCAGATACGCTTCCAGGGCTCGGAGATCCGCCGCGGCTCGTGACCGGGGCGGCCGGGGCGCGCGCCCTCCGGCGCGCTGAGGCGTGCGCGTGTCCAGGAATCCATCCGAAGGTCGGCGACGCGGCGCCGACGATCGACCCTTGCGCCAGTTCGCGGCGCTCGTCTCCGCGAGTGATGCACGGCCAGAAAGGTAGGGCGAGGCCTCTGGCCGAGCCGCCAGCGTGCGCACGTCGTTGCCGCGGGGCGGGCGGGGGGCACGCCCGACCG
>Ga0315910_10001575_pt1 | contig 20788 bp, 16 predicted proteins | sample EdamamesoilMG_FD_204470 | JGI IMG/M metagenome (GOLD analysis project Ga0315910, IMG submission 204470) | Garden soil microbial communities collected in Santa Monica, California, United States - Edamame soil | ecosystem: Environmental > Terrestrial > Soil > Garden | place: USA: California...
TCGCGCATCGACTTCGGCACGACCTCGAACCGCCTGACGGCGGCCTACTCGTTCCCCGACCGAGCGCGCTGGCACTTCGAGAGCTACGCGGCGCGCGCACGCTCCGAGCACCAGTACTTCTACCGCCTGGGCGAGACCGTGCGGGGCTTCGACGGCCAGCCCTCGCGCGAGCTGGCGGCCGCGGAGCGCGACGCGGTCGTGCGCCAGATGGAGCTGCGCCGCGCCGCGCTGTTCTGGCCCGACGGCTTCGAGTGGGAGGCCAGCGGCGAAGAGCGGCGCGCACCGCTCTTCCTCGACTCCTGCTGCCACGAGGGGCCGCTCGGCGTGCTCGTGGCGGAGCTCGTGCAAGGTCGCCCGCGACGCATCGAGGTCCGCGACCCGCAGGGGGCAGCGCAGGAGGCCCTCGAGATCCGCAGCTGGCAGGAGCTCGGCGGGCGCACCTGGCCCCAGACCCTCGCCCTGTCCGGGCCCCAGGGCGCCTTCACCGAGACCGTCGAGTCGATCGAGACCCGCCTGCACCTCCTCGAGGTCTCCTTCGTGCCCCCCGACCAACGCCCGGTGCCGGCCGTCAGTCCCGGACCCCGCATCCTGGCGCGCGACGTGATCGCGATGACCTATGCGGCCCGCGATCTGCCGGCGGGCACCTCCTGGGGCGAGGCCCTGCGCCGGGCGGCAGAGGAGCACGAGCACGCCCGGATCGAGGCCGAGCGCCAGGGGCTGGCCCTGGATCCGGTGCCGATGTTCGAGCTCGGCCCCGATGCCCTCCCGGTGCGCTTGCTCCTGCGCCTGGACGCCCCTCGCACGCCACCACCTGACGGCCACGTGACCCTTCCGGAGCGCCCGGGCCTGTTCTTGCTGCTGGACGATCCCGCGGCTCTCCAGGCCAAGGTCCTGCAGCGCCTGCTGGAGGCCGTGCCGGACGGCGCGCGGCCGGAGACGCCCTACGTGCGGATCCACGCGCGCAAAGAGGCAGCGGTCGAGGTGGTCCTGCCGCTCGGGGCCGGGGGCTGACCTACCCGGACTGTCCCCTCGAGTGGACGGTCGGGGTAGGGGGGTGCCGATGCTGCCTCGAGGGGGGGGTATGGCGTGGCATCGTGCTTGCGCAGGAACTTCGTCCGAGCGAGTTTCGGAGGCACCCCATGAAGTACCGGCTACCCATCACCATCGGCCTGGCGCTCCTCCTGGTCGGTGGTCTGCCCTCCTCGGTCCTGGATGCGCAGCGGGGATCGAGGGGCAGCTCGGCCTCGCCCTCGCGCGGCTCCTCGGGCTCCTCCTCGCGCGGCTCCAGCGCATCGCGCCCCTCGTCGTCGTTCCAGGGCTCGCGTGGCTCGAGCGCGAGCCGACCCTCGGCCGCCCCGAGCCGGCCCTCCGCCGCGCCCAGCAGGCCCTCGGCCGCGCCGAGCCGTCCTGCGCCGAGCGCCAGCCGTCCCAGTGCATCCCCGTCCTCGTCGGTCGTCCGCCCGAGCTCGAGCCCGCAGGCCCGCCCGTCCACCTCGCGCAGCTCCACGCCGGCGATCCCGCCCGCCTCGAGCTCGCTGCGACCGTCTCCGAGCGCAAGCGGCTCGAGCGTGCTGCCCGGGGCGCGCCCCTCGCCCTCGCCGAGCGGCACGGACCTCTATCGCGGGCGCTCGATCGCCCCCACCACTCCTCGCTCACCGACCGCTCCGGGTTCCATCGACTCCGCGCCCACGGCAGGGCCGAGCGGCGCGTCGCCAGGGATCGACGCGCCCTCGCCGACCACCCCCGGTCTCTCGATCCCTCCGTCCCGCACCCAGCCCCGGGTGCGCTTCCCCGCGCCCTATGCACCGGCCGGTGCGCCGACCCGGACGGACGGCCTGGACCGGAAGGGGAGCAGCCTCACCCCGCGCGCGCCCGACTCGCGGGGCTCCGGTGCGCGCTCGGGACGGGGCGACTCGCAGCCGCCTCTCGTCAGCTACGACCTCGGTCCGAGCCAGCGCGCTCTCCCTCCCCGTCCGACGGCAGGTCGGAGCGCGCCGGGCGGCGTCGCGCCGAAGGGGTCGACGACGGCTCCCGGGGCGCGCGCGCCCGGAGGCAAGGACCCAGGGCCGACGCGCGGCGCGCCGGGCGGCAAGTCCTCGGGCCCGCGAGCCGGTGACGCGAAGGATCGGGCCCCGAGCGGTCCGGTCAAGGACTGGAAGGAGATCCAGCGCAACTCGCCCGAGACGGGGCGCGAGATCCTCGTCGCGAACAAGCTCGCGGGCGCCTCGCGCGATGTGGGCCTGGAAGTCGCCGCGCGGACCCTCGGCGGTGTGAAGCCGGGGGGCAACTCCCGGGGCGGCGGTGTGAAGCCTGGTGGCACGCGCGGGGGCGGCGTCCAGCCCGGCGATTACCGCGGCGGCTCGAGCAGCAGCTCCTGGGATTGTGATCCGTGGGGCTGGGACGACTGCTGGTACGGCGGCTTCTACGTCGGCGTGGGCTTCGGCTGGGGCTGGGGGTGGGGCTGCAGCTGGGGTTATCCCTGGTACTGGAGCTGCTACTACCCGGCCTGGTGGTGGTGGTCCTACCCCTACTACTACTACGACTACTGCGCCTATCCGGCGACGACGGTGATCTACACGCAGCCGGCGAGCGAGGTCGTGTACGTGGAGACCGCCAGCGAGCCGGTCGGTGAGGGCGTGGTCGGCGCTCAGCCGAGCGGGGCCGTCGCGCCGCCCGCCGCGGCGCCGAGCGCGCTCTCGATCGCGGCCCAGCGCTACCTCGATCTGGGGGACCGCGCGTTCCGCGAGGGACGCTACACGGACGCGGTGCAGTTCTATGCCAAGGCGGTCGAGTTCGCGCCCGACCAGGGCGCGCTCTACCTCGTGCTGGCGGACGCGCTGTTCGCGGCCGGCGACTACCACTACGCCGCCTACGCGATCCGCAGGAGTGTCGAGCTCGACCCGGCCCTGCTCGAGACGCGCGTCGACAAGCACGGCTTCTATCCGGATCCGGCGCTCTTCGATCAGCAGGTCGCCGCGCTCGAGGACTACCTCTTCCGCCACCCGGACGATCGCGACGCGCGTCTCGTCCTGGCCCTCAACTACCTGTTCGGGGCGCGCCCGGCCGAGGCGGTGCGGACCCTCGCGAACACGAGCGTGAGCCAGGATCCAGCGGCGCAGAAGGTCCTGGACGAGGCCCGCGCGGCTCAGCAGTAGCCTGGCGCGCGGTCGGGAGCTCGCAGGGCAGGGGACTGAGCCCGTAGAGATCAGGCCAGCTCGCAGGGCCCGCCCGAGCCGCGGAAGAAGAAGACCGCCGGCCGGCGCCCGAAGCGACGCTCGAACTCGCGCTCGAGGTGTTCCCCCAGTCCGGCGCGGGCCGCGCGCGTCAGCACGACCACCACGCAGCCGCCGAAGCCCGCCCCGGTCAGGCGTGCGCCGAGGACGCCGGGGAAGGCCTGAGCCGCCTCGGCCAGGCAGTCCAGCTCGGGCACCGACACCTCGTAGAGGTCGCGCAGCGAGGCGTGCGTCGCGCTGACACAGCGCCCGAAGCGCGCGTGATCCCCCGCCAGCAGGGCCGCGCGGGCCTCGTGCGTGCGCGCGACCTCGCCCATGACGTGCCGCGCGCGCCGCAGGAGCAGCGGCCCGAGCTCCTGCGCGCTGGCCTCGACCAGCGCAGCGGGGACGTCGCACAGGACGCGCGCCTCGGGTGCGCGCGAGCGGAGGAGCGCGAAGACCTCGCGGCACTCGCTCACCCGCCGGTTGAAGTCGCCCTTGGCCAGCTCGCGGCGCACGCCGCTGTCGGCCACCGCGATGAGGAGCTCCTCGGTGTCGAAGGGCAGGTGCTCGCTGCGCTCGTCGCGGCAGTCGATCCACAGCACGTGCCCCGGACGCGAGAGGGCCACCGCGAAGGGATCCATGATGCCGCACTGGACGCCGACCCAGTTGCGCTCGCCCCACAGGGCGCTCTGGATCGAGGCCTGCGGACCGGCGGGCCGCCCCCACAGCGCGCGCACGGCGTGGGCGGTGCCGACGCAGATCGAGGCCGACGAGGAGAGGCCGGCGCCGATCGGGAGGTTCCCGCCGAAGAGCAGGTCGAACCCGGCCGCGGCGGGCGCCTCCTGCAGGAGGTGCACGATCACCCCGAGCGGGTAGTCGAACCAGCGCCCGAGCGCGGCGGCCGGCAGGGCCGTCAGGGCGCCGCAGTAGACCTCGCCCTCGAGCGTCGAGGCCAGCGTCAGCCGCCCGTCGTCGCGCGCGCGGATGGCCACGAAGGTGCCCCGGTCCAGGGCCATGGGCATCACCGGACCGCCGCTGTAGTCCAGGTGGGCGCCCATCAGGTTGACGCGCCCGGGCGAGAAGAAGAGGCGCGGGCGGGCACCGGGCCCGAAGCGTGCAGCGAACTGCTGCGCGTGTGGCTCGATCAGTGCGTGGAGCTCGGAGGACGGTGCCATCGCAGCGAGGCGCGCGTCCGTGGTGCCCATGCGGGCAGCGTAGCCGGCTCGTGCCTGGCCAGCCAGCCGCTCGCTCGGCGCGCTTCGCGCGCTGGCCGCGCGCTGCGCTCCTCCGTCTGGCCTGACTCCCCGCGTCCAGCTATCGTGCCGCCATGCCCGGGACCTCCCGCCCCCTCGCACTGCTGGTGGCCCTGCTCCTGTGCTCCTGCGCCAGCGTGGACTTCGAGCCGATCGACGCCGAGCGTGGCACCTTCCGCTCCAGCGCCACTTCCTTCACGTTCCTGGGCTTCGACTACCCCCAGTCCGCCATCCTCCTGGCGCGCGCGAACGCCTCGGACTCCCAGCTCCCCAACCTGGTGGTCACGGAGGAGCGCATCTTCCCCTACCTGTGGAAGCTCGACTGGCTGCTGGACCTCATCTCGATCCGCTGGGCCTACGTCCGCGGCACCTACGGCCCGGAGGAGTGAGGCCCGCGCCAGGTCGCCACGCGCCAGGCGAAGATCCAGGTGAGGATGCGCCAGCCGGCCCGGATCGTCCCGCTCAGCGTGCCGGTGATCTTGCTCTGGCCGATGCGGGCCCGGTAGCGCACGGGCACCTCGACGACCCGCAGGCCGCGGCTGTGGGCCTTGAGCTGCATCTCGATCGTCCAGCCGAAGCCGCGGTCGCCCATCGCCAGGCGCCGCAGCGCGCCCACGCGCACGGCCCGGAACGGCCCGAGGTCCGTGTAGCGCGCACCGAACAGGACGCGCATCAGGAAGCAGGCCAGGCGATTGCCGAACCAGGCCTGCGGCAGCAGCGCCGCGAGCGAGGCCCCGCCCAGGATGCGCGAGCCGAGCACGAGCTCGGCCTGGCCGGCAAGGAGCGGCGCGAGCAGGCGCTCCAGGTCCTCCGGGTAGTCGGAGTGGTCGGCGTCGAGGAACACGACCACGTCGCCGTCGCCGAGCGGCGGGACGAGCCCGGCGCCGTCGAGCAGCCAGGCGAGGCCCGTCAGGCAGGCCTGGCCGTAGCCGCGGCGCTCCTCGCGCACGACCGTGGCCCCCGCGGCGTGCGCGACCGCGCCCGTGCGATCGCGCGAGCCGTTGTCGACCACCACGACGACGGGCGTCCGCGCGCGCGGCAGCTCGGCCAGGACCAGCGGCAGCGCCTGCTCCTCGTCCCGCGCCGGCATCACCACGCCGATGCGCGTCATGGCTGCGCGCGCACCTCGGCCACGACCTCGGCGAGCACGTCGGGGAAGGGGCGCGGGCTCCAGCCGAGCTCGGCGCGCGCGCGCCGGGCCTCGAAGCGGAAGTGCAGGCCCAGCAGGGCCAGGGCCTCGGGCGTGGCACGCACGCTCGGGACCAGCCGGTCCCCGAGCCGCGCCAGCGCCACCAGGGCGCGCCAGGCTCCGCCGGGCACGACCCAGCGCGGCGGTCGACGCCCGGCCAGGCGGCAGGCCAGGCCGAGCAGGTCGCGCAGGCTCCAGGCGGACTCCGCCAGCAGGTAGCGCCGGCCGCGCTGGCCGCGGTCGAGCACCAGCTCGATTCCGCGCGCCGCATCCGCCAGCCCGACGACGGAGAGCGAGCCTGGTGGGCACAGCGGGCCCAGACGCCCGCCCACGGCGCGCGCCACGAAGTGCCGCGAGTTCGAGGCCGCGCGCGAACAGCCGAAGACGACCGCCGGACTGGCCACGACGACGTCGCGGGAGTGCGCCGCGGCGAGCGCCAGCTCCTCGGCCGCGGCCTTGGTGCGCGCGTAGGCCGAGTCGAGCCCGGCGCCGCGCAGCGCAGCGTCGTCGTCCAGCACCTCGCCCGGTCCCGCGACCGCCCCGAGGGCCACGACCGAGCTCACGTGACAGACGCGCCGGGCCCGGTGAGCGCCGGCCAGGGCGAGCAGGTGGCGCGTGCCCTCGACGTTGACCCGCTGCAGGCGCTCGCGGTCGGCTCTGCGGTAGCTGATGCCGGCCGCCAGGTGCACGACGTCCAGGGCCGCGCCCGCCCCGCGCGCGGCCGCGGCGGCGGCCTCGAAGGAGCGCGCCAGGCCGCCGGGCTCCTCGAGGTCGGCCCGGTGCCAGACCACGGGCACGCCGCCCAGGGCCGAGACGTCCGAGCGCTCGCGCCGCAGTGCGTGCACGACCGTGCCGCGCGCGGCGAGGCCGCGCACGACCGCGCTCCCGAGGAAGCCGGTCGCCCCGGTGACGAGCACGTGGGCGGCACTCAAGCTTGCCTCGCCCGGTGGAGCGGCAGCCGCAGCCGCGCCAGCGTCCCCGGCGCGTCCGCGACGGGCACGAGCTCGATCTGGCCGCCCATCTCCTCCACCGCACGCTTCGAGATGGCGAGCCCGAGACCCGTGCCCTCGCTCTTGGTCGTGAAGTAGGGCTCGAACAGGTGCGCGCGCGCCTCCGGCGTGAGCCCGACGCCGGTGTCGCGGATCGTCACGAGCACCGCATCGCCCTCGAGCTGCGTGGTGGCAGACAGGGTCCCGCCCTCGGGCATGGCCTGGAGCGCGTTCGTCACCAGGTTGACCAGCACGCGGCGTAGCTTGCCCGGGTCGGCCCAGACCGTGGCCGGCACGCCCTCGCGCTGGATCGCCACGCCCCGCTCGACCGCCCAGGCATCGTGCAGGTCCAGCACCTCCTCGAGCAGCGCCAGCACCTCGACCGCGCTCGGACGCGCCTTGCGGCCGCCCGTGAACTCGTAGAACTCGCCCGCGATCTGGCGCAGGTGCTCCACCTGGCGCCGCATCAGGCCCATCGTGCGCACCAGGATCTCCTCCGAGCCCGGCGCACCCTCGCGCCGTGCGCGCTCCAGCAGGTCCAGGGAGAGCGTCATGGGCGTGAGCGGGTTCTTGATGTCGTGCGCGATCTGGCGCGCCATCTCGCGCCAGGCGGCGTCCTTCTCGGCCTTGACGATGCGCTCGCGCTGGGCCTTCAGCTCGCTCGTCATGCGGTTGAAGTCCGCCGCCAGGGCCCCGAGCTCGTCCTCCGTGGCGAGCTCGATGCGCGCGTCCAGGTCGCCGCCGGCCACGCGCCGCACCTGCTGCTGCAGGGCCTGGATCGGCCCGGTCGTGCGGCGCGCGATCAGGAGCGTCAGCGCGACCACCACCCCCAGGACCACGGCCGTCCCGCCGATCAGGATCGCGCGCAGCTCCTCGGCCGTGGCGTAGATGTCGTCGTTGTCGATGCCGACGCCCACGACCCACCCGAAGCCGTAGGCCAGGCTCGGGCGGCAGCTACGGAAGGCGGCGTTCTTGAGCTTGCCCTGGAAGCGGTACTCCGGATACAGGCCCCAGCCGTCGTCCGTGGCCACGTCCTCCAGCACCGCCCGGCGCAGCGCGCCCAGCCCCAGGTCCTCGTCGATGCGCAGGTAGTAGAGGTCCCGCTCCGGGTGCGCCAGGATCAGGTCGGCGTCCTCGGCCCACAGCCAGGCGTAGGGCGAGGGGTCGCGATCCTCGCGCACCAGCCCGCGGAAGGCGTCGGTGATGACCTCCTTCGAGAGCAGGTCCTGCACGTGGTACCAGTTCACGAGGCCGAACAGCACGCCGCGCACGTCGCCCTCGAGCGAGCCCGCGCGCACGGGTGCGGCGAAGCCGAGGTGGTAGTCGTAGGCCGGGTCGAGACCGAGGTCGCCGGTGCGCCCGAGCGTGGGCCGGAAGGGCGAGACGTGGTGGTCCTGGCGCACGAAATCGCCGCTCTCGAGCGCCAGCCGGAACCAGTCCGCCTGCCGGTAGTCGTAGGCGAACAGGTACTCGAGCATGGCCGTCGACATGAGCGGCCGGTCGCCCAGCGCCTCCCGGCTCGTGCAGGTCACCAGGCGCCCGTCGCTGGCCACGAGGAGCACGAGGTCGTAGACGGTCTTGAGCTCGCGGTAGCGGTCCAGCTCGCGCGTCAGCTCGGCCCGGTAGGGCAGTCCGTGCCGGAAGGCCGCGGCGGGGAGCTCGCCGCTCGCCGCCGCGCGCAGCGTGAGCGCGTTCCAGGTCCAGGGCTCCTCGCTCTCGGCCGGCTCGTTCTCGTTCGGGTGGCCGGCGAGCAGGCGCTCGCGCCGTGCGCGCTCGTAGGCGTAGTTGTCGAGCGCCTCCCCGGTCAGCGGGGCGTCGGCCCACTGCTCGAGGTCCGCTCGGCGCTCGTCCACGAACTCGTTGAGCTGGCCCGCCAGGTCCTTGACCAGTCCGAGCAGGGCCTGCTGCACGACGTGGCGCGTCAGGCGCTCGGTGATCTGCTCGTTCAGGAAGAAGGCGAAGCCCACGAAGGGCAGGACCACGGCCACGAGCACCGCCAGGACGAGCTTGGTCGAGATGCGGCGCAGCATGCGCGGAGTCGCGCCGGGGAGGATACCCTCCCCGCGCCCACAGACCGTGCCCGACCCTCGTCGCATCTTGCTCGTTCGCCTGTCGCACCTGGGCGACGTCGTGCACGCCCTCGGCGTGTTCCACGCCTTGCACGCGGCATACCCGGCGGCCGAGATCGGCTGGGCGATCCAGCGCGAGTTCGCCGAGCTCGTGGCGCCCCTCCCGGGCCTGGCACGCGTGCTGTGCTTCGACCGCCGTGGCGGCCCGGCGGCCTGGCTGCACCTGCGCCGCGAGCTCCAGGCCTTCGGCGCGGAGTGGAGCATCGACGCGCAGGGCAACGCGAAGAGCGCGCTCGCGGCGCGGCTCTCCGGCGCCCCGCGGCGCTCGGCCCCTGCGCGCGCGGACTGGCAGGAGCCCTGGGCCGCCTGGTGCGCCAACGACCGGGCTCCGGCCCTGCGCCCGCCGGCCAGGCACGCCCTGGAGCGCATGGCCCAGCTCGTCGCACACGTGGCGCCCGGCAGCGCGCTTCCCCTGCAGCTCGACGTTGCGCTGAGCCCGGCCGAGCGCGAGGCCGGAGAGCGCGCCCTGGACGAGCGCCTCCCCGCGCACGACGGGAGGACGGTCCTCCTGCACCTGTCCACTCCGGGAGACGTGCGCGCCTGGCCGCTTGAGCGCTGGCTCGAGCTGGTGGAGGCCCTGCGCGCGCGCGGTCGGGGCGTGCTGGTGCTCTCCGGTCCCTCCGAGGCCGAGCTCGGGCACGCGCTCGCGCTCCGGGCGCCGCCGGCCGGCGTCGCGCACTGGATCGGGCAGCGCGGGCTGCGCCCGCTGGCCGCGCTCCTGGCGGCGGCCGCGCGGCGCGGGCTCGCGCTGGTGGCCTGCGACTCGGGCCCGATGCACCTCGCGGCGGCCCAGGGACTGACGGTGATCGCGCTGGAGGGTCCGCAGGACGCGGCGCGTACCGGCCCCTGGCCGCTGGCCGAGCGAGCGAGCTCACGCGAGACGCCGGGTCACCGTGTCGTGCGCGCGCGGGAGGAGCCGCCCTGCGCCCCCTGCCTGGCGCGCCGCTGCCGGCATCCCGCGGGCCCGGTGTGCATGCGCGGGATCGAGCCCGAGGACGTGCTCGCGGCCCTGCCGGCGCGCGAGTAGCCTGCGGCCACGCGATGCGGATGGTGCACTACTACCTGGCGCTGGCGGCCGTCCTGGCCCCGTGCCTCCTGCTCACCCTGGCCACCGGCGCGCTGCACGACGGCTCGCAGCGCCACCTCGTGCTGGGGCTGTTCACGGCGCTGGCCTGCCTGGCGACGAACACGCTCCTGATCCTGTTCATGATCGTGACCGGGCGCGTGCTGAAGGCGGCCATGCAGTCGCGTCCGCTGACGGGCGAGTTCCTGGCCGAGCTGAACCGCTTCTTCGCGGAGAAGCGCGCCTACCCGCTGGCGATCGGGGCCGCCTTCGCGGCCACGGCCGCGGCCGTTCTCGGGCACGGGCGCTACATCGGCGTCGCGCCCGGCCTGCACGTGCTGGTCGGGCTGGCGGCCGTGCTGCTCAACGCGCAGGCACTGGCGAGCGGGGTGCGGACCCTGCGTGCCAACCAGCGCCTGCTCGATCGGGTCGCGGCCGAGCTCGACCGGCTCGACCACGCCGGGGCTCCGGTGCATCCCGAGGCTACGGCCCCGCAGTGGTCCTTCGCCCCGGCCACGCGCTGGCTCGTGTTCGCGCTCAGCGCCTGGGGACCGTACCTCTACTGGTCGCTGGTCGTGTGGCGCGGAGCCTTCGAGCGCGTCTCGCCGCTCTTCCCGGTGGGCAGCGCGCTGGTGTCGGCCTTCGCCCTGGCGCGCGCCTGGCACGCGCGCGCGCGACCGAGCTGATCAGTCGTCGCGGGGTTCTTCGGTGGCCGGCTCCGGCTCGGCAGGAGCGGGCGACTCCGCGCGGGCCGCGGCCCGGCGGGCCTCGATCGCCTTCAGGCGCTCGACCACGTCGCGGTACTCGGGCCAGATCACCGGGTGGATCGCGCGCAGGTACTCCTCGGCCACGGCGTCGTCGGTGGCGGCCAGGGCCTTGGCGTAGAACTCCTCCGCCAGGCGGATGAACTCCTCCAGCGTCGACTTGCGCAGGGCCGCGTCCTTGTAGTCGGAGGCCTCGGCCAGGAGCGCGTCGAAGGCCGCGACCGCCTCGGGAAAGCGATAGTCGTCGGCCAGCGAGCGCGCCTCGAGGTAGCGGTCCTCCAGGCGCTTCTCGACGATGTTCGACTGCAGCAGGGACACGTCGTCCTTCTGGGCCTCGGTCAGGACCGTGGCCTCGGCCAGGGCCTCCCCGGCAAGCTCCAGCTCGCCGCGCCGCAGGGCCATTTCGGCCTCGTCCAGGGTGCGCGTCGCGCGCGTCTCGCGGTCCATGCGGTCGAGGCCCGCGCGACCCTCGACGTGATCGGGGTCGATCAGCAGCACGAGGCGATACTCGTTGCGCGCGGCGAAGTACGAGCCCACCTGCTCCAGCTGCTGCGCCTGGGCCAGGCGCTCCTCGGCCAGCATCTCCTCGACCTGGTCGGCGCGCTGCGAGGCTGGATCGTTCTCCCGGTAGCGCCGCGAGACCTGGAAGGCCCGGCGCGCCTGCTCGAGCAGGAGCGCGCGGAAGCTGGAGAGCCCGTCGTCGAAGTAGGTCTTGCTCATGCCCGAGCGATAGTTCTTGAGCAGCAGCACGTGCGAGAGCCCCTCCATCGCCGCCGCGTTCTCGGGGTCGTACTGGAGCACGCGCTCGTAGGCCAGCTCGGCCTCGTCGAGGTGCTCGGGCCCCGTGACCTCGGCCGCGCGATCGAGCCAGTGCACGGCGAGCTGCTTGCGCGTCTTCTCAATCCAGGCGCGCACGGTCGGATGGTCGGGGACGAGGACGCCGGCCTTCTCGAACAGCTCGAGGCCCAGGTTCAGGTCGCCGTGGAAGACCGCCTGGCGCCCCTGGTCGAGCAGGAAGGCGAGCTCGGCCTCGCGGTACAGCTCCTGGGCCGCCGGGTCGTTCGGGTTCGCATCCGCCAGGCGGCGAGCCTCCTCCAGGGCGACCGTGTACTGGCCGTGGACGATGGCCGAGACGACCTTCTCGTCGCTGCGGGTCTCCTGCGCCTGGCAGGCGGCCGAGGCCAGACACAGGAGCGCGAGCGGCACGGGGCGGAGGGCAGGGCGAAGGAGCGTCATGGGTCGCGGCGCGGGGGTCGGGAACGGACCGGCAGTGTACGAACGGGAGCGCCGGGCTCTTCCCGGCAAGCCTTCGGGATCCCCCCTCAGGAGCGCATCGAGGCGGTCAGGACTGCCCCCAGGCTGCCGAACAGGACCAGCGGGAACCAGCCCGAGACCACCGGCCCGACCGCCCCCTGCAGCCCCAGCGTGCGGGCCACGAAGTCGACCCCGAAGTAGATCACGCACAGGAGGAAGCCGCGCGCGATGCGCTCGCCGGCCTTGCCGCGCTCGTTGCCGACCACGAAGGGCAGGCCCACCAGGAGCAGGACCAGGCCCGCCAGGGGGAAGGTCAGGTTGTACTGCAGGAGGGACTGGTACTGCAGGTTGGTCGGCTCGCGCCCGAGCAGGTCGAGCAGCTCGCCGTAGGAGAGGTCCATGGGGTGCTCGCGCGCCTTCCAGGCGAGCTCCACCTCGCGCGGGGTGAAGCGCGGGTCGTCGAGCAGTTCGAGCGGGCGCGTCTCGCGCCGCACGCCGTCGTCGACCAGGCGCGAGCCGCCCTCGAGCTGCCAGCGGCCGCCCGAGAGGGGCCGCGCGCGCTGGGCGTCGATCGAGATCAGACGTCCGCCCTCGCGGTGACGCTCCGACAGCCCCAGGGCCTCGGAGCGGGCCGGGTCCGGGTGCACGACGTACTCGCGCAGCGTGATCGTGCGCTGGCGCTGGTCCCACACGACCAGGTTCTCGAGCCGCGGCAGCTCGCGCCGCTCGCGCAGGTGGTCCTGCAGGAGGTCGCGGCGCCGCCCGAGGTCGGCCGTGGCCTGCTCGCGCAGCCAGAACATGCCCAGCGCGAGCAGCCCGGCCGTCAGGTACACGCTCGCCAGCAGGCGCCGCACCGAGACGCCGGCGCCCAGCACGGCCACGATCTCGTTGGCGCGCGCCAGGCGCGCGGCCGTGAACATCCCGGCCACGAGCGTCACGTAGGGCGACATCTGCAGGTACAGGAAGGGCAGCTGCAGCAGGTAGAACTCGCCCACCATGGTCGTGGGCGGCGCGTAGCCCGACTTGTCCGGCGAGAGATACTCGTCCAGGTTCGCGGCCATGTCGAGGATCACGAACAGGCCCACGACCAGGAAGAAGGCCGCCAGGTAGGAGAGCGCGAACATGCGCGCCACGTAGCCGTCGAGCCGGCTGGGGAAGGGCAGCGCGCGCGGCCTCATCGCCACAGCGCGCGCACGAAGAACACCACGCCCACCACGAGGAACAGCCCGTTCGTCGCCCAGGCCGCCAGCAGCGGCGGCACGAAGCCGGCCTCCGCCAGGACCTTGCCGAGGCGCATGGCCAGCACGTAGTAGAGGAAGGCGTAGCCGATCGCGCCCGTGAAGGCCCCCAGCGGCGTGCTCGAGCGCAGGGCCAGACCCGTGGGCACGCCCAGGAGGAGGAACAGGAGGTAGGTGGCCGCCAGGGCATGCCGGCGGTGGATCTCGTAGCGGATCTCGTCGCGCTTGGCCGGGTCGAGGTCCGGCAGCTCCTGCTGCAGCTCGAGCTCGGCGGTGGTCTGGTACTTGGGCTTGCTGCGGTCCTTGGGGGCGGCCGCGAAGAGCTCGGCCAGGCTCCAGGCGTAGCTCGGGGCGGCGCTGTCGATGCTCTTCGTCTCGGTCAGGAGGCGCGCATCCTTCATGCGCACGACCAGGCGCCCGCCCTCGACGTCCAGGCGCGCCTCGCTGGCCACGACCTTGACCAGCTCGCCGTCGAGCTCCATGTCGAGCTGCACGTTGGTCTTGAGGTTGCCGCGCGTGCTCTCCGACTTCAGCACGTTCTGGCCGAAGGTCAGCACGTTGCGGCTCTGCATCCCGTTCAGGAAGCGCTCGACGTCGGCCTCGCGCAGCACGGTGCGCTGCTCGTACTTCAGCTCGGGCGCGACCTGGCCCAGCAGGTGATCGGTGGCCCACACCAGCGGCAGCGACACGATCAGCCCCGGCAGGGCCAGGCGCGCGGGGTGCACGCCGGCCATCTGGATCGCGATCAGCTCGCGCTCGGCCGCCAGGCGGCCGTAGGTCGCCACGACCGCCAGCAGGAAGGCCATCGGCAGGAGGTAGGGCACCAGCTCGGCCACCACCAGCGGCAGGTAGCTCGCCACCAGGTCGACGCTGATCGCCCCCAGCTTGTTGACCGCCCCCACGGCCACCGTCGGGAACACGATCACCGACAGGCCCGCGACCGCGAAGACGAGCGCGAGCACGAGCTGGCGCAGGACGTAGAGCTGGAGCAGCACCGCGCGGGATTGTCACGAATCGCCGGGGCGCGAGCCAGGAGGGCGCGGCGTAGGATGCGCGCGGTGGCGGTCCTCCTGCAGGCGCGAGCGTTCCGCAGCGTGAGCCTCGAGGGCGAGGGCGAGGCCGGCGTGGTGGTCAAGCGCTTCCACCACCCGAATCCGCTCCTGGCGCCCCTCGACCGGCGGCGCGCGCGGCGCGAGCACGCGGCCCTCGCGGCCCTGCACGCGGCCGGCGCGCGCGTGCCGCGCCCGCTCGGCGTGCAGCGCGGCACGCGCGGCTGGGAGCTGCGCCTCGCGGCGGTACCGCGCGCGCGCCCGCTGGCCGAGCACCTGGCCGCCGCCCCGCCGCCGGGCGGCTGGCCCGCGCTGCTGGCGCGCCTCGGGCGGCTCCTGGCCGAGGTCCAGCAGGCGGGCTGGGCCCACGGGGATCCGCACCCGGGCAACGTGCTCGTCGACGCGCTCGGACGGCCGTGGCTGATCGACCTGCAGCGCGCGCGCCGGGCCGCGCCGGAGCCGGCGCGCTGCCTGGCGGAGCTGGTCGAGTGCGCCGGCCACGTGCGCGAGGCGCTGCCGGCCCGCGCGCGCCTGCGCTTCCTGGTCGCCTGGCGCACGGCGCTCGCGCCGGCGCTGCGTCCGCACCTCGCCGGCGCGGCGCTGGCCCGGACGGTCGAGGAGCGCGCGCGTGCCTTCCGGCGTGCCTCGGTGCGCGCGCACCTGGACCGCTGGCTGCGACCCTCGAGCCGCGTCGAGCGCGCCGCCGAGCACGGGCCCGGCGCCCTGGTTCGGCGCGACCTCGCCGGCCTCGACCGTGCGGAGCTCCTCGCCCGCGCCCGCCAGCGCCTGTGCGCACCGGCCGTGGAGCTGCGCCAGCGCTGGCTGGGCGCCGCGCGCCTGCGCGAGCACGGCCTGCCCGTGCTCGGCCCGGCGCTCTACGTTCCCGGCTCGGCCGGCCGCGCGGGCTGGGCGGCCTTCGAGGAGGATGCCGGCCTCGCGCCGGCGACGCTCGCCGCCCTCCTGGCCGACCGCGGCCTCGGTCTGCAGGCGGCGGAGCTGGGCAAGGCTGCACGGGGAGTCGTGCTCCTGCCACCGCGCGAGCACGACATCGTCGAGGGCTGACACGGGACCCGAGCTCGGAGCCGGGCGGCGAATCCAGAAGGCGCGCGAGGATCGCGCGCCCGGCCGATCCAGAGCCCCCGGGCCGGCGGATGCCTGCGGCATCCACGGGCCCGTCGGCTCAGGGCGCGAAGCCCGCCTCGTCGGCCCAGGAGGCGACGATCGGGTTCCTCATCACCAGCGCGTAGCGCTCGGGGTAGTTGAGCTTGTAGCCGAGCAGGTGCCCTTCCAGGTCCGGCATCTTCACCAGGAAGCGCGCGCTCTCGTTGGCCAGGGCCTCGTCGCCCAGCCAGGCGATGTTGTGCACGAGCCACCAGACCGCCTTGGGAGCGTCCTGCTTCTTCTCGAACTCGTGGCGCGCCTGGTACAGGCGGTCGGTGGCGTACTCCGGGCGCCCCTTGACGAGCTCGTCGCGCAGGTTCTTGGCCTTGGTCGCCTCCTCGCCCGTGACGCGCGTGAGGAGCTCGTCGATCAGCGCCAGCGCAGCCGCGTAGTTGCGCGGCATGCCGTCCGTGAGGTCGCGCACCTGCCAGCTCACGTCTTCCCAGGTGAGCGGCGCATTCATGTCGACGTAGCCGCCGAAGCGCCGCTCCTGGCGCTCGACCCAGTCCATCTCGGGGTGCTTCGGCCAGCGCTCGCGGAAGGTGCGGCAGCGCTGCAGGAAGAGCCGCACCTTGGCCGGCTCGGGCTTGCCCTGCAGGTACAGGCCCTCGTACTTCTTCAGCAGCGTGTCGAGGTACTTCGTGCCCGCGGCGTTGGCCAGGGCGAGGTCGCTCTCGGCCTTGCCCGTGCGGATGCGCTGCTCGAGCGCGTCCCTGCGCGTCGCCTGGTCGGGCGTGAGCGAGCCGGCGGGGATCCCGGCCAGCTCGCGCAGGGCCTCGTCGTAGAGCGAGCGGTCCACCGCCTGCTCCGCGGCGCGCAGCTTGTTGTGCGCCATGCCCTCGCCGGTCGAGGCCTTGCCGACGGTGCGGATCCACAGGAAGAACGCGAGCGCGCACAGGGCCACGACCACGACCGGCACGACCCAGGCGGGCCGCCCGCCCTTGGCCTCGGGGTCGTGCGCGCGCCGCGCACGTGGGCCCCCGGCGGCCGGGCGCGGAGCGGCAGCGGGCGCGCGCGGGGCCGGCGCGCGCGCGGTCGGCGTCTCGCCCTCCTCCGGCTCGAGCCACAGGCGCGCGCCCCCGATCTCGACCCTCTTGCCCAGCGCCAGCGGACCGTCGGCCTTCAGCGGCTGCCCCGCGACCCGCGGCGGGACGACCCCGGGACGGGAGCGCAGGATCACGCCGGACTCGCCCAGCTCCAGCTCGAAGTGGATCTCGGCCACCTCGGTCGAGGCCAGCTTGAGGCGCGCCTCGGCGCCCGAGCCGACCGTGAGCACGCCCTTGCCCATGCGGAACGCGCGGCGCTTGCCGCCCTCTTCGACGATCAGCTTCACCATGTGGCTTCCTGCAGGGAGAGAGTAGAGGCTTTCTCAGAACCCGTCATGAGCAGATTCCGCCGGCTTCCGCCGGCTGGCCAGGCGCGACGACGACCGCGTATCCAGGGTGAACCGCCGAGGAGGAGCAACGACGCCAGGCGGCGGAGGACGGCGGAAGATGCTCGTGACGGTTCTGGGATGGCCTCTAGTCACCCGGCCAGCTCCGGGGACAGATCCGCGCGCTCGATCCGACCCCGCGTCAGGGCCGCCGCCCGGCGCAGCTCGTTCTCGAGCTGACGCACGTTGCCGGGCCAGCTGTGGGCTTCCAGCGCCGCCAGGGCCTCGGGGGCGAGCACGACCCCCGGCGGCGCGAACTTCGCGAGGAAGAAGCGCGTCAGCAGGGCCACGTCGCCCGCGCGCTCGCGCAGGGGCGGCAGCACGATCTTGATCACGTTCAGGCGGTAGAAGAGGTCCTCGCGGAAGCGCCGCTCGTTCACCATGGCCGCCAGGTCGCGATGGCTGGCGGCCACGATGCGCACGTCGACGCGCACGGTCTGGTTCGAGCCCACCGGTCGCAGCTCGCCCGTCTCCAGCACGCGCAGGAGCTTCGACTGCATCTCGAGCGGCATGTCGCCGATCTCGTCGAGGAACAGCGTGCCGCCATTGGCCGTGACGAAGTGCCCGGGACGATCGGCGAAGGCGTGCGTGAAGGCGCCCTTCTTGTGCCCGAAGAGCTCGCTCTCGAGCAGGGTCGCCGCCACGGCCGCGCAGTTCTCGGCCAGGAAGGTCTTCTTCGCGCGCCGCGAGCGCGCGTGCAGGGCCTGGGCCACCAGCTCCTTGCCGGTCCCGGTCTCGCCCCACACCAGCACCGGCACGTCGCTGGGCGCGACGCGCTCGATCAGCTCGAAGACCTTCTGCATCGCCGGCGCGCCCGAGATCATCCCGTAGCGCCCCGGGAAGTCGCCGACGCCGCGCGCGACCTCGGCCGCGCGCAGCTCGTCCAGCGTGGCGAGCAGCGCCAGCGCCAGCTCGCCCTGGGTGCCATCGGCCCGCGCGCGCTGCGCCAGGCGGGCCAGCTCCTCGGCCCAGGCGCTCAATGCACGCGCCTCAGCTTGGCGTACTGGGCAAGGAGCACGCGCGTCCCGGCCCCGGCGAAGCGCACCGTCAGGCGCGCGCCGCCGCCACGGCCCTGCACGCCCTCGACCACGCCGTAGCCGAAGTGGTCGTGCTCGACGCGCGCGCCGGGGGCGAGCTCGTCCGGCCCGCTCTCCTCCTCGGCCACGACGCGCGGGCCGTCCTCGGGGAGCGCGCGCTCGTCCTCGTGCTCGGTCCACTCGCGCGGGATCTCGCCCAGGAAGCGCGAGGGCGCCTGCAGGCTGGTCGTGCCGAAGTGCATGCGCGTGCGCGCATGGGTCAGGGAGAGCTCGTCCATCGCGCGGGTCATGCCCACGTAGAGCAGGCGCCGCTCCTCCTCGAGCCCGTGGTGCGGATCGTCCTCCAGCGCGCGCGCGTGCGGCAAGAGGCCCTCCTCGAGCCCGGCCACGTGCACGCACGGGAACTCCAGGCCCTTGGAGGCGTGCAGGGTCATGAGCGTGACGCGCGCGCTCTCCTCCTCGAAGGCGTCCACGTCGCTGACCAGGGCCACCTCCTCGAGGTAGCCGCGCAGGCCGCCGCCGGGGTGGTCCTCGTCGTACTGACGCGCGCCCGCCAGCAGCTCCTCCACGTTCTCGAGGCGCGAGCGCACGTCCGGCTCGCCCGACTCGGAGAGGTGCCGCAGGTAGTCGGTCTCGCCCAGGACGGCCTCCAGGGCCCTCTCGGCCGGGCCGCCGGCCGCGGGCGCCAGGCGCGCCAGCAGCGCGGCGAACTCCGTCAGCCCGGCGCGGGCGCGGCCGCGCACCAGCGCCTGGGCCTCGCGCGCGGCCGCGGCGGCCGTCAGGGCCAGGCCGCGCTCGCGCGCCCAGCGCCCGAGCTCCTCGGCGCTCTTCTGCCCGATCCCGCGCGCGGGCACGTTCAGGACGCGGGCCGCGGCCGCGTCGTCGCGCGGGTTGACGAGGAGGCGCAGGTAGCTGACCAGGTCGCGCACCTCCTTGCGCTGGTAGAACTCGACCCCGCCCACGATCTGGTAGGCGAGCCCGGCCCGGCGCAGGCCCAGCTCGAGCGCGCGCTGCAGGAAGTTGGCGCGGTAGAAGATCGCGATCTGGTCGGCGCGGCGCCCGGCGGCGAGCTGGCGCCCGATGGCGCCCACGATCGCCTGGGCCTCGTCGTCCTCGTCGGCGCACTCCAGCACGCGCACGCGCGCGTCGCTGGTGCGCTCGGTCCACAGGTCCTTCTCCTTGCGCGCCACGTTGTGGCGGATCAGGCCCTGGGCGGCCTTCAGGATGCACTCGGTCGAGCGGTAGTTCTGCTCGAGCTTCACGACCACGACCGGCCGCTCCCCGCCGAAGTCGTGCTCGAAGTCGAGGATGTTGCCGAGGTCGGCGCCGCGCCAGGCATAGATCGACTGGTCGGGGTCGCCGCACACCGTCAGGTTGCCGTGGCGCGAGGCCAGGTGGCGCGTCAGGCGGTACTGCACGCGGTTCGTGTCCTGGTACTCGTCCACCAGCACGTGCCGGAAGCGTGCCGCGTAGGCGTCGCGCACGCCGGGATGGGCCTCGAACAGCTCCAGCACCTTGAGCAGCAGGTCGTCGAAGTCGAGCGCGTTGCTGGCGCGCAGGGCCTCGCCGTAGCGCGCACGCACGCGCTCGTAGACCTCGCCCTCGATCCCGCCCGGGCCGTGCTCGTGGGCCTCCTCGCCGAAGCGTCGGTTCTTCTCGTCGCTGATCCAGGCCCCGATCGCGGCCGGGCGGAAGCGCTGCGGGTCGAAGCCGAGGTCCTTGACGAGCTCCTTCAGCAGCGCGTTGCGCTCGTAGGTGTCGAAGATCGAGAAGTCGCGCGTCCAGCCGCCCAGGACCTCGATCTCGCGCCGCAGGATGCGCGCCCCCATGGCGTGGAAGGTGCTGATCCACAGCCCCTTGACCGGGAAGAAGGCCGCGCAGCGCGCGCGCATCTCGGCCGCGGCCTTGTTCGTGAAGGTGATCGCCAGGATCTCGCCCGGCCGGGCCTGGGCGCTCGCCACCAGCCAGGCGATGCGGCGCGTGATCACGCGCGTCTTGCCCGAGCCGGCCCCCGCCAGGATCAGGAGCGGCCCCGCGCCGTGCTCGACCGCCGCGCGCTGGGCCGGGTTCAGGCCCTCGAGGATCGGCCGCGGGTCGAGCGGGGCGTGCGTGGAGCCCTCCTCGGGCGCAGCCCCGAGGGTCTCCACGTCCATCCAGTCGAGCGGCATCGCCCGGCGATTGTGCGCCGGCCGCGGGGGTTAGGGAAGCATGCAGCCGCGCCGCAGCGACGTTGCGCCGGCCGCGCGGGCGCGCTCCACTCTCGCTCCGTGAGCGAGGTCCGCGCGAAGTGGCGCACGAGCGAGGCCGGCGCGCGCTACGCCGGCGCGCGCTGGTCCTCGGCCGCGCGCCGCGAGCGCGACCTGCGCCTGGTGGCGGCCCTGCTCGACCGCCACCTCGCGCCGGGACCCGCGCGGCTGCTCGACGCGCCCTGCGGGACGGGACGCCTGCTCCCGGTCCTCGCGGCCCGTGGGCCCACCGTCGGGCTCGACGTCTCGCCGGTGATGCTGGCCGAGGCGCGCCGCGCGGATCGGAGCGGAGCGACCTGGCTGGCCGGCGACGTGCTGCAGCTCCCCTTCCGCGACCGGAGCTTCGACGCGGTCGTGTGCTGCCGCCTGCTGCACCACCTCGAGCGGCCCGCGCTGGAGGAGGTGCTGCACGAGCTCGTGCGCGTCAGCCGGGGACTCGTGATCGCTTCCTTCTGGGACGCCGGCTCGCTCCCGGCCCTGCGCCGCACCTGGTTCGGGCAGCGCGAGATGCGCCGGGCCGTGCCGCGCGCGCTGCTGGCCGAGCTCCTCGCGCGCAGCGGGGCCGAGGTCGTCGGCTGGAAGCACTCGCTGCGCTTCCTCTCGCGCCAGGCCTTCGTCGCCGCGCGGAGACGCCCGTGAGGCCCGCGCGCCCGGGAACCTGGCGCCTGCGCGGCACGCCCGAGCTCTTCGAGCCGCTGCGCGCGGAGCTCTCGCAGGCCGCGGCCGAGGCGCGCCCCGTGCGCGGCCGGCGCGCCGTCGGGCCGCACGA
>Ga0315910_10001576_pt1 | contig 20784 bp, 15 predicted proteins | sample EdamamesoilMG_FD_204470 | JGI IMG/M metagenome (GOLD analysis project Ga0315910, IMG submission 204470) | Garden soil microbial communities collected in Santa Monica, California, United States - Edamame soil | ecosystem: Environmental > Terrestrial > Soil > Garden | place: USA: California...
GCTAGCTCAGGACTTGGTGCTGCACGTGTTGGAGTCTGAGTGAGTCGAGCGAGCAGGGACGCCTGCTGTCTACCCGAGTGGACGAACCTACACGTGCAGTGTCTACCCGAGTGGTCGCGGAGCTGGCGGGATTCACCGACACATACCAAATGCGAGTGGGTGGAGACTAGGTGATTGACGGACGATACGTGACTAGCCATCCTCGCCTCTAGTACTGCGCGGCAAGTTCCAGCGCATACGAAAGGTCGCAGCATGGGAGCAGAGGACGGGCAAGCTGGCGTTGCGCCGGCGCGCGCTTGGTGGATCGAGAAGTGGGTGCATCGTCGCTTTCCGAAGTACCCAGACGTCGTCGACGCGCTGCTCCAGGACACTTGGTCGGCGCTGTTCCCCTGGGTGGTCCTGACGGGCTTGGGCGTCGTCGGAGTGATCTGGTGGGATCCAGATTCCACGTTCGTGGACGCGCTCAGGCACGCGGGGCTGGTGATCGTGGGACTGGCCGCCGCCTGGTGGCCGGTGCTGGGCTTCATCGACATCGTAGCGGCTGGGTGTTGGCTCGCGTTGTTCTACTGGGACCACCGGCAGGGGAAGAAGCGCAACCAGGCATCCGGCGAATCGTCCCCGGACCCGTTCACGGGTGGCGCGCTGCGGAAGTGGGTGATCGTGATCAATCGCCACCTCTTGCACGCTTGGGCGGTCTTGGCCGGAACGGTGCTGCTCTTGCTCAGGTTGGAGTCTCCGTGGGCCATCGTCTTGTCCATCGGTTCGATGGTCCTGCTCGGGCCGATGTTCGCTTCTTGGGTGGGCCTCTACATTGCCAAGCGCTGCGGTGTTGCTGGCAAGGACGTGAGTCACGCGGATGTCTCGTGGTTGCGCCGGCCAGTGTTCTACGCGGCGACCGGGCTTGCGGTGGCGCTGCTGCTGCTTCTGGAAGGTGCCTGCAGCTACGGGGCTTTGGTCTGTTTCTCGGTCACGATCCTCGTAGCCGCGTCGCTGCGTGCCTGGACGTTCGTGCTCTGGCTGGGAAACTACCGTGCGCAAGATCGAGATCCGGACACCGCAGCTCGCCGGCGCAAGTTTCGCAGCGATCTCGCTCGTACGACCAAGACACAGGACGTGTTGGTCCTGGCCGTGGCGCTGCTGGCGCCCGCGGCGTTTCCCCTGCTGCCAGTCTTTGGCGAGCAAAAGGTGGCTCGCCAGGCCACGGTCGTTCGCGTGTCGGAGTGGGTCAATCGCCAGGCGTGCGAAAAGCCGCTGGACGACCAGCAGCAGTGGCCCGTGCAAGTGTTCCTGGTGGCTGACAACCAGTTCCGCGCGCTCGATGGCAAGCCCAGCATGGGCCACTCGCCCGTGATCGACCGGCTCGTGCCGGTGGCCGTGCGCCCCGTGGAGCTCGACTTGCTGTCGGGCGCCACGCTCGATCACTTCGCCCGCACCTACCAGATCGCCAGAAAGAAGTGGCCGGACCTCAAATGGGCGCACCTCGGCGACTTCGCCGACCTCGGCTGCCGCTCGGAGATGGACCGCCTCAAGGGTGTGGTCGAGACCTTCGGCAATGGCTTCCTGGGCATGGCTCCGGGTAACCACGATAGCTACTTCACGGGGAACTTCGCCTGGCACCCCGACTGGAGCAAAGAGCGCGCTTGTCCGGGGGGCCCCCAGCAGCGCTCGGGCGCAGCTGGCACCAACGCCCGCATCGAGCAGCTGCGACCGCAGCTCGGACCCGGCGAGTTTCAGACCAGCACGGCCAGCGACAAGTTCTTCGCGCGTGTGGCACCCATGGGTAACCTGGCGGGCAACAAGCCCGTGGTCGCCGCCTTCCTCGACACGTCCGACTACAGCAATTGGCTATGGATCGGTGCGGCGGGCGTGACGGGCGCCATCTCCCGGAAACAAGTGGATTGGGTGAGCGCTCACGTTCCAAAGAATGCCCTGGTGATCCTGTTCCAGCATCACCCGTACGAGGCGCTCTCGTATCGCAGTCACTCGCGCTATCGAGCGCTGGTGCAAGGGTTCGGCAGTCGGCTCGTCGCCATCGTCTCCGCACACACACATACCTCTCAGCTTCGCAAGCCGATGTTCGACGACCGCGTGGTGCCTCAATTCGTGGTCGGGTCGACGACGGACGCTCCCCAAGAAGCAGCGCTGTTGCGCCTTCGAAGCACGGGAACTGGGTACGAGGTCGACTTTCGGACCATCCCGGCGGTGGCGCGGCGCGGCCTCGACTGCGGCCTGCGACTGGCGGATGAGACACCGGACCCCAACCTGGCGAGTGGCCCGGCCGCGAGCGCGCGACCTCCTCCGCCGCTGACGATCGACGAGGACGCCTGTCGCGACCGCTTGAAGGCGCTGGAGCAGGAACAGAACTGCAAGGCGCTGTTTCATCCCGATGACTCGAAGTATCCGGACCCGGCAGACCTCACGTTCCACTCGATCGCCGAACAGCGCACGTACCAAGAAGGCCGCGCACGGGCGCTGCTGCAATGCTTCCAGCCGTGGCACGCTCGGGAAGTCAAAGAGCGCCCGCTAGAGGACTCGAACCCCTACGCTTTTTTGGGCTTCAACTGCAACGGCGACACCGCCTGCGAACGACTCCGAGACGACAAGAAAGAAATCAATCGCAGTCGGAGGACCGATCTGGTGTGCCTCTCCTGGGCGGCGTCGGTGCTGCAAGCGCACAAGCATTCCGGCTGGACGCTGTATGCAAGTACGAGGCTGGGGTGGGACCCGCTGGCGACCTATGCGGCCTGGTCGCGAACATGCAGCGAGAGCAACCTCGCGTGCGTCGACCGCTCGCAATAGCCACCGATTACCCGCTGATCCGCTGCATTAGGGGTACAGAACCCCGTTTGCGCGAGCCACGAGTGCTCCGGCGCCAGATCGTGTATACGACAGGGCAGTACTCTCCGTCTTCGCATGGCTGAACGCTGGCAGCGCACCCTCGAATCGTGGCAGAAGGCAGGGCTCGTCGACGACGCCACGGCCGACCGCATCCATGCCTTCGAGGCAGCGAGAGCGCGCCCGCGCGGCACGGCGTGGCCGGCACTGGTGGCGCTGATCTTCGGGGGGCTTTCGCTCGGGGCGGGCGTGCTCCTGTTCGTCGCCGCGCACTGGGATTCGCTGTCCCCGCTCGGTCGGTTCGTTCTGGTCTTGCTGATGGTGGCGGCGTTGCACGGCGCGGGTGCTGCGGCACATCGGCTGCCGCTGTTCTCGAGGGCGATGCACGCGGCCGGCACGCTGAGCCTGGGCGCTGGTATCTACCTCTCGGCCCAGATCTTTCACCTGCACGAACGTTGGCCCACGGGCGTCGGCCTGTGGGCGTTCGGAGCGATCGTCGCTTGGTGGCTGTTGCGCCACACGCCGCAAGCTTTGCTCACGGCGCTCTTGGTGCCGGCGTGGGTGGTCTCGGAACGCGTGGGTGCGCTCGATCGCGGCGCCGATGACGACCTGGCTGTTGCGCAGGGTCTGGTGCTGCTCAGCGTCGTCTACCTTTTTGCGCAGACGCCGCGCCCCCTCGACGATTCCGCGCCGCCGAGCGTGGACCAAGCGAAAGGTCACACGGCGCGTGGCCTTTCCGTGCTCGGCGCCATCGCGGTGGTCCCGTGTGTGATTTACCTGTTCGCGGTGCTCGCCGACTACCAGCGTTGGGTTCCCCCGGACGCTCCCAAGCGCTCCGAAGTCGCAGAATTCGCGGCCCACGCGCTCGCTTTCACGCTGCCGGCTGGGCTCGCGGTCTTTCTGCGTCGCAAGCACGCCGCACGCCTTCTCGGCGTGATCGTCTGGGTGGCCGTGCTCTCCCTCTTCAACCCTGGGCAGCCTCACCAGTTTTTGGCGTCGCTGCTTACATCGTTCATGGCCGCGCTGGGCCTCAGCTTGTGGGGCGTCTTCGATCGCTATCGCTACCTGACGATCTTGGGCTTGCTCGGCGCGATCACGGCGCAGGTCGCGGTCTTGATGTGGGCTAGCGATCACGACGAGATCTGGGTGTACGGGGTTTGCGTGCTGCAAGCAGCGGTCGTGGTCGCTGGTGGCATGCGCTTCACGAACAAAGACGCCATCAACGCGGGCGTGATCGTGTTTGGCTTGACGGTCGCCTTCTTTTACTTTTCCACCGTCATGGACAAGCTTGGGCGCTCGCTCAGTCTGATCGGGCTGGGTGTGCTGCTCTTGGGCGGTGGTTTCTTGCTCGAGCGGACGCGCCGCCGGCTGCTCGCGGCCTTGCCCACGGAGCACGCATGAGGGGGGCGGAACCATGAAGCTCGCGCTCACCCCGCTCTGGCGAGGGATTCTGGTCGGCGTGGTCCAGCTCGTGCTCGTGGCGTCGCTGGCTGGCAAGCTATGGTACGAGCGCACGACGCTGCCGCGAGTTTGGGTGCGCTGCACCGGGCTCGATCCGGACGATCCGCTGCGTGGCCGCTACGTCTCGCTGCGGCTCACCGTGCCCTTCGCCACGTCCGACGACCCCTACGGCCCGGTTCGCTTGCATGTGCAGGGCGACCAGCTCGTGGCGGAGCCAGTGCCGTCGTCCGAGCCCAGCAGCTGGGAGCGCACGTACTTGGCCGGCCGCGAGCGCGAAGGCGTGCCGTTCGCAATCCTTCAGCCCCCCGTGGCAGTGTTCTTGCCCGAACACGTGCCCGACCCCACCCAGCATCCGTTGGGTGAAGAGCTGTGGCTCGAGGTCACGGTGCCGCGCGCGGGACCGCCACGCCCGATTCGGATCGGCATCAAGCGCCCGGGCGCGGCTGTCGTTCCGCTGAACCTCGAGTGAACAGCGGCTCGCATTTTGGGGGCGTTGAGCGCAGCTTTGGCCATGGCTAAGCTCGTGGGGTGAGCGAGGCGTCGGCTATCTTCCAAGAACACGAGCTGTTGCCGCACACGAGTTCGGGTGCTGTCTGGCATTTCTCGCGACCGGATCAGAAGCCCTCACATTTTCATCCGCAGATCGAGTTCGTGCTCGTGCTCCGTGGCACGGCTGTCGAGCGGATCGGAACCGAGTGTTACACGGTGCATCCGGGCCAGCTCATCTGGCACTTGCCCGGGATGGAACACGAGATGGTCAGCGCCTCGCCGGATCTCGATCTGCGTGTGGTTCACGCCGAACCCGACCTCGCGTTGAGTCTGCGTTCGAAGCCGAAGCTGGTGCCTGGTGCCGGTGCAATCAGCGACAGCTTTTCCCCGTGGGTCCGCGACCTCGGTTGGCTCGCCGCAGGGAGGCCGGTGGTCGAGCTGAAGGGACGCGACCGAGATGCCTTGCTCGAGGATTGCGAGCAGGCGTCCACCGGAGCCTGCGACGCGCTGAGTGAGCGCAATCGGCTCGCGCGTGCCCTCGACACGGCGTGCCGAGCCACGGGCACCGATCACGACGACCGACGCCCGAACTCGTTGGTCGAGCTCGCCTGCTGCCTCTTGCTCGAGCAGCCCTCGCTCACGCGACCCGAGGTTTGCCGCGAACTCGCCGTCAGTGAAGGCTACTTGTCGCGCCGTTTCCAGAGCGAGCTCGGTATCTCGTTTCTCGAACAGCGTTCGCGCCTGCGACTGGTGCGCTTCCTCACCCATGTCACGCGCGAGCGACAGAACTTTCTCGAAGCTTCGCTGTGCGCGGGGTTCGGCAGCTACTCGCAGCTGCATCGCGTCTTTTCGCAGCTCATTGGCATGAGTCCGAGAGCTTACCTGCAGCGCGGGGGACGCAACGGCCGTGGCCTCGTCACGGGTCCGCAAGCGACCGCCGAGCGTTAGAACCAGCGGCACCGCATGCGCGTCGAGGTCACAGGATGCGAAGATTGCGGGCGTGCGCTTGTCCCATGCTGGCGGCAGGTCTGCTTCAGCAAGGATGAACATGCCAAAAATACCAAGTATTTTGAAGCTATGCGGGTGGGCGCTCGCGCTGGTTGCCTGCGATCCGCCCGAAACGCCCTCCGGGGCACAGGAGGACCTCGGCTCGGGCGGCGCGGATGCGATGGGCGCGCCGGGTAAGGCCCAAGCGGGGGTCACCAGCGAGTGCGCTGCGTGGACGAGCATCGCGCTGGGCCCCTGGCGTTACGTGAACGATCAGTGGGGCGCGCACAAGGCTCAGGCGGCCTATGAGCAGTGCCTGCTCACGCGCAGCGTCGGTGACACCCAGCAGATCGGCTGGACCTGGTCTTGGCCCGGCTTCGACCCGACGGTGTATGCGTATCCCTCGGCCACGTTCGGCTGGAAGCCGTGGGCGGGCGGCGCTCCCACGGACGAGCGCTTTCCAATGCGCCTGGCGGACCTGGTAAGCTTGGACCTCACGTACGAGGTCGAAACCGAGGCTCTCGGCTCCTACAACCTAGGGGCCGAAATCTGGCTTACGAGTGAGGCCCCAAACACCACCGCGGCAGATCCCAGCATCATCACCCACGAGGTCATGTTCTGGCTCGAGCATGAGGACGCGCAACCACCGGCGGGCGCGGTCGTCGACGAGCCGACTCTGGCTGGCGTCCGCTACGAACTCTGGAAGGAAGCCAACATCGGCGCGGACGTCAACGGTCAAGGGTGGTCTGTGCTCAGCTTCAAGACCTCCGAGCCACGCCGGAAGGGCCAGGTGTCGATCCACACCTTCGTCGAGTACCTGATCGACACGGGCGAGCTCAGCCCGGACGAGTACCTCGCGAGCGTCGAGTTCGGCAACGAGCTCTCGGGTGGCTCCGGGACGACTTGGGTCAAGCGGCTCGAAGTGGCTGTCGGCGAGTAGCCGGCGGTCTCAGGGCGCTGCCTCGGGGGCTGCGCTTGCCGTAGGAAACACCGTGTTCCAGTCGTCTTTCATGCTGACGACGGTCCAACCCTTTGCCTGCGCTTCGTCGAGCGCCTTGTCGAGCTTTCCGATAGGTGACTTGCGGTCGTAGGCGACCTCGCGCTCGGCATCCGTGTGGTGGACGAGCAGCAGGAAGCGCGCGCCGCTGCCGCTCGCGGTCCACTCGAGCATCTGCTGATCGCCATCCGAATTGCCGAACGCTGCGATCGGCCGCCGTCCGAGGTGCCGCTGGATGTTCACGGGCTTGCCTGGCCCGTCGTCGACGAAGTCGATGCCTGCCTCGCGCACGAGCACGGCTTTGCCTTCGCGAAGCTCGTAGCGCAGCTTCCCAGTCGTGCCGATGACTTGCTCGGGTGGGATGCCGTAAATCTGCTCCGTGACGGCGCGCATGAAGTCGACGCCGCCTCCGGACACGATGTACGTCTTGAAGCTGTTCGCGCGCAAGTAGGTGAGCAGCTCGAGCATCGGCTGATACACGAGCTCGGTGTAGGGTCGCCCCGATTTGGGGTGCTTGGCCGTCGCGAACCAACGCGCGACGATCGGTGCAAACTCGTCCGTCGTCATGCCGGTGTGTGACGCCAGCACCAGCTCGACCACGGCCTTTTCGCCGCCGGCCAGCGCCTGCTTGAAGTTCCCCGCCAGGACCGACTTGTAGGGCTCTTGCGTCTTCCACTCGGGATGCTGCGGCGCGAGCTCGCGGATGCGGTCGAACACGAACGCGAGCTGAATATAGGCCGGTTGCTCGCTCCAGAGCGTGCCGTCGTTGTCGAACGTGGCGAGGCGTTCCGACGCCGGCACGAAATCGGGCGAGCCTGGCTTGGTCACGCGGTTGACGAACTCGTGGATTGCCCCCTTGGCGGCGCGGTTGTTCCACGAAGGCAGCGGATCGAGGACCGCCGCTGTCGCGGGTGCCGGCTCGGCAGGCGGCTCGCGCGCAGGCTCCGCCTGCACCGCGGGTGAGGGTGGCTGCGCGCAAGCAGCGACCAGCAGCAGCCAAGAGAGCGACACGAAGCTTCTCGCCATGCCGATACCGTTCCGAGCGTGCCGCTCTGCTACTTGGCGGCTTGTGGTTTGGGCCCGCTCGCGGCCGCCGCGAGGATCTGGTCGATCGAGAAGCTCGCCGCCTTGCCGCGCGGCGGGAAGTCCTTGAGGGTTCCCACGAACTCTTTGATCGCGACCTGCACGGGCACGAGATAGAAGACACGCTGAATCTTCCAGAGCTGCGCGCCGAAGCCCTCTTCCCAGCCGCGTTCGAACGGATCCGCTCGAAGATCGACCATCTGGGGAACGCGATGCTTCTCGTATTCTTTCTCCCAAACTTCGAAGCCCTTCCCGAACTGGAACTGGAAGTGAAACTTCATCCTGTCCTGGCGGTAGGCGCAGAGTTCTCCGTCGTCGTTGAAGTAGAGGAAGTCTTTGCGCGGGCTGGGGGCGTTGCCGAGGATGTGGTCGAGCTGGTTCACGCCATCGAGGTGAACCTTGAAGTTCTTGTCACCGGCTTTGTAGCCCTTCAAGAGCTTTTCTTTCACGTCGGGGACACCGGCGGCGGCTGCCAGGGTCGGTAGCCAGTCCAGGTTCGAGATGACGCCGTTCGAGATCACGCCCGAGGGCACCTTTTTGGGCCAGCGCACCATCAGAGGAACTCGGAAGCCACCCTCCCAGGTGGTGTCCTTTTCGCCGCGGAAGGGTGTAGTTCCGCCGTCGGGCCAGCTCATCACCTCGGCGCCGTTGTCGGTGGTGTAGATCACGATGGTGTTGTCGGTAATCTTCAGCTGATCGAGCTTGGCGAGCAGCTCACCCACCATGCCGTCGTGCTCGACCATGCCGTCGGCGACGACACCCAGCCCGGTCTTGCCCTGGGAAGCTGCCTTCAGATGCGTGAAGATGTGCATGCGCGTGGAGTTGAACCACACGAAAAAAGGCTTGTTTTCTTTGTGTGAGTCATCGATGAACGCGAGCGCCGCCTTCAGCGTCTCTTCATCGATGGTTTCCATGCGCTTTTTGGTGAGCGGCCCGGTGTCTTCGATCTTGCCGTCGGCCTTGCTGTGGATCACGCCGCGTGGCCCGAAGCGCTTCTTGAAGGCGGGGTCTTTCGGATAGTCGGGGTTCTCGGGCTCTTCTTCGGCGTTCAGGTGGTAGAGGTTGCCGAAGAACTCGTCGAAGCCGTGATTGGTCGGCATGTGTTCGTCCTGGTCACCCAGGTGATTCTTGCCGAACTGGCCGGTGCGGTAACCGAGTGGCTTCAAGACCTCGGCGATGGTCGGATCGAGCTTGTTGATGCCTTCTTTCGCGCCCGGCAGGCCCACTTTGGTGAGGCCGGTGCGGAATGGGACTTGTCCGGTAATGAACGCGGCTCGGCCCGCCGTGCAGCTATTCTCGCCGTACGAGTCCGTGAACAGCATGCCCTCGTTCGCGATGCGATCGATGTTCGGCGTGGTGTAGCCCATCATGCCGCGGCTGTGGGCGCTCACGTTCCAATAGCCGATGTCGTCACCCATGATGACCAGGATGTTCGGCGGTTTGCTCTTACCCTCCGCCACGACATCTGCAGTTTTCACCAGCGCGTGCTCGCTCGGCTTGGCGACGCGCTGAAGCGTCGTTTCTGCCGGACCTTGCGGGGTGGCGGGTGCATCTTGCGGTGTGGCTTGGGGTTGAACACCGGTATCCGTTGCGTGTTGCCCCGACTTATTGCCGCAACCGAGAGCGAGCCCCAACAAGACGAACAGGATCGGCCAATGTTTGATCACCGCGGTTCTCCTTGCCCAGTAGCGGATGGGTTGAGTGGTGCCAATCGCAGCCGTCGCCCCGAACGACGCATCACACTTCGTGCAGAACGCAGTATCGCGCGCGACTTCCCAGTGTCAATGCTAACTGACTCGCCCGTACTAAAGGCGGCCCTGTCGAGTGAATCGGCAAGATCCGACGCCTCGGCCGAGGTCCGCCGAAATGCGTTCAGTGTGCGGTCGAGGTTCCGCGGAGAGCGGATTGTGAGCCATGCGTACAGGGTTGTCAGAAGCTGATGAGCAGCGCCATTGCGAGCGGCGTGCAGCACCGCGTGGAACGCGCGCCGCTCTTCGGAACGCTGGGCGAACGCCCGCTCCAAACGGCTGGGTCCGCGCCGGAGGCGTCGCACGATCAGCACTGTGACGATCGCAAGGCCGCCCAGCAGTACCACTGCCGTGCCGAGTGCTGTTCCTCGCGCGGTACCCAGGCAAGAAAAGCCGAGCGCTGGGTTCGGCGCCGCCCACAGCGTCGCGTCCTCGATTTTCGCTTCGTAGTAGCGCCCGCTGCGCGGCTCGAGCCAGCGCACGCTCAGACCCGCGATGCGGTGAGGCCCCACGCGATCGACGACGTAGGTGATGGCTCGAGTTTCGCTTGCAACAATTTTGCCACGCTCGGTGGATGATTGGGCGTGCTTGCCGGCCGAATACTCGGTCATCCCGGGGACCGGGGCCGGCGACAGCCCAGGAAATACGATGGTGTCGGTATCCGTCGCCGTCAGCGTCAGCGTGCGCGTGAACCCGTCGCCGACCTCGAGCGTCGATAGGTCGCGATCGAACGACTGCGCCAGGGTCGCCGACGTGACGACGAGCGGAAGCGTGTCGCCGGCGCCCGCGGGGATCGCCGCTTGGAACGTGTAGCCCTTGCTCAGCACCGCAATGGGAGCCTTCGACGTGGGTTCGGTGTAACGCGCGACGATCGGTGGTACGACGATGCGACCTTCGGCTTGGGGGAACACGAGCAGCGTGCGGTGCTGCACCAAGAAATGCGTGTCGCCCTCCTGGCGCTCATCGGGCGGCGACACGTGTTCGGCCCACTTGGCGATGGCTCCTGACGCGACCACGTCGTCGAGGCTGAACGGTTCGAGCGGGGTCTCGGCTTCGGGGCGCCACACGCTCACCTCCAGCGGCACGAGCTGGCCAAGCCAGGGCTTGTTGGGCCCGAGGTTTTGGATCTCGATGCGTGGAGCCGTCATCGTGCCCCCTCGCGTGCGGCGAGCAGCGCCAGCTTCTGCTTCAGAAAGTCTTTGGGATCCGTCTCGACGTGACGCAGCCAGGCCGCCTCCTCCGCTGGGCTGAGAGCGATCGCCTCGGGCGCTGCCTCGCGGTCTTTCTTCGAGGGCGGGACCTGCATCCCTGCTAGCTGATCTTCCGTTACCTTCACCTTCTCGTCGTCGGGTCCCTGATTCGGATCCTGCTTGAGGTCCTCTTTGTCGGTGTCTTCCGTCTGCGCAGCGATGAGCTCGCGCATCAGGTCGGCGTTGTGGCGGGCTTCACGGAAGGTGGGAGAGCGGGCTAGCGCGCGGTCGTATGCATGCAGCGCCGCGCCGAGCTTGCCGCCTTGTGCGTAGGCGTTGCCGAGGTTGTAGAGTCCCTCCTTCGTATCGACCGCCGCAAAAGCGGCGGCTGCGTCGGCGAACTTCTGATTGGCGTAGTAGGCAAGGCCCTTCCACATGGGGTCTTGAAATCGCTCGGCGGCTTCGGCGTAGCGCCCCTCGTCGAACAGCAGGCGGCCCTGCTGGTCAGGGGTGAGCCAGAGGTCGGCGGGGCGACCCGAGCAACCGCTCACACTCAGGAGCAGCAGCGTGAGCGCACTGAGGTGCCGCCCGAGCACCCAACCGCGCCGAAACCAGAGCGCGATGCCGAGCGCCAGCGGAATGACGCAGAGATAGCCGGCGTCTTCCCAGAACCTGGCGTCGTCGGGATCGAGGGTCTTGGCCTGATGCAGCGCGAGCGCGCTCAGGATGCGGCGCACGTCGCGTTCGGCGAACGACAGCTCCACGAGTTCACCGTCGACGCTGTCGGCGAAGCGATCGAGCCCCGCGTGGTCGAACGCGGGGACACCCTTCGCCGGATCGCCGGAGCCGCCGACGGCGAGCACCACGAACCCCGCGCCCACTTTGCGCCGCAGCTCCGCGAAGGCGGCCGCGCCGGGCGGCGGGATGCCGTCGGTCACGAGCAGCACGCCGAGGGGAGCCTTCGCCTGCGGCGCCATGGCTTCGACGAGCGAGGCGGCTTTCGCGAAGGCTTCGCCGTCGAACGGCATCAGGTCCGGCTCGAGCGCGTTGAGATACTGGTCGAGCACCGACGGATCATCGGTGAGCGGCATCAGCACGTGAGCGCTGCCCGCGACCACGATCAGCGCCGTCGGCGATTCGGGCCGGGCCCGCACCAGATCGCGGAGTTCGAGGCGCGCTCGCTCGGCGCGGCTCGGCGAGACGTCCTGCGCTGCCATGCTGCTGCCGAGGTCCATCACGATCACGAGCGGGCTCTTCGCAGGGTCACCGGTGTCGGGCTGCGGGCGATAGGTTGGCCCGGCGGCGGCAATCACGGCGATCGCTCCCGCAAGCGCGAGCAGGGCTTCGGGGCCAACGGCAGAGCGCAGCCGTGACCTATGCATCAGGTGGCGGAGCAAATGGGGTGCCACGGCGCGGGCCCACGGCGAGGCCTGTCGCCCGCGCAGCGCGAGCGACAGCGCGTACACGACGAAGGGCGCGAGCGCCCAGAGCAGCTCGGGCCGCAGGAAGTGGAATGCGGCGAAGTGACTAGCCATGGCTCGTACTCCCGACAGCGGTTGGGGCAACCACGGCAGGCGGCGCGCGGCGGCTCGCCCAAGCTCGCCGCAGGTTGCCGACGGTTCCCGCGAGCGCGCCCAGTCCCAGCACGCCTATCACCACGAAGAGCGGCGCGTACCCGACGGCGCGCTTCGGTTGATACACGGTCGTGCGATGGGCGATGGGCTCGAGGCGATCGAGCGCCTGATAGGCGCGCTCGAGGCCCTGCTCGTCGTTGGCTCGGAAGAACTGCCCGTGCGTGAGCTGGGCCATGTTCGTGAGCACGGCCGTGTTCAGGGCCTCTTCGCCCGCTGCGCGCGGGTCACCCACGCCGATGGTGTGGAGCGTGACGCCGCGCGCGGCGGCGATGCGCGCGGCCTGCAGTGGGGGCACCTTCGAGGCGGTATCGTTGCCGTCCGTGAGCGCGATCACGGCGCGGCTCTTCGCGTCGCTGCGTTCGAGCACCGAGAGCGCGAGACCCAGCGCGTCGCCGAGGGCGGTCTGCGGCCCGGCCATACCCACGTCGGTCTCGTCGAGCAGCTTCCGCACGACGCTGGTGTCACTCGTGAACGGCACCTGTACGAAGGGGGCCGTGCCGAACACGATGAGACCCAGCCGATCGCCTTTGCGCTGCTCGACGAACTTGCCCACCACGCGTTTGACGATGTCGAGGCGGGTCTGAGGATGCGCCGTGCTGGTGGCGAGGTCGACCTGAGCCATGGACCCGGAAAGGTCCACCGCGAGCAAAAGGTCGCGGGCCGCCGTCTGGCTTTCGATGGGGGCGCCTTGTTCGTAGGGACGTGCCAGCGCGAACAGCGTCCCGAGCCACAGCACGAGCAGCAGCGCCAGCCGCAAGCGCGAGCGGGTGCGCGCGCGTTCAATCGCCCGTGGCCCGGCGAGGCGCCCGAGCCGCGCGAAGAACGGCACGCGGAGCGCCTGCTGCTCGGCCTCGTACGCCGGAAGAAACCGGTACACCAAATAGGGCAGCGGCAAGAACAGGAAGGCCCAGGGCCATTCAAACGCCGGCACGGTGCCTCCGAACCCAGATCTGGGCGGCGGCGAAGAGGGCTACCACGTCCGCCTGTCGAACCTCGCTCGCGCCGCGCGTCGTCAAGCTGACGAGGGTGCGTCCGGCAGCGCCGGCAAACGGCTGCTCGGTGCAGGTGCTATCGAGAAACTCTCGCCACCCCTCGCCGGAGAGTGCGGCCACCCGTTCGCGCGGGAAGCTGCCGAGCGCGCAGCGTTTCATCACGGCTGGCACCGCCTCGATCGAGGCGGATGTTCCGGATTGTGAGAGTGCGCGGAGCTCGAGCGCCGCAAGCCGCCGGTAACGTCGCTTCTGATAACGAACGACGAGCCCTACCATCGCCGCCGCAAGCAAGAGCGCCACGAGTACCAGCGTCACCCAGGCCCCCACGGTGGCGGGCCAGAGCGATACGGCGGCAGGCTCGATCGCCTCGGAGAAGCGCACCCCGAGCGAACCGAAGCCGCCCCCGCGCCGATACGGCGGAACTTCCGGGGTCAACGCGCCCTCCCGACGGGTACACGCAGCTCGCCGAATGTCTCGCGCACCTGATCGACGAGCGGCCGATCGGTGCGGAGCTCGAAGTACGGAGCGCCCGCGCCGCGGCAGAAGGCCCGGACTCGCTGTCGGTCTTCCGCGAACAGCGTGGCAAAGTCGTCGCGAAAGCGCGGGTTCGATGTGGGGAGGGACAGCTCGGCGCTGCCGTCGCTCACCGACACCACGCCCAGATCGGGCAGCGCCGTTTCCAGCGGGTCGACCACCCAAGCGACGAGCAAGTCGTTGTGTTCGCGCACCGAGGCGAGCAGCGCGCGAGCATCCTCCGAAATGCCGCGCAGATCCGAAATCAGAACCACGAGCGTGTCGCGCGGGGCGAGTTCCGCCACGGCGCGGAGCGCGCGGGCAAACGAGTCTTCGCTCGTGGCTTTGGCCGCGGTGAGCTCGAGCTCGCGCCCTGCCGCGACGAGCAGCTCGCACAGACGCAGCGCGGTGGCATTCGAGCGCGCCGGGCGCAGCGTTCGGTCGCGCTCGTCACCGACGACGAGGGCGCCGACGCGATCGCCGACCGCCACCACGCGAAACGCGGCGAGCGCCGCCAGTCGAGCCGCGACCACCGACTTCATCGCCGCCTTGCTGCCGAAGAACATGCCGGCGCGCTGGTCCACTACGAGCAGCACCGGCCGGTCCCGCTCCTCTTTGTAGGTGCGCACGTAGGGCTTGCCGGTGCGCGCGGTCACGTGCCAGTCGATGCTGCGCACGTCGTCGCCTGCGACGTAACTTCTGAGCTCGTCGAAGTCGAGTCCGCGCCCGCGGAGCTTCGAAGCGCGGCGCCCGGCGAGCAGGCTTCGCACCGGCTGCTGCGGTAAGAAGCTCATGCGCCGTGCCACCCCCCGGAGCTCTACGAGCTCTGCGAGCTCGACGAAGACTCCGGCGTCCGGGTGGGCTGGCATGGCTACCCCGCGATGGCCACGAGTTCGAGCAGCCGCGCGACGACCTGGTCGGCGCTGATGGCCTTCGCCTTCGCCTCGTAGCTGAGGATGAGGCGGTGGCGGAGCACGGCGGGGGCAATGGCACGCACGTCGTCAGCGCTCACGAAGTCGCGACCCTCGAGCCACGCGCGAGCCCGCGCGACCTTGTCGAGAGCGAGCGACGCACGCGGCGAAGCGCCGACCTCGATCTGCTTGCCGAGCTCGGCGTCGAGTGCGCCGGGGTCGCGCGTAGCGGCGACGATAGCCACCATGTAGCGTTCGACCGTCTCCGCGACCTTCACGCTCTGGCTGACGGCCTTGCGCGCGTCGGTGATGGCGGAGAGCGGCACCGCTGCCTCCGTTTTTTCGCCCGCCTCTTCCGAGCGCACCATGCGGATGATCTGGAGTTCGGCTTCAGCGTCGGGATACCCGACGTGAATGTGCACCAGAAACCGGTCGAGCTGCGCTTCAGGCAGAGGATAGGTCCCTTCTTGCTCGATCGGATTTTGGGTGGCGAGCACGAAGAAGGGCTGCGGGAGCGGGTGCGTTTCGCCGCCGACCGTCACTTGTCGCTCTTCCATCGCTTCGAGCAACGCGGACTGCACCTTGGCGGGTGCGCGGTTGATCTCGTCGATCAAGATCACGTTGCCGAAGATCGGTCCCTGCTCGAACTGGAACCGCCCCGACCCTTGCTCGGAGTGGTACACGACGGATCCCGTCACATCGGAGGGCAGGAGATCGGGGGTGAATTGCACGCGATGCAGCTCGGTGCCCAGGGCGCGTGCTAGCGTCTTCACCGCGCGCGTTTTTGCGAGCCCGGGGAGCCCCTCGAGCAGAGCGTGACCATCGGCGAGCACTGCCAACAGCAGCAGCTCGATCACATCCGTTTGCCCGACGATCTTTGCTTGGACTCGATCGCGCAGCCTCGTGATCGCCTCGCGTGTGTCAGCAGCAGCACCCATCGGTTCACTTGAGCAGGCGGGCCCGAACGATACCGGTGTTACTTGTGCGGTAGCGCCGGGACAAGCCAAAATCCGCTTCGACACGGTGTGGCAAACTGCCCCGGTGCGCGCTCAAGGGGTAATTGCTGCTAGCTTTTTCTCGTAGGCCTTCGCCTGCTCGGTGCGGTTCGTACGGTAGGAGTATTCGACGAGACTCGTGAGCACTTGTCGGTCGCCCGGGCGAAGCTGGTGGAGGTTTGTGAGCACCTCGAGTGCGCGCGCTGACTCGCCGGTGTCGAAGAGCGCGATCGCATACACGTAGCCGAAACGAGGGCGATCCAGTGACAGCTCGTAAGCGGTGCGCAAGTGCTCGAGCGCTGGCTTCGGCTGCTGAGCGCGGATCAGGGCGAGACCGAGCGCATGCTCGAGCATGGCGCGGTCCGCAGCTGTCGCGAGGCCGTTGTTCAGTACTTCGCGAGCGCGCCCTTCGTCGCCCTGCTCGCGGTAGAAGTCGGCGAGATTCAGGTGCGCGGCGCTGAAGGAGGGTTCCTTTCGGATGGCCGTTCGTAGCAGCTGCTCGACATTCGACTGCTCTCCGGAGCGCCGCGCGAGGTCGGCCAGATCGACCAAGGCTTCGGCGTGGTCCGCATTGTACTCGCGCGAAGCCACGTACTCGGCGAGCGCTCGGCGAAGCTTGGCGAAAACCGCCGCGTTCTGTTGGGGGCTCGGCGCGTCGAGCAGCGCCCCGGCCACGTCCACCCGCACGCTGCGCACCGGGTCGTCGAGCAGCGGCCGCAGCAGTGCCAGGCGGTCGCCGGGCGGGATCGAATGCGCGGCGGTGGCGGCTGTCCGCCGCAGCAGCGGATCGGCGTCCGATACGCCTGCCGCGATCGCGCGCGGCAGTTCGGACGAGGGATGGTTGGCGAGTTCAGCGAGCGCTGACGCGCGCACGATTGCCGGGGCTTCTGCACTGAGCGTTAGCTCCAGCAGGGCTGCCGTCGCGCCCGGTTGTCCCTGGCGAGCCAGCCAGAGTGCCTCGCTCGCGGCTGCGGGGGCGCGCCCCGGCTGACGTCGCTCGACGATTGCACCCTCGGCCCAGCTTGCTGTCTTCGTCGTGTGGCAGCCCGTGCACACTTCGGGCGAGCCGACTTTTGCACTGAATACTGGTCGCGGAATGGAAAAACGATGGTCACGGCGCGCGTCGACCGTCATGTACGTGCGCGCCGGCATGTGACACGTCACGCATTTTGCCGCAGGCGAGCCGGTCGCGTGGAAATAGTGCTGCGTCGAGTCGTAGTGGCTTGCCCGATGACACGTGGTGCAGAGGGCGTTGCCTTCGGCGCGCAGGGCCAGCGAATGCGGCTCGTGGCAGTCGGAGCAAACGACACCGCGAGCGTGCATCTTGCTCTGCAAGAAAGAGCCGAGCTCGAACACCTCTTCGTCGATCTGGCCGTCCGCGAAGTACAGGCGATCTTCGAGCAGCGCCAGGCGATAGCGATCGGTGAACGCGTCGCCGTCGCCTGGCCCGAGATCGGATCTGCGCGCGTGGCAAGGAGCGCAGCGCTCGAGCTCGGCGTCTTTCGCAGCCGCCCCGCTGAGGCTCGCGATCGTCGCTCCGTCGCCGAGCACCCAGCGCCGCTGCGGCGGTTTGGCGAGCGCCGCCACGAGGCCCATGTCAGCCCCGGGGCTGGGCTTCGACTCGGGGTGCGCCTCGGCCCAGGCCACATGACGTGAACCCTGGCCGTGGCACGCCTCGCAACCAACATCGATCTCGCTGTAGTGCGTCTGGTAACTATCGGTCGCCCGCTGGTAGTTCTGCTCGACCGCCGTCGAGTGACAGTCGGCGCAGCGGCTGTTCCAATTGTAGGCGGGGCCCTGCCAGTGGAGTCGATCCCCAGGCGCGAGTTTTTTCTCGTCGGCGTGCAGGTGAAACCAGCGTTGCCCCCCCGCGGCCTTCGGTCGTGTGTCCCAGGCGACCGAGAGCGCCTGCAACCGGCCTTGTCCGACGTCGAGCAGGTACTGCTGCAGCGGATCGACACCGAAGCTGTATTTCACGGGAAACGTGCGCGACGGCTCGCCTTTGCGGCTGACGCGCACCGAAAATGCCGTGCCCTCGCGCAAAAACTCGGTCGTCTCCCCAGCATGCGTGAAACGGACCCCCGAAAAGTCGCCCAGCACAGTTTCGGGCGTCGGCTGTTCCATGGCGCGATCGTGGTCCGATCCGCCGAAGAGTTTGGCTTCGGCGGCGTGGCAGGGCTGACAGACTTTGCTGCCCACATACGTGAGCGGTACCGGAGCCGCGTCACGAGCGCTGGGCGCTGGGGAGCTTGGCACGCCTTCGCTCGGCGTGCGTCGATCTTGGCAGCTCGAGAGCCACGCCACTACCGCGAGCGCGAGCGCGCCTCTCGAGATCACTCGGTCGTCATAACACCAGTTTGGGCTTGGCTGCCCAGAAACCACGCGTAGTAGGCGTTTCTCGGGGCCATCGGCGCCACCTCTTGCATTGCACTCGCCCAGCCGTCTCGGTCGCCGAGCATGGCTGCCAGTGCGCCGCGATAGAACGTGTGGAGCGATTGGCGTTCGGCTTCGATCGCGGCCAACGCCGCGGGGGAACGCTCGCGGTCGGCGATGGGCGGGTCGCTCGCGAGCTCGAGCAAGTGCGGCAGCACGCGCGCTAGCTCACCCGGACGCACCCACGCTGAGTATTCGATACGAGGGTCATCGTCGGTGACGGGCGCGGCTCCCTGCGCGTAGGCCTCGAGCCCCTGCCGGCCGGTGACGTAGGTGCCGAGCAGCGCTGCGGGTGAGGCGATGCCGACCTCAGCCAGCGCACGCTGCGTGGTCGGTGCTTCGAGCCGCGCCTCGACCTCGGCCAGATCGAACTCGAGCGGATCTGCACCGCCCAGCAGCAGCATCTCGTGCAGCTCCGTCGAAAACAGTGCAACATGTGGAAACTCTTGCAGAAAACTTTGCACGAGCGAGCGCGAGTCGGCGTCGTTCTGAGTGGCGAGTGGCCACCACTGGGCGAGCACACCGCCCTCGGCGAGGCGGTTCCGAGCCAGGGCGTAGAACTCGCGCGAGTAGAGGTTCACGACACCGGCGGCGGCGGGCGGCGGGGGCTCGAGCGTGATGACATCGTAGCGTGCGTTCGCTGCCAAGAGCTGATGCCGGCCGTCGGCAACGCTGATCTGGAAGCGCGGGTCGCGGGTCACGTCGAAGTTGCCTTGGAAGTGTCGAGCCGCCCTGACCACGGCAGGCGACAGCTCGACGCAGGCCCGCCGCTCGAGACCCGGCCAGGCGCCGAGCGCGCCGCAGGTGATGCCGGTGCCGAGCCCGATCACGAGCGCCGAACGCGGAGCCTTGGCGGCAACGAGTGGCACGAATGCCTGCAGGCGCATGTAGCGCAGCGACGGCATCGCATCACCCGTGTTCGAGACTCCTTGAATGTAGAGGCGCCGAAACGCACCGCCAGGCGCCGTTTGCTCGAGCACCGCGACAGACCCCGAAGCGGCCTCTTCGTAGAAGACGGTTTCTCCGCCACGCTCGTCGGCCAGCAGTCGCGCGAGCTTGTCCCGAGGAAGCCAAACGAAGCCAGCGATGCTCGCTAGCGCCAGCGCCCCCGCGAGCGCTCGCAGGCGTCGTGCGCTCGGTTTGTAGAGCGTCGCCGTCGCACCGATCGCCACGGACAAGAGCGCGAGCGTGGCGAACGACCGCATCAACCCCAGCGCCGGCAAGAGCGCGAAGCCCGTGAGCAAGCTGCCGGTGATGCCACCCGCCGTGTTCACGGCCACGACACGGCCTGCGTCGGCTCCGACGCGCGAGGCGCTTGCGGCGACGCGCATCGCCGCCGGGTACGCGGCCCCGAGCAAGAGCGTGGGCAGCAACACCAGCGAGCCGGCTGCCACCGCAAACCGCGCGCACATCATCAGCATGCGGCTGCCCGTGAGATCGAGCGCAGCCCGCCCGAAGGCTCCTTGCAGGGCAGGCAGCCAGCTATCGAGCAGCGCGAGCCCTCCGAGCGCGCTGACACCAGCCCCGGCCACGAGCAGCCCGAACACCGCCCAGCGCTGCTGCACGCGATCGGCGACGCGCGCGTAGGCGTAGCTCCCGAGCGCGAGCCCCGACAGATACGTCGCGAGCACGACCGCGAACGCGTACGCCCGCGTACTCAAGAACTGGACGAGCGTCTGCGTCCAGAGGATCTCGTAGCCGAGCGCGACCCCTCCAGCGGCACCGTATAGCGTCAAGCATACCTGGGCGTCGCGTGACACTTTCGAGCTCACGGCCTCCGCTTGCCGGTGCTGCTCGTTCGGGCCGCGTCCGCGAAGCAGGCGCCAAGCGACGATGGCAAGCAGCGCGTTCGCCGCGCCCGCAGCAAACGCCGACCCGCGCACACCGAGCCACGGCAGAAGCGCGAATGGTGTGAGAAGCACTCCGGCGATGGCCCCCGCCGTATTCGCTGCGTAGAACAACCCCGCGCGTCGACCTACGCGCGCGTCCGTTGGTCGTTCTACGCGCAGCAGCACCGGCAGCGTGCCGCCCATCAGTGCCGAAGGTGCGGCCACCAAGAGCAGCAGGGGAACCCAGGCGACCTGTCCCGCGAGCGCTCGCAGCGGAACGAACCAGACTGCGCTTTCGGAGAGCACGAACGTCGCCAGCACGCCGAGCACTCCGCTGCCGAGCTCGAGGCCCGCATACAGGCGCCACGGCTCGTCGCTCCGATCGGCGCGTGCGCCGAACACGCGGCTGCCGATCGCAAGCCCCAAGAAGAAGCCGCTGACGACGACGGATGTCGCCTCGACCTCGATCCCCGCTACGAGCCCGAGCTGCCGCATCCAGAGTCCCTGGAACACGAGCGCCGTCGCACCCGAAAGCAGCAGGAACCACACAAGCACACGTAACCTGATACAAGATCGCGCTGCTGCGAGCTACCGCCAAGGGAGCTCACGCGATTGACACACCCCGCCCAGATCCGATAGAGCTCGGACGCTCAATTTACCCCACGGAGGCGATCTGATGGCATACCC
>Ga0315910_10001577_pt1 | contig 20783 bp, 20 predicted proteins | sample EdamamesoilMG_FD_204470 | JGI IMG/M metagenome (GOLD analysis project Ga0315910, IMG submission 204470) | Garden soil microbial communities collected in Santa Monica, California, United States - Edamame soil | ecosystem: Environmental > Terrestrial > Soil > Garden | place: USA: California...
GGACTTGATGGGCGTGTAGATGATCTCCGTGACGTTGCCATCGCGCTTGTCCCACCACTTCGGGTTCGCCTCGAACACCACGCGCTTCTCGGGCTCCCAGAGCTTCAGGATGTACGGACCGGTGCCATTGGCGTTGCGCGAAGCATAGGTCTCTTCCTTCGCCTTGTAGTCCTGCACGTTCTCCGACTTGTTCTTGACCGACCAGGCGCGGCTCATGATGCGCCAGTCCGCGATATTGCGCAGCAGAACCGGGTTTGGCGCGGACAGAATCAGGTCCACGGTGAAGTCGTCGATCTTCTTCACTTCCTTCACGCCGGCCACGTAGACTTGCATCGTGCCCTGCGGCTGCATCACGCGGGTGTAGGAGAAAACCACGTCATCGGCAGTGAACGGGCTGCCGTCCTGGAAGGTCACGTTCTTGCGCAGCGCGAAGCGCACCTGGGTCGGCGAAATCTGCTGCCAGGACGCGGCCAGGCAGGGCTCGATGCCGTAGGTCTTGGTGTAGCGGGTCAGGCCTTCATAGGTGTGCTGCAGAATCGCACTCGTGGTGGCGTGGTTTTGCGAGTGCGGGTCGAGCGTGAGTATGTCGTTCTGCGCCGCCCATTTCAGCGGCGCGGCCTGCGCGGAAACTACGGTCAGTGCGGCCGCCGCGATCAGTGCGGCCAGGGTTTGCTTGATTCGCATCGGTTTCTCCTCCAGAGAACCTATAATACACAAGCTCCCGGAGGCCACCAATGAAACTTAGCCCGGCCCAGCTCGAGGCATTCGACCGCGACGGCTACCTGTTCTTCCCGAGCCTGTTCAAGCCCGACGAAATCAGGACCCTGACGGACGAAGTGCCCGCGCTCTATGCGCAGCGCCGCCCCGAGAACGTGCGCGAGAAGACCGGCGACGTGGTGCGCACCAATTTCGCGGCCCACCTGTATAGCGCGCCCTTTGCCCGGCTTGCGCGCCATCCCCGCATGGTCGAACCGGTGAAGCAGCTGTTCGGCGAAGACGTCTACATGCACCAGTTCAAGGTCAACGGCAAGCAGGCCTTCGACGGCGACGTCTGGCAATGGCACCAGGACTACGGCACCTGGAAGAACGACGACCAGATGCCTGAGGCGCGCGCCATGAACGTGGCCATTTTCCTGGACGAGGTCAACGAGTTCAACGGGCCGCTGATGTTCATTCCCGGCAGCCACAAGCTCGGCGTGCTGGATGCCGAACACGACGTCAGCACGACGAGCTATCCCTTGTGGGTCATCTCCGGTGAAACCATAAAAAAACTTGTCGATCGCGGCGGCATCGTCGCGCCCAAGGGCCCGACCGGCTCGATGATCCTGTTCCACGGCTGCCTGGTGCATGCCTCGACCTCGAACCTGTCGCCCTGGAACCGCGTGAGCGTCTACCTGTCGCTATGCGCGGTGTCGAACCACATCCGCCGCTTCAAGCGGCCGGGCTACATCGCGCACCGCGATTTCGCGCCCATCCAGTGCCTGCCCGACGACTGCCTGCTGAAACCTTACGAAGTGCCGCTGCCCTGGAAGGACGGCACGCCGGAAGATGAACTCAAGGGAAATCTCAAGGCCGCATGAATCTATTTGCGAAATTGAAGGAAAGGGAGGAAAAACAAAAACCCATCCGGGTCGGCCTCATCGGCGCGGGCAAGTTCGCCGCGATGTACCTCGCGCAGGTGCCGCGCACGCCGGGAATCCGGTTGGCGGCAATCGCCGACTTGGCGCCCGCGAATGCCAGGACGAATCTCGAGCGGGTGGGATGGAGCCCGGCGGCCATTGCGGCCACGACGATCACCGACGACTGGCAGAAGCTCGTCTCTGACCCCGAGATCGATATCGTCATTGAGGCGACGGGCAATCCGGTCGCTGCGGTCGAGCATATCCTGTCCGCGTTCAGACACGGCAAGCATGTCGTCAATGTCACGGTCGAAGCGGACGCGTTCTGCGGCCCGATCCTGGCGGAACGGGCCAGGCAGGCGGGTGTGGTGTACAGCCTGGCCTACGGCGACCAGCCGGCGATCATCTGCGACCTGGTGGATTGGGCGCGCGCAGCCGGTTTTCCAGTGGTCGCGGCGGGCCGCGGGCACAAGTGGCTGCCCCACTTCGCGCAGTCCACGCCGGAGACTGTCTGGGGTTACTACGGCTTGTCCCCCGAGCAGGCGAAGCTTGGCGGCCTCAACCCGAAGATGTTCAATTCCTTCCTCGACGGTTCCAAGCCGGCCATCGAGACCAGCGCGGTCTGCAACGCAACCGGCCTCACGCCCGCGCCCGAAGGCCTGCTGTATCCGCCGGGTTCGGTGGATGAGATTCCCATGTTGATGCGGCCGAGGGATGAGGGCGGCGTACTGCACCACAAGGGCCAGGTTGAAGTGGTTTCCTCGTTGCGGGCGGATGAAAGCCCGATTCCCTACGACATCCGGTTCGGCGTCTGGGTGGTATTCGAAGGCGAGAGCGAATACATCCGCCGCTGCTTCTCCGAGTACGGCGTGAAGACCGATCCTTCGGGACGCTACGCCTGCATGTACAAGCGCTGGCACCTGATCGGGCTGGAAGTCGGGATTTCCGTCGCCTCGGTCGGCCTGCGCGGCGAAGCGACAGGCTGCGCAACAGGGTGGCGGGCGGATGCAGTTGCGGTTGCAAAAAAAGCCTTGAAGGAAGGAGAAATTCTCGATGGCGAAGGCGGGTATACGGTGGTCGGCAGGCTGAAGCCGGCGGAAGCGTCGCTCGCACAGGCCTGCCTGCCGCTCGGCGTCGCGCATGGCTGGAAGATGCTCAGGCCGGTCGCGGCCGGCCAGGCGCTCAGCTGGAGCGACGTGGCTTTCGACGCAGACGTGCCCGCCGTGAAACTGCGGCGCGAGATGGAGAACTCAGCTTCTTCAGGTAGCGATACATCTCGGTATGGTCGGCCCCTGCGGGCAGCCGGCTGAGGGCGGCGCTCCAGACTTTGAGGGTTTGCTTCAAATAGGGGGTTTCCATTCGAAGGGAACGTGCGAGTCCCTCCGCAATTCCCACGTCCTTGGTCATCAGCGCAAGCGCGAACCCCGAGGCGAAGGCCTTCGTGAAAACCTGCTGCGGAATCTTGCGCTCCGTGGTGCTGTTCTTGCCGGTCGAGGCGTTGATGACGTCGATCAAGGTTTTCGGGTCCAGGCCGAATTTTTCGCCGATCAGCAGCGCTTCCATGCCGGCGACCGTGCCTGCGGCGCCGAGGTAGTTGTTCAACGCCTTCGTCGCGTGGCCCGAGCCCAGGCCGCCGCAGTGGAAAATCTCGCTGCCCATGGCCGACAGCACCGGGCGCACGCGTTCCAGCAGCGCCGCGTCGCCGCCCACCATCAGCGCGAGCGTACCGTCAGCTGCCTTCGCCTTGGCGCCCGATACCGGGCTGTCCAGCATGTGGATGCCCTTTTTTTTCAGCAGCGCGCCCAATTCTCGCGTGGTGGCCGGATCGGAGGAACTCATGTCGATCACGATTGCGCCCGCCGCGAGGCCGGGCAGGGCGGCCATGACCGCTTTGCGCACGGCCTTCCCGTCGGGAACCATGGTGATCAGAACAGAGGAGTTTTCTGCAGCTTCTCGTGCAGACTTGCAATTTCCAGAGCCATTCAAATCAAAAGAACTTACTTCAAACCCGGCTTTCCGCAGGTTGGCGGTCATCAGGCTGCCCATCAGCCCGAGACCGAGGAAGGCGACCTTCACACGCCGCGTTCCTTGAACACTTCCCTCGCCGAGCGGAAGCTCTCCACGGCCGCTGGTACGCCGCAGTAGATCGCCACCTGCAGGAATACTTCGCGGATCTCTTCCTTGCTGAGGCCGTTGTTGAGCGCGCCGTTGATGTGCAGCTTCAGCTCGTGAGTGCGTCCGAGCGCCGAGAGCATCGCCAGGTTGAGCATCGAGCGGGTCTTGCGTTCCAGCCCCGGCCGGTTCCAGACGTCGTTCCAGCAGTAGGTGTTGAGGAGTTCGGTGAACGGGCGGTTGAAGTCGTCCGCCGCCGCCTGCGCCTTGTCGACGTACTCCGCGCCTAGCACTTCGCGGCGCGTCTTGAGGCCGGATTCATGGCGTTCTTTATGGGATCTTTTGTCCAAAGGGTTTACTCCCGAAGAAATCGAGCAGGAAGGAACATCAAACCAGATCCTCGTAACGGATTCCGGCGCGCCGCAGCAGGCCGTCGAAGGCGAGACCGCCGGGCCGCGGGCCGGAGCGGAACGGCAGCGTGCGGGCGGGGGTCTCGTCGAGCACTTTCTGCGTGATCGGCAGGTTGTCGCCCGCCATTGCGTCGGCTGTCGCCTGGATTTCGCAGGCGCGCTGCAGCGTCCAGTAGGTCGTGAAGGCTTCCGGGATGCCCGGGCAGGCGACCAGCAGGCCGTGGTTGCGCAGGATCAACACCGATTTCGTCCCGAGGCTGCGCACCAGGCGCGACTGCTCGGCGGTGTCGGTCGTCACGCCCTCGAAGTCGTGGTACGCGACTTCGCCGTGCAGGATGCCGCTGTAGAAATTGTCGTAGCGCAGGCCCTCTTTCTTGCAGGACACGGCGCTGCCCGCCGTGGAATGCGTGTGGATGATGCAGTGGGCATCCTCGCGCGCCGCGTGCACCGCGCTGTGGATCACGAAGCCGGCGATGTTGACCGGGTACTTCGAGCCGTCCACCGACTTGCCGTCGAGGCCGACCTTGACCAGGTTGGAAGCCGTGACCTCGTTGTACCAGAGGCCGTAGGGGTTGATCAGATAGTGCGCATCCGGGCCCGGCACCTTCGCCGTGATGTGGTTGTAGATCAGTTCGGTCCAGCCCAGCCAGTCGAACGCACGGTACAGCGCGGCCAGTTCCAGACGCACGGCCCATTCCCCGGCCGCCATGCCGGCAGGCTTCAGGCGCGCCAGTTTCTCGCTCATGTCCATGGTGCGGTCCTCCAGAAAAGAAAAAGCGCGGGCAGAGCCCGCGCTTTTTAACTTACCACAACAGGGTCGGCTACTTGCCCATCACTTCGCCGAATCCGACCCAGTCCTTGCCGTCGAAGCGGGCCAGTCGCACCGATTCGATCGGCGCAAAATCGGTCGCGCTGGTGTTGATCTTGATGCCCGGCAACAGGCAACCCGGCGCGAAATCCTTGAGGCTCGCGGCCTGCTTCATGATGTTCTCGCGCGTCAGGTTCTTGCCGGACTGCTTGATCACCTGCACCATGCTTTGCGCGACGCACCAGCCGTAAAAATTCTCGGTGGCGAGCAGGCTGCCGTCAGGGTAGTACTTCTTCATGAACGCGGTCCACTCGATGACCGCCGGATCGTTCGCCCACTGCTTGTCGTTCTGGTCCTTCAAATACTGGGTCGTGTATAGACCGACGGACTTGTCCAGACCCGCGGGCCTGAGCGTGGTGCCGATCGAGGCCGAGACGTTGTTCAGGTAATGCACGGGCTTCCAGCCGCTGTCCCAGGCCTTGCGGATCGCCTGCGCCGCGAACTTCGGCGTCGTGATGTTGAAAAAGGTGTCCGCGCCCGAAGCCTGCAGCTGCGCCATCTGCGAATCCACGGTCGGATCGGTGACTTCGTAGGACGCCTCCTTGACGATCATCGTCTTCGCCTGGGCGCCGAGGCCGGCCTTGAAGCCCTCCAGGTAGTCCTTGCCGTAGTCGTCGTTCTGGTACAGGACCGCGATCTTGGCGTTGGGCTTGTTCTTAAGGATGTGCGCGGCGTAGATCCTGGCCTCGGTCTGGTAGTTCGGCTGCCAGCCCATGGTCCAGGGAAACCTCTTAGGATCGTTCCACTTGGTCGCGCCCGTGGCGACGAACAGATGCGGCACCTTCTTCGCGTTCATGTACTTGTGGATCGCCGTGTTCGGTGGGGTGCCCAGCGACTGGAAAATCAGCAGTACCTTGTCCTGCTCGACCAGCTTGCGCGCCATCTCGACAGTCTTCGGCGGACTGTAGCTGTCATCGTAGGAAATCAGGTTCAGCTTGTATCCATTGACGCCGCCCTCGTCGTTCACCTTCTTGAAGTACGCGGCGATCGACCGGCCGATGGTGCCGTAGGCCGAGGCCGGCCCGCTGTAGGGATTGATGTTGCCGATCAGCAGCTCGTTGCCTGAGATGCCGATCACATCCTTCTTCTGCGCCAGCGCATGGCCGGTGAAGGCGGCGCTCAGCAGGGCGGCGATGGTTGCAATCTGTAGCTTCATGACGGTCTCCTCCTTCAGTGGGACATCAGGGATTCTGCCTTTTCCGGGTCAGCCGCGCCAGCGCCATCTGGACGGCGCCATTCACGCCGGCAGGCAGTGCATAGACAAAAGCGATCAGGAACAGGCCGAAGATCGCCCACGGCGCCGCCTTTGATATGTCGTCGGCGATATTGGGCACGAACTGGATGAACAGGGCGCCGTAGATCGCCCCCGGGATCGAGGCGAGTCCGCCGATCACGATGCCGATCAGGAACGTGATGGACAGGAAGATGTTGAAGCTGTCGGGAGCGACGAACTGCACCGCGATCGCGCCGAGGGCGCCGGCGATGCCGGTGTAGAGGGCCGAGATGCCGAAGGTCAGCGACTTGACCATCGCGTTGTTCACGCCCATGGCTTCGGTGGCGATGTGGTTCTCGCGGATCGCCACCATAGCCCGGCCCATGCGCCCGCGCAGCAGGTTCCAGCCGAGGACGAACATCACCAGGGTCACCGCCAGCGTAAAGTAATAGACCCACTGGTCCTGGTTGAGCGCGACGCCCAGATCGGCGAGGAAGGCGGGCGCGTCCGGCTTGGTGATGGTGATGCCCTGCACGCCGCCGGTCCATTGCTCCAGGTGGTGGTATTTCAAAAGCTGCGGCAGAGACACGCCGAGCGCGAACGTGGCGAGCGCGAGGTACAGGCCCTCGAGCCGCAGCGCCGGCAGTCCGAACAGGAACCCGGCCACCAGGCACACGGCGCCGGCCACCGGGATCGTCGCCCAGTAGGGGACCCCGTACTTGTCCATCAGGATTGCGGCGCAGTAGGCGCCGATGGCGTAGAAGGCGCCGTGGCCGAGCGAGATCTGGCCGTTGTAGCCAGTGAGCATGTTCAGACCGAGCAGCGCGATCGCGTACACCAGCACCAGCGTGAACTGGAAAGTGCGGTACTCGCTGACCATCAACGGCAGGATGGTCGCGCCTGCCAGCACGATTGCGAGCACGATGAGCCGGTGTCTGGTCATACGCGCGTCACATGGACCTTGCCGAAGAAGCCCGAAGGTTTCACCGTCAGCACGCCGATGATCAGCACCAGCGCCACCGCCAGCTTGAGCTCGTTGCCGATGACGAAGGCGCCGAGGACGTTCTCCAGCACGCCGACCAGGAAGCCGCCGAACACCGCGCCCCAGGGATTGTCGATGCCGCCGACCAGCGCGCCCGCGAAGGCGTACAGCAGGATGCCGCCCATCATGTTCGGGTCCAGGAAGACGATGGGGGCGACCATCATCCCGGCCACCGAGCCGATCGCGGCGGCAAGGCCCCAGCCGAGCGCCAGCATCCAGCCAACGCGGATGCCGACCAGGCGGCTCGATTCCGGGTTCTGCGCCGCGGCGCGCATGGCGAGGCCGAGCGGCGTGAAGCGGAAGAACGCGTACAGCAGCAGCAGGACCACCAGCGTCACGCCGATGGCGCCGATCTCGTGCGAGGACATGTAGCGGTTGCCGAAAAACGGCTGCTCAGGGAACGGGCTCGGGAAGGTCTTGATCGTGTAGGTGTAGATCCAGCCAGTGACGCTATTGAGGATCACCAGCAGCGCGATGAACACGACCACCACCGACAGCACCGAAGAATTCTCCACTGGACGGATAACGACGCGCTCGATCACCACGCCGAGCACGAAGGCCAAGCCCACCGTCAGAAAGAACGCGCCCCAGTAGGGCATGCCGGCGTTGATGAGCGACCAGGCGATATAGGTGGCGAACATCGCCAACTCGCCCTGGGCGAAATTCACCAGGTGCGTCGCCTGGTAGATCATGACCAGCGCCAGCGCGAGGCTGGCGTAGATGCCTCCGGTCGCGAGCCCGGCCAGCACTTGATGGATGAAGGCGTCCAATGATCTCCCCTTAATAGCCGAGGTAGGAACGGCGCACGGCGTCGTCTTTCTTGATGTCGTCGGAGGTGCCGGAAAGCATGATGCGCCCTGTTTCAATCAGGTAGGCGTGGTCGGCGAGATCGAGCGCCATCGCCGCGTTCTGCTCGACCACAAGCATGCTGACGCGCTCATTCTCGTTCACGGTGCGCAGGATGCCGAACAGCTCCTTCACGATCAAGGGTGCGAGGCCGAAGGAGGGCTCGTCCAGCAGCATCAGCTTCGGGCGCAGCATCAGCGCGCGCGAGACCGCGAGCATCTGCTGCTCGCCGCCCGAGAGCGTGCCCGCCTGTTGCGCGCGCCGTTCCTTGAGGCGCGGGAAATAGCCATACATGCGCTCCAGGTCGGTTTGCACGGCGTCGCGGTCCTTGCGTGTGTAGGCGCCGAGCAGGAGGTTTTCCTCGGTGCTCAGGTTCGCGAAGGTGCCGCGGCCGTCGGGCACGTGTGCGATGCCCAGCCGCACGATGTCCTCGGTGGCGCGGCCGTCGATGCGCTGCCCGCCGAAGCGGATCTCGCCCTGCGTGCGCACCATGCCGCACAGCGCGCGCAGCGTGGTGGTTTTGCCGGCGCCGTTCGCGCCCAGCAGCGTGGTGATGGTGCCTTCTTCCATCGAAAAGCTCATGCCATGGAGCACGCGCGTCTGTCCGTAGGAGGCGTGCAAGTTGGCGGCTTCGAGCAGCGCCATGTCAGGCGGCTCCACCAAGATAAGCCTGGATCAGCTCGGGGTGCTGGCGCACCTCGGCGGGCGTGCCTTCGGCGATCTTTCTGCCGAAATTGAGCGCCACCACGCGGTCCGAGATACTCATCACCAGGCTCATGTGATGCTCGACGAGCAGCACGGTGAGATTCAGCCGGTCGCGGATGTCGCGGATCAGCTTGCCCAGGGTGCCGACTTCTTCGTGGTTGAGCCCGCTGGCCGGTTCGTCCAGCAGCAGCAGCTTGGGCTCGCTGGCAAGCGCGCGCGCCAGTTCGACGCGCTTCTGCGTGCCGAACGGCAGGTCGGCCACCCGTGTTTGCGCGACCGACTCCAGATCCAGCAGGCGCAGCAGTTCAAACGCCTTGTCGTGCGTACTTTGTTCCTCGCGCTTGACCGAGGGCAGGCGCAGTGCATTGACGAGGAAACCGGTGCTGGTGCGGCTGTGGCGGCCCACCATCACGTTGTCGAGCACGGTCATGGTGCGAAACAGCGCCAGGTTCTGGAACGTGCGGCCGATGCCGGCGCCAGCGACCTGGTGCCGCGGGACCTGCAGCAGCGAACTGCCATCGAACAGGATGTCGCCGCTGCCGCATTCGTAGAGGCGCGACAGGCAGTTGAACAGGGTGGTCTTGCCGGCGCCGTTGGGGCCGATCAGGCCGAGAATGCAACCGGCGGGCACGTCGAAGGAGACATCGTCGAGCGCGACGATGCCGCCGAAGCGTACTCCGACGTTCTGCACGCGCAGCAACGCGCTTGCATCACTCGTTCCGATAGACCCTCCTCCATCAGAAGACGACTCAATGCCGATGATGCCGACGACTCAAGGCGACGATACGAACTTGTTGCGTATCGTGTCGGATTGTCGGACGATACGTTTTTCTCGTCAAGAACAAAGAGAACGGGGAGGTCCCTTGGCGGGGCTCGCAGAGAAATTCCGGCGCATCAACACGACGCCGGCCTACCGTCTCGTCGCCGAAGCCATCGAGCGCAGGATTCTCTCGGGCACGATTCGCCCGGGCGAACCGATCGGCACCGAAGCGGAGCTGGTCAAGCAGTTCGGCGTCAACCGCTCGACTGTTCGCGAAGGCATCCGGCTGCTCGAGCACGACGGCCTGATCCGCCGCGAGGCCAACCGGCGCCTGTCGGTCGGCCTGCCGCACTACGAGCGCATGGCGACGCGCACGACGCGTGCGCTGATCCTGGGCGAAGTGACGTTCCGGGAGTTGTACGAGGCGGCGATGGCGCTGCAGATGGCAACGATCGAAAGCGCGGCCGAACGCGCGACCCCTGCGCACATGGTCGCCATGGAGGAGAACATCACGCGCACGGCGAAGGCGCTCGATGATCCGGCAGCCGTGGCCGGGCTGGACACCGAGTTCCATGCGCTGATCGGCAAGGCCTCGGGGAACCGGGTGCTGCAGCTCGCCCGCGAGCCTTCCGACCTGCTGGTTTTTCCGACGACGCGGCTGGTATTGAGCCAGGTGAAGGAGGGGTCGGCGCGCCTGCTCGAAGCGCACCGGTTCATGCTGGACGCGATCATGCGCCGGGACAAGGAGGCGGCGCGGCTCTGGGCGCGCCGCCACATCAACGACTGGCGCAAGGGCTTCGAGCGGGCCGGCAACGACCTCGACCAGCCGATCGACAGGATTTACCTGCGCTCCCTGGTAACAGAGGATTTCCCGGCAGACTGACGTGATCCGCTCGACGATGCAGCGGGTGCCACTGTCGATCAATCCGCTGGTTGAGCGGGCGGGCAAGCTGTTCCCGGAGGTCGAGATCGTCAGCCGCCTGCCGGACAAGTCGCTCAGGCGCCATCGCTTCGCCGATTTCCACCGCCGCACGCGCCGCCTGGCAGCGGCGCTGCTCGCGGCCGGGCTGAAGAAGGGCGAGCGCGTGGCGACGCTGTGCTGGAACCACTATGCCCACCTTGAGTGCTACTTCGGCATTCCAGCCGCCGGGGGCGTGATGCACACGCTCAACCTGCGCCTGTCGCCCGACGAGATCGGCTGGATCGCCGGCCACGCGCAGGACCGCTTCCTCATCGTCGACGACATCCTGCTGCCGCTCTACGAGCAGTTCAAGGCCAAGGCGAATATCGAGAAAGTGATCGTGGTGCCGTTCGGTGGAGCGAAGATTTCTTCTCCGTATTTGAATTATGAAGACTTTATAAACAAAGACGAAAAAACATTCACCTACGTCCCGCACGAAGAAGACGATCCGATTTCGATGTGCTACACCTCCGGCACCACGGGGCGGCCCAAGGGCGTGGTGTACTCGCACCGCTCGACCATCCTGCATACGCTGATGGCCAACCAGCCGGATCACTGGGGCCTCGCCGCGGGCGACAGCGTCTGCCCGGTGACGCCGATGTTCCATGCCAACTGCTGGGGCGTGCCCTACGGCTGCGTGATGATGGGCATCAAGCTGGTGTTTCCCGGTCCGCACCTGCATCCGGAAGATCTGCTCGCGCTGTTCCAGTTGGAGAAGCCGAGCTTCGTGCTCGGCGTGCCGACCATCTGGCTCGCGATGCTGCAATTGCTGGACAGCGACCCGAGTCGCTACCGGCTTGAGCCGGGCATGAAAATGCTGGTGGGCGGCGCTTCGGTCCCCGAGGCGCTGATCCGCGCGTTCGCCCGGCACGGCGCGGAAATCCGCCAGGGCTGGGGCATGACCGAGACGAGCCCGGTGGGATCCATTGCCTACCTGAAGCCTGAATTGCAGGATGCCTCGGAGGAGGAACGCTTCCGACGTTTCGCGTGCGCCGGCGTCCCGGTGCCGCTGATGGACATCCGTCTCAGCGGCGACGACGGCGCCGAGAAACCCTGGGATGGCGCGTCGGTCGGCGAGATCCAGGTGCGCGGGCCGTTCATCACCGGCAGCTACCACGAGGTGCCGGCGGATTCCGACAAGTTCACCGCCGACGGCTGGCTGCGCACGGGCGATGTCGCGTCCATCGACGCGCACGGCTACATCCGCATCACCGACCGCACCAAGGACCTCATCAAGTCGGGCGGCGAATGGATCAGCTCGGTGGACATGGAAAACCTGCTGATGGCGCACCCGGCGGTGCTCGAAGCTGCCGTGATCGCGATCCCCGACCCGAAATGGTCCGAACGACCGCTCGCCTGTGTTGTTTTGAAATTGAATAAAAAAATAACACCGGAAGAATTGCGGGCCCACCTCTCCTCGCACTTCGCGAAGTGGCAATTGCCGGAGCGCTTCGAATTCCTGGATGCGCTGCCGCGTACCTCGACCGGGAAATTCTGGAAGGTGAAGCTGCGCGAAAGATTTGGCGCGGGGCAGCCGGGCAAGGGCTAGCTAGTCGTCGTCCCGCTCACCCGCCGCGCGCCGCGCGGCCTCGCGCGCCGCGGCGTGCGACTCTGCCGAGAGCAGGTCGCCCGCAGCGAGCGGCTTGACGAGGTAATACACCTGCTTGTCCGATCCCGGCACCAATTCGCGCATCAGCGTGCCCGCGGGGCCTTCGAACATGCCCGAGAGCAGCAGGGCCGCGCCGGGCGCGGCGCCGGTCGACTGGCCAATCGCCTCCAGCACCTTCAGCCGGCGCACGCCGACCAGCGTATAGCGCTCCTTGCCGACGGAGACCGTGTTGCCGGCGGTCTGCGGTTCGGCGGCAGGCGGAAAAGGGCGCAGCAGCGCATAGCGGTCGTCGGCGGCTTGCTCGAGCAGCACTGGCGCGCCGGCGCCGCCCGACAGCAGGTAGCGGAACGTGGACTGGCCGCTCGCGCCTGAGAGCAGCATCCTGCCCGCGACGCGCATCGATTTGCCGCGAAACACGACGCCGGCGTCCAGGCCGAAGACTTTGGACCCGGCCATCACGCGCCCCCAATCAACATGGGCTTGCCATCGGCGTCCAGCGCGACCACGCGGTCGCGTCCCGCCGCCTTCGCATAGTTGAGCGCGGCTTCGGCGCGCCCGATTACCAGGCGCGTGTTTTCGCCCTTGCGGTGCTCGGCGACGCCCAGCGTGCAGCTCAGGTGCCTGCGGCCTTTCGTTTCGGGCGCGTGTTCGCGGCCGACCGCCGCCCGCAGGCGTTCGGCGGCGACCAAGGAGCCCTTCAGGTCGGTATCCGGCATGATTGCGAGAAACTCCTTGCCGCCGTAGCGGCCGAAGATATCGACATCGCGCAGCGCCGATCCCGCGGCCACGGTGAAGCGCTTCAGCGCGATGTCTCCGGTGGCATGGCCGTGGCTTGCATTGACGCCGCCCAGGCCGTCCAGGTCGACACGCGCGATCGACAGCGGCTTGCCGACGCGCTCGGCGCGAGCGATTTCCCGCTCCAGCACTTCCATCAGGTGTTGCTGGTGGTATGCGCCCGTGAGCGGATCGCGGCTCGCGGCGTCGCTCGCCTCCTGGCCGATGTCGTGCAGGCGCCGGCGCGCTTCCGCCAGCCGCTCCCGCAGCCGCAGCATGATGCCGGCGGCGTAGGTAGACCAGGCGAACGCGAGCGCGAGCACAGCGTACTGGGCCCAGGTCGAGGGCTGGTTGAGGCGCGGCTGGCTGTCCATCAGCATGAACAGGGCGGTGCCGTGCGCAATCAGCGCAAATGCGGCGATCGCAGCCAGACGCATCCGGTCCAGCGTCAGCACGCCGTAGACCATCGGCACGGCGTAGAGCATCTGAATCGCCGCCAGGTAGTCGCCGGCCCGGCTGCTGAGCCAGGCGAGCAGCAGGTAGGCGGCGCCCATGCCGAACAGCACGCGACGAATCCGTTGCGCGCGACTCGGGCTCATCCCGCGAAGCGCGTTTCCGGCAGGCCGCGCACGCCCGGGCGCACGGCAAATACGCTGCCCGCGAGGGGCTGGCGCGCGAGGTCTTCCGCACTCAGGCGCTGGCGCGCGGAGGTGATGTACAGCTCGTCGAGCCCCGGGCCGCCGAAGCAGCAGCAGGTCGGATTGTCGACCGGGAGTTCGATCGCCCGATCCACCTTGCCGCCGGGCGTGTAGCGCAGGATGCGCGCGGCGCCGTATTCGGCATTCCAGAGGCAACCGTCTGCGTCGACGCAGGATCCGTCGGGCCGGCCCGCGCCGGTGTCGGCGAAAACGCGCTCGCGCGTCGCGGCGCCGGTGGACGGATCGTAGTCCCAGGCCCAGATGGTGTGGCGGTTGGTGTCGGCAAAATACATGGTGCGCCCGTCAGGGCTCCAGGCGAGGCTGTTGGGAATGATGATCGCATTTCTCAGCGGCGTGCAGGCCAGGTTCGCGTCCAGGCGGTACAGCGTACCCACCGGATCCCGGCGCACGTCGCTCATGGTGCCGGCCCAGAAGCGCCCTTGACGGTCGCAGCGGCCGTCGTTGAAGCGGTTGTCCGGCAATTGCGGTTCGGGACAGGCCGCCATCCTCAGCGCGCGGGTGCCAGGATCGAAGAAGTGGATGCCGGATTTGGTCGCCGCGAGCATGCCACCACGGGCGCGAAACGCAATGCTGCCGACGGTTTCGGGAAGGGGGATGACCTCGAGCGCGCCGCTCTCGATTTTTACGCGTTTGATCGCCGGGGCGCGGCTGTCCACCCAGTAGAGGTGCCCTTCCTGCTCGTCCCAGAGCGGGCATTCGCCGAGCTGATCGGCGGATCGGGCGATCAGCTCGACCGCGGGCTGCGTTTGCGAATTCATCCGTCGGCAGGCACGATAGCACGCATGGGATGGCCGATTCGCGCGACCGCCTGGCTGTGCGCCGCACTGATCCCTTTCGCGGTGTTCGCGCAGGCGTACCCGGCCAAACCGCTGCGGCTCATCGTGCCGTTTCCGGCGGGCGGGCCGGCCGATATCTTCGGCCGCTTCCTCGCCCAGGGCATGGCCGCGCAACTGGGCCAGCCGGTGTTGATCGAGAACATCAGCGGGGCCAGCGGCGTGCTGGGCGTCGATCGCGCCGCCAAGGCGCTGCCCGACGGCTACACGCTGGCGCTGATCAGTTCGACGGCGGCTTCCATCGGCCCGTTCGCGATGGCGAAGATGCCCTTCGACCCGGCCCGGGACCTTGCCTTGATATCGACCGTGGTGCGCGTGCCGGAAGTCGTGGTGGTCAACCCGGCGCTGCCCGTGACGACGCTGGCCGAGCTGGTCGCGCATGCGAAAGCGAATCCGGGCAAGGTCAACTACGGCTCGGCCGGTTCCGGCGGCATCACCCACCTGGCGGGCGAACTGCTGAAAGGCGAGGCGGGTATCGATATCGTGCATGTCCCGTACAAAGGCGCGGCGCCAGCCGTCAACGACCTGCTCGGTGGCCAGGTGCAGATGGGCATCTTCGACGTGCCGGTGGTGCTTCCGCATATCCGCGCCGGGAAACTGAAGGCGCTCGCGATCACCAGCTTGAGGCGCTCGGCTGCGCTGCCCGAAGTGCCGACCACTGGCGAGACAGGTTATGCGAAGGTGCTGTCCGACAACTGGTACGGCCTCATCGGGCCGCAGGGAATGCCGCCGGCCATCCTGAAGCGCATACACGCCGCCGCGGTCGGCGCACTCAATGCACCCGAGGTCGTCGAGCAGTACGCCAAGGTGAGCGGCGTGCCGATGCCGTCGTCGCCGGAGGAATTTTCCGTCTACCTCGCGCAGGACCAGGCGAAATGGTCCGCGGTTGTGCGCGCGATCGGCTTCAAGGCCGACTGAGCGGCGTTCAGTTCGCCTTCTTGCCGGAAAGCTGGTCGAGCAGATCGCCCATGGTCTGGTCGGCCCAGTACTCGGGGTCCTTGTCGATGACCGCCTCGCCGCGCGCGACCACGTCGGCGCCGATCTTGCGCCGCTGGCAGTAACCGCGCCAAAATTGCTTGACCTCTTCCGCTGACATGTCCATGGTCGGATCGCTCTAGCTTGGTTGATGGCTCCTCGACCTGGACTCGAACCAGGGACCTGCGGATTAACAGTCCGACGCTCTACCAACTGAGCTATCGAGGAATCGTGCGAAGGGCCGGAATTTTAGGCGTTTTCCGCTGCCCAAGCAATTCACTTCAAAGCGGATTATCGTAGATATCTATGCGCGGCATTCCCCGGGCTGTACGCTGGCTGCTGGTCGTGGTAGCGCTGATCGGCGGCGCTGCGCTCGCCGTGCCGTTCCTGGTTCCGGTGTCGAGCTTCATTCCCCGGATTGCGCAGGCCGTGAGCGGCGGCCTCGGTCAGCCGGTCGCGATCGCCGGCCTGAAGGCGCAATTGCTGCCGACGCCGCGCCTCGTGGCCGAAGGGATCCGCATCGGCAAGAAGGACGAGGTCGTGATCGGCGAGTTCGAGATCGTCCCCGAACTGCTCTCGCTCCTCTCTGACAAGCGCACCTTACGGCTGCTGCGCGCCGAGAAGGTCGAATTGAAGGAAGCGGCGCTGTCGTTTCCCGACAGGATGCCGAAGGGCGGCGAACCGGTGGCGGTGCGCCGCGTGGAACTGCTCGATGTCAGGTTGCAGCATCCGGCGCTCAAGCTGCCGCCGTTCGATGTCGTTGTCCAGATGGGCGCCGGACGGGAACTCGAGACGGCGCGCATCGCCACCAGCGACGGCGGGTTCAGCTTGCTCCTCGAACCCGACCGTAGCGGCAAGACCGTCGTCAGGCTCGATGCCAGCCGGTGGCGGTTGCCGCTCGCGGCGGCGCCGCTGGTGTTCGACTCGCTCAAGGCCGACGGCATCCTTGCAGGCAAGCGGCTTGAACTTTCGAACATCGACGGCCGCCAGTACGGCGGCACCTTGAAGGGAAACGCGCGCGTCGACTGGACGAAGTCGTGGCAGATAGCAGGCAGCGCGGTGCTCGTCGGCGTAGACCTGATTGGCGCGCAACGCGCACTGGGCATTGACCCGAAGCTCTCGGGCAAGCTGGGCGCGAACGCGAAATTCGCGGCAACCGCAAAGTCGCCGGATCAGCTTGCGGACGTGCTGGCGGTCGATGGTCCATTCAATGTCGCGGAGGCCGTCTACCGGGGCGTCGACCTCAGCAAGATCGCCGATCTGACCGGCAGCAAGGGCGCGGGCGGCACGACGCGCTTCGACGAATTGCGCGGTGTGCTGCTTCTGCGCGGCAAGCGTATCCGCGTCAACAGCCTGTGCGCGAAATCCTCGGCATTGCGCGCAGCCGGGTTCGTCGAGGTGGCGCCGAACCAGGCACTGACGGGCCGGCTGGACGTATCGATCGCGAAGACCGGAGGTTTTGCCGGGGTGCCGATCGCGCTGTCGGGCACGAGGCAGGACCCGGTCTTCCGGCCGACGACGGGCTATACCGTCGGGGCTGTCCTGGGTTCCGTGCTGCTGCCGGGCGTCGGTACCGCGCTCGGGGGTTCCGCCGGCTCTGCCGCCGAGGGCAAGGCCGGCGACTGCAAATGATCTAGCGGATCACCCTGGCGATCGCGTCCGCGACGTAGTCGATGTTCTTCGTCGTCAGCGCGGCCACGCAGATGCGCCCGGTCTCGATGGTGTAGATCGAGTACTCGCTGCGCAGGCGCAGGACCTGCTCCTTGGTGAGGCCGGAGTAGGAGAACATGCCGCGCTGCTTCAGGATGAAGGAGAAATCCGATCCGGGGACGCGCTTGTGGATGCCGTCGACCAGGGCCTTGCGCATGTCCTTGATGCGGTCGCGCATGGCGCCCAGTTCCTTCTCCCAGTGTTTGCGCTGGTCGGGCGAGTTCAGGACGCGGGCGACGATGTCGCCGCCATGCGTCGGCGGGCTGGAATAGTTGGTCCGCACGATGCGCTTGAGGTTCGACAGCGCGCGCGTGGCTTCTTCGGTGGAACTCGCGACCACGCTCAGGGCGCCGACGCGCTCGCCGTACAGCGAGAACGACTTGGAAAAGGAACTCGCGAGCAGCACCGGATGCATGGCGTCGGCGAACAGGCGCGGCGCGAAGGCGTCGGCGTCGGTGCCGTCGGCGAAGCCCTGGTAGGCGAGGTCGAGGAAGGGCACGATGCCGCGCAACTTCACCACCTCCAGCACCTGGCGCCACTGGTCTTGCGTCAGGTCGACACCGGTCGGGTTGTGGCAGCAGGAATGCAGCACCGCAACGTCGCCTGCCGGCATCTGCCTCAATGATGCCAGCATGCCTTCGAAGTTCAGCCCGTGGGTCTTCGGGTCGTAATAGGCATAGGACTTCACCGGGAAACCGCAGCTTTCGAACAGCGCGCGGTGGTTTTCCCAGCTGGGCTCGCTGATCCAGGCCGTGGCGCCGGGGAGGATCTGGCGCAGGAAGTCCGCGCCGACCTTCAGTCCGCCGGTCCCGCCGAGGGTCTGAATGGTGACAACGCGCTTTTCTTTTAAAGAATTTGATTCCTTTGAAAAAACCAATTCCTGCACCGCCTTGTCATAGGCGGCGATGCCGTCGATCGGCAGGTAGGATTTCGGCGTGCCGCTGCTGACGCGGGTGTCCTCGGCCTCGCGCACGCACTCGAGCACCGGCACCTTGCCGTTGTCGTCGGTGTAGACGCCAACGCCGAGGTTGACCTTCTTCGGGTTCTTGTCGGCGACATAGGTTTCGGTGACGCCGAGGATCGGGTCTCCGGGCGCCATCTTGACGGCGGCGAGCGGGGAGGAGGAGGGCAAGTGCGGCGCGTTCATCTGCTAGACTCGAAAGTTGTTTATTGCAGTGCAGTAGTCTACCCGTGGACCTGACTTTTCCCAATAGCCCGTTCAAGCTGCACCAGCCGTTCCCGCCCGCGGGCGACCAGCCGGAAGCGATCGACAAGCTGGTCGAGGGACTGGACGACGGGCTCGCCTTCCAGACGCTGCTCGGCGTCACCGGCTCGGGCAAGACCTTCACGATGGCCAACGTCATCGCCCAGCTCGGCCGGCCGGCGCTGGTGCTCGCGCCCAACAAGACGCTGGCGGCGCAGTTGTATTCGGAGTTCCGCGAATTTTTCCCCGAGAACGCGGTCGAGTACTTCGTCTCCTACTACGACTACTACCAGCCCGAGGCCTACGTTCCGTCGCGCGACCTGTTCATCGAGAAGGATTCGTCGATCAACGAACACATCGAACAGATGCGCCTGTCGGCGACCAAGTCGCTGATGGAGCGGCGCGACGTGGTGATCGTCGCCACGGTGTCGGCGATCTACGGCATCGGCGATCCGTCCGAATACCACGGCATGATCCTGCACCTGCGCCAGGGCGAGAAGATGTCGCAGCGCGACGTCATCGCCCGCCTGGTCGCGATGCAGTACGACCGCAACGAGCTCGATTTCAGGCGCGGCACCTTCCGCGTGCGCGGCGAGGTGATCGACGTATTCCCGGCCGAGCACGCGGAGCACGCGGTACGCATCAACCTGTTCGACGATGCGATCGAGAAACTGGAGGTCTTCGACCCGCTGACGGGCCGCGTGCAGCATCCCATGGCGCGCTTCACGGTCTACCCGTCCAGCCATTACGTCACGCCGCGCGCGACGACGCTGCGCGCGATAGAAGCCATCAAGGTCGAGTTGCGCGAGCGCGCCGAGCATTTCCAGCAGGCGCAGAAGCTGGTGGAGGCGCAGCGCATCGAGCAGCGCACGCGCTTCGACCTGGAGATGCTGGTCGAGCTGGGCTTCTGCAAGGGCATCGAAAACTACTCGCGCCACCTGTCCGGGCGGCAGGCCGGCGAGCCGCCGCCGACGCTGATCGACTACCTGCCGCAGGATGCGCTGATGTTCGTCGACGAGAGCCACGTCACCATCGGCCAGCTGGGCGGCATGTACAAGGGCGACCATTCGCGCAAGTGGAACCTGGTGGAGTACGGCTTCCGGCTGCCGTCGGCGCTGGACAACCGCCCGCTGCGCTTCGACGAGTTCGAGGCGGTGGTGCGGCAGACCATCTTCGTGTCGGCGACGCCGGCCGACTATGAGGCGAAGAAATCCGCGCAGGTCGTGGAGCAGGTGGTGCGCCCGACCGGCCTCATCGACCCGCCGGTCGAGGTGCGGCCCGCGGTGACCCAGGTGGATGATCTGCTGTCGGAAATTTCAAAGCGGGTTTCCCGGAACGAGCGCGTCCTCGTAACGACCCTGACGAAGCGGATGGCCGAAGAACTGACCGAGTACCTCGGCGAGCATGGCGCGAAGGTCCGCTACCTGCATTCGGAGATCGAGACCGTGGAGCGCGTGGAGATCATCCGCGACCTGCGCCTGGGCGAATTCGACGTGCTGGTCGGCATCAACCTGCTGCGCGAGGGCCTGGACCTGCCCGAGGTGTCGCTGGTGGCGATCCTCGACGCGGACAAGGAGGGTTTCCTGCGCTCGGAGCGCTCGCTGATCCAGACCATCGGCCGCGCGGCGCGCCACCTCAACGGCGCGGCGATCCTCTACGCGGACCGCGTGACGGACTCGATGAAGCGCGCGATTGCCGAAACCGACCGGCGGCGCAACAAGCAGATCGCCTTCAACAAGAAGCACAAGATCACGCCGATCGGCGTGCAAAAGCGCATCAAGGACCTGATCGACGGCGTCTACGATGCCGACAGCGCGCAGCAGGAGCTGAAGGCCGCGCAGGAAGGCGCCCGCTACGAGGCGATGAGCGAAAAGCAGCTCGCGCGCGAGATCCGCGCGCTGGAGAAGCAGATGCACGACCATGCGCGCAACCTCGAATTCGAGAAGGCCGCGAAGGCGCGCGACCAGCTCGGCGAACTGAAGCGACGCGCCTTCGGCGTCGCCCCGCCCGCCGAATGAGACCTGGCTACTTGTTGCGCGTCTCGACCTGAACTAGGCTGGCCTCTTCGACTGCGGCAGGCGCGGGCCTTTCGCGGCGCGGACGACCTAGCTGCATCGGTTCGGGCTCGGGGACGGGCTCACGCGCCTTCGAGCGGTCCGTCTCGACCATCTGCAGTCCGGCACTGGACAGAATTTCCTTCGGATCGACGCGCGGCGCTTCGTACCGGGGAGCTTCCACACGGGGCGCCTCAGCCTGTGGCGCTTCCATGCGTGGGGCTTCCTCGCGCGGTGCTTCGGCCCGGACCGGCTCTTCCACCTTTGGCGCGGGCTCGTGGCGTACCTGCGGCTCATCCGCGTGCTCCATCTCGGCTTCACGCTGCTGCTTCAGGCGGTGCTCCTCGAGTTGCTGCGCGTAGACCGACT
>Ga0315910_10001578_pt1 | contig 20783 bp, 21 predicted proteins | sample EdamamesoilMG_FD_204470 | JGI IMG/M metagenome (GOLD analysis project Ga0315910, IMG submission 204470) | Garden soil microbial communities collected in Santa Monica, California, United States - Edamame soil | ecosystem: Environmental > Terrestrial > Soil > Garden | place: USA: California...
GGCCGCCAGCTGCCGGTGATGTACCACTGGAACGCCGGCCGCATCTTCTCGATCTCCGGCAACCTAACTACCCAGTTCCCGCAGGCGGTGGGCTGGGCCATGGCGGCCGCGATCCGCAACGAAGATCACATCGCCTGCACCTGGATCGGCGAGGGCGCGAGCGCCGAGGCGGATTTCCACCACGGCATGTTGTTCGCCTCCGTCTACCAGGCGCCGGTGATCATGAACATCGTCAACAACCAGTGGGCCATCTCCACCTTCCAGGGCACCGCCGGCGGCGAGCAGCGCTCGTTCGCGGCGCGCGGCCCCGGACTCGGCGTCGCGGGCATCCGCGTGGATGGCAACGACTTCCTCGCGGTGCACGCGGTCACGCAATGGGCCGCGCAGCGCGCGCGCACCGGCGGCGGCCCGACGCTGATCGAGCTGGTCACGTACCGCGCCGGCGCGCATTCCACCAGCGACGATCCGTCGCGCTACCGCCCCAAGGACGACCACGAACACTGGCCGCTGGGTGATCCGATCGAGCGGCTCAAGCAGCACCTGATCGTGCGCGGCGAATGGAGCGACAAACGCCACAAGGACCTGCACGCGGAACTCGACGCGCAGGTGCAGGCGGCGTGGAAGGAAGCCGTCTCGTTCGGTGCGCTGAACGAGGGCCCGCGCCTCGACCGCCACCTGATGTTCGAAGACGTCTACAAGGATTTCCCGGACAGCCTGCGGCGGCAAAGCGAACAGTTGGCGGCGGAAATCAAGCTGAACGCCGAGCTCGGGCTCACGGCCAAGGCTGAATGACCGTGGCACAAATGAACATGATCCAGGCCCTGAACTCCGCCATGGACGTCATGATGGCGCGCGACCCGTCGGTGGTCGTGATGGGCGAGGACGTCGGCTACTTCGGCGGCGTGTTCCGCGTCACCGACGGCCTGCAACGCAAGTACGGCGAACACCGCGTGCTCGATTCACCGATCGCCGAGGGTGGCATCGTGGCCACGGCCATCGGCATGGCGGTGAACGGCCTGCGCCCCGTGGCGGAGATCCAGTTCGCGGACTACATCTACCCCGCGGTGGACCAGATCGCGAGCGAGCTCGCGCGCATCCGTTATCGCACGGCGGGCGACTTCACCTCGCCCATGGTGATCCGCGCGCCCTGCGGCGGCGGCATCCGCGGCGGCCAGACGCACTCGCAGAGCCCCGAGGCCATCTTCACGCACATCTGCGGCGTGAAAGTCGTGATGCCTTCGAACCCGTACGACGCCAAGGGACTGCTGATCGCGTCCATCGAACACGACGACCCGATCGTCTTCTTCGAGCCCAAGCGCATATACAACGGACCCTTCGACGGCGACCCGAACAAGCCGGCGGTGCCGTGGAGCACGCACGCGAAAGGCGACGTACCCGAGGGCTACTACAAGGTGCCCATCGGCAAGTGCGACATCGTGCGCGAGGGATCGCAGGTCACCATCGTCACCTACGGCACCATGGTGCACGTGTGCGAGGCGGCGGCGAAGAAGCTCGACGTCGACGCCGAGATCATCGACGTGCGCACCATGTCGCCGCTCGACCTGGACCCTATCTGCTCGTCGGTCAAGAAAACCGGCCGCTGCGTGGTGGCGCACGAAGCCACGCGTTTCAGCGGCTTCGGCGCGGAGCTCTCCGCCAGCATCCAGGAGGAGTGCTTCTGGTACCTGGAGGCGCCGATCCAGCGCGTCGCGGGTTGGGATACGCCGTACCCGCACGCCTTCGAATGGGAGTATTTTCCCGGCCAGGCACGCGTGGCGCTCGCACTGCGCGCAGCCCTCGGGGAGTCATGACATGAGCCGCTACGTTTTCAAGATGCCCGACCTGGGTGAAGGCACGGTGTCGGCCGAGGTGGTCGCGTGGCACGTGAAGCCCGGCGATCTCGTGCAGGAAGACCAGGTCATGTGCGAAGTCATGACCGAGAAGGCCGCGGTGGAAGTCCCCGCGCCGGTCACCGGCCGCGTGCTCTCGGTCAGCGGACAGCCCGGCGACATGGTGGCCGTGGGCGCGGAGCTGGTGGTGTTCGATACCGACGCCACCTCGGCCGCTTCGGGCGACGCCCCGGCCGCGCGTGCGCCCGCGCCGCCCCCGGAGGTGCCGCTCACGCCGCCGCCCAAGGCGCGGGTCGAGACCGCGCCCGCACCCGCCCGGGCCGCGTCGCCCGACGCAAACGGTACCGGCACGCACAAGGCCGCGCGTGTCATGGCGTCGCCGGCTTCGCGCCGCCGCGCCGCGGAGGCCGGCCTCGATCTAACTAGCGTGACGGGCACCGGCCTGGCCGGGCGCATCGAGCCGGGCGACATCGATTCGGCGCTGGCCGCCGGCGCCGCGCAGGGCGCGCCGCCCTCGATGAACGCGCGCGCCAATGCCACGCGTGATGCGCGCAACGGCACCGAGGAAGTGAAGATCATCGGCCTGCGCCGCGTGATCGCCGAGCGCCTCACCGAATCGGCGAAGAGCATCCCGCAGTATTCCTACGTCGAGGAAATCGACCTCACGCGCCTCGAGGCGCTGCGCAAACATCTCAACGACCGGCGGCCCGCGGCCGCGCCGCCGCTCACGTTCCTGCCGTTCATCGTGGCCGCGCTGGCGCGCGTGCTGGGGAAATTCCCGCAGTGCAATGCGCTGTACGACTCCGCGCGCGGCGTGCTCGTGAAGCACAACGCGGTGCACGTCGGCATCGCCACGCAGACGCCGCAGGGTCTCAAGGTGCCGGTGGTGCGCAACGCCGAGTCGCGTGCGCTGCACGATCTCGCCGCCGAGATCCGCCGCGTGTCGGAGGCGGCGCGCGCCAACAAGTCGCCGCGCGAGGAGCTGACCGGTTCCACCATCACGGTCACCAGCCTGGGGAAACTGGGCGGCATCGCCTCGACCCCGATGATCAACATGCCCGAGGTGTCCATCATCGGCGTCAACAAGGCCATCGAACGCGCCGTGGTCGTGGACGGGCAGATCACGGTGCGGCTGATGATGAACCTGTCGTCCTCCTTCGATCACCGCTTCGTGGACGGCTACGACTGCGCATCGATGATCCAGGCCCTGAAGGACCTGCTCGAGCAGCCGGCGACCATCTTCATCGACTGATGCGGCGGAAAATACTCGTCCTGCTCGCGGCCTTCGCGTCCTGCAACGCCGGGGCCGCGGAGTCCGCGGCGCCGCACGTCACGTCTCCACCCGTGCTGGTGGTGATGCAAAGGGACCAGGCGCTGAAGGCTCCGGCGCCGAATCGATCGGTGGGCCTGCTGGTGCCATTGATCGGCATGTGGGCCACGGCCTCGGTGAACAAGAACAGCGCGCGCAAGGTGGAGCGCTTCAAGGGCACGCTGGCCCCCGCGGATATTTCCGAGCAGGCCACCTCGGTCTTCAACTGCTTTGCGACCACGACGATATGCACCGAGGGCAGGGTGTTCGTCGACGCCGGCCCATTTTCGGAAGCGGTGCGTGCCAGCCCGGCGCACGAAGGATACGTGGTCCAGCTGCTTCCCGAGCTCGTCACGGAGCAGATGATGATCAGGGCTTCCGCGCATCGCGTGTACGTGGCGAACGATCCGGCAGGTACCGTCACGCACGAGGAGTCGGGGTATTTCGCGCTGTATACGACGCGCGCACCCGCCGAGATCCTCGCATCGAAGAAGAAGCCCGCCCCGATCGAGGAGTACTGGTCGCAGGGCGAGCCGCGTCGAATCGTCGAGGCGTCGCGCCGCGGCCTGGTGGAGATCAATACGCTGTTCGCGATGCAGATCCGCGATGAGGGCCTGACCGACCCGACTCCCACATTGACCAATCTCAAGGACTTTCCGGACAAGAAGCGGCTTGCGTGCAAGGGCGGTCCCGTGTGTGCAATGACCTACTTGTTCAAGGACAACGGAGACAGCTTTGTGCTCATCTTCGGCACCAACTACGCCGGTTGGCTCGACGCCGCCGCGGCGGCCCACGAAGCTGGCCTGCCGGGCATGGTTACTTACGGCGTGAACTGAACGGGTCTTGCGTCGCCGTGGAGGGAAAGAAGGACATGAATAGAATTGCTGGACTGGTGTTGCTGATCGCCACGCTTGCCGGGTGCGCGGGTGTAGCGGGCATCCTCGGCGCGCACGTGAATGCCTATCCCGGAAAAGAATTGCCCATCGAACAGGTCGCAGTGCTGCTGCCCGGCGGGGCCTCGCAACTGGCGCGCGTCGACGGCAAGCACGTGGGTGACTCCACGCTGGGATATCCGAGCGACGTTCGCGTCCTGCCGGGAGAGCGCACGCTCGGGCTGGACTGCCAGAAGATCGTGTCCGTGGGGATGGGCCCCGGCATGGCCACCACGCGCGTCGAACTCAAGGCGAATTTCGAGGCGGGCCATTTCTACGCGCCATTTTGCGAAGAACATGGCGGAGACCAATACACCAGCTGGCTGCGGGATCTCGGCACCAGCGATCCTCGGAAGAAATAGGGATTCTGCCGGGACGCCGCCGAAGGAACGCGACGCGGCGTTGGAGGTCAGAATCGCGTGCGAAATGGCGCGCCGCCTACACGGATGAGATCCACATGGTTCACGCTTCTGCTGTGGCTGGTGTTCGTTGCGCCATCGACGGCGAAGATCCTCGATGCCCCGGGCATCCCGCAGGTGCGCGTCGAGGTCAGGCGCAGCGGCGACGACTGGCGCGCCGAGTTCAACTTCGATCGTACGGTCACGGCCTGGGTGTTCCCCCGCTCGCGCGTCACGCGCGAGGCCGGCAAGCCCTGGCGCGGGCAGACCTGGACCGTGGAGACGCGCGGCGTGCGGCTCGAGCGGCGCGGCGACTACGACTACTTCCGCGCCGAGCGCGGCGAAGTGCCGAAGCGCGTGAGCGTGCGATTCAAGCCGGTGGCGGACAACCTGCGCGCCGACTATCCACCGGCGCTGCGCTTCACCGACGGCTCGCTGGCACTGTTCGTCGCGCAGTTCGAAGTGTTTCCGCTGGATTCACTGGGCGAAGTGCGCGCGTTGCCCAATGACCTCAACAACTTCCTGCGGCCCGCGACCCAGCTCGAATACGTCTTCCAGGACGCCTCCGGCCCGGTGCTGCTCGACGGCCGCCGCAGCGCGCGCGCCACTACCCACGGCGAGGTCACCTACGCGTTGTTCGGTTCGACGCGCGCGGTGGAGACACCGGACATGGTGGGCATCTTCGACCCGCAGCTCCCGGCATGGACGCGCGACTCGCTGGCGCGCGCGGTGCCCGCGCTGATGTCGCGCTACACGCAGGAGCTGGGCGCACTCGAGGAGTTCAAGCCCACCTTCATGGTGACCTGGGCCGGCGCGACCGCCGGGATCGTGTCGCGCAACGGCAGCGCGCTGCCCGGCCTCATCACGCTGAACTACGAAGGCGAGGGCATGCTCAGGGAAACCGCGCGCGAACGTCAGCAGGGGTTGTGGTTCATCGCGCACGAGGCCGCGCATTTCTGGCTCGGGCAGACGGTGAGCTACGAGTACGCGCGCGATACGTGGATCACCGAGGGTGGCGCCGAGTTGCTGTCGCTGCGCGCCGTCGCCGAGCTCGACCCGGGTTTCGACGTGCGCGCGGAACTGAACCAGTCCATCGCGGACTGCATCCGGCTGACGCAGCGCCGCGGCGTCGAGAGTGCGCGGGAGCGCGGCGAGCAACGCGCCTACTACGCCTGCGGAGCCGTGTTCGCACTGGTGGCGGAAGCCGGTTCCGGACGCTCGTTCTACAAGTTCGCGCGCCAGCTCATCGATGCCAACCGCGTCGACGGCGTGGTGTCGCGCGCCGACTGGCTGGCGGCGCTCGATGCGGCGACGCGCAAGCCCGCGCTGGGCCGCGACATCGCGCGCCTGCTCGACCGCGGCGCCCCCGACCCCGGGGAATTCATTACGCGATTGCTTGAGGCGGCCGGCGTCGACATCGAGGCGGACGCGGCGGGAATTCCACGACTGCGCTGAAACCGAATCGCGTTCACGCGCGTCCTACAGAAAATTGTGCGTCCGTTCCGCCAACGTTCAGACAGGTTCTGGAAAATTGGCGCGGCACCGGGAAACAACTCATGCACCGCCACAAGCACAACCAGAAACATTGCCTCTACTGCCATGTCGTGCAGCTGGTGAGCATTGGCGAGCCGCCGCCGGTCAAGGGCTGGAAACGGCCGTTGCTGCTGGTGGCGGGTCTCGCCCTCACGGTCTGCACGGTGATGGCGCTGCAATTCGCCTGGGAGCGCGCCGGCGCGAGCTTCTTCGCCGCGATGTCGGTACTGGTGATGCTGCTGGCGCTGCTGGGCGTCGCGATTTCCTTTCGCGGCTGCGACCTGTGCGTGGCGCGGTTCCTGGGGAAGACGCTGTGAACCCGCGCCAGGGCCCCGCCCGGCTGCATTCACTCTGCGGCACCGCGCGGCGCATGAAGCTCAAGAACCAGCAGAAGCTGCAGCGTTCACACAACAAGATTCCCTGCCGGCCCTCCGGCATCTGGGCCTGCATCGGCACCGGCGATCGCATGCGCCGCGCCGCGCGTCCCGGGGCTTAACGCTTCAGTTCGACGGCCGCTCCGCCGCAGGCCTTCATCTCCGCGCCTTCGATGGCCACCCGGTCGTAGTTGCCGGTGTCGCTGGCGCGTATCTCCGTGAGCCGGAGAAAACATCCGCCCTTCATGCCCGGATCGATGGTGGCCTCGTACATCGCGCCGGCGCGCGGCGTGAACTTCGCGTCGAACCTGCAGCTCGTGCTCTCGAGCGTGTAAGGCAGTCCGGCCGCGGCCGCGAAGCCGGCGCCCATGGAGCCGGCGACCAGGTCGCCGCCGAAATGGATGGCGAAGGGCTGATCGGCGGGAATCTTCACTTCCGTCATGCGCGGACTCTTGCGCCAGTTCGAATAGTCGAGCTCCAGCGGAATGCCCAGCAGCTGCGGCTTCGGGCACTTCCATACGCCGCAGTCCAGCGCCAGCCACGGCTTGTCCGTCGGGACCGCGCAGTTCGGCGCCTCGATCCTCCAGACGCTGAACGCATGCAGAAATATTCCTGCGATACGAATGCGCGCCTCGGCCGGTGCCGGTGAATCGGCCGCCTGCACGCAGCAGGCAGCGAGGATGCAGAAGCTGGCAATCAGTTTGCGCACGAACTACTCCAGGGCCCCTTCATGTCCGGATGGTACCGCAAGGCTTGTTTGACGCTTCCGCGGAGCCGATCACGACGGCCGGCGGTCTCGTGTTCATCGGCGCCACCCTGGATGCGGGGTGCCGTGCGTTTGATGTCCAGACGGGCCGCGAACTGTGGAAACACCGGCTGCCCGCGGGAGGCAAGGCCACGCCCATGACATATCCGGGAGCGGATGGCCGCCAGTACGTGGTGATCTCGGCGGGTGGTGATGGCAAGTCCTGGGGAAAAGCGGACTCGATCATGGCGTTTGCTCTTCCCAAAGGGCAGCCCAGAGAACATAGTTGTCGGGAAGATAGTTGGTGACACGGATGGCGCGGAGCCGGGGCACCTCGACATGTCGCAGACGTTTGCAATCCGTTTCGAACGCGACGCTGGCCTGGCGGGGCTGCTCGCCGCGCCGGAGAACTCGTTCCGCTGGAAGGGTGCCGGCACGCTGCGCATCGAGCGCGAGGGCATCAGCTTCGCGGTGAAACGCGGACTGCTGTGGCTGTTTCCGCTCGAACGGCGCGTGGCCGCCACCAGCCTCGAAGAGGTCTACCGCGAGGGCGAGGCGCTGCGTCTCACCTTCACGGATCCCGATGCACCGCGCGCCACCGTGTCCTGCTGGGCCGAGAATGCCGATACCGCGGGGAAGATCGTCGAGCTGCTGCCGACGCGACGCACCGTGGAACTCGAGCACAGCACCCGCGCCGCACAGCCGGGACGCGCGCGCTACGACCGGCGTGCGCTGCTGTTGTTGCTGGTGGCCGGCATGGCGCTGGCGGGCGGCGCGTGGTGGTGGGCAGCGCGCTCGCCGGTCGTGCCGATCGCCGCGCCCGCGCCGATCCCGATCCAGACCGAGATCGCGCCGCCGGTCGTGGCCCCGCTCGTCGATGGCATTCGACCCATTCCGCGCGACACCGTGTATTTCCAGGTGGCCACCCGCCACCTGGCGCTGTTCGAAAAGGATTACGCGGTGCTGCTCGCCGAATACCGCGCCGCCCGCGAGTTGCTGGAAACCGGAAGCATCAGCTGGGAGACCTTCGTCGACCGCCTGGGAATGCTGGAGGCGCACTGGTGGAGCGTCTCGTACCGCATCCTCGACGACGAGGAGCTCGCGGCGCTGCCCTTGTCGGAGTTTCGCGGCACGCTGCTGGCAAGCGCACGCCAGTGGCGCGTATTCCTGAAGGCCTACGCCCAGGGCCTGAAGGAATGGAAACCGCAACTCGTCGACGACGCCTTCGACCAGCTGGGCCGCGCCGACATGTTCCTGCTGCGCGCGCAGCGATACCTGAAGTAGTTGGCTGGCCCGGGTCCCGGGCTACAGGCGTTCGAGCTCTTCAACCGTCTTCGGCCAGTCGGCCTTGAGCAGCCGCGACAGGGCGCGATCCGCGAGCAATCTGCCGCCGGTCTGGCAGCGCGGGCAGTAGTTGGTCTCGTTGTCGGCGTAACGGATGCGCTGCACGGCCGTGCCGCACACCGGGCAGGGTTTGCCGAAGCGGCCGTGGACGGCCATGTCGGGCCGGAACGCGGTGACGTTTTCGGGAAATTCACCGTGCGCGTCCGCGCGCAGGCGCGCCGTCCACTCGGGCAGCACGGTGCGGACGGAATCGTAAAGCTTGCGGATCGACGGCTCGTCCAGCTTCTGCGTCAGCGCCACGGGCGACAGCCCGGCGTGATGCAGGATCTCGTCCGAGTACGCGTTGCCGATGCCGCTGAAGGTACGCGGTGCGGTGAGCGCCCGCTTGAGCGTGTGATTCCCCGACACGAGCCGTGCGCGGAACTCCTCGTAGGTCGCCTCCAGCACTTCGAGTCCGCCGGGATCGTGGGCCACGAGTTGCGCGCCGTTGAGGATGTGCAGCGACGCGCGGCGCCGGGTCCCGGCCTCCGTCAACGTCAGCGTGCCCGTCTCGAAGGTGAACGAGGCGAGCACGGCGCGCGCACCCTTGCGTTTGCCGGCGGCAAACCAGTGCAATCGGCCGGCGATCATCAGGTGCAGCACCAGCCAGTGATCGCCCTCGAAGCCGATCGCGACGCGTTTGCCGACGCGGCGCAGGGCGGTGACGCGGCGGCCGAACAGTGCGCTCAGCGGCGGCTCGACGGTGCGCAGCAGGAACGGGTGGGCGATGTGCGCGCCTTCGAACCGGGTGCCCAGCAGGCGCTGCTCGAGAGCTTCAAGGTAGACAGTGATGTCCGGCAGCTCGGGCATCGCCGCGCCGGCGCTTCATTTCGCCGGGCTGGCGACCGGCTCGCGCATCAGCACCAGCTCCTCGGCGGCGGTGGGATGCAGCGCCACGGTGCTGTCCCACTGCTGCTTGGTGAGCCCGGCCTTGACCGCCACCGCCGCGAGCTGCGCCATCTCCGGCGCGTCCTCACCCGCGATGTGCACGCCTAACAACTTTCCGGTGGCGCGTTCCACCACCAGTTTCATCAGCGTGCGTTCATGGTTGCCGGACAACACGTTGCGCATCGGCCGGAAATTGGTGCGATAGATGTCGATCTCGCCGCGCGACTGCCGCGCGTCGCCTTCGCCGAGGCCGACCGTGCCGATGGGCGGGCGGCCGAACACCGCGCTGGGCACGCTGCGATGGTCCACGGGCGTCGGCCGGTTGTTGTACACCGTGTCGGCGAATGCGTGCCCGTCACGGATGGCCACCGGCGTCAGGTTCACGCGGTTGGTCACGTCGCCGATGGCGTAGACGGACGGCACGCTGCTCTGCGAGTACTCGTCGACCACCACCGCGCCGTACTTGTCGAGCTGCACGCCGGCCCGCTCGAGGCCGAGGCCGCGCGTGTTCGGGTGACGGCCGATGGCGATCATGACCTGGTCGGCGTCCACGTGTTCACCGGTCGAGAGCGTGACGCGCAACGCGTCGCCGGCACGGTCGATCCGGGTCAGCGTCGTCTTCATCGTGAGCCGGATGCCGAGGCGCTCGGTCTCGATGTGCATGTGCGCGCGCAGGTCGTCGTCGAAGCCACGCAACATGCGATCGCCGCGATGCACGACCCGGGTCTGCGCGCCGAGTCCGTGGAAGATGTTCGCGAACTCGAGCGCCACGTAGCCGCCGCCGACGATGAGCATGCGCCGCGGAAATTGCGGCAACAGGAAGGCCTCGTTGGAGGTGATGGCGTGTTCGAGGCCCGGCAGGCCGTCGAGTAGTTGGGGCGCGCCGCCCGTGGCCAGAAGCACGCGTTCGGCGGTGAGCTCGCTGCCGGACTTCGACAGCCTGACGGTGTGCGCGTCCACCAGCTCGGCGCGCTCCTCGAAGGCGGTGACGCCGGCCTTCAGCAGGTTGGTGTTGTAGATGCCCGAGAGCCGGGTGACTTCCTTCTGCACGTTGTCGCGCAGGGTCGCCCAATCGAAGGTGGCTCCGGTGACCGTCCAGCCGTAGGCGACCGCGTCGGTGAATTGCTGCGAGAACTCCGCGCCGTACACCAGCAGCTTCTTGGGCACGCAGCCGCGGATCACGCAGGTGCCCCCGATGCGATATTCCTCGGCGATGGCCACGCGCGCACCCGCCAGCGAGGCGATGCGCGCGGCGCGCACGCCGCCCGATCCCGCGCCTATGACGAACAGGTCGTAGTCGAATTTCATGGCACCATACTAGCCGGTGGACCGATTCACGGCATTTCGCATTCACGAGCAGGGCGGCAAGATCGCGGCCCGCTTCGATGAGATCACGCTCGATGATCTCTCGCCGGGCGAGGTGGTCATCGACGTCCAGTACTCCGACATCAACTACAAGGACGCGCTCGCGGCCACGGGCGCGGGCAAGATCCTGCGTCGTTATCCGCTGGTCGGCGGCATCGATCTCGCCGGCGTGGTGCGCAGCTCTGAGGACGCGCGCTTCAAGGGCGGCGACCCGGTGCTGGTGACCGGCTGTGGACTCTCGGAGACCGTCGACGGTGGTTATGCCGAAGTGGCGCGCGTGAAGGCGGACTCGGTCATTCCGCTGCCCGCCGGACTCGATGCATTCCACGCCATGGCGCTCGGCACCGCGGGGTTCACCGCCGCGCTCGCCATCCACCGCATGGAGCGCAACGGCCAGGCGCCGGCGCGTGGCCCGGTGGTGGTCACCGGCGCGACTGGCGGCGTCGGCAGCGTCGCCATCGACATGCTGGCGGCGCGCGGCTACGAGGTCATCGCGGTCACCGGCAAGAAGGACGTCGCGGAATATCTCCAGTCGCTGGGCGCGGCCCGCGTGCTGTCGCGCCAGGAGCTCAAGCTGGGGTCGCGGCCCCTGGAAGCGGCTCGTTTCGCGGGCGCCATCGACAATGTCGGCGGTGACCTGCTCTCGGGCCTGACGCGGCACGTGGATTTCTGGGGGAATATCGCCAGCGTGGGGCTCGCCGGTGGCGCGGAGCTCAAGACCACGGTGATGCCGTTCATCCTCCGCGGCGTCAACCTGCTCGGCATCAATTCCTCGGCGACGCCGCGCACCGAGCGGCTCGACGTCTGGCAGCGCATTGCCGGCGATCTGCGGCCGCGTCACCTGGACCGCATCGCCGGCCGAACGATAGCGCTCACAGAATTGCCGGGTGCGTTCCAGGCCTACATCGATGGCAACGTTGTCGGCCGTACGGTCGTAAAGATCGGCGCGCGGCCGTAAACTGAAGACATGTCTGCTTCGATTCCCGCACCGCACTCCGCGGGCGCGAAATTCCGCGCCGCGCTGGCCGCGGAGAAACCCCTGCAGGTGGTCGGTGCCATAAACGCCTACGCGGCGCGCATGGCCGAGGCCACCGGGTTCCGCGCGCTCTATCTATCGGGTGGCGGCGTGGCCGCCAACTCGCTCGGCCTGCCCGACCTCGGCATCAGCAGCATGGAGGATGTGCTGATCGACATCCGCCGCATCACCGAGGCGAGCACCTTGCCGCTGCTGGTGGACGCGGACACCGGTTGGGGCGGCGCGTTCAACATCGCGCGCACCGTGCGTTCGTTCATCAAGGCCGGCGCCGCCGGGCTGCACATCGAGGACCAGGTGCAGGCCAAGCGCTGCGGTCATCGCCCCGGCAAGGAAGTCGTCGGTCGCGAAGAAATGGTGGATCGCATCAAGGCCGCGGTGGACGCGCGCCACGACGCCAGTTTCATCATCATGGCGCGCAGCGACGCGCTCGCCAGCCACGGGCTCGACGAAATGATCGCGCGGCTGGTGGCCTGCGTCGAAGCCGGCGCGGACGCGGTGTTCCCCGAGGCGATCACCGATCTGGCGATGTACCGCAGGGTGCGCGACGCGGTGCGCGTGCCGGTGCTCGCCAACATCACCGAGTTCGGCAAGACACCTTTATATACGCGCGAGGAGCTGGGCCCGGCGGGCGTGGACATCGTGCTGCACTGCTGCTCGGCCTACCGCGCCATGAACCTGGCCGCGCTGCAGGTGTACCAGGCCATCCGCCGCGACGGCACGCAGAAGAACGTGCTCGGCCAGATGCAGACCCGCGACGATCTCTACAAGTATCTCGACTACCATGCCTACGAGCGCAAGCTCGACGCGTTGTTCGTTTCAGAGAAGAAGCCGAAATGAACGCCCCCGACGCGGCGGCGAAGCCCAAGAAATCCGTGGCGCTGTCCGGCGTCACCGCCGGCAACACCGCGTTGTCGACCGTCGGTCACAGCGGCAACGACCTGCACTACCGCGGTTACGACATCATCGAGATCGCCGAGACCTGCGAGTTCGAGGAGATTGCCTATCTACTCATCCACGGCAAGCTGCCCAACGCGGCGGAGCTCGCCGGGTACAGGTCGAAGCTGCGTTCGTTGCGCGGCCTGCCTGCGCCGCTGCGCGCCGTGCTCGAACAGCTGCCCGCGGCCTCGCACCCGATGGACGTGCTGCGCACCGGCGCCTCGACGCTCGGCTGCCTGCTGCCGGAGCGCGAGGAACGCGACGCGGCCGGCGCGCGCGAAATCGCCGATCACCTGGTCGCGAGTTTCGGCTCGATGCTCTGCTACTGGTATCACTTCTCGCACAACGGTCACCGCATCTTCGTCGAGACCGAGGACGACTCGGTGGGCGGGCACTTCCTGCACCTGCTGCATCGCCGGCCGCCGGCGCCGGGCCGGGTGCGCGCCATGCAGACTTCGCTGAACCTGTACGCGGAGCACGAGTTCAATTCGTCGACGTTCACCGCGCGCGTGATCGCCGGTACGGGCTCGGACCTGTACTCCTGCATCGCCGGGGCCATCGGCGCGTTGCGCGGCCCGAAGCACGGTGGCGCCAACGAGGCGGCGCTGGTCATCCAGGAACGCTACGCGACGCCGGATGAAGCCGAGGCCGACATCCGGCGGCGCGTCGCCAACAAGGAGGTCGTCATGGGCTTCGGGCACCCGGTGTACACCGTTTCCGATCCGCGCAACGCCATCATCAAGCGCGTCGCGGGGCAGCTGGCGCGCGAGGCTTCCGACCTGAAGCTGTACGACATCGCCGAGCGCATCGAATTCACGATGATGCAGCTCAAGCGCATGTTCGCGAACCTCGACTGGTACAGCGCCGTGAGTTACCACCTCATGGGCGTGCCCACCACGATGTTCACGCCGCTGTTCGTCATGGCCCGCGTCACCGGCTGGAGCGCGCACGTCATCGAGCAGCGCGAGGACGGCAAGATCATCCGCCCGGCGGCCAACTACATCGGCCCGGGTAACCGCGGCTTCGTGCCGCTGGCGCAGCGGCCATGAGACGCCGGGGTTTCCTCGCTGCGACGCTGCTGTGCGCGGGCGGCGTGGCGGTCCCGTGCCTGGCGGCGCCGCACCAGGTGCCGTACGGTGAAATCTTCGACACCGTGCGCCGGATGGCCGCCTCGCTCATGGGCCGCAAGTCTTCGGAAGTCGACACGGTGACCTCCCTGTTCGCGCAGGGCATGACCGAAAGGCAGTTCGACGAGCTCATCCGCGACCTGGAGGCGGAGTACGGAATCCTCATTCCGGACAATGAACTCCACCAGGCGAAATGGAAGGACTCCGTGGCGGGCCTGTCGGTGCGCAGGGTCGCGGACATGGTGCAGCGGCGCATGCGCGACCCGTTCCCGTGACCGGCCACGACTACAAGTCCGCGCAACGCCCGCAGCCCGACGAGCTGCTGGTGACGCTCGCCGACTACGCGAAGAACTTCAATGTAGTTAGCCCGCAGGCCTTCGAGACGGCCAAGTACTGCCTCATGGACACGCTGGCCTGCGGCTTCCAGGCGCTCAAGTACCCGGCCTGCACGCGCATGCTGGGCCCGGTGGTGCCGGGCGCGACCATGCCGGGTGGCGCGCGCGTGCCGGGCACGAGTTACGAACTCGACCCGGTCATGGGCGCGTTCAACATCGGCGCGATGGTGCGCTGGCTGGATTTCAACGACACCTGGCTGGCGGCCGAGTGGGGTCATCCTTCCGACAATCTCGGCGCCATCCTCTCGGTGGCGGACTACCTGTCGCGGCGCGCCATCCTGCTCGGCGACCCGCCGCTGACCGTGCGCGACGTGTTGACCGCCATGATCAAGGCGCACGAGATCCAGGGCGTGCTGGCGCTGGAGAACTCCTTCAACCGCGTCGGTCTCGACCACGTGCTGCTGGTGCGCGTCGCGTCCACCGCGGTGGCCACGCAGATGCTGGGCGGTTCGCTCGAACAGATCGTGAATGCGCTGTCGAACGCCTGGATCGATGGCGGCGCGCTGCGCACGTACCGGCATGCGCCCAACACCGGCTCGCGCAAGAGCTGGGCCGCGGGTGACGCCACCAGCCGCGCCGTGCGCCACGCGCTGATCGCGCTCAAGAACGAGATGGGTTATCCGTCGGCGCTGAGCGCGAAGACCTGGGGATTCCAGGACGTGCTCTTCAAGGGCAAGCCGCTGACGCTGGCGCAGCCGCTCGGCAGCTACGTCATGGAGAACGTGCTGTTCAAGATCAGCTTTCCGGCCGAGTTCCACGCGCAGACCGCGGTGGAATGCGCGATGACCTTGCATGAACAGGTGCGGGACAAGCTCGCGCAGATCGAGCGCATCGTCATAGAAACGCAGGAGCCGGGCGTGCGCATCATCGACAAGACCGGGCCGCTGGCGAATCCGGCCGACCGCGATCACTGCATCCAGTACATGGTGGCGGTGCCGCTGATCTTCGGGCGCCTGACCGCGGCCGACTACGAGGACGCGGTGGCCGGCGATCCGCGCATCGACGTGTTGCGGGCCAAGATGACGGTTCGTGAGAACACCACGTTCACGCAGGAATACTACGAACGCGACAAGCGCCACATCGGCAATGCCCTCACCATCATCCTGAACGACGGCACGAAGTTGCAGCAGCGCGTGGACTTTCCCATCGGCCATCGCAAGCGGCGCGCCGAGGGCATGCCGGTGCTGGTGCGCAAGTTCGAGGACTCGGTGCGGGCGCATTTCCCCGCGCGACAGGCCGACGCCATCGAGGCGCTCTTCAAGCGCAAGGATCTCGACGCGCTGCCGGTCAACGAATTCATGGCCGCGCTGGTCGCCAATTGACATGACCGGCGAAGAACTGAACGAGGCGCAATGGAAATCGCGCCTGGATGCGGGTGTGCACGAGATCGGTTTCGATCTCGACCAGTCGCAGCTCGACACGCTCTGGCGCTATGCGCACATGCTGCGCGAGCGCAACGAGCACGTGAACCTGACATCGATCGTCTCGCCGGAAGGCATCCTCACGCTGCACATGCTCGACAGCCTGTCGGTGGTGCCGCACCTGGGAGACGCCCGGCGCATTCTCGACGTGGGCACCGGGGGCGGTTTCCCCGGCATTCCGCTGGCCGTGGCCTGCCCGGACCGCGAGTTCACGCTCATCGACGGCACGCAGAAGAAGATCCGCTTCGTGGCTGAAGGCATCGCGGCGCTCGACATCCGCAACGCGCGCGCGCTCGCGGCGCGCGCCGAACAATTCAGGGACGAGGCGCCCTTCGACGTGGTGATCCTGCGCGCCGTGGGGACGCTCGCCGAGGTTCTACATAACTCGGGATCTCTCGTGGCGCCGCACGGGCGGCTGCTCGCCATGAAAGGACGCGTGCCGGAGGACGAATTGCGCGAAGTGCCGCGCGGCTGGCGCGCGGAGGTCACGAAGCTGCGCGTGCCGGGGCTGGATGCGGAGCGGCATCTTGTCTCCATTTCACGTCAACGCGCTGCGCGCTAGGCACGTCAAAAGAGCGCAAACGCGCCCCCGCGATAGCGCGAGACATCCGCCGCCGAGCGGGTAAGATCGGCGCCCATGAAGCGCATCATCGCGGTCGCGAACCAGAAGGGCGGCGTCGGCAAGACGACCACCGCGGTGAACCTCGCGGCTTCGTTCGCGGCGACGCGCCGGCGCGTGCTGCTGATCGACATCGATCCGCAGGGCAACGCGACCATGGGCTGCGGCGTCGAGAAGTCGCAGATCCAGCGCGGCACCGGCGACGTGTTGTTAGGCGAGGCCGAGGCGGCCGCGGTGATCCTGCCGCTGGAGGGCACGCCCGGCCTGTCGCTGATGCCGTCCAACCAGGACCTGACCGCCGCCGAGGTGCGCCTGCTGACCACCATGGCGGGCCGCGAGCTCAGGCTGCGCAACGCGCTCAAGCCTATCTACCACCAGTACGAAGTCATCCTGATCGACTGCCCGCCGGCGTTGAACATGCTGACGCTCAACGCGCTGGTGGCGGCGCAGAGCGTGCTGATCCCGATGCAGTGCGAGTACTACGCACTCGAGGGCCTGACGGCGCTGGTGCAGACCATCGACCAGATCAAGGCCGCGGTGAATCCCAACCTCGAGATCGAGGGCATCCTGCGCACCATGTTCGATCCGCGGAACAACCTCGCGAACGAGGTGTCGAGCCAGTTGATCCAGGTGTTCGGCGACAAGGTCTTTCGCACCATCGTGCCGCGCAACGTGCGGCTCGCCGAAGCGCCGTCGTTCGGCAAGCCCGTCATCCAGCACGACAAGGACTCGCGCGGCGCGCTCGCGTACCTCGCGCTGGCCGGCGAGATGCTGCGCAAGGAAGACGAGGCGGCCAACGAGCCGGAGCTCAGCCCGGCACCCGAAGAAGCCGCCGACAGGCTGGGGTCAGACCCCATTTCCTAGCCCTGCGGCCGGGCCAGACCCCTTATCATCCGCCGCCATGAGCCAGAAGAAACCGGTCATGGGCCGCGGCCTCGAAGCACTGCTCGGACAGATGACGCGCCGGCCCGAACCGGCGCCCGCGGGGCAACCCACCCCGGATACACCGGCGCCGGCCAGCAACAAGCTCCCGGGTGACGAGCTCGCGAACCTGCCCCTCGACCTGCTGCAGCGGGGCAAGTACCAGCCGCGCGTCGACATGCGCCAGGAATCCCTGCAGGAGCTGGCGGATTCCATCAAGGCGCAGGGCATCGTGCAGCCCATCGTCGTGCGCCCGGTGGACGGCGCCGCCGCGGGCCAGTCGCAGCGCTACGAAATCATCGCCGGCGAACGCCGCTGGCGCGCCGCGCAGATCGCGGGCCTCGCCACCATTCCGGCGGTCATCCGCCGGGTGCCCGACGAGGCGGCCATCGCGATGGCGCTCATCGAGAACATCCAGCGCGAGAACCTGAATCCGCTCGAAGAGGCGCGCGCGCTCGAACGCCTGATCAGCGAATTCGGCATCACGCACCAGCAGGCCGCCGACGCCGTCGGCCGCTCGCGCGCCGCCGTGTCGAACCTGCTGCGCCTGCTGGAGCTGCCCGACGAGATCAGCGCCTTCCTCGAACATCGCGAGCTCGAGATGGGCCACGCGCGTGCCCTGCTGGGCCTCACGCAGCGACGCCAGCAGATCGAGGTCGGCACGCTGGTCGCGAAGAAGGGCCTGTCGGTGCGCGACACCGAGGCCATGGTGCGCGCCCTGCTGAACAAGCCTTCCGGGGGCGGCGCGGCGCGCGATGAACGGCCGCTCGATCCCAACGTGCAGCGCCTGCAGGACGAGCTGTCGGAAAAACTCGGCGCGGTGGTGCAGATCCAGCACGCCAGCTCGGGCAAGGGCAAAGTCGTGGTGAGTTATCACTCGCTCGACGAGCTCGACGGCATCCTCGCGCACATCAAGTAGTTAGTCCTCGGCCCGCCGGGCCGCCCACCTTCACCGGCGCGGTCTCGCGCAGGTACGCGAGCGCCAGCAGTCCCAGCAGCAGCATCGCCAGCATGTACCACGCCGGCACCAGCGGATCGCCGGTCAGCCGCGTCAGCCAGGCGGCGATGAACTGCGTCGAACCGCCGAACAGCGCGATCGACGACGCATAGATGAGTCCGAAGCCGCCGGCCCGCACGTGCTTTGGCAGCAACTCGGTGATCGACACCAGCGCGGTGGTCCCCGCCATGGTCGATGCGCCACCCAGCACCGCGCAGGCGGTCCACAAGGCGGGCCCCGAACGATAGTGCTCGATCATCCAGAAGCCCGGAAATACCAGCAGCCCGCAGATCAGCCACGGCAGCAGGATCAGCCGGCGCCGCCCGAACAGGTCCGACAACCAGCCGGCGATCGGGTTGAACACCAGCCCGGACGCGCCCACGGCCACGGTGGCGCCGAACGCCAGGCTCGCCGCCATGCCGAGCGTGGAGTTCGCGTACGTGGTCATGTAGCTGAGTAGATAGTTGTTGGTGGTCGCGGTGGCGAGCAGCGTGATGCTGACCAGCGTGATGCGCAGGTAGGGTGTCGGGACGCCCGGCGTCGCGGGCGCGTCGGGCGCGCGGTGCAGGGTCTCGACCAGCGAGCGGCGCAGGTACAGGCCAAAGGGGATGATGATCGCGCCCGGCAACAGCGCGGCGCGCCAGCCCCACGCATCGAGCTCGGCGCTGTCGAGGAAATTGGCCAGCACCACGCCGACCAGGCCCGCGGTCATCACGGCGATGTCCGCGCTGGTGGCCTGCATGGACACGTAGAAGCCGCGGCGATGCGCCGGCGCCGCCTCCATGAGGAAGGCGGTGTTCGGGCCAACCTCTCCACCGAGCGCAAAGCCCTGCAGCAGCCGGAAGGCGATGACCAGCAGCGGCGCCGCGATGCCGATCGACGCATAGGACGGGACCAGCGGCAGTCCGATCACCGCGATGCCCATGAGCCAGAAGGACAGCAGCATCGCCGGTTTGCGGCCGGCCCGGTCCGCGTATCGGCCGATCACCAGCGCACCCAGTGGCCGGGTCAGGAACCCGGCCCCGAAGGTGGCCAGCGAGGCGAGCAGGCTGTTGCCGGGGGTATCCGAGGGAAAGAACGTCCGCCCGATCTGCGCTGCAAAAAAGGCATAGGTCACGAAGTCGTAGAACTCGATCGCGTTGCCGGTGACGACGGCGACGACCTGGCGGGTGGGCAATGGAGTAGTCGAATTGTTCACGGGCGCGAGTATCACCAGACTCTCGCCGCTCACGCTGCCGCATGCGGCGCGATACGTAAAAGTCCCGCGGAAAAAGCACTTTCCGTGTTGAGTCTCCTGGGGTCGGCGTATATAATGCGCGCCCCTTGGCCAAGGCACCGTAAGTCGTTGCAGGCCAAAACAATTTTCGTACACAGCTGAGTATTTGCCTGCGATAGCGCGGGCCAGTTTTGTTTGCCCGGTTGGGTACGCGAATTGTCGACTTGCATAGGAGTGTCGTGGTCACCCTTCAGTTGCCCCAGGCAAGGCGACTGGCAATGAGCGTCGTGCTCGGCCAGGTCGTCGTCACCGCCGTGTCCGCGATCATCTGTTTCGCGGTGTGGGGTCGCGTCGCCGGTTTGTCGGCGCTCGTGGGGGGCGGCATTTCGACCATCGCCAGCCTGGTGCTCGCGCTGATCGGCTTCGCGCCGCGCGCGGGCTCGCAGCCCGAGCAACTGGCCCGTGCTTTCTACGTGGGCGAGGGCGTGAAGCTCGCGGTCACGGTGGCGCTGTTCGTAGCGGTCTTCTTGACCTTGAAGGTGTCGTTCGCGGCACTCTTTGCTACTTACATCGCCACGTTGTTTGTGTACTGGATTGCGCTCGCTAATGCGTTGCCGCCGTTGGCTGGAAAAGCCGGGCCGGGCACGGGCGTCGCGAGTGCCGCGAAGCGTTAGTCAGGAAGAAGAGTAGATGTCAGCAACCGAACACGCCGCCGAACACGCGCCCTCCGGGAGCGAGTACATCGTTCACCACCTCGCCAACCTCAAGCATGGCGAGGGTTTCTGGGTCTTCAACGTCGACAGCATCTTCTTCTCGGTACTGCTCGGAGTGTTGTTCGTCGGTTCGTTCTGGCTGGCGGCGCGCAAGCTCACCGCCAACGGCGTTCCGCGCGGATTCCAGAGCTTCGTCGAAGTGGTGGTCGAATTCGTCGATACCCAGGTTCGTGACACCTTCCATGGCTCCAGCAAGCTGATCGCGCCGCTCGCGCTGACGATCTTCAGCTGGATCCTGCTGATGAATTTCATGGACGCCGTGCCGGTCGACCTGTTCCCGCTGATCGGCGAGAAGGCGCTCGGGCTCGAGCACCTCAAGGTCGTGCCCACCACCGACCTCAACATCACGCTCGGCATGTCGATCACGGTGTTCCTGATCGTCATGTTCTACAGCTTCAAGATCAAGGGTTTCGGCGGCTTCACCTGGGAGCTGTTAACTCATCCCTTCGGCAAGTGGATGATGCCGTTCAACCTGCTGCTGAACCTCATCGAGCACCTGGCGCGCCCGGTTTCGCTCGGCCTGCGTCTCTACGGCAACCTGTACGCCGGCGAGATGATCTTCCTG
>Ga0315910_10001579_pt1 | contig 20781 bp, 11 predicted proteins | sample EdamamesoilMG_FD_204470 | JGI IMG/M metagenome (GOLD analysis project Ga0315910, IMG submission 204470) | Garden soil microbial communities collected in Santa Monica, California, United States - Edamame soil | ecosystem: Environmental > Terrestrial > Soil > Garden | place: USA: California...
GCTCGACGCCGATCTCGGCCTGGCGTCGCTGACGCGCATCCCGGTCGACCTGGCGAAGCCCGCGCCGAGCGTGAGCTGGCAGCCGGCTCCGGCGCAGCCCGCGTCCCTCGCCCTGCTGCAGTACGCGTCGGGCACCACGCGCGCGCCGCGCGGTGTGATGGTGACGCACGCCAACATGCTGCACAACCAGCGGCAGATCGAGCACAGCTTCGGCCACGACTCGAACACCGTGGTGGCCTGCTGGCTGCCGCTCTTCCACGACATGGGCCTCGGCACCGCGCTGCAAGGCGTGTGGCTCGGCGTGCAGTGCGTGCTGATGGCGCCCAGCACCTTCGTGCAGAAGCCCATCTCCTGGCTGCGAGCGGTCTCTCGCTTCCGGGCGAGCTTCAGCGGCGGGCCAGATTTCGCGTTCGAGCTCTGCGCGCGGCGCATCGAGGCCAGCGAGTGTGAAGGCCTCGATCTGTCGTGCTGGACGGGCGCATACAACGGCAGCGAGCCGGTGCGCGCCAGCACCATCGAGCGCTTCGTCAGTCGCTTCGCGCCGTTTGGTTTCCCGCGCGCCGGGCTGCGGCCCGTCTACGGCCTGGCCGAGGCCACGCTGCTCGTGACCGCGGAAGGGCCGGGCGAGCTGGCGACGATGCGCCATTTCTCCGCGCACGATCTACAGCGCGGCGAGGGCCGTCAGACGACGCACGCGCCGAGCCGGGCGATGGTGAGCTGCGGGCGGCCCTGGCTCGGCACCCGCGTCGTGATCGTGGATCCCGAGTCGCTCGAGATCTGCCGCCCGGGACGCGTCGGGGAGATCTGGGTAGGCGGACAGAGCGTCGGCGCCGGCTACTGGCAGAAGGCGGAGGATACGGCGGCCACGTTCCAGGCGCGCACCGCGAGCGGCGACGGGCCGTTCCTGCGCACCAGCGATCTGGGGTTCTTGGACGGCGGCGGTCTGTTCGTGACGGGCCGCCTCAAGGACCTGATCGTCATCCGGGGCGAGAACCACTATCCGCAGGACCTCGAGGCCACGGTATTCGAGTGCCATCCCGCGCTCGAGCCCGAGCGCTGCGCCGCGTTCACCGTCGACGGCGACGATGGGCCGGACCTGATCATCGTGCAAGAGGTCAAGCGCACGGCGCTGCGCCGGCTCGATCCGGAGGACATTTTCCGCGCCATCCGCGGCGCGGTCTCGCACCGACACGGCCTGCACACGGCAGCCATCGTGCTGATCCGTCCGGCGACGTTGCCTCGCACCTCGAGCGGCAAGGTCCAGCGGCGGCTCTGTGCGCGCGCATTCCAGGAGCGAACGCTGGAGCAGGTGGCCTCCTGGCTACCCCCGGCCGCGCCGAGCACCGTGCGGCCTCCGCCGAGCGACGCCGGCGAGTCGCGCTCTCGAACGGCAGAGCGCCTGATCGGGTGGTTGCGCAAGAACCTGCCCGAGCGCGTCGGCTCGAGCCGCGAGCGGCCGGCGTTCGGCGCGGATTTTCTGGCCGAGCTCGGCCGCCAAGGTCTGCTCGGTATGCAGATCGATACCCGCTACGGGGGGCTCGGGCTCGGGCACGTCGAGGTGGTGCGCGTGCTGGAGCAGCTCGCTGCGCTGGACCTCTCGGTGTGCCTGTTCGTGGCGCTCAACAACTCGCTCGGCTTGCAGCCGATCGCCGGGCACGCGCCGCCCGAGCTCCGCGCGCAGCTGCTGCCGCGGCTCGTGACCGGCACCGAATGCGCCGGCTTCGCCTTCATAGAGCCCGGCGGCGGCAGCACACCGAACAGCTTCTCCACGCTGGCGCGGCCCGACGTCGCCGGCCGCTGGCGTCTGTACGGAACCAAGTGTCTGCACGGCCAATCGCAGCGGGCGAGCGTGGTCAACGTGTTCGTCCGCCACGAGGAGTCCCCTGCCGTCAGCGCGTTCGTGCTGACCGACGGCGCGAGCGGGCTGCATATCGCGGATGACATCTTCCGCATGAGCACCGTCGGCGGCCTGTCGCACGACACGATCATGCTCGACGGCGTGCTGGTCGGCTCCGGGCAGCTGTTGGGGACGGTCGGTGCGGGCATGGAAGTCGCGCGCCAAGCGCTGCTGCAGACGCGGCTGGCCGTGGGCGCCACCTGCCTGGGCGCGATGAAGCGCTGCGCGCAGCTCGCGCGCCGCTACTCGCCGTATTCGGGTCGCATCAAGGGCAAGCTGACGCCAAACCCGGTGATGCTCTCGCGCTTCGGCGCGCTGGCGGCTCGCGTGACGACGCTCGAGGCGTTCGTGCAGCGCATCGCCCACGCGATGGACGCGGGCCAGGCGGTGCCGGCGGAAGCGTTCGCGCTGTGCAAGGTCGCCGGCCCCGAGCTGCTGCTGCGGGCGGTGGACGACCTGATGCAGCTGGGCGCGCAGCGCGGCGCCGACGAGATGCAGCGCTTGAGCGTGATGTACAGCGAAGCCAGCTTCCTGCGCACGCTCGACGGCCCGCCCGAGTCGGTGACGGAGCTGGTCGGCAGCCTGCTCATGGAGAGCGACGCCAAGTCGCTGAAGAGCTTCATCAGCGTGATCTGCGGCTCGCCAGAGACGATGCCGGCGCTCGACCGAATCGTGGCGACGCTGCGTCACCGCCTGTCGAAATCGGGGGGCGGCCTCACGCGCCGTGCCCAGCGCTGGAGCCACACCCGCGCTGGTGAGCTGGTGATGTGGGTCGCGCTGGTCGCCGCCGTCGAGGGCTGCCGGCACGAGGCTCCTGCGCCCGAGCTCGCGCGCGCGTCGACCTGGGCTCACTCGCAGTTCGAGTATGCGCTCTCGAACGTCGAGCTGAGCACACCCACCGAGCTGGCAGAGCTCGACGCCGCCGATGTCGCGGAGGCGTTCGCCGCCTATGCCCGCACCATCGGCGATCTGGTCGAGGAAGAGAGCAGCAAGGACGCGCTCTCGCCGCCGCCGATGGGTTACTGGGAGCCGCTGAGCGGCATCCATCCTGCGTCGCGTCCTGCGCGCGTGCCGAGCTCGGACAAGGCGCCCTCGCGCGACGAGTTGCTCGAGTTCGTGGTCGCCTGGCTGGCGCAACGCGTGCGGCTACCGATGTCCAAAATCGATCCGGGACGGTCGTTTGCCGATCATGGGATCGACTCGATGGCAGCGGTCGAGCTCACTCAGGAGCTCTCGGATCTCCTCGGCTGGCGCGTGGACGAGACGCTGCTCTGGAACTGCGCCACCATCGACGACGTCATCTCGATCATCGACATCGAGAGCGCGGCGGCAGAACACGATCAGAGCGCACGCGCCCCGTCCGCGGGCTCGCAGCGCCCGAACGTGGCTCTGGTGGTCGAACGCTCCGGCGACCCGCGCAAGCGCGAGAGCTGAGGCTCGAACACCGGCGTCCCCACGGGCGCTACGCGCCGACGAGCGTGCTCGGCGGCTCGCAACGTGAGCCATTGCAGCGCCCGGTGACGAGCCCCACGCGGCGCGCGGCTCGTCCACCGCGCGCCTCTCGGCGCCGAGCGCCAGGAGCTTCGAGCCCCGCGCGAGCTCAGTCGAGGATGGGGGCGTTGTTCGACCCGACCTCGAAGTCGGGCCGCGCCGCCTTCGACGCCACGTTGATCTCCTCGGCCCACACGACGTCTTCGTCCGAGCGCTGCACGGACGGCGCTGCAGCAGGACGGCGGCGAGGCTGCGGAGCAGGCTTGGCCGCTTTGCGCTCGGGCTCGCGGCGAGTGGTGGCGACCACGCGTTGCTGCTTGCGAGTGTCGTTCGACGCCAATCGGGCGCTCGTATCGCGTGCCACCGCATCACGAGCCACTGCATCACGAGCCACTGCATCACGAGCCACCGCATCACGAGCAGGCGCGTCTCGATCGTCGTCCGCGTCGTCGTCGGCGACCTTGCGCTCTTCCACCGCGGGAGCCGGCGGCGGCGCGGGGGCGGGAGCCGGCGCAGTCGCTGGTGCAGAGACCTCGCCCTCGGGCGCGTTCGGCATCACGAGAGTGGTAGTGCTGCCCTTGGCCTGGACCGCCTCGGCGCGCGGGGCTTCATCCCGCTCCTTCAAGAAAACGGTCGTGATGCTCGCGCTGAGCACGGCGACGCCGGCGACGAGCGCAGCCGTCACCCGACGCTTCGGCGGCGGAGGAGGAGGCGGCTCGACCACCGCCTTGCGCTCGAGCGTCGCGAGCGCGAGCGGGCCGCGGCCTTCTTGCCCAAACGTCAGCCCCCACGTGATCCGCGTGCGCTGCCCGGCGAGCAGCAGCAACTGGCGCCCCATCGCGCGCATGTCGGCGAAGCGATTGTTCGGATCGACGCTCATCGCGCGATCGATGATCGCGACGAAGCGCTTGGAGAGACGCGGATTGACCTCGGCGAGCAAGGGGTACGTCGCCTGCGTGATCAGCTTCACCACCTCGGCGAAGTTGCCTCCCTCGAACGGGTTCTTGCCCGTCACACACTCGCGCAGCACCACGCCCAGCGCGTATTGATCCGACAGCGGCGTCATCTCCGCGCCCTGCACGGCCTCGGGGGCCATGTAGAAGGGCGTGCCCATCAACGAGCCGTTGGCGGCAGTGAGCCGCATGTGTTCGTTGCCGGACGCCTTCGAGATGCCGAAATCGAGCAGCTTGGGCTCGATTTCATCGTTGCGGCCGCGAGCGAGGAAGATGTTGCCCGGCTTGAGATCGCGATGAACGATCCCCGCGTCGTGCACGGCGACGAGGCCAGCGACGACCGGGACGACGAGATCGATGATCGTGCTCTCGTCGAGCGCGCCCTTGGAGAGCAGCACCTTCTCGAGATCCTCGCCCTCGAGCAGCTCCATGACGAGATACGGGATGCCCTGACAGACGCCGACGTCGAAGATGTTGACGACGTTGGGATGCTTGATCGCCGCAGCGATGCGCGCCTCGCGCAGGAAGCGCTCGCGGCCTTCGCTGTCGCGAGCGAAGTACTGGGTCATCACCTTCAGCGCCACCTGGCGCTTCAATCCGGCGTGCTCGGCGCGGTAGACCCGCGCCATTCCGCCTTCGCCGATACAGGGGCCGACGACGTAGACGCCGAACTGTGAGCCCTCGGCGAACTGCGGCGCCTCACCGGAATAGTGCGAATCGAGCGTGAAACCTGGCTCGAAGGCGAGCGTTCCACTGCCGAGCGGCCCACTACCTAGCCCCGGCTGACCGCCGTTGGTTCCGAAGGAAACGACCTCCGTCGGCATGTCGCGGCCACTCGTGGGTGTGTCAGAGCGAGGGGTCTTGCGGCTCACGGGCGATCTCCCGGCCGTACTGTAGGCGGGCACACCACCCCTGACCAGCGGCATACTCGCTGGAAACTTCGTTTTTTCGTCACCATCCCCGCACCTCTGCGCGACCTGTCGCGGCGCGACCGTTCGGCCGCCACGTATCCCCGATTCATGCTCACGGTGAAATCCGATCCTACTGAGATCCAGCTGCGGAATTGCGCCGAGCCGCTGAACGTACCACGAAGCGCTGCACGACCGCGAGCAAGGCAACTTGGCGCAGCGTCGGCAAACACGGTGCAACTATTCTTCCGGTGCTCGTTCCGGTGCTCGTGATCTGGCGTTCTCTGGAGCTTCTTTTCCGGAGTTGCTCTCCGGAGTCCTTCCCGGAAACCCTGACCGCAGCCATAGCCATACTCACAAGCATGGGACCCGCAGCCCTACGCGCAGCAGCCATGGGTTGCCGTTGCCCGCACTCGCGACGTGGGGCACGCGCATCCTGACTTAGCAACACGGGCTGCCGCAAGCAGATGCAGCCGCGACCCTGTTGATTCATCTCGTCGAAATGAGAGGGGCGAGGTCCGACCACGCCAATCCGAATCCGCACGCCAGCGCACGGCAATGCCCGGCGGCCTGGAAACGAGCCGTCTCCGCGCTCGCGCGCCGGGACTGAAAAGACGCCCAGAGCATGCTCTCGCAGATCACGGCACGGCACGGCAACTCGGGTTCCCGCTGATGCTGCGCGCGGCGACGCTCATCGGCGTACATCGGAACCGGACACGGCGGATGGCGCGCGACACAACGCCTCGTGCGAGCCAGGATCTCCCGCGCGAGAGAGATGGACGGGTGAAGGCCTCGGCGCCGCGTGCGAACGCTGCGCCGAGCGACCTTCGCTTCAGGTCGCGTCGGGGAGCACGCTTGCCGAGGAAGACCCCATGACGCGCAACGGCTAGCGGCGTGCGCCGGAGGGGCGCGCTCGCGGTGGAACGGATGCGAGGGCCCGCCTCCGCGGACGCTCGGGATTACTGCCGGCGACGGATCCCGCCGTCCCAATGCGGCCTGCATGCGCCCGGATCGAGCAGGCCTGAGAGGACCCGAGGCAGTGATGGGGGCCGCGGCCATGGCCGCGCTCGATGCCCCGCAGGCCTTTGGCAGAAGGCTCGGATTCTCGAGGGCTCAGACGCGATGCGCCCGCTCGGAACGACCCAGACCCGGGCGTATGAAAGTGGGAGGACGCCGCTCGAAGGAGCGTCCGGAGACGGGCCGGAAAGGTCATGAAAAGGGGCACCCGAGAGCCAAGCGCGGTAGACACCTGAACCGGACCCTAGCGATCCAGACGGCGCTCTAGGGCGCTCCGAGGTAATCGAGGAACACTGGCCTCTCGAGCCGACGTTCCGGACTGACCCCCGACCACGCTCGAGCCACCCCTGGAGGGGTCGGGGTCGCCGTCGCTGGCTCGTACTGGAGCGTTGAAAAAACCCCCGATTGTGTGTTAACCGCGCACACATGCGCCCTTTGATCCGCTCGGCGAAACGCGGGCTCGCCACCTGTCTATGTGCCGCCGTGTTCCTCGGCTCGTTCGCTGTTCAGCCAGCAGCTGCCGCCGAGGACGCCGTCGTTGAGGCCCTGATCCAGCGCGGCATTCAGCTGCGCAAGAACAACGCTGACGAGCAAGCGCTCGCCGTGTTTCTCGAAGCAGAGAAGCAAGACCCCACCTCCGTGCGCGTGCTCTTGCACGTGGTGACCGCGGCGCAGGCCGCGGGCAAGTGGCTGCTCGCAGACAGCTACATGCGCAAGGTCTCCTCCCTGCAAGACGATCCTTACTACCAGCGCCATGCAGACGCGATCGAGGTCGTGCGTCGTTCGATCGCCGCGCGCGTCGGCACGTTCCAGGTGCAAGGCGGGCCCGAGGGCGCCACGGTGCGGCTCGATGGGCAGCTGGTTGGCACGTTGCCGATGACGGTGCCTGCCTCGATCGAAGCGGGCGCCTACCTCATGGAGGTGCACAAGCCCGGCTTCTACCGGCTGCGTCGCAACATCACCATCAACGGCGGCGTGCTCACGCGCGAGCCGGTCGAGCTCAATCGCGCGGTGGCTCGCGGGGACGTGAACGCCGACGCGAGCGCGGGCGCGACAGGTGCCTCGGCTTCCGGCACGGTGGGGGCCGAGCCGGGAGAGCGCTCGTGGTGGCATTCCCCCGCGGTGGGCTGGACCCTGGTCGGCCTCGGGGTGGCCTCCGGCGCCGGCAGCGCGATCGCGTTCATCACGCGCGAGAACAAGGTCGAGCAGTGGAACGATAACGACAGCTGCCTCGACGCCGGAAATCCAGACAGCACGCGCGGCACCGAGTGCGGCGCGCTGAAGGACGAAGCCGAGACGGCACAGACGATCGGCATCGTCACCGCAATCGCGGGAGTCGCATTCACCGGGCTCGGTATCACGCACCTGCTGACGGCCGGCAGCAGCCCGGCCCCTGCGGAAGCAGACGCCAACGCGGGTCTGAAGCTCACGAGCTGTGGCGCAGGGTTTCTCAGCATCGCGTGTCACGGTTCTTTTTGAGCGACGCGGTCAATGGTTCTGCCTCGGCTCGACGCGTTGCTCGGCTCGGTGCCTCGGCTCGGTGCGTCGCGATGCGGGCCGCTACCTCCCGGGGGTCGCGTGAGTTGTTAGCCCTTCGTGGGCAAGCTATGTTGGTGCCTGCTTGAAGAAGGCTTGGGTCGAAACGGGGATGACGGGAATGAACTTGGGTGAACGTATCGGACTACTCGCGCTGCTGCTGGGCGTCGCTGGCGGCTGCTCCAGCATGGCGCCCGAAGACGACACGTACACGCTGATCTTCGGCAACCGCGGCGGCGGCGGTGGTGGTGGCGGTGGCGGTGGCGACACGGGAGCGACCCCGCGGGAAGAGCTGCCCCCGGCCTGGCAGTGCCTGGAGACCCCGCAGCCGGCTGCCGACCGCGATGAGACGCGCATCCAGTACCGGGTTCCGATCGTCGATTTCGAGAGTCAGCCTGCCAACCCGCGCCCGGTGCCGGAGCTCGTGGTCGAGGTGTGCGACACCATCACGTGTGACCCTCCGCTGCCGGCATGTCCTGCGGGGGCGACGCCGGCGGCCCGCCAGCAATGCGTCACGGTCACCAACCTGCCGGGCCCGCCGCCCGTCGTCTATCAGATCGATTTGCCGTGGAATTTCAGTAACGGCTACCTCAAGCTCACGGCGCCGAACTACGCCGAGATGAACTACATCCTCGGCGGTCCAATGATCGGCGCTCCCGAAGGGGGGCCCCTCGTCATCGGCCTGGCGATTCCGGTGCTCACCCTCGCGGCACGGGCAAATGCCTACCGCGACGTCGGCGTGGCGGATGGTCAAGATGCAACCGGTGGCGTGCTCGCCGTGCGCGCGCTCGACTGTGTGCGCCGGATCGGCAACCTCTCGCCGATGATCCCGGAAGGGAACCGCGCGGCAGAGGTCACCGTCGAGGCGCAGCCGTCGGCGCCGCCCGCGCCCGCCGTGGCGTGGTCGGTCTCGGGCAATAACGTCTTCAGCCAAGACAACCTGCTGACGGACGCGCGCGGCGTGGCCGGGTATCTCAACATTCAAGGCGGCCAGCTCGGCGTGACGGCGCGAGCCCCGGTGGGCGTCACCTATCCGGATACGACGCAAACGTTCCGTCTGCGCGGGGGCGTCATCACCCTCGCCGAGCTGCGCGACGGCCTGGGTGTCTGGGGACAATAAGCCCCTTCACTCGATCGTACTCCGCCACATCACACGCCGAGCTGCAGTGCGCAGCTCGGCGTGTTCGTTCTTCAGGCGTCGACCGGTACGACGATGCGGCGTGACGGGCGCCAGCCCGTGTCCCGGGTGATGTCGGACACGTCGATCAGCTCGGTGATGGCCTCGAGCGGCTGCCGCAGCGGCGTGTCGGGATAGAACTTGCGGATGACCTCCGCGGCGGAGTGGCCCTTGAACTCCACCGCCTGGGCCGGGAAGTACTGACGGTAGCCGGCGGTCGCGCGCTCCAGCACCAGCGCGATCAACTCCGCCGCGTCCTCCAGCGTCAGGTGGGAGGAGACGCACTCGGAGAAATTGAACCAGCTCGGGTCCAACGAGCGCTGCCGCTCGAAGCGCGCGATGGTCAGATCATTCACGAGCATCGGGAAGCGCAGCGACGTGGCCGAGAGCGCGGGGTGCGCCGCGCACAGGTGCTGGAGCATGCGCTCGGCAAACTCCTTGCTCTGCCCGTAGGTGTTCGGCCCGGGCGCACACGGGACGTTACCGTCGAGCGGCAGGTACGGGAGCCGGAAGCTGCTCGGGCGGCGCTCGAAGTTTGTGTACAGGAACGCCTGCACGGAGCTCGCGAACACCACACGCTCGACACCGTGTTGCACGGTGGACTGGAACACGTTGGCGTTCATCTGCGTGTTCTCGGCCAAGATGCGCTGCGCAGACGGGCCCGCGAAGGCGTTCGGGTGGTTGCCGAGGTGGACGACAGCGCACACGCCGCGCATCAGCCGGTGCACGAAGTACTCGTCCTTCAGGTCCCCCAGCTCGACATCGAACTCGAACTCGGGTGGCATTTTCTGGTCGGTAGCCCGCACGTCGAAGCCGTGGCGAAGCAGCGCCTCGCAGGTTTTTTCGCCGAGCTTGCCGGTGGCGCCGGTGACGAGGACTTTCTGGCGTTGGCTCATGAGAGCCACATTCTACGCGACGAGCGCCTGCGCGCTCACGAATTCGCGATACAGCTGCGCGTACACCCCGCCCCGCTCGAGCAGCTCGGCGTGGGTCCCGCGCTCGATGATGCTCCCGTGCTCCAGCACCAGCACCAGGTCCGCGTGTACGATGGTGCTCAGGCGGTGCGCCACGACAAAGCTCGTGCGTCCCGCGAGCAAGCGGAACAGCGCCTGCTGGACCCTGGCTTCCGTCACGCTGTCGACCGAGCTGGTGGCCTCGTCCAGGATGACGACGCGGGGGTCGGCCAGCATCGCACGCGCGAAACACACGATCTGCCGTTGCCCGAGCGAGAGGCCGACGCCGCGCTCGCCGACCTTGCTGTCCAAGCCAGCAGGCAGAGACAGGATGATGTCTGTCACGCCCAGGCGCTCGAGAGCGTGCAGCACCTCCTCGCGGCTGGCCTGCGGGCGTCCGAGCCGGATGTTGTCGAGCACCGTGCCGCTGAACAGGAAATTTTGCTGGGTGACGCAGGCGATCTGCCGGTGCAGCGACTCGCTGGTCTTGTCCACCAAGTCTTCGCCGTCGATGCGCACGCTGCCGGCGCTCGCCAGGTAGAGCTTCGCGATCAGGTTGGCGATCGTGCTCTTGCCGCTGCCCGTGTGCCCGACGAGCGCGACGGCCTGCCCGGGCTCCGCCACGAAGCTGATGCCCGAGAGCACGGCCCGGCCCGGCTCGTACTCGAACGCCACGTCTGCCAGCTCCACGCGGCCCTGGATCCGCCCGAAATCACTCGCACCTGGCGCGTCCTCCCAGTCGGGGCGCGTGTCGAGCAGCCGAAACACGCGCTCCGCGCCGGCCATGGCGGTCAGCGCCTGGTTGTACTGGTCGCCGATGATGGGGATACCGGCGAAGAACGACGTCGACAGGAACAAGAACTGGATCAGCGCGTCGAGCTGCACCCCACCACCCATCACCTGGTAGCCGCCGAGCACGAGCAGCAACGCCAGGAACAGCTGGCCGTTGAACGAGAGCACCGGCTGGAACATCGCGCCCAGCCGGTGGGAGTACATGTTGATCTGCGCGTGCTGATCGATCTGCTTGGCGAACGCGCGGGCGTTGTGCCCCTCGCGCGCGAAGCTCTGGATCTCCCGGATGCCGTTGACGGACTCGGTGAGCGCCGCCGTGACGCGCGCGAAGCTCTCGGAGCGCTCGCGATACGCGACCGAGGTCTTGCGCTTGAAATAGCGGGTGGCCGCCCACAGCCCCGGCGCCATCGCCAGCACCACCAGGAACAGCGGCCAGTCGTAGTAGGCCATCAGCGCGGCGCTCACCAGCATGCTGCCACACTGCACCACGCTCACGAAGAACACGTCCTGCACGCCGATGCGGACCGAGTCGACGTCGTGGATGACCCGCCCCAGCAAACGCCCGACCTCGGTGCGCTTGAAGAAGCTCATCGGCAGCCGCAGCAGGTGGGCGTAGATCTGGTGTCGCAGGTCGCTCACCACCGCCTCGCCGAGCTGCAACGCGAGCCGGGAGCGATACACGAAGCAATACGCGGTGAAGCCCATCCAGCCTAGGAAGGCCAGCGCGCCGAGCGCGATCCCGTAGGCGTCGTGCGCCGCGATGGGCCCGCTGATGACCCGAGCCGTCAGCCAGGCGATGGTCGGCAGCTGCAGCGAGCGCAGCACGACCAGCACGAGCAGCGTGGTCCGCAAGCGGACGTAGGGGCGCGTGCAGGCGTAGAGGCGGCGGATGATCGAGAAGTCGAGCGGCCGCTGCGCGATCTCCCCCGCTTCCGAGTGCCGCTTGCGGCCGCGCGCCGGCGGCCGCGCGCTGGGTTTGGTGCTCATACCCAGCTCTCCCGTAGCCCTGGGGCCGGCTCGAGCCCGACCGCAGCGTCAGCGATGCCCTGCAAGCGCGCGGTGCGCGCGTACAAGCCGTCCTTCGCCATCAGCTCGCGGTGCGTCCCCTGCTCGATGATCTGGCCGTGCTCCAGCACGATGATACGGTCGGCGAAGCGCAGCGTCGACAGCCGATTCGCGACCATCAAGGTGGTCCGCCCGTGCATCACGCGCCGCATGGCCCCGAGCACCTCGCCCTCCGTCCGCGGGTCGAGCGCCGTCGTCGGGTCGTCCAGGATCATGATGCGAGGATCGACGAACACGGCCCGAGCGAGCGCGAGGCGCTGGCGCTGGCCCCCCGAGAGGTTCATGCCCTCTTCGGCCAGCCAGGTGTCATAACCCTCGGGTAACGCCTCGATGAACTCGTGGGCCCCCGCGATGCGCGCGGCGCGCTCCACGTCGGCGCGCGCCGCGTTCGGGTGGCCGAAGGCGATGTTCTCGGCGACCGTTTGCTTGAACAAGAGCGTCTGCTGAAACACGACGCCCACGCGCCGGCGCAAGCCGTCGAGGTCGAGCGTGCGCACGTCGTGGCCGTCGATGAGGACACGCCCGGCGCTGACGTCGTAGAAGCGCGGAATGAGGGACAGCAGCGTCGTCTTGCCGGCCCCGGTCGCACCCAGGATCGCGAGGCAGCTGCCGGCGGGGACCTCGAAGCTGACGCCCCCCAGCGCGGCCGCGCCCCCGGGGTACGAGAAGGCGACGTTCTCGAATCGCACCGCGCCCGACAGCGCCGGCGCCCCCGAGTCCCCCAGCTTCAGCGCGCCATCCGGGCTCTGGATGTCGATCGGCGCGTCGAGCACGTCGAACACGCGGCGCGCGCCCGCCAAGCTCTGCTGCAGGGTGTTGACGATGCGCGCCATCGCCGCGATTTGAGCCGCGAACTGGGTGAGCAGGTTGGCGAACACGATCAGGTCGCCTAGCGTCAGGCGACCCTTGGCGACCAGATAACCTCCGTAGCCGAGCAGCACCACGATGTTGAGCTGCGAGATGAAGTGGACGGCCGCGGTGAAGACGCTCGCCTTGTGGAAGATGTCCTGCTGCTGCAGGACCACGGCCTGGTTCTTGGCGTCGAAGCGCGCCAGCTCTTCGCGCTCGCGACCAAAGACCTTGGTCACCTGGATGCCGTGGATGCCTTCGCTCATCGTCAGCACCATCTCGTCCACCAGATCGCGCGTCCGCTGGTACGCATCCTGGGCCCAGGCCGAGAAGCGCCGTGTCAAAAGCCAGATCAACGGCGTCGCGCCCAGGCACGCCAGCGTCAAACCGACGTCGGCGCGCAGCATGAACACCGCGTAGACGGCCAGCGTCAGGATCAGGATGCCCCCCTGCAGCATCACGCCGTCCACGAAGGAGCGCGCGGCCTGAACGTCGCTCGTCACGCGGTTGATGATCGAAGCGCTGCCGTTCTGATCATAAAACGGGAAGCTCAGGCGCTGCAGCTTGTCGAAGACCTGGGCGCGCAGCTCGGGGACGAGCCGCAGGTGTTGGATCCGTCCGTTCTGGATGGCGTGCGCGTACGACAGGAGCGCGTACGCGGCCCCCATCACCAGGACGAGCGCGCCGATCCCGTACAGTTGCTCGGTTGTGCCGAGCTCGGCGGGCGGCGCGAGCCCGAGCGGCCAACGCGGCGCCGGAGCGCTCGCGTCGAGCGCATGGCGGAGCACATCCACGGAGAGGCCGGTCAAGCTCAAGCCCCCGAGGCCGAGCGCGAGCAGCAACACCTGCAGGACGAACACCTTCAGGCAGGCCGCGCGGTACTGCCAGGTGAGCACGAGCAGGCGAGCGAGAGGGCTCAGCCGAGACGGGACCCGCGATGACGACATGGGGGACGAGGGGTGTCGCGCTCTCGGTCTCGCAGAGCGAGACACGCGCGCGCGCCGTTTAGCAGAAAGTGTAGAGCGCCGCTGCCCAGTCGAGGAGCACACCGGCGCATACGCTCGCGAGACCTAACGGCCGGTGGCGCTAGATGGGACACGGCGTGAACCAGATCGGACACGATCACCGCTAGAGCGGAACGTCGCCGCGAGCCTGGAGGTGAAGATTCCTTCACGCTCGGGGTGAGCAGAAACGCGCCTGCACGCGCGCACCTCGGGCGAGAGCGCCCTATTCAGGCTCAATCTGGCGGCGAGGACGGCGTCAGCGCGTACGCCCCGTCGCGCCACAAGCGCTCGCCGTGCCCGCGCTGCTCTTCGAGGATGTCCGCGAGGATATTGCTGGTCGTCAGCGGGTTCGCCAGCACGACACGAAACACTGTCAACACCTGGCCAGCGTGCGCCGCCGTCTCCAGCCGAGTCCGCGACACGAACGTCTTGCCGCCCGCGCGCTGCTCCTTCTGGATCGACTCGTTCAGCGCGTTGACCGCGTCGTTCGCCGCCGTCCGCTCCGCAGCCGAGCCGTTCTCGAGCGTGGCCCGCGCTGCTCTCGGGACATAGCGGTACGTCAGTAGGTTGAGCACGGGCGCCGAAACCAACTCGAAATCTGGATCCGCCTCGATCATGGCGGCAAACTGCGCCGCCTTGTCGATGCCCAGATCGATCAACAGCTCGTAGCCGCGTTTGCCGATGATGCGCAGCGCCGAGTGCACGAGCATGGCCATGCCGGCGCGGGTGCCTTCCAGCGTGTGTTTGCCGATGTCGCGCGAGCCCCGCCGGATGACGTAGTTGGCGTGGTGCTCGACAGCCGACAGTGTCTGCACGTCCTTGAACACCACCATGCCCGCGCCAACCGGCACATACAGCTGCTTGTGCGCGTCGAGCGTCACCGAGTCCGCGCGCCGGATGCCCGCGAGCAACGGGCCGTGACGACGCGAGAACAAGGTGGGTCCGCCCCAGGCAGCGTCCACGTGAAAAAAGGCGCCGTTCTCGGCGGCGATGTCGGCGAGCTCGTCGAGCGGGTCGACGCTGCCTGTCTCGGTCGCGCCCGCGATGCCGACGATGGCGAGCACGCCCACGCGCCGCTGCGCGAGCTTGTGGATCTCCTGCCGCAAAGCGGCGGTATCGATCGTGTGCCGCGCCGTGACGGGCACGGCGATCAAGTTGCGAGCGCCGAGCCCGAGCAGATCGGCGGCCTTGGCCAACGAGTAATGTCCCCGCCGAGACACCAGCACCGCGGCGCCCGCCAGCCCGTGGTACTGGAGCGCTGCTGCCAGCCCCTCCTTGCCGATGCCAGCGAAGCCAGCGCTGGGGCCGAAGCGCCGGTTGCGGGCCGCCCAGAGCGCCGTGATGTTGGCGATCGTCCCCCCCGAACAGAAGACGCCGAGCGAGTGGCTGAAGCTCTGCGTCCACTGCGCGTAGAACTCGTCGCTGTGCCCGTACACCAGCCGGTGCAACATGCCGACGACCTGGCGCTCGAGCGGAGTGAACGCCTTGCTCGTCTCGATCTTCACGACGTTCTGGTTGAGCGTCATCATGATCTTCGCGAGCGGAAACATGAAGTAGGGCAGCGCCGACGTCATGTGGCCGATGAAGCTCGGCGCCGACGTGTGGACCGACTGCGCCACCACCTTGTTCAGCAAGAACTCGACCTGCTCGGAGACGAACATCGGGTCCTCGGGGACGCGCGTCTCCATGAAGTCCTGCTCCAGGTTCGCCGGAGCGATGTCGCCGGCGACGATGCGGGAGCCGAGGAACCCGAGCAGGTTCTCGGAGATCTCGCGGTCGAGCCGGTGGAGCGTGGAGTGCTCGCTCTCCGGGACCGTGAAGATCTTGCGCATGGTCTCGAGGGTGGCCTCGGCCTTTTTGGATGGCGGCGGATCTGCGGGCACTCTCAGTTCTCGTGTTCGAGGGCTGGCCGTCTATAGCAGGGGCGGCGCCGAACGACTCGCCCAAGCGGATCTTAACGGCCGCTGCGCCCGCCCTCGTCACGACGACGAGCCGGCAGCTGACAAAAACGACAGGCCAGCGGGCGGAATCGAGGGCCCACGCGGGCATGGCAGCGCCGCGGCACGGCTCTTTGGCTGCGGCGCCGCGTGGCGCCGCGAGCGGCCGCGCTGTCGCCTGTGGCAGGTCAGGCACTTGTCTCGCTGCGAAGCTGGCCGATACTTCGACAGTGGCGATGATCGTCGATGACCTCCGCGCACGGCTCGGCCCTTCCCTGGTGCACACTCAAGAAGGCGTGCTCCGCTCACACCGGCGCGACGCCTGGGTGCTGAGCGAGCTCGACGACCTCGAGCAGGCGCTCGTTCCCGTGCCGAGCTGCGTCGTCAGGCCGCGCTCGGTGGAACACGTCGTCGAGGTGGTCAACCTGTGCCGGGAGAGCGACACCCCGCTCGTGCCCGCGGGGCTGCGCAGCGGTGTTTGCGGCGGCGTGCTCGCGCCCGAGGGCAGCGTGCTGCTCGACCTGACGGCGATGAACCGCATCCGAGCGATCGACCCGCTCGACCTCGTCGGGCGCTTCGACGCGGGCGTGCGCGGCAGCGACGCCGAGATCGAGGCGAACGGTCGGGGCCTGACGCTCGGGCATTTCCCACAATCGATCGCCCTGTCCTCGGTGGGCGGCTGGGTCGCCACGCGCGCCGCGGGCCAGTTCTCGACGGGTTACGGCAACATCGAGGACCTGGTCTTGCGCCTCGAAGCCGTCCTGCCCAACGGCTCCTTCGTGCGGACGAGCGAGTCGCCGCGCGCCTCGACGGGGCCGGATCTGCGCCACCTGTTGCTCGGCAGCGAAGGCACGCTCGGGGTGATCACCGGCGTCGAGATGTCGCTCTCGCGTTTGCCCCAGGTGCGCACCCTCGCGGCGTTCCACGTGCCGACCATGCGCGGCGGGTTCGACGCGCAGCGCGAGATCCTGCAGGGCGGGTGGCGCCCCGCGGTGCTGCGCCAGTACGATCCGCGCGAAGTGGGGCGCCTGTTCTCGAGGTTCCGGGAGGGCGACAACTGCTTGTTGCTCGTGGTGCACGAGGGGCCACGGGAGCGGGTCGAGGCCGAACGGGCCGCCGTGGAGCGCCTGGTGCTGGCCGGGGGTGGCGCGCTCGCGCCCGTCGAGGCCACGCAGCACTGGCTCGTCGAGCGCAATCACGTGCCGACGTTCAAGAGCTTCCTCGAAGGCGGTATCATCGTCGACACCGTGGAGGTGGCGGCGCCTTTCTCGCGCATCGGCGAGCTGTACGAGACGGCCGTGGCGGGGCTGGCCGAGATCGAGGGCATCTGGAACGGCTCGGCGCACAGCTCGCACGCCTATCGCTCCGGTCTCAACCTGTATTTCAGCTTCGCGGTGCAGCCGAAGCAAAAAGGGGGACTACGCCAGGCCTATCACGCCTGCTGGGCCGCGATCATGAGCGCCTGTCTGAAAACCGGCGGAACGATCTCGCACCACCACGGCATCGGCCGGGTGCGACGCGAGTGGCTCGCACGGGAGCTGGGCCCAGGCGGCTTGGCAGCGCTCCAGAGCGTGAAGCACGCGCTGGACCCGCGCGGGTTCATGAACCCGGGCGTGCTCTTACCGGTGACCGACTGAGCGGCAGCTTGCTGCTCGGCGCCTCGAACGAGTCGAGAAACTCCTTCGCCCTCGCCTGCTCCTCGGGCGTGGTCACCTGCGCGAGCCACGCGAGCATGGGCTCGAGCTCTCGGAAGATGCGCCGCGACGGGTGGTTGGTCTCGCGGATCAGCCGATCGAGCTGCAGCCCCAGGGTGGCGTGTGCGCTGGTCAACGCGGCGCTGCGCAGCGTGTGCGGGTTGCCCTCGCGCATCGAGTTGGCCAGCGTCTGCGCCACCTCCGGCGACAGCACTCGCAGGCGGCGCCAATCGACACAATAGATGCCGGGCCCCGGCGCCGCGCGCCGCAGCTGCCCGATGGCAGAGAAGATCGCGGCCAGATCGGCCACCGAATGCAACCCCTCCGGCCGCACCTCGACGAGCCTGCCCACGCGGCATTCGAGATAGAAGGGCGTGAGACTCACCCATGATCCGTACCCGCTCGACGCTACACTGTCGAGACACCCCCGGGGTTACACCCACGCGGGAGCACACGGCGCGGGCTGGCACCCACACGCGCCGCACACTCAAGGTCCTGGCGCCTGCGCCGCTCTGGTGATCGCATTTGTCCCGAAACACGTCCGAGTTCCCGGCGACGAGCGTGCGCGTCCCGGCGTACGACATCCGCACCATCACGACGGCGTACGGCGCGATCGAGATGTACTCGCGGGACCCCGGCGTGATCGTGGCGGTGGCAGGACGCTACTTTCTGCATCTGACGCGCCACGGCCAGGCCAGCATGACCATCGTCAGCCAAGCCAACCGGGCGGTGGCGGATCTGGCCACGCGCCACGAGAAGTTCGGCTGGGTCACGATCATCGAGCCCGAGGCGGATCTGTCGCTCCCGGCCGACGTGAAGAACGGCTTCAACGCCCTCGTGAAGCGCTACTCGAGCCGCATCAGCGGTGCGGCGATCGTGTTCGAGAAGACGGGGTTCCACGCCGTGGCGGTGCGCAGCCTCGTCACGGCGATCAACGTGGCCAGCCGCGCCACCCACCCCAACCGCGTGTTCTCCGATGTGCGCGAGGCGGTCTCCTGGGTCAACAAGCTCACCGGCGGTGAGCCAGCCGTCGCCGGCCTGACGCACATTCTCCAGCAGCTCCGCAGCTTGCCCAGCTGAGGCTCGGAGCGCCGAACGCTGCGTGCGGCGGCGCACCTCACTGCACTCGAGACGTGTCGGGCCTGCAGCGCGAGGTGCCCGCGTGTAGGCCCGGGTGAGCCAGGCCCCGGCGCCAGGGCGGGGTCCGGCAGGGGTCAAGACCCGCCCCCCTCGAACCGTTCTCACTCGAGAAGCCGGTACACCGATTCGGACGCCGCGGCGATGTTCTCGCGGACAGGCGGTGTTCCCCGGCGCGAGCGACGAAGCGATGGCCACAGTACTCCCGAAGCCCGGGCGCGCCATGGATCTGGAGGCGACCCGCGTCTCGGTGGAGCCACCGAGCCAGCTCGTGCTGCCTCCCTCCCGCCGCCCTTATGGGCCGGGCGACGTCATCGACGGCAAGTACGAGCTCGAGTCGCTGCTCGGCAAGGGGGGCATGGGCGAGGTGTGGACCGCGCGCAACTCCACGCTGGATGTGCGACGCGCGGTCAAGCTGATCCGGGCCGACACGGGCAGTGCCGAGAGCACCGACCGCCTCCTGCACGAGGCGCAAGCGGCGGCCCGGCTGTCCGAGCCGTCGATCGTGCGCGTGTTCGATTTCGGCAAGACGGCCTGGGGCGACCCCTACATCGTCATGGAGGTGCTGGAGGGCGAGGACCTGATGAGCATCATCCGGCGCCGCGAGCGCCTCAGCCCCGTCAAGGCGGTGCGCGTGCTCCTGCCCGTGATCCGAGCGCTGGTCGCCGCGCACACCCATGGCATCGTGCACCGCGACCTGAAGCCGGAGAACATCTTCCTGGCCAAGCTGCCCGACGGTCGCGTCCAGCCCAAGCTGCTCGACTTCGGCATCGCCAAGCTGAAGAACGCCGCTGCCCTACGCTTGACCACCGACGGCGCGGTGATGGGCAGCCCGCTGTACATGGCGCCCGAGCAAGCCCGCGGCGAGGACGTCGACGAGCGCGCCGACCTGTGGGCGATCTGCGTGGTGCTGTACGAGGCGATCACGGGCAACCCGCCGTTCGTGGGCGAGAGCCGCACGGAGGTGATCCGCGCCGCCTCGAACGCCACGCCGCTCCGCCTGAGCGAGCAGGGCGTGGACGATGACTCGCTCTGGCCGCTCATCTCGCGCGGCCTGGAGAAGGAACGCGACGCGCGCTGGACGTCGATGGAGGAGCTCGGCAAGGCGCTCGCGCGCTGGTTGCTCGACACCGGATCGCAGGACGACATCACCGGCGCCTCGCTGCAAGCGACCTGGTTCCGCAGCTCCCGCCAGAGCCTGTTCGCGAGCAGCTCGCCGCCGCGCCGCATCTCGCTGGAGCTGCTGCCCGCGCCCAAAGTCGAGCCGGCGCGCTTCGATCCGGCGCGCCTCCGCGCCCTGCCCGGCGCCGCGCGGGTCTGGCTCGGCTCGCTGCGCCACGATCCGCAGGCTCGGCGTCGCGGGGCGCTCGCTGCTGCGGCGCTCGGCGTGCTCGTCATGCTCGCCTGGCTGGTCCTGCCGGGCGGCGACGACAGCGCCGCGCTCGACACGACGCCAGCAGCGCCGCCGCCGCCGACCTGGGCGCCGCTCACCCCCAGCGCGGCTCCCGCGGCTGACGCGACGCAGACGCAGCCGGTCCAGACCTCCGCGCTCGACGCGCTCCCGAGCGAGGCGAGTCTCGTGGCAGGCGCCGCGCTGGCCGAGCCCCAGACACGCGCGAGCGCCGAGGCCGCGGCGTCCCGCCGCGGCAAGGACGAGCTCGCGCGCGGGCGCCGCAAGACCCCCGACACGAGCACGGGCAGCGCACGCGAAAAAAGCAAAGAGCACCGGCGCGCCAAGCTGATCGACCCGTATCGATGACACACGGGCGCGCGACACACTTCCTGTTCGGGGCGCTGCTGCTCGGCGCAGAGGCGTTCGCGCGCCCAGCACAGGCCGCCGACGACGCCGAGCGCGCCAAGGAGCTGTACGCGCTCGGCGCAGAGGCGTTCGCGGCGCAGCGCAACGCCGACGCCATCAGCTATTTCCAGCGCGCCGCCGAGCTCGTGCCGAGCGCAAAGCTCACCTACAACATCGGGCTCGCTTACGAAGAGATGGGCGACACGGGCCGCGCGTTGCAAAGATACCGCGACTACCTGCGGCAAGAGCCCAACGGCGAGACCCGGCAGGAGGTCGAGGCTCGCATCACCACGCTCGAGCAGCGCCTGGCCACGACGGGGCTGCAGCAGCTCTCGGTGACCAGCGAGCCCCCCGGCGCCATCGTGAGCATCGGCGGGCGCGCGGTGGGGCTCACGCCATGGGCGGGCGAGCTCGAGCCGGGCGAGCACGAGGTCGAGCTCACGCTCTCGGGGCACGCCGCGCAGCGGACCCGCGTCGCGCTCGCGCGCGAGCGCTCGAGCGAGCTGAGCCTGACGCTGGCGCCCGAGCCCGAGCAAACACCGGGCGAGCACGGGCCGAGCCGCTGGTCGCGCG
>Ga0315910_10001580_pt1 | contig 20769 bp, 15 predicted proteins | sample EdamamesoilMG_FD_204470 | JGI IMG/M metagenome (GOLD analysis project Ga0315910, IMG submission 204470) | Garden soil microbial communities collected in Santa Monica, California, United States - Edamame soil | ecosystem: Environmental > Terrestrial > Soil > Garden | place: USA: California...
TGGGTCCCGGCGCGACGCCCGCGACGGCGGCCAGGTAACCCGCGGCGGCCGCGGCAATGGCGACATTGCCGATGAGACAGGAGGTCCAGTACCACAGGCTCGCCTGCATGCCGGCGAAAGGACCGAACGCATCGAAGACGTAGCTCGCGGGACCGCCACCCATGGCCTGGCGCCGCGCGAGTTTGCCGTACATCAGCGCAAGCGCCACCGCGCCGAGCGACGCGGCCAGCCAGCCGAGGATGGTCACGCTGCCGACGCGGGCGACGCTCGCGGGCAGCAGGAAGATGCCGGAGCCGATCATGTTGCCGGCCACCACGACGGTGGCCAGCACGGGACCGAGCTTGCGGCGTGTACTCACTAACTACCCGCGCGGGCCCGGGACCAGCCCGCCGTGGGTGGCAGGGGCTGGCCGCTCTCGGGGATCAGCGCGCGCATGCGCTTCCCGAAACTTCTCAAAGCGACTTCACCCGCGGCCAACGGTCCCACGCGATAGCTGCCCGAGGCCATGCCGTCCTGCACGCGCTGGATCAGCACCGTGTCCTCGGCGTTGACCTGCCGGTTGATGCGCCAGTTGCAGTAGCGCGCGATGCGCATCTCGCGGCTGGCGTCCGGCCGCGCGTAGCCGATCTCGCGGATGAGGCAGGTGGTCGGCGAGACCGGCAGCCACTGCATGATGTCGACCTGGTCGGGATACACGTCGAATGCGAAATTGGGCCACAGCTTGAAGTACACCCAGGTGCGTCGCTTGTCGGCCGCGAGGTTCGGCGCTTCGGGCAGGTACTTCTGGTACACGCGCTCCGCCCAGTTGCGCGAAGGCTTGTCGGAGAGATCGCCTTTCATGCGATCCACCCACTCGCGCGACTCGACGCCGTAACTCGCCCCGAACAGTCGCGTGAGCCCCGGATGCGCGACCGGGATGTGCAGCGCATCCGAATAGTTGTCGCCGACGTTCTTCCAGTTGACCGTGCGCGGCCGCAGCGTCACGCGGCCCATGGGCTCGAGTTTTTCGAATTCGTGCGTGGCGATTTCGTCGGCGTAGGGCGCGAGCATCTGCGCCACGCTCGGCCCGCCGCCCTGCAGGCGCGCGAACACGAAGCCGGCGTAGATCTCCATTTCCACCGGCACCAGCGACTCGCGCGAAATGTCGAGGTCCGGGAATGCGCTGCGATCGCCACCCACCGAGGCGAGCTTGCCTTCGAAGTCGTAGGACCAGGAGTGATAGGGGCAGACGATGCGTCGGGTGCAGGTGCCGCGCGGGCCGTCGAGCAGTCGCGCCGCGCGATGACGACACACGTTGTGGAACACGCGCACCTGGCCGTCGTTGCCGCGCAGCGCGAACAGCATCTCGCTGATGAAATCGAAGCACTGGTAGTCGCCGGGCCTGGGGATCTCGGAGAGATGGCAGATCACCTGCCACGATGGGCGGAAGACGCGTTCGCGCTCGAGCGCGAGCATCTCCGGGTCGAGGTAGGTCCACGCGGGGAGACTGAAATCATCGGCATTCGACATGCCGCTGAGTCTGCATCAGCAGGCGCCGAAGCGCCACGAGGGGTCAGTGCTTGGTGCCCGAAGGCGTTCCGTAACGCGAGAAATCGTCGCAGGGCAGGGACGCGGCTGGCGGGGCGATGACGCTGCCGTCGCGCACCTTCTCGATGAGCAGCGTCATGTCGTCGTTCAGCGTGGCGTTCTGCTTGTTGAGATCGATGCCCTGCTGCAGGTAGCCGATGCAGGCCGGGAAGTCGTCGCGGATCAGCGCTTCGAGGCCACGCTTGAAAGCCTTCAGCGCGGCGCTCTCGTCGAGGTCTTCGAGCGGTGCCCAGATCGCGAGTGAATCGTCGGGCTGCGACATCGTCAGGTACAGCAGGCCCAGCTGCAGGCGCGCGAAGTGCAGCTTGGGGTTGATGTCGAGGGCGGTGCGCATCTGCACGACGGCCTCCGTGTATTCGCGCAGTTGCGCGAGCTCGGCGCCCAGCAGGTAACGCAGCTCTGCGTTGGCGGGTTCGCGGTGGATGGCGGCACGCAAACGCAACAGCTCGGGAGATTCCATTTGATCGTCCGCCGGAAAGTTGTCGGCAGCATACCCCAGGGATTCCCCGGGTGCTGGTTTGAATACCTTGATTAATGCGTTATGCAAAGCGCCTGGTGGGCAGGCGGGGCGCCGCACGGGATTTGCGGGTGATGTCGGCGCAAACGTGATTCGTAATTCGTGCAGCCGATAACGGAATTCGTATCGCCTCGCGTCTCCTGCAGACGGCCTAACTTCCGGCGAGCGCGCGGCTCTGACCGCCCAGGTCCGCGGCGATGCGATCGAAGCCATGGCGGCGCGCCGCCGACTCGAGCGCGCGGCTCCTGCGCAGCGGATCGAGCGCCAGCGACCACCACAGTTTCGGCTGGCACTCCGGGCAGAACTCGAGCGGCTGGCGATCGCGCTCCGATGCGTTGTTGGAACCGTTCATGCCGCACTTGTAAGCGATGCAGTGGCGGATGCCGAACATGTGACCGGTCTCGTGCGTGGCGGTCATCACCGTGCGCACGGCGCACAGCTTGCGCAGCTGTGCGTGGTCGGCGTTGCCATTGCGCGCCATCGACCAGACACCGACGCGCTCGGTGAGCGAAGCCTGGCCAAAGACGAAATTCCAGCCCGCCCCGGGCCACAGGTCCATCCCGGTGATGCCCAACACGGCGGCGTCTTCGTCGCGCCGGCGTTCACGCAACACCTGGTTCAGCAGGTAGCTCGTCAGCAGCTGCTTCGGCGCCCGCTGGTACAACTCGCGTTGCGCATTCGCGGGAATCGTCGACAACGGCACCTGCGGATCGAGCACCAGCGGCAGGCCGAAGAACGGCTTCATGAAGTCCACCGTGATCTCGAGAACCGCGCGCTGGCCCTCGGTGAGCGGGCCGATGGGCACGATACGCAAATTGCGGAAGCGGTCGATGACGCGGTCGGGTTGCGCCTTGCGGTATTGCTGGTATGTCTGCCCGGGTTCGGCGTGTTCCGCCAGCCAGTCACCCGGCCGGGTGGGATCCATGCGCTTGAACAGCGGCCGAATTCTCGCAATGAAACTTTCCGGCGCCATTTCGGGTGCGACAGACGGTGCAGGCGCCGCGGCCGCGCGTGCCAGCACCGGCGCAGACAGCGCAAGCTTCAGCAGGTGGCGGCGGCTCGTCATGGGCGCATCGCCACGGCCTGCACGGCGCGCACCACCTTCGCCATGCGCGCGTAGTCGAGCGTCTCCGGCGTATCGCCACGCTGGTGGTAGTTGGCATTCCGCAGGAACGCGGTGTCGGTGACCATGATGGCGGGCATGCCGAAGCGCCAGTAGTTCATGTGGTCGGAGAAGTCGATGCCGCGCACCGATGCCGGTGCATTGATGGATTCCACCGGCAGGTCGGAGGCGCCGCGGAACACTCCCTTGATGTCGCGCATGAGCCCGAAGTCGCGGAACGGGCCGACCAGCGCGATGAAATTTCCCTGGTCGGGATAGAAGGCGCCGAGGCCGCCGCCGGGATAGCGTTGCGACTTCGGTTCGTCGCGAAAGTATCCAATCATCTCTAGCGACATCATGAGGCGCACGCCGCGGCCCTGGCGTTGCAACTCGCGCGCATGCCAGAAGCTGCCCATGGATTCGGTGCGAAAGTATGGCGGCTCTTCGAGCGTGAAGGCCACCAGCTCGACGGGTTGTGAGGGTGGCGAGGCGGCCAGCAGCCGCGCGAGCTCCAGCAACGCGGCGACACCGCTGGCGTTGTCATCGGCGCCCGGCGTGTCGCCGCAGGAATCATAGTGCGCGCCGATCACCAGCAGCGGTCCCTCGGTGGGGCCGAAACTTGCCAGGATGTTTCGCCAGGTTTTGCCGCCGGCCTGGACCTCCTGTATCCGCGGTGTCGCTCCCGCGGCGCGCATCTGCGCCAGCACGTAGTCGCCGGCGGCTTCGAGTTTCGCGGGGTCGTCGACGCTGCGGGGATGGAAATCCACCGCGAGCGCGCGCACGTGACCCTCCAGCGCAACCTCGTCGACGGTGGCGGGAGGTGACCCTGCGGTGGCTGGAGTCCGCGGCGAGACGCTCGGCTCGACTCCGGGCTGGGTCACGCAGGCGACGCAACCGCCGGCACCGAGAGCCACGAGCAGGGCTATTACGGAAAACTGCTTCAGCTTGAGGAGGGGCATCGCACCTAATAACGTACGAAGCCCCTCCGGCGGGTGCAAGGCCCGCGATCAATCTCCGTACAGGCGGATGCCGTACATGTACGAGGTGAACTGCGACATCTGCACCGTGCCACGGGCGCCGAAGTGGATGGTCATCGGCTTCTTGAAGAACTGCGTCGCCTGCGCATCGGTGAGGCCGTAGCCCTCGATGAGATTGCGCTTGCTCACGAGACCCGCGATGCAGGCGCGGGTCTGCGTGGAGCGCTCATTCTCGAACTCGCCTGGCGCCATGCTATGGGTGTTGTGCCAGGTGGAAAGCCCCAGGTTCAGCGAGCCTCCGAAAGGCAGCCCGGTACCGGGGTCGATGAGCGCCGGGTCATCCAGCACCGGGTTGTCGATGGTGATGTCCGCGGTCGCGGTGAAGCGAGCGGTCTGTGTGCTGGCGGTCGGGTTCTGCCACGACACGTTGATGAATGGTGTCAGCGTGAAACACAGCAGCGACCTGGTCGCCTTGGCCGGCAGGTTCATCGTGGCGAGATCCGCCTCGTCGAACGATGTCGGCGAAGGCACCGGCTGGTTGACGATGCAGCGTTCGAACGCGGGGTCGCTGCCGCTGCAGTCGTCGAGCAAAGTCACGCTCAGGGTCTGCGTGAGACCGAGATAGATGACGTTGCGGCCGAAGGAGTCCGGATCTCCCACTTCGTCCGCCGTGGGTGCCGCCGCCGCGGTGACTCCGTCAGCCAGCGCCGCCGAGCTGACCGGTGCGCGCACCGCGGGGCGTTTCAATTGCTGCGGTTGCAGCACGTCCGGCGATCGTTCGACGCCAGGACGCTTCTGCGCCGTTGCCGCCGACGCGTCGAGCATGGTGAGAGTGAGTGCCGCCGTGGCGGCAAGTGTGGTCCATCTCATGAGTTCCTCCTTGTAGTGGCGTTGCGCCGCGAAAGAAGTTAGACGCGACGACGCGGAGGAACATCACCCGTGCGCGAGGGCTTGATCGAACTTGAGACTTTGTACCGGCGAAAGGCGGATCGTCAGTCCACGAAAAGCGCGTTCGGGTCCCTGAGGCTGTCGTTGAGGGTCAAAGCTGCGATCGTCGGCATGGCTCGCGACCGCCTTCGACACGGTGCCGTCGGCCACGGCACGCAGCGGGGCACCGAAGCTGTACCACCCGGAGCGCATCCGGTTGCAGCCCCCCGATCAGCCTGGCTTCCAACCCTCGCGATAGGTTCTCTTGAGCAACGCGTCCGAATCGGAGACGTTGGTCACGCGCATGTTGGCGCCGTCATAGTCGATACGCTTGCCCGCGTTCAGCGCCACCACGCCCAGCAACATGATTTCGGTGAGGCGCGCCGAGTATTCGAAGGGGCTGGTGGTCTTCTGCGTGCCGCGGATCGCGTCCACCCAGTTCATCTCGTGGCTGGTCTTGATGCGCGCGTGGGTCTCGGGCGGCTTCCCGACCGAATCGTGCAGTGACCTCGGCAGCAGCCGCGGATTGAAGCCATAGGTGTCGTGCAGCAGCTTGCCCTTGGTGCCGATGAACAACACGCCGCCGCCCTTGTTGAGTTCCTCGTCGCCCATTTCCACCGGCTTCGGCGGCGTGAGGCCGCCGTCGTACCAGGTCATGCGCACGGCGGGGCGTGCGCCCTTGGCCGGGAATTCGTAGTACGTCGTCGAGGCGGATGGATAGGTGTCGCGGTTGTAAGGCGTCGACACGGTCTCCACGCGCGTGGGCAGGTCGAGATCCAGCGCCCAGAACGAGGAGTCGATGAGATGCGCGCCCATGTCGCCGATGGCGCCCACGCCCCAGTCGGTCCAGCCGCGCCAGTTGAACGGGTGGTAGATAGGGTGATAGTCGATGAAGCGCGACGGCCCCAGGAACAGGTCCCAGGCGAGCTTGTCGGGCGGCGCGTAGGTTCCGAAGGAGCCGGCGGCGCGCGCCAGGACGCCGTTCATGTTCCAGGGAAGATCCTTCGCATTCGGCGGCAACGGGGCGGGGCGCGGAATGCCCTGCGGCCAGTACGCGAGCGGCCGGTTGGTCCACACGTGAACCTCGGAAACGGTGCCGATGGCGCCGGACTGGATGTACTCGTTGACCAGGCGCGCATCGTCGGACGAATGGCCCTGGTTGCCCATCTGGGTCTGCACCCGGGTCTTCGTCGCGCGATCAGCCAGCATGCGGCACTCTTCCACCGACCAGGCCAGCGGCTTCTGCACGTAGACGTGTTTGCCCAGATCCATGGCCGCGAGCGCGATGAGCGCATGCGTGTGGTCCGGCGTCGCGATGACCACCGCGTCGATGTTCTTCTGCTGGTCGAGCATCTCGCGGTAGTCGGTATAGCGCTTCGCCTTGGGAAGCTGCGGCTGCAGCTTCAGCCAGCCATCGACGGCCGCCTGCGCGCGCTTCTTCTGCGCATCGTCGGTGGCCTGCGCGAGACGCTGCTGCGCCTGCTCGATCTGCTTCGGGATGTCCGCGAAGCGCGAGTCAACGAAGTTCCAGTCCACGTCGCACAGCGCGACGATGTTCTGGCTCGACAGGGCCTGCAGGTTGGCGCGGCCCATGCCGCCCACGCCCACGGCGGCGATGTTGACCCGATCGCTGGGCGCGATGCGACGCGAACGCCCGAGCACGTCGCGGGACAGAAACGTGAACGCCGCGGTCGTGGCCGCGGCGTTGCGCAGAAACACGCGGCGCGGCAGCGCCGGTTTGCCAGGGCGACTCATGGTTTCTCCTCCGCCTTGTATCCCGGGCCGATCTTGGCCTTCAGGAATTCCGCGATCGCATTCATGACCAATCGCTCGTTCTCGTCCGACCAGCCGGAATGACCCTCGTCCTCGAGCTTGATCAACTGCGTCGGTCGACCGGACTTGTCGAGCAGCTTCTTCATGTCCTTGGACTGGTTGTAGAGCACGATCTGGTCGTCATCGCCGTGCACCAGCAGGATCGGCGCCTTGATCGCGTCGACGTGCTGGGCCGGCGACACTGCCGCGATACGCACGGCATCGGTTTCCGGGTCGCCGATCTGGCGCTTCCAGTAGGCGTACAACTCCGAGTCCGAGCCGTGCAGCTTGCGCCGGGTGTTCAGGAAATCCTGCAGGTCGGCAATGCCGGCGATGGCCACCACGCACTTATAGAGATCCGGCGTCAGCGTCGCACCCGCAAGCGCGGCATAACCGCCGTAGGACGCCCCGACGATGCACACGCGGTTGGGATCGACGATCTTCTTTTCCACCAGCGTGGCCAGCGCGTCGCTGATGTCGTCCTGCATCGCGCGTCCCCACTGGCCGTAGCCGCTCTCGGCGAACTGCCGGCCGAAGCCGTCGGAGCCGCGGAAATTCGGCTGGAACACCGCGTAACCCAGCGAGGCGAAGTACTGCGCGTACAGGTCGAAGGACAGGCGGTCGCGCACTTCGGGGCCGCCGTGCGGATACATCACCAGCGGCAGCTGCGTGGCGTTGGCCGCGCCGGGCGGCAGCGTCAGGTAGCCGCTGAGCTTCACGCCGTCGCGGGCCGTGTAGCGCAGCGTGCTCGCGGTGGGCAGCTGCTTGTTGGACATCGCCTCCTGCACGTAACCCACGCGCTGGATCTTGGAGTCCGACAGCCGGTACCAGTAGTAGGAGGGCGGCTCGTTCGGTCCCTCGATGTACATCAGCCAGGTCTGGTTGTCGTCGGAGCTGTCGACCACGTACACGTTGACCGAATCATTGAAGTACTTGCGCAGCGACTTCATGTACTCGTTCTTCTTCGCGTCGTTCAACTCGCAGATACGCACGTCCGCGATGTAGCAGTAGCGGAGCAGGTGAGTGCCATCGCGCGACACCGTCGCGGCGAACAGGTCGTACGACGGATTGTCGGCGACCACGTCGCCGAAACTCTCGGTCTTGAGGTCGTATAGATAGACGCCGCGGCGCTGCGTCCCCTCGGGTCGCGCCAGCACGTAGAACTTGCCGTCCTGGTTCGACGGGCCGATCGGCGTGTAGTCGTTCTCGTCCCTGATCTCGCGCAGGCGCACCTTGTAGTAGAGCTTCCATTTCTTGCTATCGTCCTGGCGGTAGAAGCGCAGGTAGCCACGGCTGACTTCCACCTGCACCACCGGCTTGCCTTCCAGGTCCAGCCACCAGTCGATGATGTCCGGATCCGCGTGGATCACGACCTCGCCCATGCCGGTGCGCACGTTGACCTTGAAGAGGCTGCGGCCATCCATGCCGTCCACCACCATCAGGATGTGCTCGGGGTCGCGAGCCAGCAGGCTGAGGATTTTTCCCAGGTCGAGCGCCCAGGCGAGCTCGGAGTTGCGATTGTCGGCGAGCATGCGGGTGGTGTTCTTGCCGTCGCGAGTGATGCTGAACAGCCGATTGCCGAGTCGGCGGAAGTCACCACTGGTGAAGTCCTTGACCTTCACGTTCTTAGCCTGGTGGATTTCCACGCGGAACAGCATCAGGTCGTCGGACTTCCAGTAGATCGTCGACATGTAGGCGTCGTAACGCGAGCCGATGTCCTTGCGACCCATCTTGGTCAAGGCCTTGTGCTCGCCGGTCTTGATGTCGAACAACACCAGGACGTCGGAATCCCTGGTGCGCGCGATCGCGGATAGATAGCGACCCGTAGGCGAGACCGCGACGTCGACGACCCCTTCCTCGGCGAACAGGTCGTCGAGCCCCAGGCGCGGCATCGGCACCGAAATCGTGTCCGCCGCGAACACCGGGGCCGCGAACGCGAGCAGCAGCGAGGCGATCCAGCGCGCGCGCACGGAGCTATTTCTCGTAGACGTACTTCGGCGGCGGGTCATTCACGTTGTAGCCCTTTCCGAGGTTGTCCCAAAGGAACCTGGCCACCGCCGACCACATGACCTTTGATCCGTTGTCCGAGAAGTACGGGTGTCCTTCATCCTTGATGCGTATGAGCTCGGTCTTGCGTCCGGACTTGTTCAGCAGCTTCTGGAAGGACTCCGATTGCGAATACGGGACGATGTCGTCCTTGTCGCCATGAACCAGCAGGATGGGGATCTTGATCGCGTCGATGTGGTAGGCCGGCGAGATCGCGCGGATCGATGCGCTGTCCTTGTCAGGGTCGCCCACCGATTTCACGTAGAAGTCGAATGTCTCCTGGCCGTACTTCTTTTTCTTCCAGCGGATGAGCTCCTCGTAGTCGCCTATTCCCGCGATCGACACCGCGCACTTGTAGGTGTCGGGCGTGAGTGTCGCGCCGGCGAGCGCGGCGTAGCCGCCATACGACGCGCCCACGATGCAGACCCGCGCCGGATCGATGGTGCCGAGATCCGCGAGCCACTTGACGCTGTCGGTCAGATCGTTCTGCATCTTGCGGCCGCGCTCGAGATAGCCGCTCTTCTCGTAGGCGAAGCCATAGCCACTGGAGCCGCGGAAATTCGGCTGGAACACCGCGTAGCCGCGCGCCGCGACGTACTGCACCCAGGGATCGAACTCAAGCCGGTCACGCGCCACCGGTCCGCCATGCGGCATCAATACGAGCGGCAGCGATTTGACGTTCTCGGCGCCCGGTGGATAGGTGAGATAGCCGGTCTGTTCCAGGCCGTCGCGCGTCTTGTATTTGACTACGACCGACTTGGGCAGGGCGCGGTCCTTGAGCGCGCCCTGGCGCAGACCCACGAACTCGATCTTCTTCTCCTCGACCCTGTAGTAGTAGATAGTCGGCGGGTCGCTGGGGCCGTCGACCGACAACAGGATGAATTTTCCGTCGTCGGAGGCATCCAGGATGTAGACGTTGGCCGATTCCTTGAAGTACTTGCGCAGGTTCCGCATGTACTCGTTGCGCGCAGCATCCGCGAAATCGCAGATGCGCACGTGCACGTCGTAGCAATGGGACACGAGCTTCTTGCCGTCATCGGAGGAGCGCGCATAGGCGATGTCGTAGTCGGGATTCTCGATCAGCGGCTCGCCGAAGGATTCCTTCGGCAGGTCGTACTCGTACACGCCCATCCGGTCCCGTCCTTCCGGGCGCGCCAGCACGTAGAACCTGGTGGGATCCGTCGTAGGGCCAACCAGCGAGAATTCGGCCCGCTCGTCCATGTCGGACTTGCGCAGGCTGTAGAACTTCTTCCACTTTCCGTCTTCCAGCCGGCGATAGAAGCGCAGAGTTCCAATGGAGTATTCCGCGCGCACCACGGCCTTGCCGCTCACGTCGAACCACCAGTCGACGACGCTGTCTTTCTGCGGTTCGATGACCTTGCCTTCACCCGTCGTGACGTCCACCTTGAACAGGCTGCGGCCGTCCCAGCCACCCACCTTGATCAGGATGTGCTTCGGATCACTCCTCAATATCGAAGCGATGTCGCTGGTGTCGAACGCGCCGGTCAGTTCCTCGGACCATTGCTTGCCGAACATCGGGGTGAGGTTCTTGCCGTCGCGATCGACGGCGTACAGCCGGTTTCCCAGCTTGAGGAGATTGGATTGCGACATGCGCGAGTAGTCGACGCCTTCGTTGGAGTCGCTGCGCAGCTGGAACAGCAGGCGATCGTCGGTCTTCCACAGGATGAAGCCCATGCGCACGTCGATCTGGTCGCCGAATGCGTCCTTGTTGATGCGGGTGACGGGGGTTTTCTGGTTAGTGGTGAGATCGAGCACCACCACCATGTCGTCGTCTTTGCGGCGAATCGCCGCGGCGATCATCTTGCCGTTCGGTGAGAGGGCGGCGTCGATGACGTTGTACTCGGAGTAGAGGTCTTCCAGCGTCAGCACCGGCTTGCCGCCCGGCGCCGGGGCTGGAGTCTGGGCAAAGGCGGCTTGGCCGATGAACAGGCACGTGAACAGCATCAGCAACGAGGCGGCGCACACGCCCCCCGAATTCGGTGACTGCATGGACAACTGGACTCCCTCGAACGTCTGGTAGGCGGATTGTCTTTTAACGCCGGGAATTGTCCAGCGTGGTTTCGACAGAAAGCCTAACTGCCGGCGCCGATCGGCTTTTCGAGCGAGATCCTTGCTATTTCAAAGCCACGGCGGAAGTCGCGCACGTGCTTGGACATCCATTCCTCGGCCTGGACCGGGTCTTTGGCGCGGACGGCGGCGGCGATGCGTTTCTGTGCGGTGGCAATGCGGGCCGCGGCCTGCGGGACTTTCTCGATGAGCGTGGCCAGGGCGGGCACCAGCATCTGCAGCAGGGGCTCATGCGCCAGCATGAAGACGCCGTTGTGCGTGGCCTCGCCGACGGCGCGGAAGAACTCCGGGGTCTGGTCCACGTCGACTTCGCGCTCGACCACGGCATCGAGACGCGCGAGATCGGGGGCGCGGCGATTGCGCGCGGCGGCCGCCGCGATGGGCGGTTCCAGCGCGGTCAGCGCCTCCCACACGTCGTGGTAGCTCACATCGTGCAGGGCCAGCGCGCGACTCACGCCTGCGGCGACGGTGCCGCGCGCCGGGCGCGTGACCATCATGAGTTTCGAGCCGCGCTCGCGCTTGAGTACACCGTTGGATTCGAGCTCGCGCAGCGCCTCGCGCACCGTGCCGCGATGCACGCCGAACTGCCGCGCCAGTTCCATCTCGGGCGGCAGGCGCTCGCCCTCGTTGATGGTGCGGTCGGTGATGCGGGCGAGCAGGGCGGTGGCGACCTTGCGATACGCCGGCTCGATGCGAATGGGTTCGAATTCCGCCGCCGGTCGCGCGCGTGTCATGCCGTCAACTCGTAGAGCTGCCGGCCGATGAGCATGCGGCGGATTTCCTGCGTGCCGGCGCCGATCTCGTAGAGCTTGGCATCGCGCAGCAGGCGTCCCGCGGAGTAGTCGTTGATGTAGCCATTGCCGCCCAGCGCCTGGATGGCTTCGAGGCAGGCGCGCGTCGCATGGTCGGCGCCGAACAGGATGGCCGCCGCGGCGTCCTGGCGCGAACAGGTACCGGCGTCGCAGGCGCGGCCGATGGCATAGGAATACGCGCGTGCCGCGTTGAGGCTGGCGTACATGTCGGCCATCTTGGCCTGCATGAGTTCGAAGTTGCCGATGGGCTGGCCGAACTGCTTGCGTTCGTGCACGTAGGGCAGCACCAGGTCGAGCGCCGCGGCCATGAGGCCGAGCGGTCCGCCGCCGAGCACCGCGCGTTCGTAGTCGAGGCCGCGCATCAGCACGCGCACGCCGCCGTTCAGCTGGCCGAGCACGTTCTCTTCCGGCACGTGGCAGTCCTCGAACACCAGCTCGCTGGTGGAGGAGCCGCGCATACCGAGCTTGTCGAGTTTCTGCGCGCTGTAGAAACCCTTCCAGCCCTTTTCCACGATGAAGGCGGTGATGCCGCGTGGGCCCGCCGCCGGATCCGTCTTGGCGTACACCACGACCACGTCCGCATCCGGGCCATTGGTGATCCACATCTTGCGGCCGGTGAGGGTGTAGCCGTTCCTGGTCTCCTCGGCCCGCAGCTGCATGCTGACCACGTCCGAGCCCGCACCGGGCTCGCTCATGGCGAGCGCGCCCACGTGTTCGCCGCTCACCAGCTTCGGCAGGTAGCGATCGCGTTGCGCGTCGCTGGCATTGAGCGCGATCTGGTTCACGCACAGGTTGGAGTGCGCACCGTAGGAGAGGCCCACCGACCCGGAGGCGCGCGAGATCTCTTCCATCGCGATGATGTGCGCCAGGTAGCCGAGGTTGGCCCCACCCCAGCGCTCCGGAACCGTGACCCCTAACAAGCCGGCGTCGCCCAGCTCGGGCCACAGGTCGCGGGGGAATTCGTTGCTGCGGTCGATCTCCTCGGCGCGCGGCGCGATGCGCTCGCGCGCGAAGCGCCTGACCTGCGCGCGCACCTCGTCGAGCTCCTCGCCGAGGCCGAAGTCGAAATCGCAGCGGTCCAATGTGTTCATTTCCCGGACCCAACCCTTGCCTTCAAATGTACGGTTGTACTATTGTCCGACAATCATGCCGGTGCTCGAAACGAAAGTCGATAGGAAAAGCTCCGAATTCGCGGGCAACACGGCGGCGATGCGGGCGCTGGTGGATGAATTGCGCGCCCGGCAGGCCCGCTGCGCGCTCGGCGGGGGCGAAGCGGCCCGCGCCAAGCACGTCGGCCGGGGCAAGTTGCTGCCACGCGATCGCGTCGAGGCATTGCTCGATCCCGGCAGCCCGTTCCTGGAACTGTCGCCGCTCGCGGCTTTCGGCATGTACGGCGACGAGTCGCCGGGCGCCGGCATCATCACCGGCATCGGTCGTATCGCCGGCCGCGAATGCGTGGTGGTGTGCAACGACCCGACGGTGAAGGGCGGCACCTACTACCCGGTGACGGTCAAGAAACACCTGCGGGCGCAGCGCGTCGCCGAGGAGAACCGGCTGCCGTGCGTATACCTGGTGGACTCGGGCGGTGCGCACCTGCCGAGCCAGGACGAGGTGTTCCCGGACCAGGAGCACTTCGGCCGCATCTTCTTCAATCAGGCCAATATGTCGGCCGCCGCCATTCCGCAGATCGCGGTCGTCATGGGTTCGTGCACGGCCGGGGGCGCCTATGTCCCGGCGATGAGCGACGAATCGATCATCGTGCGCAACCAGGGCACCATCTTCCTCGGCGGTCCGCCGCTGGTGAAGGCGGCCACGGGCGAAGTGGTCAGCGCCGAGGATCTCGGCGGCGGAGAGGTGCACGCGAAGATTTCCGGCGTGGTGGACCATCTCGCGGAGAACGACATGCATGCGCTCGGCATCGCGCGGCGCATTGTGGGCAGCCTGCCGGACGACCCGCTCGCAAGCGTCGCGCCGACGGCCCGGGAATTCGAGGAGCCGCGCTACCCGGCGGAGGATCTCTACGGGCTCATCCCCACCGACACGCGCAAGCCTTACGACCCGCGCGAGATCATCGCGCGACTGGTGGACGGCAGCGACTTCGACGAGTGGAAGGCGCGCTTCGGCACCACGCTGGTCACCGGCTTCGCGCGCATCCATGGCATGCCCGTGGCCATCCTCGCCAACAACGGCATCCTGTTTTCGGATTCCGCGCAGAAGGGCGCACACTTCATCGAGCTCGCCTGCCAGCGGCGCGTGCCGCTGCTCTTCCTGCAGAACATCACGGGATTCATGGTCGGTCGCAAGTACGAGAACGAAGGCATCGCGCGTCACGGCGCCAAGATGGTCACGGCCGTGGCCTGTGCGCGCGTGCCGAAATTCACGGTGATCGTGGGTGGCAGTTTCGGCGCGGGCAACTACGGCATGTGCGGGCGCGCTTACGCGCCGCGTTTCCTGTGGACCTGGCCGAACTCGCGCATCTCGGTGATGGGCGGCGAACAGGCCGCGAACGTGCTGGCGACGGTCCGCCGCGACGCCATCGAGGCCAAGGGCGGCAGCTGGAGCGCCACGGAGGAAGCCGAATTCAAGGCGCCGATCCGCGCGCAGTACGAAGAACAGGGCAATCCGTACTACGCCACCGCGCGCCTGTGGGACGACGGCGTCATCGACCCGGCCGACACGCGTCGCTGCCTGGCGCTGGGCCTCGCGCTCAGCCTGCGTCAACCCGTGCCCGAGACGCGTTTCGGCGTCTTCCGGATGTGAGCCATGACTGACTACCAGCACCTGGAGATCGACGATCGCGGCGCGGTGCGCTGGATCTGGCTCAACCGCCCCGAGGTGCGCAACGCGTTCAACGATGCGCTGATCGGCGAGATCAGCGCGGCCTTCGCCGAGGTGGAGTCGGCGGAGGGCGTGCGCGTGGTGGTAGTGGCCGCGCGCGGGCCGGCATTCTGCGCGGGCGCGGACCTCAACTGGATGCGCGCCATGGCCTCGTTCAGCCATGCCGACAACCATGCCGACGCCTTGCGAGTCGCGCGCATGTTCCATGCCGTGCATTCCTGTTCGCGCCCGGTGATCGCGCGCGTGCAGGGAGATGCCTATGGCGGCGGCGTGGGACTCGCGGCCGCGTGCGACATCGTGATTGCCGCGGATTCCGTGAATTTCGGACTCTCGGAGGTACGGCTCGGCATCGTGGCCGCCACGATCTCGCCGCACCTGGTGCGCGCCATGGGCGCGCGGCAGGCCGCGCGCTACATGCTGACCGCCGAGAAGTTCGATGGGAAACGCGCGCGCGAGCTCGGCCTGGTGCACGAGCTGGTCAAGGCCAACGGGCTCGACTACGAGGTCGAGCGCCAGGCCAGTGTGCTGCTCTCCTCGAGCCCCGCGGCACTGGCCGCCACCAAGCGCCTGCTGGCCGATGTCGTGGAGGCGCCCATGGACGACGTACTGCTCGCCGCTACGGCCAAGTGCATCGCCGATGCGCGCGTTTCGCCCGAGGGCCGCGAGGGCATTACTGCGTTCCTCGAGAAGCGCGCGCCCGCCTGGGTGCCCAAGAAGTAGCGATGTTCCGCAAGTTGCTCATCGCGAACCGCGGCGAGATCGCCTGTCGCGTCGCGCGCACCGCGCGGCGCCTGGGCATCCGTACGGTGGCGGTGTATTCGGACGCCGATGCCGGCGCCGCGCACGTGGTGGCCTGCGACGAGGCAGTGCACATCGGCGGCCCGCTGCCGCGTGACAGTTACCTGCGTGGCGATGCGATCCTCGAAGCGGCGCGCCGCACCGGCGCCGAGGCCATTCATCCGGGCTATGGATTTCTCTCCGAGAATGCCGGGTTCGCGCGCGCCTGCGCCGCGGCCGGCGTGGTGTTCGTCGGGCCCACGCCCGCGGCCATCGATGCCATGGGTTCGAAGTCCGCCGCCAAGGCGCTGATGGAGAAGGCCGGCGTCCCGCTGACCCCGGGCTATCACGGCGAACGGCAGGAGCCTGACTATCTACTGGAGCAGGCGCGGCGCATCGGCTTCCCGGTGCTGATCAAGGCCGTGTCCGGCGGTGGCGGCAAGGGCATGCGGCGCGTCGATGCCGCGGAACAATTCGTCGCTGCGCTCTCGAGTTGCCAGCGCGAGGCGCAGGCGGCCTTCGGTGATGCGCGCGTGCTGGTCGAGAAATACGTGGACCCGGCGCGGCACATCGAGCTGCAGGTGTTCGGCGATACGCAGGGCAACGTCGTCCATCTCTTCGAGCGCGATTGTTCGGTTCAGCGTCGTCACCAGAAGGTGATCGAGGAGGCGCCGGCGCCCGGCATGACGCCGGAGCGTCGCCAGCGCATGGGCGAGGCGGCCATCGCGGCGGCCCGTGCCGTCCAGTACACGGGCGCGGGCACGGTGGAATTCATCGCGGGTGCCGATGGTGCGTTCTACTTCATGGAAATGAACACGCGCCTGCAGGTCGAGCACCCGGTCACCGAGATGATCACCGGGCTCGACCTGGTCGAATGGCAGCTGCGCGTGGCCGCGGGTGAGCCGCTGCCGCTCGCCCAGTCGCAGCTTTCGCTCGGGGGGCACGCGATCGAAGCGCGAATCTATGCCGAGGATCCGGCGCGCGAATTCCTGCCTTCGATTGGCAGGCTCGAACACCTGGCCACCCCGGCGGCCTCCGCCGAGGTGCGCGTCGACACCGGCGTGCGGCAAGGTGACGAGATCACGCCTTTCTACGACCCGATGATCGCCAAGCTGGTCGTGCATGGGTCCACGCGCGAGGCCGCCCGTGAAAAGCTGCGCGCCGCGCTCGCGGAGTTCCATGTCGCCGGGGTGCGCACCAACGTCGAATTCCTGCATCGCCTGTCGAGCGCGCCGTCGTTTGTCGAAGCGCGGCTGGACACCGGGCTGATCGAACGCGAGCGCGCGTACCTGTTGCCACCCGCTGCGCCGCCACCGGACAGCGCATGGGTACTGGCGGCACGCGCCATGATTCCGCCCGCGGGCGACGCGTCGCCCTGGGACCTGCGTGATGGCTGGCGGCTGGGCGGTCGCGCCACGCGGTCGGTCACGTTGCGATCCGCCCAAGGGGAAAGAGCCGTCGAATTGCGGTTCGGAACCGGGCCGATCGACGCGCCGGGAAAAGTCGTGAAGACCCGGGACGCGCTGCACGTGTTCCTCGACGGCGCGCATCATGTCTTCGATCCCGTCGATCCCTATCTACCACCGGTCGAGCGCGCCGACGCGCATGGCGGGCTCACGGCGCCCATGCCCGGGCGGGTGCTGGCGGTGCACGTGAAGGCGGGGCAGCGGGTCGAACGCGGCGCGCCGCTGATGATCCTCGAGGCCATGAAGATGGAACACACCGTCACCGCTCCCGCCGCCGGCATCGTCGAAGCCGTGTTGTGCGGCGAAGGCGAGCAGGTCAAGGAAGGCGCCGAATTGCTGAAGCTGGCGCCGCCCTGAGCGAGGCGGGACGCTTCCGGGGCAAGCCGAAGCGTTCCGTCAATCGGGGGACGCCTGTCGGAAAGTCCCCTCGCTCGCGGGTATGCTCCGCACCCAAGGGGCATCCCGACAAAACCAACCGGAGTCATCATGAAGTCGATCCTTCTCGCGGCGGCGGGCCTGCTGCTGTGCTGTTCGGTGAATGCGGCCGACACCACGCGCTACACGGCGCTGGTCAATGGCGGCAAGGACAAGGCGGGCCACATGTGGGTCACGCGCGACGGAGCGAAGAGCAGCGTCGAGTACTACTTCAAGGACAACGGGCGCGGCCCGGAGCTGAAGGAGGAATTCACCACGGCCGCGGACGGCACCTTCACGAATTACAAGGTGACCGGCGTGTCCACGTACGGCGCGCTCGTCGACGAGACGTTCACGCGGGCCGGCAGCAAGGTGAGCTGGAAATCCACGTCCGACAAGGGCGAACAGCCGGCCAAGGGCCTGGCGCTGTATTCGCCGCTCGGCGGTACGCCGGAAGGATTCTCGGTGGCTTTCGCCGCGCTGGCGCGCAGCAAGAACGGCAAGGTGCCGATGATCCCGAGCGGCACGCTCACCTGGAGCAAGGTGCTGACCGCGGACCTGCAGAAGGGCGGTGAGAAGCGCCAGGTGCAGCTGCTGGCGCTGACCGGCATCGGCTTCACACCCACCACGGTCTGGGCCACCACCGACAAGACGCCGCGGCTGTTCGCGTTGATCTACCCGGGCGCGTTCACGTTGATCGAGGAAGGCTGGGAGGCGAGCGGAGCGGATCTCGAGCCGAGGCAGATCGCGGCCGAAAAGGACATGCTGGTGGCGCTGAACCAGAAGGTGGCCCACAAGCTCGAAGGCGCCACGCTGATCCGCAACGCGCGCATCTTCGACAGCGAACGCGCCACCGTGGGCGCGCCCAGCGACGTGCTGATCCAGGACGGCCGCATCATCTCGATCGGCGATGCGGGCACCGAAAAGCGCAAGGCGGATCACACCGTGGACGCCGCCGGTCGCGTGCTGCTGCCGGGGCTGTTCGACATGCACGCGCACGTCGGTTTCTGGGACGGCGGCCTGCACCTGGCGGTGGGAGCCACCACCATCCGCGACATGGGCAACGACAACGACACGCTGCTCAAGATCATCGCGCAGGAACAGGCGGGCAGCCTGTTGATGCCGCATATCGTGCCGGCCGGATTCATCGAGGGCGAAAGTCCCAATGCCTCGCGCGGCGGCTTCGTGATCAAGAACCTCGACGAGGCGAAGAAGGCGATCGACTGGTACCACGAGCACGGCTACCCGCAGATCAAGGTCTACAACTCGTTCCCGAAGGAGATCCTGGCGGATACCGCCGCCTACGCGCATCGCAAGGGCATGCGCGTCAGCGGGCACATCCCCGCGTTCCTGCGCGCGCAGGACGCGCTCCTCGCCGGCTACGACGAGATCCAGCACATCAACCAGGTGCTGCTCAATTTCCTGGTGACCGACACCACCGACACCCGCACGCTCGAGCGCTTCTATCTACCCGCCGAGAAGCTGGCCGACCTCGACTTCGACAGCAAGCCGGTGCAGGACTTCATCCAGCTGATGGTCAAGCACAAGACGGTCATCGACCCGACGCTCGCCACGTTCAACTTCATCCGGCAGCAGGACGGCGTGATGTCGCAGGAGTTCGCGGCGGTGGCCGACAACGTGCCGCCCGACGTGCGCCGCAGCTTCCTCGCCGGCCAGATGAAGATCCCGGACGACGTCACCGCGGCGCGCTACGAGAAGTCGTACGCCAAGATGATCGACTTCACCGGGCGCATGTACCGCGCGGGCATTCCATTGGTGGCCGGCACCGACGACATCCCGGGATTCACGCTGCAGCGGGAGCTCGAGCTGCTGGTCGAGGCGGGACTGACGCCCGCGCAGGCGTTGCAGGTCGCGACCTGGAACGGCGCGAAGTACTCACGCGTCGATGATCGCGGCGTCATCCTGCAGGGCAAGCGCGCCGACCTGGTGCTCGCCGACGGCGATCCGACGAAGAACATCGCCGACATCCGCAGGCTGGTGCTGGTGATCAAGGGTGGCGTGGCTTACTACCCGAGCGAGATCCACGAGGCGCTGGGTGTGAAGCCGTTCGCGGCGCCCTTGAAAGTGCAGTAGCCCGGAAGGCTGCTCAGCCCGGGAACTCCAGCATCGCGTCCTGCACGCTGGCTGGCTTCCCGGGCGCGAACAGCGCGCCGAGCCCTCCGCCGGTGTAGATGAGCGCCACGATGTGGTCGTCGGCGTTCAGGCCCAGGCCCTTCTTGACCTCGGGGTCGTAACAGGCCTCGCCGGTCTTCCACGCCGCCGCGTAACCGAAGTTGTGCAGGCCGATCAGGATGTTCTGCGCGGCGGCGCCGGCCGCGAGGATCTGCTCGATGATGGGCACCTTGGTGCCCGGCACCGCGCGGCAGGCCACGAGGATGATCAGCGGCGCGCGCAGCGCCTTGTCGTGCTCGCGCTGCAGGTCGCCGGCCGAAATGTTCGGATTGCGGCGCATGGCCGAGGCGGCCAGCAGGTCGCCTAACTTCCGGCGCTTCTCGCCGGCGATCAACATGAATCGCCACGGGCGCAGCCGCCCATGGTCGGGCGCGCGCACCGCGGCCTGCAGGATCGTGTCGAGGTGGTCCCGGGTCGGCGCCATGTCGCCGTAGGACTTGGCGCTGCTGCGCGTGGTCAGTGCTTCGATCGCGTCCATGCGCAGTTACGCCAGTGAGTGGTAGACGTTCTGCACGTCGTCGTTCTGTTCGAGTGCGTCGACGAGTTGCAGCACTTCCGTGGCCTGCGCCTCGGGCAGTTCCATCGGAGTGCTGCACACGAATTCGTGCGCCGCGGAGACGGGGTGGATGCCGCGCTTCTCGAGCGCTTCCTGCATCTGGCCGAAGTCGGGGAACAGGCAGCGCGCCACGAGTTGCGGTTCGCCCTTCTCGCCGGTGCCTTCGCCGAATTCCTCGAGCCCGTGATCGATGAGATACAGCTCGAGATCGTCCTGGTCGATGCCTTCGGGATTCAGGCGGAACACGCCCATCTTGCGGAACTGGAACGCGACGCTGCCCGAAGTGCCGAGGTTGCCGCCGGCCTTTGAGAAGATGGTGCGCACCTGCGCCACGGTGCGCGTGGCGTTGTCGGTGGCCGCTTCGACGAGGACCGGGATCCCGTGCGGCGCATATCCCTCGTAGATGATCTGTTCGTAGTTCGCCGAGTCCTTGCCGAGCGCGCGCTTGATCGCCGCTTCGACCTTGTCCTTGGGCATGTTGATGGCGCGCGCGTTCTGCACCTGTCGCCGCAGCGCCGGGTTCGAATTGACGTCGCTGCCGCCGGCCTTGACGGCCATGTTGATGTCCTTGGAGATCCGCGCGAATTGCTTCGCCATGCGGTCCCAGCGCGCGAACATCGTGTGCTTGCGTACTTCGAATATGCGTCCCATAGGGGC
>Ga0315910_10001581_pt1 | contig 20766 bp, 17 predicted proteins | sample EdamamesoilMG_FD_204470 | JGI IMG/M metagenome (GOLD analysis project Ga0315910, IMG submission 204470) | Garden soil microbial communities collected in Santa Monica, California, United States - Edamame soil | ecosystem: Environmental > Terrestrial > Soil > Garden | place: USA: California...
CGCAGTCGTCGTATCCCCCGTCTGCAACGCCCCCAGGGTGATCGTCGGCGCACCCGTCGAACTCGTGGTGCCGTCGTAGGTCTTCGTGTCCGTCGCCGCCGTCACCGTCAGCCCACGCTGGTTGATCACCCCAGTGGTGTCGGTCAGGAACGTGATGTTGTAGTTGCCCCCGCTGTTGCCGTCGTTCACCACCCCCGTGGCCGTCAGCGTCTTGCCCGTGCCCGCGTTGCGGTTGTCAAACGTCTGCGTGAACGCAGTCGTCGTATCCCCCGTCTGCAACGCCCCCAGGGTGATCGTCGGCGCACCCGTCGAACTCGTGGTGCCGTCGTAGGTCTTCGTGTCCGTCGCCGCCGTCACCGTCAGCCCACGCTGGTTGATCGTGCCAACATTTGCACTCGCAGTAGTGCTCGCGAGCTGGTAACCATAAACCGGGTTGCCGCCGTTACTCATGCCCGCTATCGAAATGCCGTCGGCCGTAACTTGCTTGGTAATTCCGAAGTTCCTGTCAACATAGTTCGCGCCCGTAAACGCTAGCGTTACCGTATCGCTATCGATCACGCCTTCTGAGACCCCGGCGATCACGGAAAGACTTCCCGTTGGCGCCGTGACGGTGCCGTCGTATGTCTTGGTCGCGGTACCGGTCAGGCTGGGCGTAATACCCGGTGCGAAACTGTATAGAAAGCCGTTGCCTGTTCCCAGCGCAGCAGTCGGGTATGGGGCGTCATATTGCTTAAAGTCATAGACGAGTCCGCCACGCGTATCATTTGCCGGGTTTGTGGAATAAACGAGCCATCGGCCCGTTCCTGGAATGAGAGCGCTAGCGCCTGCGTTGTTGACGAAGTTCTGCGCCGCCGCAAGAACAATCGAGTCGCCAGTTCCACTGGCGGTGATCGCACCGTTGAGCGTAAGGTTGCCAGCCAGCGTCTGCGCCGTTAGGGTTCCAACCGATGAGATCCCCAGCGCCAGCACGCTGGAGTCGACGATGCTCGCGCCACCACTGGTGTTGAGCGCGAGATCGCCGCTGAAATTATTGCTCGAATTGTTGGCGGTAATGTTGCCGCCTGCAGTACTGGTCAGCGTGACGGCACCGCTACTGGTGACGATGCCGCCGTAGGTCTGTGCGCCCGTTGTCCGCACCGAACCGCCGTTGATCGCGGTGGTTTGGCCGGCGCTGGTCGTCACCGCGGCAAGCGCATTGGTCGCGCCGACCGTATTGGAGAATGTCAGCGTGCCGGATCCGACTTGCGTCAGCGTCGAAGTCTCCGCGGGAATGTCATTCACCGTGCCGCCCAGTGTCAGGCTGCCGTTGCCGCCGATGCTGGCGCTTGCGCCAAGCGTGACGGCACCACCAAACGAGCCGCTGCCGGACGTGACGACGAAGGCGCCATTGGTGCCCACGCCCGCGCCGCTCACATTCAAAGCTTCCGCGCCGATCGCGATGCTGTTCGAGATTTCGAGGGTCGCGCCGCTCGCCACCGTGGTGCCGACCGCGGTGCTCCCCAACGCCGTGTTGCTACCCGCCACCAGCGTGTTGGAATTTATCGCCGTCGTACCGCCATAAGTATTGTTGCCGCTCAAGGTCAGCGCCGCCGACCCCGCCTGCGTCACGCTGCCCGTGCCGCTGATGTCGTTTGCAACGACCAGCGCATTCGTGCGATTGAAGATCAGCGTCGCGTTATTCGTCACCGCACCGCTGCCCAAGGACCCCGTGGGGGTCCCATTGCCAACCAGCAGCGTGCCCGCGCTGATCGTCGTGGTGCCCGTGTAGGTGTGGTTGCCCCAGAGCGCCCAGGTGCCCGTCCCGCTCTTGACCAGGCTCGAGGCCCCGAAGTTGTCACCCAACACCGGGCTCAAGGTGTTGTGGTTCGCGTTCGTGCCCGTCAGCGTCAGCGTGCGCGCACCGGGGCCGTTGAAGACGATGCTGCCCGTGTGCGTAAAGACAAACGAATTGCTGCCCGATGCGTCTATCGTCCCGCCGTTGTTGGTCAGCGTGAACAGGCGGTCCGTCGCCCCCGCCACGCCCGTGTAGCGCAACGTGCCGCCATCGAATACGAGATTGCCGGCCGCGTTCGAGGAAGCACCAATGTTGCTGTTGCTTCCACCATTGGTGAGCGTGTCCACGCTCAATACCCCGCCGCTGATCCACGTCGCGCCCGTGTAGCTGTTGGCGGCGTTGGAGAGGGTCAGCGTGCCGGTGCCGATCTTGTCCAATCCACCCGCACCGCTGATCAGACCCCCCTGATGTATGGTTCCGGTGTTGGTGTCGAAGGTGACCAGATTGCCGCCGTTGTTCAGCGCACCGGTCAGCGTCAAGGTGCCCGGCGCGGTGGCCTGGATCGTGCCCCCGCCCGCGCCGCCGATGATGATCGGGCGATTGGTCGTGTCCGTACCGCCGGTGTAAGACAGTGTCGCGGCACTCGCACTGCCGAGCAGGATCGGCGTCGCAACCAAGGTCGCACCCAGCGAACTGGCAACGCCACCGTCGGCCAGTTTCGCCACGCTCACCGTGCCCGCATTGATCGTGGTCTGGCCAGCATAGGTATTGGCAACGTTGGAAAGGGTCAGCGTGCCGGTACCGTTCTTGGTCAATCCACCCGCACCGAAGATCAAGCCCGACTCGATAATGTTTCCGGTGTTGGTGTCGAAGGTGACCAAGTTGCCGTTGTTGTTGAGCGCACCGACGAGCGTCAAGGTGCCCGCCGCGGTGGCCCGGATCGTGCCCCCGCCCGCGCCGGTGATGACGATCTGGCGATCAGTCGTGTCCGTACCGCCGGTGTACGAGAGTGTCCCAGCGGCGCCCGCGCTACCGAGCAGGATCGGTGTCACGGCCACGGTCGCACCCAGCGAACTGGCAACGCCACCGTCGGCCAGTTTCGCCACGCTCACCGTGCCCGCATTGATCGTGGTCTGGCCGGTGTAGGTGTTGGCGACGTTGGAAAGGGTCAGCGTGCCGGTACCGTTCTTGGTCAATCCACCCGCACCGCTGATCACGCCCGACTCGGTAATGTTTCCGGTGCTCGTGTCGAAGGTGACCAGGTTGCCGTTGTTGTTGAGCGCACCGCTGAGCGTCAAGGTGCCCGCCGCGGTCGCCTGGATCGTGCCGCCACCTGCACCATTGATGCTGATCTGGCGATCGGTGCTAGCCGTACCGCCGGTGTAAGACAGTGTTGCGGCGCTCGCGCTACCAAGGAGGATCGGCGTCGCGGCCGCCGTCGCACCCAGCGAACTGTTAACGCCGCCGTTGGCCAGTGTCGACACGCTCACCGTGCCCGCATTGATCGTGGTCTGGCCGGTGTAGCTGTTGGCGACGTTGGAGAGGGTCAGCGTGCCGGTGCCAGTCTTCGTCAAACCACCCGCACCGCTGATCACACCCGACTCGGTAATGTTTCCGGTGTTGGTGTCGAAGGTCACCGGATTGCCGCCGTTGTTCAGCGCACCGGTCAGCGTCAAAGTACCCGCCGCGGTGGCCCGGATCGTGCCCCCGCCTGCGCCATTGACGGTGATCTGGCGATTAGTGCTGCCCGTACCGCCGGTGTAAGACAGTGTCGCGGCACTCGCGCTACCAAGGAGGATCGGCGTCGCGGCCGCCGTCGCGCCCAACGAACTGTTAACGCCACCGTTGGCAAGTGTCGCCACGCTCAACGTGCCCGCATTGATAGTGGTCTGGCCGGTGTAGGTGTTGGCGACGTTGGAGAGCGTCAGGGTTCCCGAGCCCTGTTTGGTCAGCGTGCCGGAGCCGGTGGTGATAGTGCCGCTGATCGCGCCGTTACCCGAGCCATCGAAAGTTAAGCCGGTATTCGTGCCAGCGACGGAATTCGTCGCATTAAGCGTAAGCGTGCCCGCATCGGATTGAATTTCCGCGGCTCCAGCCAGCGTGACCGTACCACCCCACGTGTTGTCGCCGCTGACGTTGCGCAGCGCGCCGTTCGAACTTACGCCCGTGCTCGTGATGCTCAGCGTTTCAGCGCCTACGGAAATGCCGCCCTGCAACTCAAGCGCTGCACCCGAAGCAACGGTAACGCCGCCCGCAGGCGTTCCAGCGGCGGTCACGTTCTGCAAACTGAGGACGCCAGCGCTTACGGTGGTAGCGCCTGTATAGGTATTGGCGTTCGAAAGTGTGAGTGTTCCCGCACCTTGTTTGGTGAGGGTGCCACCGGATATCACACCCCCTGAAATCTGCGTGGCGTTACTACCGGCCGGGACAGACACAGTAACCCCACCACCGGTAGCAAGACTTCCCAAGCTCATTGCGCCGGGGCTAAATGGGGATGTGGTCGAAGGGCCTATCGTCAGGGAGATTTGATCTGTGGCGGTGATGCTCGTGCCCGACGCCATCGTGATACTGCCAACCCCTGCATCGCGGTTGGCACTAGTGGCCGTAGAATCGTTGGCCGTCAAAAATACGTCAGCGTTAGTGCCAGTATAGGAGACATTTGCATTAATCAGGATGCTGCGACCAGCCTGCATGGTCAGGTTTCTATTACTACCGCCAGCACTTACGGCGATGGCATCGTTTACGGTTATGTCGGTATTCGCCTGAAGAACAATGCTGGTGGTAAGCGCGTTAATGCTTGTAGCGGTGATCGTGGTCGATCCCGCGGCATTATTGGCAAAGAGATTGTTAGTGCCGGCGTTATAGGCTGCGCCGCCAGAATTTTGAACAATCAGAAACTTCGGATCTAGCAACAGCGTTCCGAAGGATCCGTGCGGCGCAGACGTATCCACGAATCCAGCGAACGAAAGAGTCTCGTGCCCCGACACCTCGACGAATCCACCGTTACCGCTCTGCGCCCCGCCTCGCGCACTGATGGCGCCATAGAAACGCGTGACGTCATCCGCCCACACAACCACCTTGCCGCCGTCGCCGCTGGTGATGGCATCGGCTTTGATGGTTGCATCCGGGCCAACGTAGGTACGGAACGCGTTCTGAACCTCAGGATTCTTGCCCTGATAGTCCCCGCCGATGAGCACCGTTCCGCCGCCGGTTTGGCCCGATACGTCCACCATCGCCTGCCCGATCAGGCCGACCTGCTCGCCGAGCAGCCTGACCGTCCCGCCCCGGGTTTCCGCACCGATTGCCTCGATGCGGCCGTCGGCAAGCAGCGTGCCCTTTTCGGCCTGGATGGAGATTTCGCCGCCGCGCGCGCCGCTGGCGGTGATCAGCGAGGTTGGGGCGAGCGTAACGTCCTGTTCAGCGCGGAGCGCGATTTGTCCGCCGCCGGAAGAACCTTCGCCGTCGGCGCGGATCGTCCCGCTATTGTTCACCGTGCTGGCGCCGAGGCGGATGACGCCATCGACGTTGCTGATGGTGTTCGCCTGGATGATCCCGGTGTTGTTCACGACCGAGCGCGTGAGCGCGTCGGCGGCCCGGGCGCTCAGGATCACCTGCCCGCCATCCGCGTTGATCAGCTGCCGGTTTTCGGCCAGCGCGTCGAGCGCGCCCTGGTTCACGGCGACGCTTACCAGGCTCGTGCCGTTCATGTTCAGCGTGACCTGGTTGCCTGCAGCGAGGGCGACCGTGCCCAGCCGCGCGCTGATGACGCCTTCGTTCCTGACCTGCGGCGCGACCAGCGCGACGTAGCCGCCGGTGGCGGCGGTGATCCGGCCTTGATTGATAACCGCTCCCGCGGACCCGTCCTTGGCGAAACCGTAGCGCCCGGCGAGGAAATCGGCATTCGACAGATTGAGCGTGGAGGCGACGAGGCCGCCGACGCTCACTTGCGCGCCCGGCGCAAACAGCACGCCGTTCGGATTGAGCAGGAAGACCTGGCCGTTCGCCGATAGCGAACCGTAAATCTGCGACGGGTTCTGCCCGAGCACGCGGTTCAGCACGATCGAAGAGGCCGACGGCTGAACGAAGCGCACCGACTCGTTGGGCGCGATGCCGAAGCCTTGCCAGTTGATCGCTGCGCGCGCGGTCCCCTGCGTGACGGTGAGATTGGCGCCCGCGCGCTGAATAGTTGCGGTGCCCGCGCTTACCTGACCGCCTGTTGGCAGGGCGTAAAGCGTGGTCGGCGCAAATCCCGCGATGAACGCGCTAGCGACTGCCCGAGCAATGTCGCTCAGCGGCGACGGATACTTTTTCGGGCCAAGTGTACGCGTGGTGCGAGTGCCCATCACCTCTCCATGCCAGGGACTCGCCCATGGTAATTCAGATTTAGAATCATGACTCTAATTACACAATATGACAATCACTGTTATGTTGCACGGCGGTAAATGTACGGCGCCGGACGGACCATCCCGAGGGGGGGTTGGGGAGCAGAGGGGGCGGCGGACCGCCCCGAAGGGCTTCGGAGGGTCTATTTGGTGCCGGTTGACGGGATCGAACCGCCGACCTTCGGTTTACAAAACCGCTGCTCTACCAGCTGAGCTAAACCGGCGTAGGGGGAAGTCTAAACCTGGATCCCCGCATACGCGGGGATGACGCCGCCCTGCGGCGTCACTTAATGCGGCGCAGCTGCGGCTTGCCGCCGGTGGGCTTGGTCGGTTCTGTCGGCGCCACGCCCGCCGGCGCGGGCAGTGCCGGGCCCGACTCGTTCGACGGACCTGGCCTGCCGTTCTCCTTCTCGGCGTCGGCCTGCACCGCTGGCTTGGGCGCATCGACGTCGAAGGTCATGCCGTGCCCGGTTTCGCGCGCGTAGAGCGCGCTGATGCAGGGCACCGGCACGGAAATCTGGCGCGCCACGCCGGCGAAGCGCGCGGAAAATTCGACCAGCTCGTTGCCCATCTGCAGCTTGTGCACGGCGCTCGGGGACACGTTGAGCGTGATCTCGCCATTGCGCACGTATTCGGACGGCACCTGCGAGCGCGAATCCACCTTCACCGAGAGATGCGGCGTATAGCCGTTGTCGACGCACCACTCGTAGAGCGCACGCAGCAGGTAAGGCTTGGTGGAGATCTCGGTCGGCATCGATGTCCGGTTCCGGACTACCTGCGCATCACCTTTTCGGACGGCGTCAGTGCCTCGATGAACGCCGGCCGCGAGAACAGGCGCTCGGCATACTTCATCAGCGGGGCAGCGGGCTTGCCGAGCTTGATGCCGTAGTGGTCCAGGCGCCACAGCAGCGGCGCAAGCGCGACGTCCAGCATCGTGAAGTCGTCGCCCAGCATGTGCTTGGTCTTGGTGAAGATCGGCGACAGTTCGATCAGCCGGTCGGTGACGTGCGCCTTGGCCTTGTCCGACTGCTTCTCCTTGCCTGATTCGAGGGCATCGATCTGCGAAAACAACTCGACCTCCATGTTGAAAAGCATCAGCCGCGCGCGCGCGCGCATGACCGGATCCGCGGGCATCAGCTGCGGGTGCGGGAAGCGCTCGTCGATGTACTCGTTGATGATGTTCGACTCGTACAGGACGAGATCGCGCTCGACCAGCACCGGCAGGCGGTTGTACGGGTTCATCACCGCGATGTCTTCCGGCTTGTTGTACATGTCCACGTCAATGACCTGGAAGTCCATGCCCTTCTCGTACAGCACGAACCGGCAGCGGTGGCTGAAGGGACAGGTGGTACCTGAGTACAGTTGCATCATGATGCGGGGTTCCTAGACAGAGAAAAAAGCCGGGCATCGCCCGGCTTTTGCGCGCTCGCAATGGCGCTACTTCACATCCTTCCAGTATTCCTTCTTGAGGGCATAGGCAAATATGAACAGGATGCCGAGCGCAAAGAGAACCCAGATGCCCATGCGCTTGCGGCTATTGGCGACCGGCTCTCCCATGTAGACGAGGTAATTGACCAGATCGCGCACCATGGTGTCGTACTGCACGGCGTTCTGCGTGCCAGGCGAGAGCTGGGTCCACTTGTACTCGGGCGCCCCATGGCCGTCCTTGGCCGGGATCACCTCCAGCGCGCGCTCGCCCTGCAAGGTCCAGAGCGCGTGCGGCATCGCCACCTGCGGAAAGGCGGCATTGTTCCAGCCGGTCGGAGACTTCGGATCCCGGTAAAACGTGCGCAGGTAGGTGTAGAGCCAGTCGGGGCTGCGCGAGCGGCCCACCACGGTGAGATCCGGCGGCGCGGCGCCGAACATCACCTTGCCATCCTTGGCCGTGAGCGCCACCTTCATGGTGTCACCGACCTTGGCGTCGGTGAAGATCAGGTTGTCGCGGATCTGCGCCTCCGTCAGGCCGAGGTCGGTGAGGCGGTTGTAGCGCATGTACTGCGCGCCGTGGCAATTGAGGCAGTAGTTGACGAAGGTCCTGGCGCCCGACTGCAGGCTCACCAGGTCGGTCGGGTCGATAGGCGCCCGGTCGAGCCGGTAGCCGCCCTCCGAGGCGTGCACGGAAAATCCAGCCGCGAGCGGTGCGAACAGGAGCGTGAACAACAATTTCTTCATGGCGCGCTTCACATCGTCACCCTGCTCGGTACCGGCAACGTCCGGTCCCTGGCCGTGTACCAGGGCATCAGGAAAAAGAACGCGAAGTAGAGAAACGTGAACACCCGGGCCGCGATCGTCGCGCGATCGGCATGGCCAAGCCAGGCGCCGGCCTGGCCCCAGACCGTGACCGGCTGGGTGCCGAGGTAGCCCAGCACCAGAAAGGTGATCACGAAGATCGCCAGCGCGCCCTTGTAGAGCGCGCCGCGGTAGCGGATCGACTTCACGGGGCTGCGGTCGAGCCAGGGCAGGAAAAACAGGATCAGCGTCGCGACGCCCATCGCCAGTACGCCGGGGAACTGCGAATTGAACAGCGGCGGGACCGCGCGCAGGATCGAATAATAGGGCGTGAAGTACCAGACCGGCGCGATATGCGCGGGCGTCTTCAGCGGGTCGGCAGGAATGAAGTTGTTGTACTCGAGGAAGTAGCCGCCCATTTCCGGCACGAAGAACAGCACCAGGCAGAACAGCGCCATGAATATCACCGCGCCGGCGAAGTCCTTGACCGTGTAGTACGGGTGGAACGGAATGCCGTCCAGCGGATGGCCGTCCGGCCCCTTGGTCTTCTTGATCTCCACGCCGTCGGGATTGTTCGAACCGACGTCGTGCAGCGCGAGGATGTGCGCCGCCACCAGCCCCAGCAGCACCAGCGGAATCGCGATCACGTGCAGCGCGAAGAAGCGGTTCAGCGTGGCATCGCCGACCACGTAGTCGCCGCGGATCCAGATCGCCAGGTCAGGCCCGATGAACGGGATGGTGGCGAACAGGTTCACGATCACCTGCGCGCCCCAATAGGACATCTGGCCCCACGGCAGCAGGTAGCCCATGAACGCTTCGGCCATCAGCGTGAGGTAAATCAGCACGCCGAAGATCCAGATCAGTTCGCGCGGCGCCTTATACGAACCGTACAGCAGGCCGCGGAACATGTGCAGGTAGACCACGACGAAGAACGCCGACGCGCCGGTGGAATGGATGTAGCGGATCAGCCAGCCGCCGGGCACGTCGCGCATGATGTATTCGACCGAGCCGAAGGCGAGCGCGGCATCGGGCTTGTAGTTCATCGTCAGGAAGATGCCCGAGACGATCTGGATCACCAGCACGATCATCGACAGCGCGCCGAAGAAGTACCAGAAGTTGAAGTTCTTGGGCGCGTAATACTCGGAGGCGTGCTTGCGGAACTCCTCGGCGACCGAGGGCATGCGCGCATCGAACCAGTCCCACAGGGCCATCAGTCTGGATGCCATGGCCTAGGCCCCCTTCTTGTCGTCGCCGATCAGGATGGTGCCGTCCGACAGGTAGCTATGCGGCGGCACGTCGAGGTTGACCGGCGCAGGGGCGCCCTTGTAGACGCGGCCCGCCAGGTCGAATTTCGAACCGTGGCAGGGACACAGAAAGCCACCCAGCCAGTCCGCACCCATTTCGGCGCGGGCATCGATCGACTTGGCCTGCGGCGAGCAGCCCAGGTGCGAACAGATGCCGACCAGCACCAGGTATTCCGGCTTGATCGAGCGGTATTCGTTCTTGGCGTATTCCGGCTGCAACGGCACCTCGGATTTCGGATCCGAAACGCGGTCATCGGACTTTTTCACCGAGTCCAGCATCTCCTTCGTACGGCGCATGATCCAGACCGGCTTGCCGCGCCACTCCACGACCTGGAGTTCGCCCGGCGCGAGGTTCGAGATGTCGGCTTGCACCGGCGCACCGGCCGCCTTGGCGCGTTCCGACGGCCACCAGCTCCAGGCAAACGGAACGGCAACCGCAACACCCGCCGCGCCGCTGAGGGCAGCCGTCGCGGCGATCAGATTGCGCCGCGTGTTATCGATTTTTTTTTCGCTCATGTCGGGCTGGGGGAACGGGGGTTAAATGGGGAAGCGCGATTTTATCGGGATGCCTACGGAAAGTCCACGCATTCGCGTCTAAGTGATTAAAAGAAAAGACAAAACATGATAAATTGGAAAGTCCCATGCGACGTCTCTGGATCATCTTTTCGCAGACGGCCACGATCTGTCTTGCGGTGCTGTTCGTGGTCGCGACGCTCAAGCCCGAGTGGCTGCCCACGCGCGCCCCGCTGCTGCCGGTCGCAGTGATGCAGCAGGAGGCACCGGCCGCGGGCGCCACGGCGCCGCGCGCCGACTCGTACCACGCCGCGGTGAAGAAGGCGATGCCCTCGGTGGTGAACATTTCCACTTCCAAGGAGCTGCGCCTGCCGCGCAACTCGCCGCTGTACGAACTGCGCCGCTTCCTGGGCGACGATCCCCAGAAGGCGACCAGCCTGGGCTCGGGCGTCATCGTGAGCGCGAGCGGCTACATCCTCACCAATAACCACGTGGTCGAAGCAGCCGATGAGATCGAAGTGTCGCTCTCCGACGGCAGGAAGCTGCTCGCGACCGTGGTCGGCAGCGACCCGGAGACCGACCTCGCGGTGCTGCATGTCGATGCCACGGACCTGCCGGCGACCACGTTCGGCTCCTCGGAGTCGCTGCGCGTCGGCGACATCGTGCTGGCAATCGGCAATCCCTTCGGCTTCGGACAGACGGTGACCTCGGGCATCGTGTCGGCGCTCGGCCGCTCGGGCCTGGGCATCAACGTGTTCGAGAATTTCATACAGACCGATGCCGCCATCAATCCGGGCAATTCGGGCGGCGCGCTGGTGAACGCCAGCGGCAACCTGGTCGGCATCAATACCGCGATCTTTTCGCGCAACGGCGGCTCGATGGGCATCGGATTCGCGACGCCGGTTTCGATCGCAAAGCTGGTGCTCGAACAGATCATCAAGAATGGATCGGTGACGCGCGGATGGATCGGCGTGGAGCTCGGGCCATTGACGCCCGCGCTGGCCGAGTCGTTCAGCCTCGGCACGTCCGAGGGCGCGATCATCAAGGGCGTGCTGAACGGCGGTCCCGCCGACAAGGCGGGCGTCAAGCCCGGCGACGTGCTGGTGGCGATCGAAGGCAAGGCGATCCTCGATCCGCAGAGCGTGCTCAACCTGGTCACCGGCATCGCGCCGGGCAGCGCGGCAAAGGTGAAGGTCAAGCGCAAGGGCCAGGACTTGGAGCTCGCGGTCACCGTCGGCCGGCGTCCCAAGCCCCCGGCGCGGCCCGAATGAAAAAGCGGGTGGCGCTGCCGCTGCCCGACGACGCGGTCGCCATCCGCAAGCTCGCCGCGCGCTCGATGTTCGAGCTGTTCTCCAGCGTCAGCCAGGGCATGATGCTCGTGGACCGCGCCGGCCGCGTGGTCTGGATCAACGAGGGTTACAAGCGCTTCCTGCCGGCACTCGGCTTCGCGAGCAGCGAGGATTTCGTCGGCCGCCCGGTCGAGGACGTGGTGCCGAACACGCTCATGCACCACGTGCTGGAGACCGGCAAGCCGATTCTCATCGACCTGCTGACCAACAAGGCCGGCACTTTCGTGGTATCGCGCATCCCGTTGCGCGACGAAGCGGGCGAAGTCATCGGCGCCATCGGCATGGTGCTGTTCGACCATCCCGAGACCACGCTGCAGCCGCTGATCGCCAAGTTTGCGCACATGCAGCAGGACCTGGACGAAGCGCGCCAGGAACTGGCTGCACAGCGGCGCACCAAGTACACGTTCGCGAGTTTCATCGGCACCAGTCCGGCAGCGCTGGAAGTGAAGCGCCAGGCGCGCCGCGCGGCGCAAACCGACTCGACCGTGCTGCTGCTGGGCGAAACCGGCACCGGCAAGGAACTGCTCGCCCACGCCATCCACGCGTCCTCGGCGCGCGCCAAGCGGCCGTTCATCGGGGTCAACCTCGCCGCGGTGCCCGAGACTCTCATGGAAGCGGAGTTCTTCGGCGTCGCCCCCGGGGCCTATACCGGCGCCGATCGCAAGAGCCGTGACGGCAAGTTCAAGCTGGCGGACAAGGGAACGCTGTTCCTCGACGAGGCCGGCGACATGCCGCTCGCGCTGCAGGCAAAGTTGTTGCGCGCGCTGCAGGAGCAGGAAATCGAGCCGCTCGGTTCGAACAAGGTGCTCAAGGTGGATGTGCGGGTGATCGCAGCCACCAGCCGGGATCTGAAAGCGATGGTGGCCGACGGACGCTTCCGCGAGGACCTGTACTACCGCCTGAACGTGCTGCCGGTGAAACTGCCGTCGCTGCGCGAGCGGCTATCGGACCTCGAAGCGCTTGCCGAGAGCCTGCTCGAATCCATTGCCGCGCGCACCGGCATGCCGCAGCGCGAGCTGAGCCCCTCGGCGCTGGCGGCGCTGGCCGCGCATCGCTGGCCGGGCAACATCCGCGAACTGCGCAACGCGCTCGAACAGGCGGCGATGCTCACCGACAACCCGCGCCTGTCGGCCGAGGATTTCGCGCAGGTGCTGCCGGGAACGGCGGCGCCCAGGGATGCGGCGAAGGCAGGCGCGCTTCGCCCGTTGCCGCAGCTGATCGCGGAACTGGAGCGTAGCTCGATCCTGTCGGCGCTGGCGGCGACGGGCGGCAACAAAGTGTCGGCCGCGAGGATGCTCGGCATTTCGCGCGCGACGCTTTATGAAAAGTTGAGCGTCATGAAGTAAGTGTCTGGATTCCGGGCTTACTGCCTTCTTTCCATACACGCATATGTATATATTTCGGACGATTCTGTTCGTTGCACCTAAATTTCTCTTTCATTTCAAAACTTTGCAGTCTGGCATCCGTATTGCAACAGGTCGTATGGCTTTCTCAATCCTAGGAGGGAACATGAATCGCCTCACCACCCTGCTCGCCGCGGCCATGCTCGCGGGCACCACCAGCCTGGCCTTTGCCCAGGACATCAAGATCGCCCACGTCTACGACAAGACCGGCCCGCTCGAGGCCTACGCCAAGCAGACGCAGGCCGGCCTGATGCTCGGCCTGGAGTACGCCACCGGCGGCACGATGAGCGTGCTCGGCCGCAAGATCGTGGTCATCGAGAAAGACAGCCAGTTGAAGCCCGATGTGGGCAAGGCGCAGCTCGCCGCTGCCTATGGCGACGACAAGGCCGACCTGGCGATCGGGCCGACCGGCTCGGGCGTTGCACTGGCCATGCTGCCGGTGGCCGAGGAATACAAGAAGCTGCTGATCGTCGAGCCCGCGGTCGCCGACACGATCACCGGCGCCAACTGGAACCGCTACATCTTCCGCACGGGGCGCAACTCGACGCAGGACGGCATTGCCGCCGCAGTGGCGACGCCGCAGAACGCGCAGATCGCGATGCTCGCGCAGGACTACGCTTTCGGCCGCGACGGCGTGAAGGCGACCAAGGACGCGCTCGCGGCGATCGGCAGCAAGGCGACGATCGTGCACGAGGAATACGTGCCGCAGGCGACCACGGATTTCACCGCCGCCGCGCAGCGCATGTTCGACGCGTTGAAGGACAAGCAGGGCACCAAGATCATCGGCATCATCTGGGCCGGCCCGCACCCGCTCGCCAAGCTCGCCGACCTCAAGCCGGAGCGCTTCGGCATCCAGCTCGCACCCGGCGGCAACATCCTGCCGGTGATGAAGGGCTGGAAGGATTTTGCCGGCATCGAGGGCGCGATCTACTACTACTACGGTTTCCCGAAGAACAAGGTCAACGACTGGATGGTCACCGAGTACCGCAAGCGCTACGGCGGCACGCCGCCCGACTTCTTCGTCGCCGGCGGCATGGCGGCGGGCATCGCGGCCGTCGAGGCGATCAAGAAGGCCGGCGGCACCGACACGGAGAAGCTGATCGCGGCGATGGAAGGCATGAGCTTCCAGACGCCCAAGGGCACGATGACCTTCCGCAAGGAAGACCATCAGGCGCTGCAGGACATGTACCAGTTCCGCATCAAGAAGACCCAGGCCAACGAGTGGGACCTGCTGGAACTCGTACGCGAGATTCCGGCGAAGGAAATCCCCCTCCCCATCCGCAACAAGCGCTAGCCGAGCCGTCGTTCCCGCGCAAGCGGGAACCCAGGTTTGTCGACGAAAACCTGGACCCCTGCTTTTGCGGGGGCGACGGGCCTCTCATGGCCACCCACCCTGTCCTGGAAACGCGCGGCCTGACGATCCGCTTCGGCGGCCACGTCGCTGTCAATGCGGTGAGCTGCCGCTTCGATCCGGGCGCGCTCACCGCCATTGTCGGACCGAACGGCGCCGGCAAAACGACCTACTTCAACCTGATCTCGGGCCAGCTGCCTGCGAGCGACGGGCAGGTGCTGCTCTACGGCGAGGACGTGACGCGCGACGCGGCGCCGGTGCGCACGCGCAAAGGCATGGGGCGCGCGTTCCAGCTGACCAACCTCTTTCCGAACCTGACCGTGCTGGAGAACGTGCGGCTCGCGGTGCAGGCGCGCGCCGGCACCGGGCTGAACCTGGTATCGATGTGGAGCCGGCACGTCGAGCTGACGGAAAAGGCCGAACACTTCCTTTCCCGGGTGGCGCTTGCCGAGCGGCGCGCGACTCTGGCTTCGGAGCTCTCGCATGGGGACCAGCGCAAGCTCGAGGTCGCGATCCTGCTCGCGCTGGAGCCCTCTGTCTTCATGTTCGACGAACCGACCGCCGGCATGAGCGTGGACGAGGTGCCGGTGATCCTCGACCTGATTCACGAGATCAAGGATCAAAAGGACAAGACCGTGCTGCTGGTCGAGCACAAGATGGACGTCGTGCGGTCCCTGGCCGACCGGATCATCGTGCTGCACCAGGGCGAGCTGGTGGCCGACGGTCCGCCGGCCGAAGTGATCGCCTCGCCGGTCGTGCAGGAAGCCTATCTCGGGGTAAGTGCCAATGCGGGAATTCCCGCCAGTGGCTGACGCACTGCTCGCGCCGCTTCTTACCCTCACGGGGGTGCACACGCACATCGGGCATTACCACATCCTGCAGGGCGTGGACCTGGTGGTGCCGCGCGGCGAACTGACCATGCTGCTGGGCCGCAATGGCGCGGGCAAGACCACGACGCTGCGCACGATCCTTGGCCTGTGGCGCGCGTCGGACGGTTCGATCCGCTTCGAGGCCGAAGACATCGCGCAACGCGACACACCCGCGATCGCCAACCTCGGCTTCGCCTACGTGCCCGAGTCCATGGGAATCTTCGCCGGACTCACGGTGCGCGAGAACCTGGTGCTGGCCGCCCGCAGCGGCCCGCTGGACGAGGCGCGACTGGAGTGGATCTTCCGCTTCTTCCCGCCGATGAAGAAGTTCTGGCAGCTGCCCGCGGGACTGCTCTCGGGAGGCCAGAAGCAGATGCTCTCCATCTCGCGCGCCATCGTCGAGCCCAGAAAGCTGGTGCTGATCGACGAACCGACCAAGGGCCTCGCGCCGGCGATCATCCAGAACCTGATCGAGGCGTTCGCCGAACTGAAGAAGTCCGACACCACGATCCTGATGGTCGAGCAGAATTTCCACGCCGCTAAATCCCTTGGCGACTCCGTGGCGGTCATGGACGCCGGGCGCATCGTGCACGCCGGGCGCATGGCGGACCTGGCCGCAGACGCCGCGCTGCAGGCGCGACTGCTCGGCCTGTCACTGGAGGCTCACCAGTGAGCCGCCTGGAGGCGCACCCGTGAACGCCGCGTCGGCCGACGCCATTCCGGCCCAGCGCTTCGACTGGATCCCGCCTGCGCTGCTGCTGGCGATCGTGCTGGGCGCATTCGCCATGATCGGCACGCCCTCCACCTGGGTGACACTCACCGTGGCGGGACTCGCGATGGGCCTGCTCATCTTCATCATGGCCTCGGGCCTGACGCTCGTCTTCGGCCTGATGGACGTGATGAACTTCGCGCACGGCCTGTTCATCGCCATCGGCGCCTACGTCGCCGCCTCCACCGTCAAGTTTTTCTCGGCCGCAGCCGGCGCCGACAGCTTCCTCGCCAACCTGGGCGCCGTGGTGCCCGCGATACTGGCAGCAGCGCTGGTCGCCGGCTTGCTGGGCTGGTTCTTCGAGCGCGTGATCATCAAGCCGGTCTACGGCCAGCACCTGAAGCAGATCCTCATCACCACCGGCGGCATGATCGTCGCCGAGCAGCTGATCCACGTGTTCTGGGGCCCGGACCTGCTGCCGCTCGCGCGCCCGGCGACGCTGCGCGGCTCGTTCCTGATCGGCGACATCGCGATCGAGAAATTCCGGCTGATCGCGGTCGTCGTCGGCCTCGCCGTGTTCATCGCCATGCTGCTGCTGCTCAACCGCACCAAGATCGGCCTGCTGATCCGCGCGGGCGTCGAGAACAAGGAGATGGTCGAGGCCATGGGCTACCGCATCCGGCGCCTGTTCGTCGGCGTATTCGTGGCCGGCTCGGCGCTCGCGGGCCTGGGCGGCGCGCTCTGGGGCATGTACCAGGAAAGCGTCACGGTGCACATCGGCGCCAACATGATGGTGCTGATCTTCATCGTCATCATCATCGGCGGCCTTGGTTCGATCGGCGGCTGCTTTGCGGGCGCGCTGCTGGTGGGCCTGGTGGCCAACTACGTGGGCTACCTGTCCCCCAAGATCGCGCTCGGCTCCAACATCCTGCTGATGGTGATGGTGCTGCTCTGGCGCCCGCAGGGACTGTATCCGGTGAGCAAGCAATGATGGCGCGCCTGCTATCGGGCGACCTGCCGCGCAGCCGGCTCCTCACCACGATGCTGGTCGCGATCCTCGTCGGCCTGGCGCTGGCGCCGTTCCTTTTTCCCGGCACGCGGCCGCTCGATGTCGCGGCCAAGGTTTGCGTGTTCGTACTGCTGGTCGCGAGCTACGACCTGCTGCTCGGCTACACCGGCATTGTCTCGTTCGCGCACACCATGTTCTTCGGCATCGGCGGCTACGGCGTGGCGATCGCGCTATCGCGCATGGAGGTCGCCTGGAGTTCGATCGCGCTGGGCGCCACCGCCGCGGTGGCGCTGTCGCTCGTCCTGTCGTTCCTGATCGGCCTGTTTTCGCTGCGCGTCAAAGCCATCTTTTTCGCCATGATCACGCTGGCGGTGGCCTCGTTTTTCGCCATCCTCGCCTCGCAGCTCTCGAACATCACCGGCGGCGAGGACGGCATCACCTTCAAAGTGCCCGAACTGCTGCGGCCGGCGTACCGGCTGCTCGACGAGCCGTTCCTCGGCACCGTCGTCGGCGGGCGTTTCATCACCTACTACATCGTGTTCGGCGCTTCGCTCGCGCTCTTCCTCGCGTTGCTGCGCGTCGTCAACTCGCCCTTCGGGCGCGTGCTGCTCGCGATCCGCGAGAACGATTTCCGCGCCGAGGCGCTCGGCTACCGCACGGTGATCTACCGCACCATCGCCAACTGCCTGGGCGCCGTGGTGGCGACGCTCGCGGGCGTGCTGTACGCGCTGTGGCTGCGCTACACCGGGCCCAATACCACCCTCGACTTCGCCATCATGATCGACATCCTGCTGATGGTGGTGATCGGCGGCATGGGCACGATGTACGGGGCCGTGATCGGCGCCGCAATCTTCGTCGTCGCGCAGAACTACCTGCAGGAGGCGATGAAGGCGTTCTCAGGGGCGATGAAAGGCGTGCCGCTGTTGCCCGACCTGTTTCACCCCGATCGCTGGCTGCTGTGGCTGGGCGTGCTGTTCGTGCTCTCGGTCTACTACTTCCCGCACGGCATCGTGGGCCAGCTGCGCGCGCGGGTGAAGAAATGACCGGCGCTTCGCATTACCTCGTCTGCGAAGGCAGGGAAATCCACTACATGCAGTGGGGGGCCGGCAATCCGCACACGGTGATCGCCTGGCATGGCCTGGCGCGCACCGGCCGGGACATGGACGAGATCGCGGCGCACCTGTCGGCGAAGTACCACGTCATCTGCCCTGACACCATCGGCAGGGGCCTGTCGCAATGGAGCCCGGAGCCCGAGAAGGAGTACTGCCTGGATTTTTACGCGCGGCTCGCGGTATCACTGGTGGACCAGCTGGGAATTCGCGAGTTCCACTGGCTCGGCACCTCAATGGGTGGCGCGATCGGCATCCACGCCGCCGCCGGCGCGCTCAAGGGCCGCATCCGGCGCCTGGTGCTGAACGACATCGGACCGAAGCTGGGTGATTCGGCCGTCGAGCGCATCCGCAGCTATGCCGGAAAGCCCGCGCAATTCGATACGGTCGGCAAGCTCGAGGAATATTTCCGCACTATCTACAAACCCTATGGCTGGCTGTCAGACGAGCAGTGGCGCAGGCTGACAGAGTCCTCCGTCCGGCGCACTACCGACGGCAAAGTCACGCCGCATTACGATCCGAAGATGGTGATGCAGTTCACCGCCCATCCGCAGGACTACGACCAGTGGGAGGCCTGGGACGCGATCGACGTACCGACCCTGTGCCTGCGAGGCGAAACATCGGACCTTCTGTTACCCGAGGTGGCGGAGGCCATGCGCTCGCGCGGCCCGCGCGCAGTCGTGGTGACGATTCCGGGCTGCGGACACGCACCCGCGCTCAACGTGCCCGACCAGTTTGCGCTGGTCGAGCGCTTTCTGAATGGACGGTAGACGAGCTAGGGCAGGACGGCAGATAAGCTGCCGTGGGCAGCCCCGTTAGGCCTTCTTGGTGTGGGCGGCCACGTCGGCGCGGCCACGATGCTTGCCGCGGCCGATAGCGCCCTTGCGCAGCTCGGAGCCGAAATTGAACGCGTTGGTGCCGGCCGCCTTGGCGGCCTCGCGCATCTTCTGCTCGGCGATGGACTCGTTCTTGAGGGCGGAGCCGTATTTGCGTTTCATGGTCAATTCCCGGTCAATTCGATAAGCAAGGGGCGCGATTCTACCCGACCTTAGGGGGCGGTGGTCTGCTCGGCGGCGGCCTTGGGGCGCACTCCGATAAAGCGGGCGCAGAACAGTCCCGCTTCGTACAACAGGCACATCGGCACCGCGAGCATGAACTGCGAGAGCACGTCGGGCGGGGTCACCACCGCCGCCACGACGAACGCGCCGACAATCACGTAGGGCCGCACCTCTTTGAGCTTCTCGACGCTCACCACGCCGGCGCGCACCAGGATGATCACCACGATGGGGATCTCGAAGGTCAGGCCGAAGGCGAGGAACATGGTAATGACGAACGTGAAATAGGCCTCGATGTCGGGCGCCGGCGTGATCGACTTGGGCGCGAAATCGTTGATGAACTTGAATACGGTGCCGAACACGAAGTAGTAGCAGAATGCGACCCCGATCATGAACAGCAGCGTGCTCGCGATGATGATCGGGACAGCGAGCTGCTTCTCATGTTCGTAGAGGCCCGGGGCGACGAACGCCCAGGCCTGGTAAAGCACGTAGGGCAGCGCAACCAGGAACGCCAGCAGCGCGGTGACTTTCACCGGCACCATGAACGGAGTAATCACGCCGGTGGCGATCATCCGGGTGCCCTCGGGCAGCGCATGCATCAGCGGCGCGGCGAGGAAATCGTAGATCGCGCCCGAACCGGGCCACAGGAACAGCAGCACGAACACCCCGAGCACGGCGAGCAGGGCATGCATGACCCGTTCGCGCAACTCGACCAGATGCGAGATGAAAGTGTCCTGTTGCATGCCTAGCCGGTCTTCTCGGGAATCCTGGGCGTTTCGGTTTCGGCCGGATTGGTCGGCGCGCCCATCGCGGAGTTCGCGGCCGTATTCAATTCATCGGCGGTCTTGTTCAGCTCGCCCTGTACCGAATTCTCCATGCTGCTCACGGTCTGCTGCACGCTGTCCTTCATCTTGCGAAATTCGTCCAGTTCGACCTCGCGGTTGATGTCCGCCTTGACGTCGGCGACATAGCGCTGCAACCGGCCCGCCAGGATGCCGAGCGTGCGTGCAACGCCGGGCAGGCGCTCGGGCCCGATCACGATCAACGCGACCAGGCCGATCACCATCAATTCCGAGAAGCCGATGTCGAACATGGGATCCTAAGAACGGGGGTCCTGAGATCGGAGGGCCTGAGAAGCAACGGGCGCCCCGCAGGCGCCCGTGCGAACGTACATCCGGGCCTGGATCAGGCCTTGGACTCGGTCTTGCTCTTGACTTCGCCCTCGACCGTCTTGCCGCTGACCTGCGGCGCCGCCCCGGTGTCGGCGGCCTTGTCGCCGTGCTGCATGCCGTCCTTGAAGCCGCGCACGGCGCCGCCGAGATCCGCGCCGATATTGCGCAGCTTCTTGGTGCCGAACACCAGCATCACGATCACAAGAACGATCAGCCAATGCCAGATGCTGAACGAGCCCATAGCGCCTCCTTATTTCCTCTTCAGAATCATGGGGCCAACCGGTTCCGGGCCCCCGATCACGTGCATATGCACATGATACACCTCCTGGTGGCCGACCCGTCCGGTGTTGATGATGCTGCGGAACCCGTCCGTCGCCCCGGCCTTGCGCGCCAATTCGCCGGCCAGCGCCAGCATCTTGCCCAGGGCGCGGTGCTGGGCCATGCCCGCGTCATAAAGCGTCGCGATGTGCTCCTTCGGGATGATCAGGAAGTGCACGGGCGCCTGCGGCCGCACGTCGTGGAATGCCAGCACGTCCTC
>Ga0315910_10001582_pt1 | contig 20760 bp, 16 predicted proteins | sample EdamamesoilMG_FD_204470 | JGI IMG/M metagenome (GOLD analysis project Ga0315910, IMG submission 204470) | Garden soil microbial communities collected in Santa Monica, California, United States - Edamame soil | ecosystem: Environmental > Terrestrial > Soil > Garden | place: USA: California...
CTACCCCGCCAACACCGGCGAGCGGGCCCGACGCCAGGTCGACTACGTCTCCGAGGCCCTGCCCGCCGACGCCGCCAAGCAGATCCTCGACTCAAACGCGGCGGGGCTGTTCGGGTTGGGGTGAGGGGGATGGGGCCAGTCCGCGAATGACCGTTGCCCTGAAATTACTCAACTATTCGGCTCATTTGGGGTCTGTAGCCCAAAAAAAGGCCGTTTAGCCGGTTCGAGAATTAATTCATCAATGGTTGTTAAAAACTGTACAAGCTGGTACCGTCGCGTTCGACAAAAGCTGTTTTGCATCGATGAAGTAGGAGGAGGAGAAACTCGTGGAGCAGCAAAATGGAACTAACGCAGCGCCCCAGGGAGGCGCCACTCGCAGAACGTTCCTCTCGGGGACGCTGGCCGGCACGGCCGCAGGCGTTCTCGCGGGCGGGCTTCCAGGTGCCCTCGCCCACGGCAACAAGCACTCGCGCGATCGAGGCGACTGCTACAGCCTGCCGAAGGGCAAGTACCGGATCGACCTGCACTCGCATTTCGTCCCGCCGGACTACACGGCGTTCCTGAAAAGCAAAGGCTCGGTCACGTTCCCCTGGACCCTGGAAGGCCAGCTGGCCTTCATGGACACCTGGAACATCCAGAAGTCCGTCGTGTCGGTCCCGATCGGGTTCGATTTCGGCAACGCGGCGGAGACGCGTTCCGTCGCCCGGGGCGTCAACGAATACGCCAAACAGCTGCTCAAAGATCACGGCGACCGGTTCGGGGCGCACATCACCCTGCCCCTGCCGAACATCACCGACTCGATCGAAGAGCTCACCTACGCCGTCGACACGCTCAAACTCGACGGGGGCGTGATGCTCTTCGCCCACTACGGCGGCGTCTACCTGGGCGACGCCAAATACGACCCGTTGTGGGCCGAGCTGGACAAACGCAAGATGCTGGTCTGGATTCACCCCGGCGCGACGCCCGGGACCCCGTTCGGCCCGATCCCCGGGCCGCTCGAGGTGGCCTTCGAGACCACCCGCGCCGCTTCGCACCTGATCTATCGCGGGGTTCTCGAAAGGTTCCCCAACATCAAGTGGCAGCTCTCGCACGGCGGCGGGACGATGCCGTACATGATGACCCGGCTGTCCTTCAGCCAGGAGCAGGGGTTCAACTTCCCCTTCCCCAAGCGTCCCAACGGTCCCGAGGAGGAAGCGAAGAAGTTCATCTACGACACCGCGCTGGCGTTCGGCGACGAGCAGCTCGTCGCGATGGAGAGGCTGGCCGGAACCGACAACATCGTCTTCGGCACGGACTATCCGTTCACCGGGACGGTCTTCGCGGCCGACGCCGCGACCAAAATGCCGTACTGGACCGACAGCATTCCGAACGCGAAAACCGGCGACCCGCAGCCGCAGCTGTCGAACGTGTTCAAGCGCCCGGAGCGCCTGGACATCGAGCGCAACAACGCCAAGCGGCTCTATCCCAAAGTGGTCCCGGCGAAATACTGAGCGCAGATGTTCGGGCCGTGCCCAATCGGGCACACCCGCTAGTCACCGCGCCACCCCGATCGGCTCAGGTCGATCGGGGTGGCGTTACTTCATCAACTGCTTGACAAACGCCTCGGCGTGTGTTTGAGTGGGCTGAATTCATCGCTGATGAATTCAGCCCCCGGGGCCCCTTTTGGGATAGGGCCTGCCCGGCGGGACAGGCTTGTCCACTAGGGAAGAGGAAGAGATATGACTGACGTAATCCATCCACGGTCGCTCAAGTGCTTGGGGGTGATCGCCGCGTCGCTCGTCGCCGCTCTTGCCCTCGCCTCGAGCGCCAGCGCGGCCACGACCCTGTCGGCGACGGTCGGAGGGGCTCAGCTGGGGACGACGACGACGCCGCAGCCGGTGATCGCCGCCTTGAACACGGTGATCGACAACGACGGCGCGTCGCCGGTCTCCAACCCGGTGGCGCAGACGGCGTCGATCGCGCAGACGTTCCCCGGCGAGTTCGCCAACCAGCTCGCCAGCTTCGGCTCCTGCCCGGAGACCAGCTACGACGACCCCAAAACCGCTCCCGGCGGACCCGAGGATCCCTCGGTTTCCTGCCCGGCGAACTCGCTGGTCGGCAACGGCTCGATGAAGCTTGTCGCCAACGTCGGCGCGCTTTCGCCGGCCCTCTCCGAGCGGGTCGTGATCGTCAAGGACGCGACCACCGGCGGGTTGGCGTTCTGGACCGCGTGGAAAGCGGGCGGTCAGCAGTTCTCGAGGATCGTCCGCGGCACGGTGAGCACCGACGGGGCGGGCCAGACGGTGATCAGCTGGGACACGACCCCGCTGCAGTCGCTCGCCGTGATCAGGCTGGCGGAATTCAACCCCGCCTTCAACGCCAACCAGGCCGGGCTGGTGACTCCCGAGCCGTTCAGCAACACGGGCTGCGCGAGCGGCTCCTGGGCGTTCTCGGAGGTCGTCACCTACGTCGGCGGCGCGCCGGCGCCCCAGACGGTCACCGCGAGCGCGTCCTGCACCAACCTGACCCTGCCGGTCGGCGCCGCCAAGATCGCCGCCGGCTCGGCGAAGGTCTCGAAGAAGGGCAAGGGCAAGGTCAAGGTGCAGTGCAGCACCGCGGGCGCTTGCCAGGGCACCTTCAAGATGCGGGCGACCAAGCCCAAGTCGGACACCAAGTTCGTGGTCGCGACGGGCAAGTACTCGCTGACCGCGGGCGGGAGCAAAGAAGTCGCCTTCACGCTCACCGCTCAGGGCAGGAAGCTGCTCGAAAGCAAGACCACCGGCATCCTCAAAACGGGGTTCAAACTGACCTCCGCCGAGGGCACGCCGACCAGCCGCAAGGTCACTCTCAAGGCTGGCTGAAGCAGGGGAGGGGAAGCGGCGACCTTCGGGCGTCGCTTCCCCGCCAGAGCGGTCCGCGGCGGTCGCGTCGGTTCCTCCGGCGGCCGCCGTGGACTGCATTACCCCTCGGTCCGAGGTCCAGGCCGCTGACCAGTTTCCGAGAGATCATCCGATAAGCTTTTTTTATGGATGGCTCGGGCTACTCCGGCCGCCGGGGCCGCCGCCCCGGGTCGGGAGGGAAAAGCAAGCAGCGCATCCTCGAGACCGCGCGGACCCTGTTCGCCGAAAACGGCTACGTCGGCACCACGATGCGCGCCGTCGCCGCCAAAGCGGACGTCGATCCGGGGATGGTCTTCTACTTCTTCGACAGCAAACAGGGGCTGTTCGCCGCCGCGACCGCCTCGATGCCGGCAAACGTGCCGACCTCGGTGGACGCGCAGTTCGAAGGCGGGCTCGACGGGATCGGCGAGCGCATCGTGCGCACCCTGCTCGAAAATCACGACGCCCACCCGAACAGCGCGCTGATGCTGATGGCCCAGGCCGCACCGGCGCACAGCGAGACGGCCGTGCTCCTGCGCGAATACATCGAGCAGGAGATCAACCAGCGCATGGTCGACCTGCTCGACGTCCCCGACGCGACGATGCGGGTCGGGATGGTGACCGTGCAGATCCTCGGGCTGGTGGTCGCCCGGTACGTCGCGGCGGTCGAGCCGATCGCCTCGGCTTCGATCGACGATCTGGTCGCCAGGTTCGGTCCGGTCGTCCAGGAGTGCCTGACGGGCGCCCCGGTCGGCTCGTCGGTTTAGGGGTCCGCTAGATCGTCATAGCCTTGACGAGCTTCGGCTCAGCTGGTTATGGTCGGATCGATGGCTGGAGACGAGCCTGTCGCGGCTGACCTCGAAGCCGAGCTGCGGCGGCTGAGCTGCTACACGACCACCCCGCAGCGGGCGCTCGAGCTGTTCGACGCCGCCCGCGGTCGCTGTCCGGTCGCCCACAGCGACGAGCACGATGGGTTCCACGTGCTGCTCGCCTACGACGACGTCAAGCAGGGCACGACCGACCACGAGCTGTTCTCCTCGCAGCCGCAGGTGCAACGGCCGCTCCTGCCGCGCCCGCCGATCCCGGCGCTGGAGATGGACCCGCCCCAGCACAAGCACTGGCGGGTGCTCTTCAACCAGGCGGTCAGCCCGAAGATCGTCAAGGCGACGGAGGAGCACATCCGCGCCGACGTCAACCGCCACGTCGACAGCTTCGTCGGACGGGGCAGCGCCGAGCTGGTCGCCGAGCTGACCGAGCCGGTCCCGGCGGAGGCGATCTGCCACCTGGTCGGCGTCGACGAGGAGCTGGTCCCGACCGTGCGCGAGAAGGCGATCGAGATGTTCGCGGCGATGGGCGACCCCGAGGAGTTCGCCCTCCGCATGGGCGAGTTCGGCGCGATCGCGATCGGCGAGATCGAGAAACGCAGGCGCGAGCCTCGCGAGGACTACCTCACCTACCTCGCGACGGTCGAAGTCGAAGGCCGCGAGCTGGGCCCGCAGGACTACGTCGTCCTGCTCGGCGCCTTCCTCGGCGCCGGCCACCACAGCACGACCGCGGCGATGTCGAGCACGATCTACGAGGTCTTCGGCGACGAGGCGCTGAAGCGCAGACTGATCGAGGACCCCAGCCTGATCCCGGCCGCGATCGAGGAGTCGCTGCGCCTGCACCCGCCCTTCTACGGGTTCTTCCGCCGCGCCACCGAGGACACCGAGGTCGAGGGCGTCGAGATCCGGCAGGGCGACGACGTCTACATGGCCTGGGCCTCGGCCAACCGCGACCCCGGCGCCTTCCCCGAGCCGGCGGCGTTGCGGCTCGACCGCGAGCGGGTTCGCCACATGAGCTTCGGCTTCGGGATCCACACCTGCCCGGGCGCGCCGCTGGCCCGGCTGGAGCTGCGCGTCGCGATCGAGGAGCTGCTCCGCCGCCTCCCCGACCTGGTGCTCGAGATCGACGAGCCGCGCTACGAGTTCGGCGGCGGCGAGTACGCCTTCCTGGTCGAGCTGCCGGTCAGCTTCGCGCCGCGCTAGCCGAGGGTCAGGGGGCCGGTGACCAGCCCCCCGGCGCTCGGGCGCAGTTTCAGCTTCGCGCCGGAGCTGCCGCCGCGCCGCTCGAGCAGCGCCGCGCCGTCGCCGCTGAGCGCGAACCCGACCTTGGCGGACTCGCCCGCCGCCAGCGAGTAGCTGCCCTTCGCGATCACGACCTTCCGTCGCGCCGGCGTCGGGTTTCGCCGCTTCGCCGGGCGGATTTCGAACTTGCCCTTGCAGGGCCCGGCGCTGCTGCAGGCGAGCGCGAACTTGCCCTTGCCCTGCGCGTTCACCCTGACGTTGCTCGACCTGATCGAGACGACGCCGGGAACGACCGGGATCGGCGGGGTCAGCGCCGTGCAGTCGAGGCTGGTGGCGGCGGTGCGGTTGGCCGGCTTGCCGCCGACGAAGGAGCCGACCGCAGAGAAGGCCCAGCTGCCCGAGGCGCAGCCGCTGTTGGCGAACGGCTCCAACGCCTGCAGGGTCGCCTGGTTGGCGTTGTAGGAGGTCCGGAACTTGAGCAGCTTGATCGCGGAGAGCGGCTGGACGGGGGTCGTGTCCCAGGTGATCACCGTCTGGCCGAAGGCGTTGGTGGCGACCGTGCCGGGGATGATCGGCGAGGACCTCAGTCCCGAGACCGGTTCGAAGCTCAGCCAGAAGGAGAGCCCGCCGGTGGTGGCGTTCTTGACGATCACGACCTTGTCGGACGGCGCGATCGGCGGGCTGCTGACTTCGGAGTAGTTCTGCAGGGAGCCGTTGCCGACCAGCGAGTCGGCCGGGCAGGCGACCGACGGGTCCTCCGCTCCGCCGGGAGCGGTTCTGTTGTCGTCGAACTTGGATTCCGGACAGGCGCCGAACTTGGCGAGCTCGTTGGCGAGCTCGGCCGGCAGCGTCTGCGTCAGCTTCTCGGTGCGTCCCGCCGGCACCGGTGGCGAGGCGCCGTTGTTGTCGACGGTCGTGGTCAGCGTCACCATCGTCGGTTGCGCGAGGCCCGGGGTGCCGGCGCCGACGGCGTTCGCGGTCGCCGACAGGCTCATCGCGGCGCCGGCGCTCGCGGTTGGCGCGAAGCAGGCGACCAGGAGGACGAGAAAGGCGCGCGGGCCGTGGACGCGGAGCCGATTCTTCACCATCGGTGAGAAGTCTAGGGGTTTTTGACCCTGGCGAGGATTCGCAGCAACTGCTCCAGCTCCTCGGGGTCGAGAGCGCTGAAGCCGGGCGGGGGAGTGGCGAGGATCTCGTCGGCGCGGCGGGCCAGCTGTTTGCCCTTGGCGGTTGCCTCGACCAGCTTGGCGCGACGGTCGCTGGGGTGGGGGCGGCGGCGGACGAGGCCGAGCTTCTGCAGGTCGTCGACGAGGACGGTGGCGTTGGGCGGGTCGATGCCGAGGGTGCCGGCGAGCTCGCTCATCGAGACCGGCTGGCGGGCGATCACCCGCACGGCCTTGGCGCGGCCGAAGCTGACCCCGGTCGCCTCGGCGACCTCGCGGCGGCGCTCGTTGTCGAGCACGAGTTCGGCGAGCAGCAGCCAGACCGCGGCGGCCTCCGAGCGCGAGGCGCGTTTTGCCGGCCCGCTGCTCATCCCGCCCCCGGCGAGTCGACGAGCGCCTCCGGGTTCAGCTCCAGCGCCGTCCGCTGGGCCGTGGCGCGGGCGTGTGCCCCGGTGCCGAGCAGGCCGAGCGCGAGCACCAGCGCCCCGGCCCCGGCCATCGTCCACCAGGCGGGGTGGGTCGCCTCGGTGAGGCCGGCGTCGAGCGAGGCGCCGGCGTGGGAGGCGACGATCGCGCCGGCGATCGCGACGCCGAGGGTCGAGCCGATGGTCCTCGAGGTGGAGGCGATCGCCGACGCCACCCCCGCCTGGGCGCGCGGCATCCCGGACACCGCGGCATTGGTGATCGGCGCGTTGACCGAGCCGAAGCCGATGCCGAAGATCACGTAGGTGGCGAGCAGCTGGGGCAGGGGGGTGTCGGGCTCGAGCGTGGTCAGGATCAGGCAGGCGGTGAGCAGGAAGACGCCGGCGACGGTGAGCGGCAGGCGGGCGCCGCGGTGGCCGACGATCCGCCCGGAGAGCGGCGACATCAGCCCCGTCGCGATCGCCAGCGGCGCCACCGCCAGCCCCGCGTCCAGCGGCGAGAGGCCGCGGACTTCCTGCAGGTACAGGGTGTTGAGGAAGAGGAAGCCCGAGAAGGCCGAGAAGGCGACGACCGAGATCGTGATCGCCGAGGAGAACGGGACGGAGTGGAAGAAGCGCAGGTCGATCAGCGGTTCGCGCCGGCGCGGCTCGTGGAACAGCAGGCCGGCCAGCGCGGCCGCCGAGACGGCGAAGGTGAGCAGCGTCGCCGCCGAGGTCCAACCGCGCTCCGGCACCTCGATGATCCCGTAGGTCAGCGACGCCAGCAGAACGGCGACCAGCAGCTGGCCGAGCGGGTCGAAGCGGCGTGGCCGCGGTGCCCGCGATTCGGGGATGTAGCGGAGGGTGAGCAGCATCGCGGCGACGCCGACCGGGACGGTGACCCAGAAGATCGCCCGCCAGTCGAGGGCCGAGACCAGGGTGCCGCCGATGATCGGTCCCAGCGCCATCGAGATACCGAAGGTCGCCCCCCAGACGCCGATCGCCTGGGCGCGCTCGCGCGGGTCGGTGAAGGTGTTGGTGACGATCGACATCGCGACCGGGTTGAGCATCGAGGCGCCGACGCCCTGCAGTACTCGGAAGGCGACCAGCGCCTCGATGCTCGGCGCCAGGCTGCAGAGCAGCGAAGCGCCGGTGAAGACGGTCAGGCCGGTGATGAAGACGCGCCGGCGCCCGAACCGGTCGCCCATCGAGCCGGAGAACATCAGCAGGCTGGACATCACCAGGGTGTAGGCGCCGACCGTCCACTGCAGGCCGGCGATCTCGGCGTCGAGGTCGTGCCCGATCGACGGCAGGGCGACGTTCACGACGGTGACGTCGAGGCCGACGATGAAGAGGCTGCAGCAGCAGATCAGCAGGATGCGGACGCGGCCAAATAGTTGCGAATCCATAATTATTATGGATTTATAACAGACGGCTCTCCCCGGCTCCGTCGTGTACTCTCTGCATAAGTCATTACTTATATAAGGAGGAAGAGGAGTGGATGAGACTTTCGACCCGATCGCCGCGGCAGGGCTGATCGCCCGCGAGGTCCGCAGCGGAACCCGCGACGGCGCGCCGACCAAAGTCGCCGTGGCCCGGCGCACCTACGCGACCGAGCAGGCCGACCTCTGGGACGCGCTGACCAACCCCGAGCGGTTGCCGCGCTGGTTCATGCCGATCAGTGGCGACCTCGAGGAGGGCGGCCGCTACCAGTTGGAGGGCAACGCCAGCGGCGTGGTCGAGCGCTGCGCGGAGCCCGACTCCTTCGCCCTGACCTGGGAGATGGGGCCGATGGTCTCGTGGCTGGAAGTCAAGCTCTCCCCGGCCGCCTCGGGAACCACCCTCGAACTGATTCACGAGGCGAGCGTCGACCCGGCTATGTGGGCGCAGTTCGGTCCTGGCGCGGTCGGCCTCGGCTGGGACCTCGCGCTGCTCGGGCTGTGGCGCCACCTGGAGAGCGGCGAGTCGCTCGATCCCGTCGAGGGCGCGGCGTTCCCGCTCACCCCCGAGGGCACCGAGTTCGTCCGCGCCGGCGCCGCGGGCTGGGCGGACGCGGCGATCGGCGACGGCGACGAGCCCGACGCGGCGCGCCAGGCCGCCGAGGGTTCGGTCGCCTTCTACACGACCCCGCCCGAGGACGCTGCGGGGGCGTAGGTGCACGGGGCCTTCGAGGCACTCGGCGAGCCGACCCGCCGGCGCATCCTCGAGCTGCTCGTTGCCGGCGAGCAGCCGGTGGGCTCGCTCGTCACTGCCTTGCGGGCCGAGGCCCCGATCTCCCAGCCGGCCGTCTCGCAGCACCTGCGGGTGCTGCGAGAGGCCGGGCTGGTCGGCGTGCGCAGCGAGGGAACGCGCAGGATCTACGCGCTCGACGAAGCGGGAGTCGAGCCGGTGCTGATCTGGCTGCAGGCTCTGGGCGACCCGCTGCGCCAGTTCGCCCAGCCGCTCGACGCGCTCGAGACCGAGCTGGTCCGCGGCCGCCGCGCCCGCCGCGGCAAGGCCGCGGGTCAGTCGTCGGAAGCGGCCTGAGCGCTTCCGCTCACTCGCCGGAGGCTTCGGCGACCCGGTTCTCGCTGCCGAGCACGATCAGCGTCTTGGTCCCGGTCACCTTGCCGCCGCGGCGGATCAGGTCGATGATCCGGGTCAGGTCGGCGACGTCGCGCACGCGCAGGTGGACCAGCGCGTCGGGGTCGCCGGCGATCGTGTAGACGGTGTCGACCTCGGGCAGGTCCTTGGCGACGCTGGCGATGTCGGGGACGCGGGTGTTGCCGGAGAAGCGCAGCTCCGTGAATGCCTCGATCGGGCGGCCCAGCTTCGCGTGGTCGATCTGGGCGGTGTAGCCGGTGATCACGCCGAGCTCCTCGAGCCGCGCGACACGCCGCTTCACCGCCGGCGCCGAGAGGCTCACCTCGGCGCCGATGTCGGCCAGCGTGCGGCGGCCGTCGCGGACCAGCAGGTCGATGATTTCGAGATCGGTGCCGTCGACGTCGATTTGGTCACTCACGTTTAAGAATCATAGGCCAATAGGCCGCTGTGAATTCTTTTCCGTCGTCTTTTTGGCTATATCGCGGCACTGAGTGGCATCTGTGCGCCCGCAGTCTTAATTTTCCAATGTGCCACAGGGAGCTATCACGGCCCCGCCCAGCCAAACCCCCCAACCCCGCCTCGACGTCCTCGACGCCGTGCAGCGGCGCGTGCTCTGGCTGGCGACGAGCATCGTCCACCACGCCAACAAGGTTCGCGAGACTCCCTCCGGGGTCAAGGTCGGCGGCCACCAGGCCTCTTCGGCCTCGATGGTCGGGATCATGACCGCGCTCTACTTCGAGCACCTGGCCGCCGCCGACAGGGTCTCGGTGAAGCCGCACGCGGCGCCGGTCCTGCACGCGATCGACTACATGCTCGGCCAGCTCGACCCCGCCTACCTGACCGAGCTGCGCGCCTTCGGCGGCCTGCAGAGCTACCCGAGCCGCACCAAGGACCCCGACCCGGTCGACTTCTCGACCGGCTCGGTGGGGATCGGTGCCACGGCGACGATCTGGAGCGCGATCGCCAACCGCTACGTCAGCGACCACTTCGAGGCGCCCCGCGCCGGCCGCCAGATCGCCCTGCTCGGCGACGCCGAGCTCGACGAGGGCGCGATCTGGGAGGCCCTGGTCGACCCGATGGTCCCCGCCCTCGGCGAGCTGATGTGGGTCGTCGACCTCAACCGCCAGTCGCTCGACCGGATCGTCCCCGACATCGCCGCCGGCCGGATCCAGTCGATGTTCGAGGCCGCCGGCTGGCAGACGATCGTCGTCAAGTACGGCCGCTTCCTGCGCGAGCTGTTCGAGCGCAAGGGCGGCGAGGCGCTGCGCGCCCGCATCGACGAGATGCCCAACGAGGAGTACCAGCGCCTGCTGCGCGGCAGCGCCGCCGAGCTGCGCGAGCGGCTGCCGGGCTCCGGCCCCGGCCGCGCCGCGGTCGAGAAGCTGATCGGCGAGCTCGACGACGCCGAGCTGGGCCGGGCGATCCGCGACCTCGGCGGCCACGACATCGCCGACCTGCTCGGCGCCTTCCGCCGGGCCGACGCCGCCGCCGACCGCCCCTCGGTCGTCTTCGCCTACACGATCAAGGCCTGGGGACTGCCGACCCAGGGTCACCCCGCCAACCACTCGGCCCTGCTCTCGGTCGCCGAGTGGGAGCAGCTGGCCGACGAGCTGGGCACCGACGCCGCCGACCCCTGGGCGCTCTTCCCCGCCGACTCCCCCGAGGGGGAGCTGTGCACCGCCGCGGCCGCGCGCCTTCACCGCGATCCTCCCGCCCAAAACCCCCCGGCCCCGCTGCCGGTCGACGTCGGCCGCACCCATCGCGGCACGGCGTCGACCCAGCAGGCCTTCGGCCGCTTCTTCGTCGACCTCGGCCACAAGGCGCCCGAGGCGGCGGAGCGGGTCGTGACCGTCAGCCCCGACGTCGGCACGTCGACCAACCTCGGCGGCTGGATCAACCACGCCGGGATCTGGAACCCGAGCGAGCGCGTCGACTGGTTCGCCGACGACACCAACACCCTGGTGCGCTGGCGCGAGAACCAGCAGGGCCAGCACGTCGAGCTCGGCATCGCCGAGGTCAACCTGGTCGGCCTGCTCGGCGAGCTGGGCGCGACCTGGTCGCGCGACGGCCAGCCGCTGCTGCCGATCGGGACGATCTACGACCCCTTCGTCAACCGCGCGCTCGAGCCCTGGAGCTTTGGCATCTACGCCGGCGGCCAGTCGATCCTGGTCGGCACCCCGTCCGGCGTCACCCTCGCGCCCGAGGGCGGCGCCCACCAGTCGATCGTCACCCCGTCGATCGGGATCGGCCAGCCCGGCTGCGTCGCCTGGGAGCCGGTCTTTGGCCAGGACCTCGAGTGGGCGCTGCTCGACGCGCTCGGCAGGCTCGGACGAGCGGGCGGCGAGTCGGCCTACTTCCGGCTCAGCACCCGGCCGATCGAGCAGGCGCTGGCCGCCGTCCCCGAGGACGCCGAGGCCCGCGAGCAGCGCCGCCGCCACTCCCTGGCCGGCGGCTATCTGCTGCGCCGCGCCGCCGGCCGGCCGGCGGTGACGATCGTCGCCATGGGCGTCTCCGTCCCCGAGGCGCTTGCCGCCGCCGAGGAGCTCGAGCGGGGCGGCGTCGCGGCCGACGTCGTCTGCCTGACCTCCGCCGACCTCGTCTACCGCGCCCTGCGCGCCCGCCAGGGGCTGCGCGCCGGCGAGGACTCGATCCTCGACGCGCTCTTCCCGGCCGACCGGGTCGCGCCGATCGTGACCGTGCTCGACGGCCACCCGCACGCGCTCTCCTTCCTCGCCGGCGTGCGCGGCGTGCCGCTGGCCGGGCTCGGCGTCGACGAGTTCGGCCAGTCCGGCGACGTCGACGACCTCTACCGCCACTTCGGGATCGACTCCGAGACGATCGTCGGCGCGGCGATCGACCTGATCCCCGACTCACCGCAAGGAGCTCGATGAACGTCGCCGGCGCAACCGAGATCACGATGCCGCGGCTGTCGGACTCGATGGAGGAGGGGACGATCCTCTCCTGGCTGGTCGCGCCGGGCAGCGAGGTCGCCGTCGGCGACGACCTGCTCGAGGTCGAGACCGACAAGGCAAACATGACCGTCGAGGCCGAAGCGGCCGGCGTGCTCGAGATCCTCGCCGAGGAGGGAGCCACGCTCCCCGTCGGCGCCCCGATCGCGCGCCTGCTTCCCGAGGGCGGGGCCGCGGGCCCGGCCCCGGCGGGTGACGTCGCGCCCCAGCCTTCCGTCGAGCCGGCAGTTGACCCGCCCCAGGCGGGCGAAGTGCCGGATCGATCTGTAGACGCGCCGACCGGCAACGGCGACGGCCGCGTTACGCCGCTGGCGCGGCGGATCGCCGCCGTGCACGGCGTCGATCTTGGCTCGATCCAGGGCACGGGCGTCGGTGGCCGGATCACGCGGGCCGACGTCAGCGCCGCCGCCGGCATCGCCGCGCCCGTGGTCATCGCGCCCGCGTCGCCGCCGTCCGCGGCGTCGTCGGCGTCCACCGGCACGACGGCCCCGGTCGAGGGCGCCAAGGGCGGCGCGGAGGTCCAGGAGCTGTCCCGTCTGCAGCAGGTGATCGCCCGGCGCATGGCCGAGTCGAAGAGCACCGTGCCCCACTTCCAGGTCGAGACCGAGGTGCGGATGGACGCGGCGATCGAGCTGCGCGCGGGGCTCAAGCGGGTCGCCGGCGACGGCCCGGTGCCCTCCTTCAACGACATCATCGTCCGCGCCACGGCGCTCGCCCTGCGCAAGCACCCGAAAGCGAACGGCTCCTACCGCGACGGCGTCTTCGAGCTGCACCGCAGCGTCAACGTCGGGATCGCCGTCGCCGCCGACGACGCGTTGGTCGTGCCGACGATCACCGACGCCGACCAGCGCTCGCTGGGCGAGATCGCACTCGAGTCGCGGCGGCTCGCCGAGCGGGTGCGGGCCGGCACGGTGACCCCGCCGGAGCTGGCGGGCGGCACCTTCACCGTCTCCAACCTGGGGATGTTCGGGATGACCGCGATCTACCCGGTGATCAACCCGCCGCAGGCGGCGATCCTCGGCGTCGGCAAGACCCGCGAGCTGCTCCTGCGCGGCGCCGACGGCGGGATCGAGGACGCCTCGCTGATGACCCTGACGCTGAGCTGCGACCACCGCATCCTCTACGGCGCCGAGGCGGCCCAGTTCCTCGCCGAGATCCGCGACCTGCTCGAGGCCCCGCTGGGGGTGGCGCTGTGAGCGGCGCGAACCCAGGGAGCCACGGACCGCTGGCCGGCCTGCGCGTACTCGAGCTGGGCTCGCTGATCGCGGCGCCGTTCGCGACTCGCCTGCTCGCCGACCTCGGGGCCGAAGTGCTCAAGGTCGAGGCGCCGGGCAAGCTCGACCCGATGCGCGAGTGGGGGGCGGTCAAGGAGGACGGCCACTCGCTCTGGTGGCCGATCCAGGCGCGCTCGAAGAAGCTGCTCACACTCGACCTGCGCAGCGAGCGCGGCCAGGAGCTGGCCGTCGGCCTGGCGAAGGGCTGCGACGTCCTCTTCGAGAACTTCCGGCCGGGGACGATGGAGCGCTGGAACCTCGGCCCCGACGTGCTGCTCGCCGCCAACCCGGCGCTCGTCTACACCCGCATCTCCGGCTACGGCCAGGACGGGCCGTACGCGTCGCGCCCCGGCTTCGCCTCGGCCGGCGAGGCGATCGGCGGGTTGCGCTTCCTGAACGGCTTCCCCGGCGGGCCGCCGCCGCGCACCGGCCTCTCGCTCGGCGACTCGCTCTGCGCGATGTTCGCGGTGATCGGCACCCTGGCGGCGCTCGAGCACAGCCGCAAGACCGGCGAGGGCCAGGTCGTCGACGCGGCGATCTCGGAGAGCTGCATGGCCCTGCTCGAGTCGGTGCTGCCGGAGTACGACCGCTTCGGGGTAGTGCGCGAGCCGACCGGGACCGCGATCGCCAACAACGCCCCCTCGAACATCTACAAGTCGAAGGACGGCAGCTGGATGGTGATCGCCGCCAACTCGGCCAACCTCTGGCCGCGCCTCTGCGAGGAGATGGGGATGGCGGAGCTGATCGATGACCCCCGCTTCGCGACCCACGACGACCGCGGCCGCAACCAGGACGAGCTCGACGAGATCATCGGCGCCTGGGCCGCCGGGGTCGAGGCCGAGGAGATCGACCGCCGGCTGACCGCCGCCGGCGTCGTCTGCGGACCCGTGCACACGGTCGCCGACATCTTCGCCGACCCCCAGTTCAGGGCGCGCCAGATGCTCGTCCCAGTCGAGGACGAGAACGTCGGCGAGCTGATCGGGCCGGGCGTCGTGCCGAAGCTCTCGGGCACGCCGGCGCCGACCTCCTTCAAAGCGCCTTCGGTGCCCGGTGGGCACAACCGCGAGGTCTACGCCGAGCTGCTCGGGCTAGACGGGGCGGAGATCGACGAGCTCGAGAGTGGGGGGGTGATCTGAACGTGGCTTCCGACGTGCTGATCTGCGAGGTGAGCCCGCGCGACGGCCTGCAGAACGAGCCGGTCGTGCTCGGTCCCGAGGTGCGCGCCGAGCTCTGCGTCCGGCTGGCCGACGCCGGCCTGCGGCGGGTCGAGGCGGTCAGCTTCGTCCACCCCAAGCTGGTCCCGGCGATGGCCGAGCCCGAGAGCGTGGTGGCGAGCCTTCAGGACGGGCCCGAGGACCGGCGCTGGACCGGGCTGGCGCTCAACCAGCGCGGCTTCGACCGCGCCGTCGCCAGTGGCTTGCGGCGGATCAACTACACGCTCGCGGTCACCGAGTCCTTCTGCCAGCGAAACCAGGGCTGCTCGCGCGCCGAGGCAGAAGCCGTCGTCGCGCCGATCGCCGAGCGCGCCCACAGCGAGGGAATCGAGCTGACGGTGACGCTCGCCGTCTCCTTCGGCTGCCCGTTCGAGGGCCGGGTCGACCCGGCCGAGACCCTCGGGCTCGCCAACCGGATGATCGAGGCCGGCGTCGACGAGCTGGTCCTCGCCGACACGATCGGGGTCGCCGCGCCGCTGGCGGTCCGCTCCCTGACCGAGGCGCTGGTCCCCTCGGAGGTGCCGATCGGCGGCCACTTCCACGACACCCGCAACACAGGCATCGCCAACGCGGTCGCCGCCCTCGAAGCCGGTGCCGTGATGCTGGACTCGGCGGCTGGCGGCACCGGCGGCTGCCCGTTTGCCCCCGGCGCCAGCGGCAACGTCGCGACCGAGGATCTCGTCTACGCCCTCGAGGAGATGGGGGTCGAGACCGGGGTCGACATCGAAGCCGTGCGGGAGATCTCGTTCTGGCTCGTCGAGCTGCTCGGGCACCCGCTGCCCGGCTCGGTCACCCGGGCCGGGCCGTTCCCGGTCCCCGCCGCCTGACCGATTCCTTGCGCTGAAGGGCGCATCGTTTTACGCTTGATGGGGTTCTACAAAGGGCCCGGTGCGCCCTTGCCCATGGGAAATGCGCCGTTTCTCCATCGTCCAGTGAAGTTTCGCGGGGGATGTGCTAGCGTCTTCTTCATCAGGCGATGGAGAAAGGGTCTCCATCCGGGGATGGAGGAAGGGAACCTTGCCGCGAGCGATAGTGATCGGTGCCGGAGTCGGTGGACTGACGCTTGCCCAGGGCCTGCGCCGCGCCGGGTTCGACGTCGCCGTGCACGAGAAGGACGGGCCGCAAGGTCGTCCGCAGGGGATCAGCGTCCACATGGACGATCGCGGCCGTTCGGCGCTGCAGGCGTGCCTGCCGCCGGAGAACGCCGAGATGGCCGAGGCGACGATGGGCGGCCAGCGCGAGCAGGCGCAGATCCTCACCGAAGCGGACGGCGAGCTCGTCCTGGTCGGCGCGCAGACGCTCGACGAGACGACCAAAGCGCGACCCGGAAGACAGGCGAGCCGGCCGGTGCTGCGCGCGGTGCTGATCGCGGGGCTCGAGGACGCGATCCACTTCGGCTCTGAATTCACCGACTTCGAACAGCAGCCCGACGGCAAGGTCGTGGCCCGGTTCGCCGACGGCAGCACCGACAGCGCCGACCTGCTCGTCGGCGCCGACGGGGTCGGCTCGGCGGTCCGCGCCCGGTACCTGCCTCAGGCGAAAGTGGTCGACACCGGCAAACGCATGCTGATGGGCGCCACCCCGCTGACCGCGATCGCCGACACCGGGCTGGTCGAGCTGGTCGGCGACAACCCCAGCTCCCTGCAGATCGACGGCGCGATCAGGATGGCGATCGGCGTGCTGCGCTTCGCCGAGGCGCCGACCGCGGCCCGCGAGCGGTTGCTGCCATCGCTGCGCTCAGCCGCAATCGACGACGCCGAGGACTACGCGATGTGGGCGATCCCGGCGACCGAGGAGATGCTTCCCGAGACGCCCGCGCCGGCGGACGTCTGGGGCGTCGCCAGAAAAGTCGCCACGGGCATGCACCCGACCCTGCGCGCGCTCGTCAACAACGGCCTGCCGGAGGTCTCCTTCCCGCACCGGATCGGCGTGATCCCGCCGCTGCCGCCGTGGACCCCGACCCGCGTGACCCTGATCGGCGACGCGATCCACCTCGCGCCCGGCTTCGGCGCCAACATCGCGATGCAGGACGCCCGCCGCCTCTGCGACGCCCTCGCCGCGGCCGGCGGGGGAGACGACGAGCTGATCGCCGCGGTCGGGAGCTACGAGGACGCGGCCCGCGCCGAGACCCTTCAGATCGCCAGTGCCTTCGCCCCCCAGCCACCCCCCGCCACCGGTTCCGAGGCGGCACAAGTAGGAGGAGAGAGATGAGTTTCCGAAGTCCTTTGATCGTTGCGATCGTCGCCGCGCTGCTTGCCGTCGGCGTCTCGGCGTGCGGTTCGGGAGGCGACGACTCGACCGGCGGCTCGTCGGTCGCCAGCACCCCGGCGGTGCCCTGCAAGGGCGAACCGGTCGTGCTCGGCACGATCGCCTCGCTGGCCGGCCCCTCGCCGAAGCCGGAGATCCTCGGCGGCGCCGAAGCGGCGGCCGAGTCGATCAACCACAACTGCACCGCCGGGCGCCCGATCAAACTGGTCACCTGCAACGACGACGGGCACCCCAGCCAGGCGGCCGACTGTGGGCGGCAGATCGTCAGCAGCGGTGCGATCGCGCTCGTCGGCGCCGCTAGCGTCGCCTCCGGCAGCTTCGAGCCGATCGTCCAGACCGAGGGCATCCCGTCGATCGGGAACTTCGCCACCGACATCACCGAGCTGGCGGGGACCTCCTCGTTCCCCTTCTACAACGGCGTCGCCCGGATCGCCGCGCGCGCTTCCCTGCACGCCGCGGCCGGAGCCAAATCCGTGGCGATCATCCTGCCCGAAAACCCGGCGCTGGACACCCTGAAAGGGACGATGGAAGAAGTCTGCGAATCGTTCGGCATCGAGGTCGACCGCTTCGTGCCGGTGCCGGTCGAAGCCACCGACCTGGCGCAGTACGCCTCCCAGGCGGCGGAATCGGAATCGATCATGATCCTGATGGACTCCAAAGCAGAGGGCCTGCTGCACGAGCTGCAGAACGCCGGGGTGACGCCGGAAGAAAAGGTGATCAGCGCCCCCTACCTCTCGCAGGAGAACGTCGACGAGTTCGGCGGCGGCCTCGACGGGCTGCTGATCTCGGCCCCGACGGTGCCGCTCAACGAAACCTCGAACAAAGGCGTCGAGCAGTACATGGCCGAGACCGAGGCAGTCGGCGTCGACGATCACGGCGTCGAAGGCATGGTCGCCTGGCGGGCGATGCACGTCGTCGCCGAGCTGATCAAAACGCTGCCGAACCCCACCTCGGCGACCCTCCAGAAAGCGGTCGAAGGCTATTCCTTCGCCCCGCCGGAGGCCGCGCCTGTCGACTTCACCAAACCGGCGTTCCCGGAAATCCCCGTTTTCGAAGGGTTCCGGATCTTCAGCCGGGAGTACGCGGCCTGGAAGGTGGAGGACGGACAGATCACTCTGGCCGTCCCAGGCTTCATCGACCCAGCATCGCCTTACCAGCTGGATTGATGGCTCGTCGTTCCCAAGACGCAGTGATGCGGCACGGTTCCCAGAAGCGGTCGTCGTCGCCCCAGCAGGGGGGTGGCGGCGACCGCCGTGCTTCCTCGCGTCGAACGGAGGCTAGAGGGTGGAAGTAGTCATCCAGTTCGGCCTGCTCGGTGCCGCCACGGGGGCGCTCGTCGCGCTGGTCGCGCTGGGCGTCGTCATCACCTATCGCTCCTCGGGGGCGCTCAACCTGGCGATCGGCGCGATCGGCGCCTGCGGCGCCTTCGTCTGCTACCAGCTGCGCGACAACGCCGGGGTCCCCTGGCCGCTGGCCTTGGTCGCCGGTCTCGCCGTGGGCGCGCTGCTCGGCCTCGCGACCCAGCACTTCGTCGTCAGCTGGCTGCGCAACACCTCGAACGTGACCAAGCTGATCGGATCGCTGGGGATGCTGTTGCTGCTCCAGGGCCTGCTGGAAATCATCTGGCCCAAAGGCGGCGATTCCAGCATCGGCTACCCGAGCTCGATCCTGCCGACCACCCCCGTCCACATCACCGACGGGATCGTGATCGGCGCCGACCGGATCATCCTGCTCGTCGCCGCGCTGGGGATTGCGGTGGCGCTCGGCGCGGTGCTGAAGAAAACGATGTTCGGGCTCGTCACCACGGCGGTCTCAGAAGACCGCGAGGTCGCCGCGATCGGCGGCTGGTCGCCGTCGTCGATCGAGCGGATCAACTTCGTGATCGCCGGCGTGCTCGCCGCCGCCGCGGCGATCTTCATCGCGCCGATCGTCGGCCTCGACGCGCTCGCCCTGACGCTCTTGATCATCCCGGCCGTGGCGGCCGCCCTGGTCGGTGGCTTCACCTCCTTGGTGGTCACGGTCAGCGCGGCCCTGGCGATCGGCATCCTGCAGGCCGAGCTCTCCCGCTTCCAGCCGGACATCGCCAACTTCTTCGGCTTCCCCGCCGAGTCGCTGAGCGGTCTGCCGGCGGCGGTGCCGATGGCGGTGATCATCATCTTCACGGTCTGGTCGGGCAAGCTGCGCTCCGCCCGTGGCGACACGATCGCCCGCCAGTCGCTGCCCGGCGACGGCCGCATCCGCTGGGCGATCGTGGTGCCGCTGGTCGCCGCGCTGGCCTTCTGGATCGCGAACGCCGACGCCGCCTGGTCGGAATCGATCGGCCTCTCGCTGATCCTCGCCACCCTGGTGCTCTCGGTGGTCGTCGTCACCGGCTTCGCCGGCCAGCTCTCGCTGGCCCAGTTCGCACTCGCGGGCTTTGGCGCCTGGGTCGCCGCGAAGACCTACAGCGACCTCGACACCCCCTTCATCGTCTCGGTGCTTCTGGCGATCGCGCTGACCGTGCCGCTGGGCATGCTGGTCGCGCTGCCGGCGTTGCGAACGCGCGGGGTGGCGCTGGCGATCGCCACGCTCGGCTTCGCGATCATGCTGCAGGCGCTGGTCTTCAACAACGGCTCGCTGACCGGCGGCATCTCCGGGATCAAAGTCGAGGACCCGACCCTGTTCGGGGTCAGCCTCAACCCGGTCGACAGTCCCGAGCCCTACAACTGGTTCGTCTTCGGTTCCTTCCTGCTCTGCGCGGCACTGGTCAGCAGCATCAGGCGGGGCAGGACCGGCCGACGCCTGCTGGCGATGCGCAGCAACGAGCGCGCCGCCGCCTCGCTTGGAGTCGGCATCTACGCCGCCAAGCTCTACGCCTTCTCGGTCGCCTCGGGCATCGCCGCGATCTCGGGAATCCTGCTCGCCTTCCGCCAGGAATACGTCCAGTTCGCCGGCTTCTCGGTGATCGGTTCGTTCACGGCCGTGCAGTACGCGGTGATGGGCGGCATCGGCTGGGTAGCCGGCGCGCCGATCGCCGGCCTGTTCGCCGAGGGCGGGGTCCTGCAGCGACTCGTCCGCGAAGCGTTCCACATCGCCCCGGCCTGGATCGGCGTGATCGCCGGTGGCGCGGTGCTGATCCAGCTGAAGGCGAGGCCGGACGGCATCGCCGCCGGGATGAGCGAAGTCGGCCGCGGCCTCGGCCGTCGCCTGGCGGCGCGGCGCGCGCGGCGCAAGGGGGGGCCGGAGGCGGAGTCCTCGACGGCGAAGGTGGTGCCGATCAAGCCCGGCAAGGAGCTCGAGCCCGCCAAGGAAGTCGAGCCCGCCACCCTCGAGGTCAGCGGCCTGACCGTGCGCTTCGGCGCCGTGACCGCGCTCAACGACGTCTCTCTCAAGGTCAGCCCCGGCGAGATCGTCGGCCTGATCGGCCCCAACGGCGCCGGCAAGACCACCCTGATGGACGCGGTCACCGGCTTCACCAAGGCCGACGCGGGCACGGTCAGCCTCGACGGCGGATCGATCGACAAGTGGACCCCCGAGCGCCGCGCCCGCGCCGGGATCGGCCGCTCCTGGCAGGGCGTCGAACTCTTCAACGAGCTCTCGGTGCGCGACAACCTGATGGTCGCCAGCGACGACCACACCCCACTGCACTACGCCACCGACCTCGTGCATCCCGGTCGCCAGCCGCGCAGTGCCGTGATGGAGCGGGTCGTCGCCGACTTCCAGCTCGAGCAGTGGCTCGACCTGCGCCCGCCCTCGCTCCCTTACGGGATCCAGCACCTGGTCGGGATCGCCCGGGCGATCTGCGCCGAGCCCGCGGTCCTCTTGCTCGACGAGCCGGCCGCGGGCCTCGATCAGGAGGAGCGCACCGAGGTCGCGGAGACGATCCGCCGGATCTGCACCGAGCAGGGCATCGGCATCCTCCTGGTCGAGCACGACGTGCCGCTGGTGATGCGCACCTGCGACCGGATCGTCGTGCTCGACTTCG
>Ga0315910_10001583_pt1 | contig 20757 bp, 23 predicted proteins | sample EdamamesoilMG_FD_204470 | JGI IMG/M metagenome (GOLD analysis project Ga0315910, IMG submission 204470) | Garden soil microbial communities collected in Santa Monica, California, United States - Edamame soil | ecosystem: Environmental > Terrestrial > Soil > Garden | place: USA: California...
GGGGTAAGGGGGCGTGTGCCCAGGCGTTGAAAAAATGGCCGTTCCACCCGTCATCGGAATCCGTTCTGGCAACGTTTGCCCCGCAAAACTCGAATCGTCGCTCTGGTGAAATATGCGGGTTAGAGCGATCGGCCGTGTGGACAGCGCCACTCGGACGTCGGATCAGACTGAACTGGCGCGGCTTTGGCAGGCGGTTGGACCGATTGATGAAAACCGTGCCGCGCGCTCCGTCGTGCCGGCTGCGAACGGCTTGGTTTAGAACGCGCGCCTGTTCGCACTGCTCAACATGGCGACTTGCGACGCACTTATCGCGAGCATGGATTCAAAGTTTGCCTACGACCTGTGGCGCCCACATCACGCGATTCGGCTCGCGGATACGGACGGCAATCCCGCAACGTTAGCCGATCCTGATTGGACCGCCCTGATCCTGTCGCCACGTTTCCCGGAATACATTTCCAACCATGCATCCCTCACCGGAGCCTTCATGCATACGCTTGCTCGCCTGCTTGGGGACGAGGCGACCTTCACGCTCAGTTCACCGAATTACCCGTTCACCTGGACGTTCGAACGCTTCTCTGATGCAGCCGATCAGGTGGGTGAAGCGCGGATTTGGGCCGGCATTCATTACCGGCATTCGTGCGACATTGGCCAAACTGTTGGCCAGACTGTAGCTGATTACGTGCTGGATAACTTCCTTCTCCCACTGCGCTGATCATGCGGGTGCCAAGTTCCTGCACGTGACTTGCGGACAAAGAAAGTCGGCTTTTGACTGGTGCTGGGCTGTACTGTCATCGTGAGGGTATTGGCTTCCTTGTCGAATGTCCGACCCAAGGGGAGTGATCACCAGACCGGTCGCTTGGATGTTGACATGGTGTCAAGCAACGGTTGACTTAGATTACTTCGTCAGATGTAACACGGCAGAGCCAATCGTGAGTTTTCGATCGCGGCTGCGCGCGTCAACTATCAAATCAGCGAAACAGAATGCGTTTGGAAAAAGCACGTTCTGGTGAATTACAAAGCTGAATTGAAGGGCAAAATGGAAAGGTTTGAACGTAACCGTCATAACCGGTTCGAACCGGCCATCCAGTTCGTTTTGACGCTAAACGAGTCACTATTTGCTCGCGGAAGGAAAACGGGAGCAGAATCGCGATTTTTTAAAAAATCGGTTCGAACTTTAAAGTGGCGGAGCAAGCGTTGATGGCGAAGTTCAAAAATTCCTGGAAACTCTTGGCGGATTTCATTTCTCAATCCGCTACCTCTCCCGCTCCTGCACTCACTTTTACCCAAGAATCAAAATGGCGGAGAGAGGGGGATTCGAACCCCCGATACCCCAAGCAGGTGCAAGATTGTCAAATTGCTAAGGATTTCACTATGTTGAACCGTCATGAAACATAGTTCTTGCATATAGTCTGCAAATAGGCAAGAATTATTTCGTGGCTTGGCTCTACAAACAACCGGGCTCGAAATACTGGTGGATCGGCTACCGCGCCAACGGACGCCAGTTTCTCAAGAGCACAAAAATGGCGTCGCGCGCCGATGCTGAGAAAGTTCTGGCGCAATACAGCTCGATGGTTGAGGCGCAGCGGGCGGGCTCACTCACCCAGGAATTTTACCACGCGCTCACCAATACCCCGAACACCCGCCTCGCGCTCAAGACGGCTGTCGGCGACTGGTTGAACGAATGCCGGGGCTCGACGGCAGCGGAAACTTTCAACCGCTACAACGACGTGGCGCAATCCTTCCTTGAGTTCACCAAGGCCGGCGAAGACCGCCCATCGCTTCAGGATATAGCGACGGCCGACGTGCAGGGCTTCCTTGATTCAATCCGCGCCAAGCGGGCCGTGGGCACGGCAAACCTATACCGGCGCATCCTGTCAGGTTTCTTCCTGCGATCAGCAAAGCTGGCGCTCATCAAATCCAACCCGGCTTGGCCGGTGAAGAAATACAAGGCCAGTAAACGCGAGCGCAGCCCGCGTCGGGCTTTCACCCTCGCGGAGATCAACACCATGTTTGACAAGGCGCCGAATGATTTCTGGCGTTACATGGTTCAAGGTGGATTCTTCACCGGGCTTCGCATGGGAGACCTCATCTGCGCGACGTGGGCGAACTTTGACCTCGTGGCCAACGTCATTCGCATCACCAGTCAGAAGACCGGCACCGCTTTGAATGTGCCGCTGTCGCCGCGCTTCCGGGAAACGATTGTCGAACTCAAGCGCAAAGCTGGCCGCGTGAAGGGCAGCGACTACCTGTGGCCGGAGCAGGCTGGCCAATACGAAAAGAGCGGGGCCGGGACGTTCAGCAATGATTTCTACGACGACGTGTTGTTGCCGTGCGGTCTGGTGACCAAGCGCACCAAGAAAAAAACCAAGCAGGGCCGTGACGCGATCCGCGCAGCGACGCCGGTAAGCTTCCATTGCTTGCGGCATACGTTCGTTTCCACGCTCAAGCTCACCGGCGCCCACCAATCCACCGCGAAGGAGCTGGCGGGCCATTCCAGCGACGAGGTGAGCGAGATTTACACACACACGCCGGAACACGTCTTGGCCGATGCGATTGGCAAGCTGGATGTGGCGCTTGAGAAGGAGGGGAAGTGAATCCTTTTGTCATCATCAAATGGACTAAGGGCAAGTTGAGGGGCACGCCGGAGAATTTAGATTTCGAGTGGGCAAAAGACTGGCCGCTTGATCATCTACGCACAATCGCCTGGCATTGGGAAATTGAGCGAGAGCTTGGAAGTGGAAATCCTCCGTTCATCATCGCATGGAAGAAATCCAACGGAGAAAAAATGCCTGTCGCGCCAACTGTTGAGCCCGCCGCGCAATTCATACCCTTCAGGGATGTTCAGAAGCTTTACGCTTTTGACCCTGAATTCAATTACCACAACGGCAGCTTCCCGACGACGTATCACGCGGTCAAAATTGATTTGCGCAGGACACCCGAGGAAATTCTAAACGACCTGAAGCGCGGCATAAAGCATTTCAAATCTTGTTCATCGTCCTTGGAGCACAGACCAAAGCGCGGTGTGCAGCGTAGAGATTTGCTAGCATGGTTCAGGGATTTGGGAATCTACCGAATGAGCGTTGCCGGCATACGCACCAAGGATCAAATGAACTTGCTGCAAAGCTCCATATCGGCTCTGGATTTTCAAAACTGGAATCACAAACGAGACTTCACGATTAAGAGGATTCAAAACCGTCTTCAGGTCCTCAGATGGTCAGCCAAGATTCTATCCGAAGACGGCAATTTGCGCGGAAGCTCTGACTGGCGAGACCATTTTACCACCCTTGATGACTGGTAAAGGTTGTAACTAGGCCACCCAGCAGCCTTGATACAACGCCGCGGCTTTGCGTTGCATCACATCACAGTGTCTTACTTCACAGTGATGAATAACGATGCTGTTAATTCGTTCGACTTGGTTCGCCTCACGAAAGCGAAGCGGCTGGTTGACCTCTCACCAAACACGATCCGCGCTTACGCCCGGGAAGGGCTTTCGCTGTATCGGAAGGGCCGGGCTGTTTTCTTCAGCCGGGCGGAACTCGAAAACTTCATCCGAAAAACCGCCGTGCATAACTGACCCCAATCGCCGACGTGATGAAGACCCATCAACCATGCAAAGCCCGCCGCCTATCGCCCGCAACCGTGCGGCGCAAGCTCGCGTGGATTCGCGCGACGATCGGCAACGGTCCGCGCCCGGAAGCCCTGCCTGAATCTGTGCGCGTGGGCCAGAGTTGTCTGCCCAGAGATCGTGACGATTGAAATGAAAATTCCGGCGGTGACTCCTTCGCCAAGTTTGTCACACGCCGGATGAACTACGATGAATATAGCAAACACCCAAACAAGCACATCGTCAAGCGCGACGACAGTCCGTCTCGGCTGGTTTAAATGCATACGCGGACCAGATGCTAAGGAACTCGCTCGCCGTGCTCGAAACGCTTTCATCCTCGCTTGGTTTATCGCAGAGCGCGCCCGATTCAGCGATGGATTCAATGCCGACGGCCTTCAACTTGGAGAGGCAATGTTGGGGGACTATCGCCAATACGGAATGAGCGAGCGCGAGTATCGAACAGCAAAGCAGCAACTCGAAAAATGGGCTTTTGCGACGTTCAGAACGACGAACAAAGGAACCCTTGCAAAGCTAATAGACACGCGGCTTTTTGACCCTTTAAACATCGCGAGCGACGGACAGAGCGACACCCAAGAGACGGACAACCGACAGGCAAGCGACAGACAAGAGACGACTAACAAGTATGGTAAGAACGGAAAGACTGAGAAAAGGGCCCCCCGCAAATCTGATTCGCCGGGCTTGGGAAAGCGTGCAGCTTGGCAGATCGCTAAAGACCGAAGGGAATTCAGAAAGCAACTCGACGAGGAAAAACAGAAGGTTAATCCGAACCCGGGCGTGATAGCCACGTTGACCGCTGAACTAAAACGGGCGAACCAAGAGCTTACGGAGTTAACCACGGAGACGACGCCAAAGCCAACCACCAAGCAACCCAAGCCCGAACCCCTGCCGACAGAGCCACCGGTTAAGCAGTGCCCGGAAGCCGCTGCGAGATTCAAAGCAATGGCGCTGGAGGCGATTGCGAGGGAGGCAACCAAGCGACCATGAACACCGACGAGAATCGACCGAACGAGGTTGAATGCAGTTGCCTTGAGCTTCAGGACGTCTGCCAAGCCATTGACGCCCGAGGCGGGCAAGTGACGAGGATGGATTGCCAAGGGCTGTCAGGCTATCGGCTCCACGTCCACTGGCCAGATCCGAGGCAACAAACATTCTTAGGTGAGGCTATGCTGGCCGGGCAACCCACCAGTATAGCAGTAGGAAACCTGTTGAAAAGCCCCCCTCAAGCAAGGTCCTCCGGTGCTCCGTTCAAACCCCACGAGCGTAGTTCCAACGTTACTTGACTAACATCTATGCCAAAAAAACCTAAAATTCAGCGCAAGCCGACTCAATCAGAACTTGCCGCCGCGCTAGGTGTCAGCCGTCAGTTGATTTCACTTCACGCACGCAAGCCGGACGCGCCACCGCTCACCGATGTAAGCGCATGGACCGCGTTCCTTGCGGCGCATGGGCGTGATGGAAGCGCGCCGCCCGATGTTCGCCGGAAGATTGCGGAGGCGCGGCTTGCGATCCTCAACGAAACCCAAAAGCGCCTGGAGCGGGAGAATCAAATCGCGTCAGCGAAGGTGATGCCCGTTGAGGACGCGCAGCGGCAGGCGACTGAGGCTGTGCATTACTATTTCGGGGAACTGGATCGTTTGCTCCGAGAGCTTCCGCCAGCGGTCGCCGGCATGGATGCCATGGCCGTGCATTTCAAGTTGAAGAAATCGCTCACCGACCTTCGTGATGCGGCGGAAAAGCGGTTTGAGATTGTCACGAAATGAAACCATCCATTCAACCAGAGCCCGCGCTCACCACCTTGCGCGCTGCCATCGGCGACTTGCTGGTTGCTAACCGATGCAAGCCGACGCCTGAACTGCTCGACGCCATCCTTGCCGTCTGTGGCGCGAACACACTCACCGAACGTCACGGCGACGTGTTGCGTCTGGCGTTGGCCGGACGCAACGACAAGGAAATCTCAGATGAACTTTCGATTCATGAGAACACCTTGCAGCTTCACTGGCGGGAAATTCGCGCCCGCGTCGGCATCGTGTCGCGCTTCCAACTCGGAAGCGTCATCGCCTTTGCCACCTGTGGAAGTCCACAGGTAGTCAGCCGGGAGAAGATCAAGCAGAGTGATGGCAGAAAAATGAAGTCATGAAAACGACAACTGAAAAAGCAAAACCCCAAGCCGCGCCGCCCGCGCCTCAACTCGATCCCATCGAACGCGAGTTGCAAGCGGCGAAGTCACTCCCCACGCCCCCGGCCGGCGTGAGTCTCATCGTCGCCGCACAAGCTGAAGCACCGCTCTGCAAGCCCGCGCTCCTCGATAAGATCAACGAACTCCAAGCCGAGTGGAAGCGCTGCCAAGAAACCGTCAACGCCAGCACCCCGGACAAAGCAAAGCGCGCTTACTTCGACAACCAAAAAACTCTTGGCGAACGCATCAGTGCGGGTAAGACCGCAGACCAAGACGCGTGGAGTCTCGAAGACTGGCAGGAAGATTTCGCCGAACGTATGGCCGCTGCGAAACGCCGCGCCGCCGACATTAGTCGGACCGCATGGGAAATTTCCCGCCCGGTCGTCATGGCCTACATCGTCCTGACTCACCAAGTCGCCGACAAGTTGAGTGCCGACGAGAAGCGCGCCTTCGATCAATACGGCATCCCTTACACCCCGTCGCCGGTCGTCACTGCGATTCGCGCCAGTGCCCGGTCTGCCGCGCAACGCGTTTCCTCAATCCCCAACTGGTCAAGCGCCCCGGCGCACGCCCTGCAATTCCTCAACCTCCAATAACGTATGGCAAACACAATCGACTCCGCTCTAACAACCGACCATCGGGCCAAAGAAATGGCCACGACGATTCTTCAAAATCGCCTCGCGCCATTGGCCGCGTTCACCCGGCAATTCTCCACCAAGCCGCTCGCACCGAAGGCAACGGTTCAGTTGGAAAAAGTCACCGCTGGCGGCACGGCTCAAACCAACGCCACGAGTTTCGAGGATATGACCAATTTCACGGGCACGTCTGACAACGTGCCCGTGACGGTTGCTCAAATCACCGCAGGCGGCCACATCAGCAACGCTGAACGCCAAGGTGGAGGCACGCTGGATAATTGGCTTGAAATCAAGCTTGGCGAATTTGGGGACAAGATTTCAGACGTTATCACCGGATTGTTGCTAGACAGCACATTCTCCGTTGGCGTCTCAAGTGCCGCTGCTTCCTTCGGACAGAGCGAACTCAAAACGCTATGGGGTGCAATCGGAAAGGCATCCACGAAAACGATCGTGCTCGACAGCGACTTGTTCGCGAACTTCCTGCCAGCCACTTTGCAGAACTTTGATCCTCTGACGACTGGCGTCCCTGGTTGGAATCATTTCCTACAGCAAACGCGATGGACTGGCGCGACCACCGACGTTGCCGGCTTCGCGTGTTCACCGACGGCAATCGGTGTGGTTAGTGGTCTTCCTGAAACGTCGCCTCGCGCGGCTTCCATGTCACAGATCGGTCAGATCGTTCTGCCAGGTCTAGGTCTGACGATTCAAACAACGCGTTGGTATAGCAACGTGACGAGAAATGATTGGTTCACCTTCGATGTGATGTTCGGCGCGGCAGTGGTTGATGCGTCGGCGCTCACGTTGATTAAACGGCTCTGACTTTTGTTCATAATGGTTCCCGGTTCCGCGTGACAGGCCCTGCGAGCCCGCGCTAGGAAACTAGCGCGGGTTTTTCTAAAAAGGATTTATGACATCTGAAGAGGTAATTCTAAAGCTTGGGCTGGACAACTCATCCCTGAAAAGCGGCATGGCGGGCGCGGATTACTTCGTGCAGAACTCCATGAAGGCCACCATGGATTCGCTCAAGAATCTGGTGCGAATCAACATGGTTTCAATGGCCTTTCAAGCGGTTGAGGTGTGGGATAAAGCGTCCGCCCACATTGCGAAAGTCTTTTACGGGAACATGTATCGGACAACCGACTCGCTTCTCGACGGCTTCCGGGAGCGATTTAGGAAGCTGGTCATAGAGGGATCGAAGTCGCGGGAAGATCTCGCAAAAGCCTCTAGAGATTTCGACTACAACACCGGCAGCAGCGAAGCCAAGAAGCGAATACTGACCTCTGAAATGAGCGGCATAGGTTCGCAGATAGACGCCGCAGAACTCGCGAAGCGCACGAACGCCGACACGCTTAAAACGCTGGCGGACTTCAAAAAGATGAAGCCCTACCAAGAGTTGAAGTTAAGACTCCTGGCAGAGGACGCCGAGCACGACGTCAAGATCAACAAGCTCAAGGTTGAGATGCTCAAAACCTACGAGAAGTTGATCGAGCTCAACAAAGCAAAGGCCGATGTGGAAAGCGGAAGGCCGGAGAAGATCAAGCTCACCGAAAGCTCTCCGGTCATCATCACCCCTATTGCAAATCCCGCCGCCGCAGATCAAAGACTTTCGGCAAGTCAAAAAGCCAACGCCGGGTTTGTGGATTACTGGAACCGCATACGGGAATCGAAGGGGCACACCAGCGACTCCATGAACGTCGCCGCCGACGTGCTCTTACGGATTGAGAAGGACGGAATCAAGGTTCGCGACCTGGTGAAGCCATGAACCGCGAAAGCCTAAAGCTCATGCTAGTCATGCAGGCTGATATTGCGATTGCCTTGCTCTGGTTTGTGCTGTTCGTGGTTTTGTATCCGCTTGTGATCGTCGCCTTTTTTGTCGTCTCATGCTGGCGTGGTGTGATCGGCGCGGGCAAAGATCCAACGGAAGCCGAGAAGCTTCTGAACTGGCTTACCAATCTCCCTGGAGATGTGGTCAGGTTTGCGCTCAAGTCACGATAGTTTTGCCCGCGCTTTGTCCCGCCGCTCAAGTCACGATAGTTTCGCCCGCGTCTTTGTCCCGCCGCCGCAATCATCTTCGCTCCTGGGGCATCGTAGCGCTTAGTTTTTCCACAATCCCCGCCGCTACTTGCAGAACAGCAGATACACCGCATGGGATCGCGATTGCGCTTTCAGTTTCGATTTAATCGCGCGGACGTGCTTATCGACGGTGTGAGTGGTGATCGCGAGCGCGTCGGCGATTTTCTTATCGCCACATCCTTTGGCTATCATCCGAACAACCTCCAACTGCCTCGGGGAAAGTTCACGTTTCATTGAAAAGAGTTTCAACCATGAAGACGTTACACCCAAACAAAAACGCCGCCCCGGTTAAGGGCGGCGCTTGTGATCGTCTGTGATTCTATGCCGCCTTGGACGGCAAATGTTCCATCAGCAGGGCAAGCTTGGCGTTGATGGATTCGATTTCGGAAAACTCCACCGTCTTTAGCCGCGTCGGGTTAACGTATTGCTCGCCGCAGTCCGCGATTAACGCGCGCACCTTGAGCGCCAAGCCCGCGCCATCGCATCGCAGCGGGAAAGGTGATGGATTGGCGCGCAACATTTCAAGCAAGCCCGTCATAAGCAACCAGCGGGCGAAGCCCGAGGCCGCGTCCACGTCTTTACCTTCCCTCACGCGCACGGCAAACCTGTCCACCATGCTGTCGGTCTGCGACCAGAGGTTACAGAGGAACACCCTGTCGAACGTGAACGGCAAACGCTGTCCAGTCATTAGAGTAGGAGCGCCCCAGAGTGAACCGGAGCGCTCCGTCGTTACGTTAGCGGGACGCAGCGCCAGCACGGAACGCCGACAAGACGACCGTATCAGCGAAGCCGTTCAGCACGTCGGCTGATGCCCCGCCTTTTTCGATCATCAGTTTGAGCATACCAAGGGCGAGGAGCATGTTCGCGGTTTCGCCAACCGGAACACCGATGCGCCGTGAATGATTCGCAATGCGACTGGCGAGCTTGCCGCGCACGGTGAATTCCCGGCCTTTGACGGTTACGTTTGACTGTTCGGTCTGTGGTTTCTGTTTCATGGTTCGATGTGTTTGAAGCCCGTCGCCGGCAGCGTCGAACCGTGACGCGCCGAAGCGCGCCACCACCACCGACGACGGGGAATTTTTGTTTTTGCGTGATTCACCCGGGTTCGAAACGGGCGAAAGTGAGAAAGGGCAGGGGATTGAAGTCTGTTGAACGGCAGTGAAACAGCTTGGAGAAATGCGGTTTTCTGCTTTGGTTTTACATATAGTTGCGACCGCAGAAGGATTGAAAAACAGCGGGAAACCCTTGATTCTATTGGGGGAAAAAGAAAATGGCGGAGAGAGGGGGATTCGAACCCCCGATACGGTGTTAAGCCGTATACCGGTTTAGCAAACCAGCGCCTTCAGCCACTCGGCCATCTCTCCCGCCCTGCTCAATGAAGCGTTTGCTGTCGTGTGACTCAAGCAAATTTTCAGCAGAGTTCGCCGCGCTGGATCGGGAGAATTGTCGTCAAATGCGTCGCGTAACTTTTTCTCCCGAGCGAAGTCGGTTGGTTGGACCGAGGGTTTGCGATTGTGATTTCGTCGTTCGCGCCTTCATTATGATTTATGTGAAGCGCGCCTCCGGCGATGTCGAGCCGCACCGGGCCGACGCCAGGAGGCCATCTCCAGGGCGGGAACAGGTGTGTGACTGTTCTGCCCGAATTCGATACGGGTGGAAAAACTCTCCGGCAATCGGCGGCATCGCTGACAATTTCGGATAAATTATGCGGCGGCGTTATGCGCAAAAGTTTTTGAAGGGAGGAAGATTGAGAGCAGTGCCCGTCAACGTTGAGTTCTGGTAAAGTTGGTGCCGGTGGTGGGACTCGAACCCACACGACTTTTTATGGTCCCAGGATTTTAAGTCCTGTGCGTCTGCCATTTCGCCACACCGGCTAACCAATGTTTACAGGCACGTGCTCGCTGTTCTGAATTGAAGGATTGACACCGGTAAGGTAAACGGTAAGGTGCAATCCTATGCAAGCTGTCGCAACGTCTCGCAAACCGAGTGCCGATACCTATCGCAAAGTTTTCGATTCCCGCAAGCGCCGCGTGCGCGGTCTCTGGCTGCGTAACAGTCGTTATTTCGCAAATCTTACCGTGAGCGATGATCTGGGTCGCAAGAGCACGCGCATGGTGCCGCTGGCCGGGAGCACGCTGGAAGCGGCCAAGGCTGATTATGCCCGGCTGCAAACCGAACGCGCCGACGATCGGCTGCGGCCCGTGGGCCTTTCGCCGATTTTCGCTGATTACGTCAATGTTCACACTCAACTACTGGAAGTTTCGGGCAAACGCGCTTCCTCCGTCCAGAAGGAAATCGCCTACCTCAAGCAGTGGAGCAAAAAAATTGGCAATCTCCGCTTGAACAAAATTCGAGGGCTGCATCTCAACCACGCGCTGATGGAGTTTTCCCGAGAGGGTTACGCTGCGCGCTCAGTGAATCTTCACCTGATGGCGATCAGGGGGCTGTTCAAGGCGGCGCTTCGCGATGCGCACGTCAAGCCGCCGCTCCCCTTTGAGGGACTGACTTGGAAGCGTGTGGATCAAAAAGCCCGCTGCCTTTACACCGCGCAGGAGATTGACCAGTTGTGTGAATTGGCGCTTAGCGTCAGTAAGAACGGCCGGCAGTTCGTCGATTACCTCCGTTTCATGCAGTACACCGGGGCGCGGCGCAGTGAAGCTCTGCGTGTGCGTTGGGACGACGTGGACTTTAAGCGTGGTCATGTCGTTATTGCTCCCGAGGGCGATTCCAAAAACCGGCAGCCGCGTCACCTGGACCTCAACCCCAAACTCGAAGCGCATCTGAAACAGATGTCCACCCGCCGCCAGCCGGATTCAAAGTTCTTATTCCCCAGTCCCCAACGTGGCGATAAGGACGCTTCGACAAAAACCTTCATGGAATCACTGCGCCTGACCCGCGGCGCCGAGGGCTGTGTTTGCCAGGACTGCCAACACGTTACCGTGGGTGCTGATGCCAAGTGTTGCAGCCAGTGCAGGTCTGAACGGGTAACGAAACTGGACAAGCTGCTTCCTGTTAAGTTGCAGAGGTTTACATTTCACGATCTGCGTCACCATTTCGTTTCCTATGCCGTGATGTCGGGCATCGACTTCATGACGATCGCCAAGTGGGTAGGGCACAAGGACGGCGGCGTCTTGATCGGGAAGGTTTACGGCCACCTGGCCGACTCGCACCGCAAGTCGCAGGCGGCGCGGATGAATTTTGGATCACCCAATATTCCGCTGCCAGTAAGGAGCGGCGCAATTCAGTCGAGTCAGTCCGCTGCACCAGCCAATAACACGCCGTGAACCGGTACAAAGTCAGAGAAGGGCCGCTGCCGTGGCCCACTGCGAACCCTCGCGCTCGTGAGGAATGGGAATTCCGGCCCGCTTCACTGCCGGGTGACGAAGTCTGGTGGTGCCATCAGTACGAGATGAGGCGGATCTGCCAAGGAGAGAGCTGGCGCGAAGACACCAAGCGTTTCCGCCGTGAGAGCGGTGGGGAGAATTATGAGGCCTATTGGCGCAAAGCGGAGGAGTGTTTCAGCGCCCTTAAACTCGAGGAATGGCCTGCGATCTTCTACACGCTTTGGCCCGAGTGGCCGAATTCACCCTATTTGAGCGTCAAGCCAGAAGAGCGCGAGCGGCGGATCAAGGATTGGTGTTGGGACATACCGGAGGTGTTGGAGACAGTCGACTTGTATGAGTTGCTCCGCAAATTTAAAGCTACGATCACCGAACCGAGCCTTAATCTCAAGCCGGAGTCGTTGTCGGTGGAGACGATCAACAAGTGGTTTGCGGAGCTACCAGTTGATTCTCAATCCATCGGGAATCAGCCGGATCACGAGCAAACGCCGATCGATACGATCACCAAACCGAGCCCTAATCTGGACAGTTTTGAAAGTTTATCCAATTTGGGGCCGCCGATCAAAGGGTTCGAATTCGCCCGTATGCTTAGTGATCCGACAGGCGTTATCGTTGCAATACGGATACCATACAACATTACCACCGAGAAGTTCATGGCCTTGGTCCGAGACTGGTTCAAGCGCCGGCAGGTGAGTCAAGGCGAGCCGATCGAATTACGCGGTGCAGCCACGCCCACCAAGATTCTTCGTGCCGATCTCTGTGCCATCGGCTTCTGGCGACTTGTTCGATCCGGTTTGACGCCCCAGCAGGCCATTCTCCATACCCAGAACGTATCCGGAAAGCCGCTCATTGCCGATCACCCCAGTGCCTGGACGCGAGCATTAAAGCGCGCCATGCAACTCCTCGGCAATATTTAGAATCAACGGACAGATTCTTTTTTGTCCGTAAAGCCGCCGATCCACAGACATGATAACTGTGACGCCGTGCAATTGCACTACGTCATATGCAACACGAATCGAGTGATAATCCAGCCCCCGACGGGAGTGATCTCGGGGAATCCCTGCAATCCGTCCGGAGCTTCCGCCAGGAAATGAACGTGGTCGCCAGTACCGCCTGGCGGTGGCGGAAGCGCGGTTGGCTTCCGTCGCCCATCAACATCGGCGGCCGGCAATACTATCGGAAATCACAACTTGCCGAATTTCGTCGGCGGGCAGCGGCTGGGGAGTTCGCCGCGAGTGTTCAACCCCCGAGCAAGGCAACGTCGACGCATCCGTAATGCTGAGACAGTCCGCGGAGGGGGGGGAGGGGGGGTGGTTGGTTGGGGTGGCGGAAACGAATCGATGGGTTTGGTCGGAAAAAAATTAGGACAAAAAGGCCATGCGACAAGAGCGATGCGTTACCGCGAGAAAAAAATCATGAAATAAGGCGATCGTTGGTGAGCAACGCTTCCCTCATCTCACAAAAAAAGTTAACGCATGGAATGGCTCAACATTCACTCCTCGACGCTGGACTCTGAAGAATTCCTTAGCTCAGAGCCGGTGGACCAGGCGACCTGGCTCAAGTTGCAGCGGTACTGTATGGGTCAGGAGAACGGCGGGGTAATCCGTGGTGCCAAGGGCTGGACCGGTCGACAATGGCAGCATCTGGTCCGGGCGACGCTTAAGGAAATCCTGCGCGAAAGCAGGTTGTGGGAGTGGACTGGTGACGACCTGAAGGTGAAATATTACCCAATCGATAAGCAACTTGAAGTCCAAGCGAAACGCCGCGCAGGCCAATCAACCCACGCCAAGCGTCGTGCTAAGCAAGATGCTGAGCGTGGCGCTGAGCAGCATGCTGAGCAGCATGCTGAGCAATCTGGGAAGGGAAGGGAAGGGAAAGGAATGGAAGGTGAAGGGAATTCCTCTCCCACGAATCGGCCTTCGGTAGAAACAGCCATCGAATACTTTGGCAGCATCGGTTCCGATTACACGGCCCGCGAGGTCCGGGATGTCTGGAACATTTTCGAGGCGACGATCCAGGACGGTCAGTGGTTCTTTGGCAAGCGTCCGGTGGGCGACTGGCGGAGCGCCATGGAAATTCGGCTTTCGGATGATCGAAAAAAAAATGCGCCAGGCAAAAAACACGAACGCTGGCAGGTGGAGAAGGACCTCGACGCGGTGCGGGACGCGATCCGGTTGCACCCGAAAACCAACTGGCCGGGAAACAAGCCGCTGCCGGCGGCGATCCAAGCCGAATTTGAAGCTCTGTTAACACGGCGCACGGCTCTGGAGGCGGAGTTGAAAGGAATCAGCGCATGATTGACTCGATCTCAGAACAAGCTGATGCCGATGCTCAGTTGAAAAAAGCGCGCGGACAAAATGCTGCCCGTCCCTACATCCAGACGACCGACCGGCTTCCCCCGCATGCGCCCGAGGCCGAACAGGGCGTGTTAGGCTGCATCCTGCTTTCACCCAATGAATGCCTGACGCAGGTGAGCAATCGGTTTAAGGCCAACAAGCACGCGTTCTACGATCTGCGGCATCAGACCATTTTCGAAGCGCTGATGGCTATTCAAAACGCCGCCGTGCCCATTGACATCATCACGCTCCAGCAAAAGATCAAAGACATCGGCCTGCTGGAGGAGATTGGCGGCATTCCCTATTTGAACGAGTTGCAGGACTCCGTGCCGTCGGCGGCGAACCTTGATTACTACCTCGATATTGTTTTTGAGAAATGGGTGTTGCGCCGGATGATTCACACCTGCACCGATGCCGTGGCGCGGGTGTATGAGCATAATGGGGAGCTGACCACGCTCATTGACGAAGTGCAGAACGAGATACTGAACCTGCCCACCGCCAGCGAGGGCGGCCCGCAGCTTATCAAGCAATTCAGCGGGCGCATTCAGGACCGCATTGACAAATACGCTCGCGGCGTCGGCATGATCCTCGGCCTGCCCACCGGCTACCGTTATTGGGACCGTATGTGCGGTGGGATGCACAATGCCGATGTCATCATCATCGGTGGCGACCCGTCGGCGGGCAAGACTTCGATGGCCATGAACATTGCCGAGCGTGTGGCGATGGACGGCGGCAACCCCGTGGGCGTGATGTCGCTCGAAATGAGCGCCGAGGACGTCATCATGCGCTTGGCCTGTTCGCGCGCCCGCGTCAACTTTCACAAACTGCGCACCGGCATGGCCAGCGAGGATGACCTGAAGAAACTCACTGCCATTTTCCCTAAGGTCATGACCGCGCCAATTGTGCTGGACGATACCGGCGGCTTGACGATGAACGAGGTACGCAGCCGGTTGCGTGGGATGAAACACCGGCACGGCATCCGGCTGGCCATTGTGGATTATCTACAACTGATTTCGCTGACCAAGGAACAGATGTTCCTCGGCTCGGCCAGCGGTTACGCGGACGTGGCGCGCGGTCTCCAGCAGGCGGCCAAGGAATTGCAAATTCCCATCATCATCCTGAGCCAGTTGAGCAACGAAGGTCGCAAGCGCGGCAGGAACGAAAGGCCCAAGCTCACGGACTTTCGGGAGACGGGCGCGATTGGCGACGTGGCGAATTTTGCAGGCATCCTGTGGCGCCCGCCGCTTGAACCCGAGGAGGAGGCGAAGATGCGCGAGGCCATCAGTTCCGATCCGATGGGCAACCATGTGCTGGAAGTGCAGATGGAGGTGCTCAAGAACAAGAACGGCCCGGCCGGCCTGGGCATGATGTTCGAGTTCATGCGTTGGTGTATGCGCTTCGAGGATTTGCAGTACAAGAGCAAGCCGGACGAACTGCCCGGCACGTAAGCCGAGCCAAAATACGACCGGACTATTGACCCCGAAGATGTGCCATGAACCGGCATGCTGCCGACGGCGAACTGCCCACCAGCGAGGAAATGGGTTTGTGAAGTCCAAATAAGAACCAAAAACGGTCGAACTGAGATGAACAATATTGAATCAAACCTCGAATTCGGATTTGCCGCGGGGCATGAGGAAGCTCCTCGATTGAAGTCGCCGTTAGATGAACAGCTTGCCGCGTTCAACGAGTTTGGGAAAAGCACACGAGTGAGGGAAACGAAGGTCGTGACCTTTGATGGCGCGCCGTTGAGCGTGCCGACTTATGTCAACGAGTATTGGACTTCGAAGCAGCGCGCCGCGAACAGTCTGCATGAAATATCCTACCGGGCCTGCTTCAAACCGCAATTGCCGCGCTTCTTCATCCAACGGCTGACGGGGCAGGGCGATATAGTCTTTGATCCTTTCATGGGGCGCGGAACGACACTGATCGAGGCTGGGCTGTTGGGCAGAACACCGTCCGGGTGCGATATCAACCCCTTGAGCACCGTCCTTACCAGGCCGCGATTGCATCCCCCGACGATGGATCAGGTTATCCGGCGTTTGGCGCAAATTGATTTCAACACGGCGAACGAGATGCCGGAGGAACTGTTGGTGTTCTATCATCCGGAAACGTTGCGAGAAATCTGCGGCCTGCGAAACTATTTGATCACGCGGTTGGCAAGGGCCGAGAGTGATTTGATCGATGATTGGATCAGGATGGTAGCTGTGAGTCGATTAACGGGACACTCACCGGGATACTTTTCGGTTTACACGTTGCCGCCGAACCAGGCGACCTCCATGGTTGCCCAGCGACGAATCAACAAGAAGCGGGGAAAACAACCGGAGCTACGACATGTGGCAGAGATCATTGCGCGCAAGAGCCAACAGCTCCTGTCAGATTGTGACGCCGCGGTCAGGCTGGCTTTGTCACGCATTGCGGATCGGGCTCAAGTATTGAGCCAGCATTCAGGCAAAGTGGCCGAAATCGGTTCTAACACCGTGGCGTTGGTGGTGACGTCGCCGCCTTATCTGGATACGGTGGACTACGCGGGTGACAACTGGTTGCGGTGTTGGTTCATCGGGGTTGATCCCGACTCCGTGAAATTGACGGTGCCGAAGAAACTAGTCGTGTGGCAGTGCGCGATGACGGAGGTCATGCACGAACTCCATCGAATTCTTCGACCGGGAGGTCATGTGGCGTTTGAGGTTGGCGAAGTTCGTGGTGGCAAAATCAAACTGGAGGAAGCGGTACTGACGTGTGGCGTGGCAGCCGGACTTAGCCCGCTGCTCATCATGATCAACGAGCAGCAGTTCACGAAAACCGCCAACTGTTGGGGTGTTGATAACAATTCCAAAGGCACGAATACAAACCGCATCGTGGTCTTCAGGAAGTCTGCCTTGTGAGCACGCGCTAAACTGGTCGAGTTGAACGTGAGATTGCACGAGGAGCTGGCAATTACTGCCCTTGTTGCTTGTCTGACCTTGCTAGTCGGCGTGGCTTCCGCAGCGTGTATCTGGAGGTCAGTTCTTCGCTATGCAGTAGAGGTGACCTTCGGTGCGCAGGAAAATCTGGCCGTCGGAAATGGCGGGCGTCGCGTTGCTCGGCTCACCCAGATCATTCATCGCCAGGACCTCCAACTTCTCCGGATCAGGCCGAAAGACGGTGGTGACGCCTCTTCGGCTCGTGACATACAACCGCCCGGCGGCCATCACCACCGAGCCCCAGCTTTCACCGCCTTCGAGCCGCTCGATCCACCGAACTTTTCCCGTCGCACATTCCATGCATTGAGCGGTCCCGGGCCCGGCATTGACGAGGAAGACGTTTCCACCGACGACCACGCCAGAGCCAACGCGTTGAGTCTGCTTCTCCAGCCACAGGCGGTTGGAGGCGGTAACATCGCCGGACCCGCCGAGCTTGAAACCAAACGTCGGTCCGTTGCCCCAGCCCGAGAACGCGACGCCAATCCCGCCGGAGACGACGGGCGAAGGATAGATCAGATCAGCCAGTGGGTCCGCGAATCCCTCGCAATACCACAAGCGCGCGCCGGTCTTAGGATCGCAGGCGACCAACTGCGTGAGCATGCTGCAAAGGATCTGGTCCTTGCCGCCGACCCTGGCAACGATGGGCGTGCACCACGAGCCCCAATTTCCTTTGAGGAGAGTTTTTGGACCGCCGGGTTCATCGTATTTCCAGAGCAGCTTGCCGGACTTCAAGTCGAGCGCCGCCAGAAAAGCCCGCTCGCCCGGACCGAAGTTCAAGATGATCTTCCCGCGATGCAGGATCGGGGAGGAGCCGTAACCCCATTCATTGCGCACTTCACCGAGGTCCGCCTTCCAAAGTTCCTTGCCGTCGAAGTTGTAGCAAAAAACTCCGGCGGAACCGTGCCAGACGACCACCCGCGTGCCGTCAGCGGCGGGCGTTGACGCGCAATAAGGATTCGATTGGTGCGTCGGCTCAACGGCGGGATACTCCACCGTCCGCACCCAAAGTTGCGCGCCTGTCCGGCGGTCGAAGCAATACAGGTTGCGCTTCCGACCCTCATTCTCCGCACAGGTGATGAAGACGCGCCCATGCGAAACGATGGGACTGCTGTTGCCCGGCCCCGGAAGAGTCGCCTGCCACAACACGTTCGTTCCCGGTCCCCAGTGCAGCGGTGCTTTGTCCTCTTGAGCGACCCCGTTCCCGAACGGCCCGCGGAACTGCGGCCAATCCCCCGCCTTCGCTCGCAGAGCCAGCAGCAGGGCCAGCGCAACCGTCAGACGGGTCATCCGGTGCATAACAGCGAACATGTGGAAATCTTGCGACCTGGTATTGCGATAAGTCAAAGCCCGATTCGGCGGGCACATGAAAGTCCAACGTCCAGTTCAATGTTAATTGCCAAAATGTTGTGGTTCCGCTACAACCGCCGCAGTCGCACCCCGGGTTGTCTATGGTCAAACCAGCGCTACCCAACTTTCGCCCAGTGTGCCTCGCGCTCGCAGCGCCGGGCCGCTTGCAACGGATCGAGCCGGCCACCAATTCACCGCCGGTGTTTCTGGTCTGCGGCTACAACGACCGGGCCGACATCTCGGAAGGCCTGGCCAGCGTGTATCTGAAGTTCAAACAACTCAAAGTGCCCGCCGAACTGCACATCTACGCCGGGAGCGGCCACGGCTTTGGCCTGCGAGCGAACGACCCCAAACCCGCCGGCAAATGGATCGAACGCTTCGAGGAATGGCTGGCAGACAGCGGGTTTTTGAGAAAACCGTGAACGAAGGCATTAAGAAAAACTGGACAAGCTGCTAATTCGCTGTGGTTCGGAGCTAATTAGAAGCTACGCAGGCGAAACTTTAGTCGTTCGCGCGGCAGGCCGACTCGAGGTCATCTTACGGGAGGGGAATACTGAATCAAAACTCTGCCCTTTCCCGTTCCGGACGGCTTCAAACGAATATTGCCAAGCGACTTCTCCGTCATTCGTTACCATGCGAAGCGCAAGATTCTTGTTCTCGTAATTCTTGTGCTTCGCCCACGTCCGAGACAGCTTCTCGAACGCCTTTACTTGTTCAGTGAAGATGGGTTGGCTCGCGTGATCGTTCGGAAAAGTTGTAACGATAATGCATTCGGTCGTTTGGTCTAAAAGGGATTCAACGGAAATGTCTGCTTTGCAGCCCGACTTCACTCCCAGTTTTGTATGGCTACAGACGATTAGACGTTTTGAGGTAGGCCTACGCGCGTAGGCCGCTTGGGTGTTCACTTCGTCCGGGAAATGATACGTAATCATTAATCCCTCATCGAAACTAATCCCGTAGACGCCCAGCAACACGATTTCTGGCCGAGTGCTGGGAGTACAAACTCCTTGGACTGCATAATCGCCGACGAGGCTCTGCATGACGGGATTCACATGCCCGCCTGTAAGGACAATCTGTAATCCAGTGAAAAGCTCCGGGTGCTCGTACTGTGCTTGCCTGCCAACTCCATAAATCTGCAGGCTTGTCGTTAGCACAACCATCGCGAGCGGTTCTTTCTTGGCCTTGTGCTGTTCGATTGTGCTAACAAGAGCCGCGAGCGGGGTCGTGCCTGGTCCAACCTGAATTGTTGTTCCAAATTTGATAAAATGCCCGGCTACATGACTTCCGATCCCCTGTTTCTGGTTTGAATCGACTCTTGACAACGCCGTCCACCAAGGTAGTTCCATTCGAGTTCCGTCATCCGCAAGCTTTGTTGATCCACCATTGCGCGAGCCGGAAAGGTCCGTGGGCGATGGAGAGTTTTCTTCATTCATAACATTTGATTTATTGTGTGTTCCTAGTTCCTGGGGATTACATTCAAACTTGGATCGCCCTCTTTCTAAACTTCGGCAGACTGTGGACAATCAGTTCCTGAAGAGCTTCAGAATACTGGCAATTCTTACTCATCGAGTGATCGACGAAGATAATGAATGAGTCAAAATGGGCATTGGCGTCCGTGAAACAATGCGCTTGAACGCCGCTGTTCAGCGCAGCGGCCTCGACATGGAAATCAAGAACGATACCAGCAGGCGGGGAAGGGAACCGCTTCTCGGTCGCTGCAATTGACGTCCGGAGGATTTCAAGCGCATTTGGGATTTCCGCCGGGAGGACGACCTTCATCCTGTGGGGAAAGACGAGTCGCATTCGGAGAATTGGCTGTGCCAAACTATGAAGCTCCGCGATGCGGGCTAGAGTTGGTGCTCTTGGCAGCGGCGGACACATAGAATCCATCAGCCAGTTCTCAAGTGATGCTAAACAAACTCCTAAGTCGTCTGCCAGATGCTGTCGGTAAAAGGGAACACCACAGATGATGTCCACCAGCATTCGGCGAAGTTTTTCGGCGGAAGGCTGCTCACGTCCACTCGGGAATTCGGCCAGCGGGAGTTGGTTTCCCCCTACTACAGGGAGTTCGTTACAAAAGCGCGGCGCTGTCAAGGCCGGTTTCTGTTTGCGATTAATTCGGAATACGATGGGAATGTATTCGGTGCTGTCGGTTAGATAGTGGAAGAGAAGTGGGATGCGGTCCCAAGCGACGGCAAACTGTTCAGCAATTCCCAATTCTGCGTTGACCAAGACGACGAACAAAGGACACCCAAAAACATCGT
>Ga0315910_10001585_pt1 | contig 20755 bp, 14 predicted proteins | sample EdamamesoilMG_FD_204470 | JGI IMG/M metagenome (GOLD analysis project Ga0315910, IMG submission 204470) | Garden soil microbial communities collected in Santa Monica, California, United States - Edamame soil | ecosystem: Environmental > Terrestrial > Soil > Garden | place: USA: California...
GCCGTTGCGATCTGGATCGAGCGCAAAGGCGATGGCGGATTTCTGCGGGATGACGATGAGATCGCGGTTGCCGGCGCGCGCCACGATGGGCGTGGCCGAGAAGTCGTAGTCAGGGCCGAGTGTTTCGGGGCAGGCCGGATTGTCCGGGCTCTTCGCCGGGCAGCCCATGGCCCACGCGTCGTTCGCCGTGACCTGCCTGTACCAGCGCACCGCACCGGTCTTCTGGTCGAAGGCGATGACGGCATTGGTCATCTTCTGCGGCGGATCGGCGAAGGCATTGCCGGTGGCGGCGTAGACCAGGCCGCGCTTCACATCCACTGAAGGCGCTGACCAGATCGAGCCGCCGGCCGGACCATACATCTGTACGCCATCCTTGTTCTTCGCGCGCGGCTGCGAGGGATCGATGGTGTAGGTCTTCCACAGGACCTTACCGGTGGAGACATCGATCGCGCTCAGGCTGCCGCGGAATGTGCAGCAGGCATAGCCGCCTGTGCTGCCGCGGCCTTCCTCTCCCAGTCCCTGCACGCCGATGAACAACCGGCCGTCGTACACGATGGGCGCGCCGGTGATGGACGCGGAAGGATGTTCATCGACCTTCACCGTCCACAGCTGCTTGCCGCTCTGCGCATCGACGGCGTAGACATTGGCGCGGCCATCGCCGAAGAGCACGGCATTGCCGCGCTTGCCATCGGCCGTGCGATACGCCGACACCGACGGCGCGGTGCGCACGCCGGCCTGGGCCTTGAAGGTCCAGAAGGTGCAGCCGGTCTTCGGATTCAGCGCATGCACCTCGCCGTTCTCGCTGGCGACGAACAGCCGCCCGCCGGCCAGTGTGGGCTGGGCGCGAGCGGCGCCGACATTGGCATATCCGAAGGCCCACTTGAGCTTCAGGCGCGGCAGGTCGGCAGCGCTGATGCCGCCGGATTTCGCATCGGCGTAGCGGGTGGCGGCCGGGCCGTTGCCGTGGCCATTCCAGCTCGCGCCCTTCGCCGGATCCTGCATGGCGGAGTCGGCGGTGCAACGGTTCACCACCTGGGCGGCGGTGGTCTGCGCGCTGCTCAGCCGCTTGCCTGTCGCATATTCGGAGACCAGCCGGCGCTGCGCATCGGTGAGCAGGGTGCCCTGCTGCACCATCTTGCCGGTGGAGAGGGCGGTGAGCACCGCCTCGGGCGTGAACTGGCCCAGCTGCGCACGTGTCGGGGCCCGTTCATTCGGGGTGCCGGCGGGGGCGGCAGTCTGCTGGTGGCAGGCCGAACAGTGGATGGTGAACAGCTGTTCATCCTGGGCGGCGTCCGCCGCCAGCCCGGGAATGGAAGCCGCCAGGCCGAACAGGGCAAGGAGGCCGGTTACCGAAGCGCGCATGTTGGAAAACCCCGATGTATGGTTGTGCGGGCCCAGTATACGGCCGCACGGACGGCGGTATCGAGCCGCCGCCACAGGGTAAGATCAGGCGCAAATCTACGGTACCGTTCGTGAAGAGCAGCGAAGAAGAACACTGGGAATCGATCGAGATCGACCGGCTGCGGATCGGTCACTACATCAAGATCAATCATCGATGGTTCGATCACCCGTTCGTCCGCCGGATGTTCCAGATCACCGCGCAACGGGAACTGGACATCATCCATGAGGCCCAGCTGACGCGGATCTTCGTCGACCCGGACCGCTCGGTTTCCGATCCGGCCGTCCTGCAGCAGCCCGAGATCGTCGTACCGCCGGATCCGAACGCGCCGCCGGAGCCGCCCGGAGAGGATCCGGGACTGGATGCCTCCGCCATCCGTGCACAGCGCGAGGCGCTGCTGGCCGCGCAGATGCGCGGCCAGGTCACCCTGGAGCGGGCGCAGTACGTCCTGTCGGCACTCAACTACGGAGATCCGCAGAGCACGACGGTGGTGGACGAGTACGTCGACTACCTGGTGGCGCTGCTCAACAACAGCACCACTCCGCTTGCGCTGATGGCCGCGACGCTGGAGGGCCATTCCATGCAGCGGCTGGCGCTGCTGGGCGCCGATGCGGTGAGCATGGCGGCAGTCATCGGCAAGCGGATGCGGCTGAAGGCCGCGGAGCTGCGCACCCTGACCCGTGCCGCGGCGACCTGCCTTTCGGGACTGACGCGGCTGCCGCCGAACCTGCTGGAAGAGGAGACGGGCGGTGTTGCGCCGCGCGCCTCCACGTACCGCAACTACCCGAACCTGAGCGCCGTGATCCTCGAGCAGTGCGGCGGATTCAGCACAGAGGTGTTGCGGATCGTGCGCGAACACCGCGAACGCTCCGACGGGCGCGGCTTTCCAAGGGGACTCAGCGGGGAAAACGTGCATCCGCAGGCGCTGATACTGGGAGCCATCCGCGAATTCCAGAATCGCAGCGCGAACGCCCGCTCGCCCGTGCCGGCGCTGGCCTACATGAACAAACATCTGCGGCAGGTGTACGGCCAGGAAGTCATCGGGCACCTCGCGATCTCGGTGCTGGCGTACCCGGCCGGCACGCATGTGCAGCTCTCGGACGGCCGCCTGGCGCGCGTGATGCGCAGCGAGGAGGCCATGCGCGTTTCACCGGTGGTGGAGGCGTTCGTGGACAGCAGCCTCAGGCAGCGTGAGGTCATCGACCTCTCGCAGCAGAAGGGCCTGTCGATCCAGCGGGTGCTCGATACATCGCGCCTTCCGGCGCGCATGTTCGAAACGGCGAAGCGCACCCTTTCAGGGGCGATTCCCCGGCCCAAGCCCGCACCCGCGGAGGCGCCCGCCGGGCAGGCGGCCGCGCCCGAGGCGGCAGCCACTGCCGGTCCGGCGTCCGCGCAACCACCGGCGTCCGGCGGAGAGCCGCCCGCGGCCAAGTGATCCGGAACCTCCGGATGAGAACTGGCGCACATTTCGCGAGGCCATAACGGGCGCGGCGCTGCGGCGGGTCGGCCCCGTGCCGATACAGGATGTAACCCGCCCGTCATTGCGCCGAGAGATCCCCTGGCCGCCAACGAAGAAATCTGGGTACCAATCCGGGCCGACCAGCTGCGGGTGGGGCACTACATCAAGATCAACCATCGCTGGTTCGATCATCCGTTCGTGCGCCGAATCTTCCAGATCACGTCCGAGGACGAGATCTCCATCATCCGCAATGCACGGCTCACCAAGCTGTATGTGGACCACGCGCGCTCCACGCCCGTGCCGCCACCCGAGGCGCCGCAGCGTCCGCCGGAAGAGGAACTGCGCGTCGCGGAGCGCGCGGCCGCGTTGCGGGCCGAGAAGATCGAACAGTTCGACCGCATCCAGGAGCATCGCGCCGCGCTCGAAGCCGTGGCGCTGCGCTACACGGAAACCCTGACGGAGACCGAGGATCTGCTGGGCCGGCTCAATGCCGCCGATGCCGGCAGCGCGAAGCAACTGGGAAACACGGTGGGCAAACTGGTGGAATCGCTGGTGAACCATCCGGCGCCGCTGGCGCTGGTGGCCTCGGCGGCGCCACAGACGGATCTGCAGCGCATCTCGAGACTGGCCACCGACGCCGTGGGAATCTGCGGAGTGCTGGGACGTCGCCTCGGCCTGGATCCGCAGCCACTGACGCAGCTCACCATGGCCGCCGCGGTCCACCTCTGCGGCCTGCAGCGGTTGCCCGCGCCGCTGATGGATGAAATGCCGGATGGCTCGCAGCGGCAGTCGCCGGCATTCCGGCAGTACCCGGAGATCGGTGCGCAGATCCTGCGCCAGTGCGGAAACATCCCGGCCACGGTGATCCGCATCGTCCGTGAGCATCGCGAACGGCCCGATGGCAGCGGCTTTCCGCATGCGCTGAAGGGCGAGCAGATCCATCCGTTGGCACTGGTGCTGGGCGCCGTGCGGGAGTTCCAGGTGCAGTGCCGCGCCACCGATGTGGAGCCGACGACGGCGCTGTCGTGGGTGTTCCGCAAGCTGCGTCCCGTGTATGGCGAGGAGATCATCGATCACCTGATTTCCTCCACCACCGTGTATCCACCCGGCACCTATGTGCAGCTCTCCGACGGCAGCATGGGACGGGTGCTGCGCGTCAACGACTCGGACCGCATGCGGCCCGTGGTCGGCGTGATCGATGAGGAGTCCAGCGGTCGCGAGGTTCAGATCCTGGACCTGGCGCAGGAGCCGGAGATCAGCATCGTGAGCCTGGTGCCGGCGCCGCGGCTGCCGCGCGCCGTGATGGAAGAGCGGCGCAAGTCCTGGTCCGGCATCGGCCTGAGTCCCGCGGAGCGCATTCCCGTGGTTTCGGGAAGCGACGCCACTTCCTCCTGATCCAGCCTGCGGGCGACTGGCGCCGGCGCGCGCGCTTGCGCACACTGGGCCGGACCTGCGAATCCGGGGAGCTCATGACGGTGCGCGCGTGCCTGGCCAGCCTTGGCCTGATCCTGTCCATTCCACTACTGGCGGCGGAGCCCGATGCGGCCCATCCGGGCAAGGCGCTGTACGAGCGCCACTGCGCGAGCTGCCACGACAAACCTGATGTGAGCCGCGCCGTGCCCTTCGCGCAGCTGCGCACCATGCGCCTGGGCAACCTGTTCTTCGCGATGACCGAGGGAAAGATGAAGGCGCAGTCCGCGGCGCTGAACGAAACGCAGCGTGGCGAGCTGGTGGACTACATCGTGGGCCGCCAGTTGGTGGATGAGCGCTGGATCGATGGCATGCGCTGCTCCTCACCGACAGGAGCGGGCAAGCCGGTTGTCAGTGAACGCGACGCCAGCGTGACCGGATTCGGCTTCAAGCGCGACAACCGCCGACTGCTGACGCGCGCGCAGGCCGGTCTGGGCACGGCGGATGTGCCGGATCTCGAACTCGCCTGGGCGCTGGCTTTCCCGCGCGCCAGCACCATGCGGGCGCAGGCCGCCGTGGTGGGCAACATGCTGTACCTGCCGGTGGGCGATGAGGCCCGGCTGTTCGCCATCGACATCAGCGGCGACCGGCCGTGCTTCTCTTGGGTGTACGAGAGCAATGTGCCGCTGCGCACGGGCGCCGCGTATGGCGTGCTGCCTTCGGGCCAGCCGGTGATCGCGCTGGCCGACGTGGCCGTGAACGTACATCTCATCGATGCGCGCAGCGGCAAGCTCCTGTGGAAGACTCCCGTGGGCCGTTGGGATCTCTCCAATGCTACCGGCACGCCGCAGGTTTACGGTGGCCGCGTGTACATGCCGATCTCCGCCTCCGAGATCAATTTCGGAGGTGAGGATTCGCATGAGTGCTGCAAGACGCATGGCATGTTCGTTGCGCTGGATGCGCGCAGCGGCAAGCTGCTGTGGCGTTACGAGACCATGCCCGATGCGAAACCGGTTCGCGATCGCGGCGACGGGAAGATGCTGTGGGGGCCGTCGGGCGCGCCGATCTGGTCTTCTCCCGCCATGGATCCGCGGCGTGGCCTCATCTACGTGGGCACGGGCGAGGCCACTTCCGCGCCGGCCGCGGACACGATCGATTCCATCCTGGCGCTGGACATGCGCACCGGAAAGCTGCGCTGGAAATTCCAGGCGACGCCGGATGACATCTTCCTCACCACCTGTCTCAACCGCCCGGGTGGACTGAACTGTCCGCGCGAAGGCCGCCTGCTCGACGTGGACTTCGGCGCCTCACCCATCCTCGCGCATCGCGCCGACGGCAGCGACGTGCTGCTGGCGGGACAGAAATCCGGCGTGCTGTGGGCGCTGGATCCCGATACCGGCAAGCTGCTGTGGAACCGGGAGTTCGGCAAGGGCTCGCCGCTGGGCGGCATCCACTGGGGCATGGCGGCGGATGATCGGCGGGTGTTCGTGCCCATCCACAAGTTTCCGGACGCCAGCGGCAACGACGCCAATCAGACTCCGGGAATGCACGCGGTGGATATCAGCACCGGAGAAGTGCGCTGGAGTTTCACGGCGACGCCGGATTGCAGTGGCGACCGTCGCACGCGCGTGCCCACGTGCAACGCGAACATTGGATTGTCGGGCGCACCGACGGTGATCGATGGCGCGGTGTTCGAAGGCAGCGCGGATGGCTTCCTGCGGGCCTTCGATGCATCGACGGGCGCGCTGCTGTGGAAGTTCGACACGGCGCGGCCCTACGCGGGGATCAATGGCGTCGCGGGCCATGGCGGCGCGATCGACAATGCGTCGATCGTTGCCGCCAACGGCTATGTGTTCGTGAATTCCGGCTACGCGATCATTGGTGGGCAGCGCGCAGGGAATGTGTTCCTGGCGTTTCGAAGAGCAAGAACCCGCTGATCGGCGCCCGGACTCGCGTTACTTCACGCGAGGTGACATTTCAGGCATCGGGTGCATAGTGCCCCCACAGGCTCTTGAACGCGGCGATCACGAAGGTCCGTGAGTCGCCCCACTGGGCCTCGTATTCCTTTGCTGGCTGCGAGTCCGCCGCTTCATCGGGGCCCATGCCCTTCACCAGCTGTTTCACGCAGCGGTCGAAGATCTGGAAGTACATGTCGCGCTGCGCCTGCAGTTCCTTGCGGCCGATGACGGCGCCATTCGCCGGCACCACCTTGGTGGAGTCATCCGCCACCTTCAGCAGCTTGTCGAAGGCCGCCACCAGTCCGCCGATCCAGCCGCCCGTCTGCCAGTCGAGCAGCGGCCAGCCCGCGTTCGATACGACCCCGCCCGCGGCAAGCACATTGGCCTGCCTGAAATGCACGTACAGGTCGCCATCGGTGTGTGCCTGGCCCAGATGGCCGAACTCCACCTTCTCGCCGGCGAAGTCGAGGGAATCGGTGGTGTAGAAGCTCTTCGATGGCAGTGCTTCCTTCGGCAGCGGGCCGTAGCCCTGCGGCAGCCAGTCGGTGACGATCCTGCGGCCCAGCCACAGTTTCGTGTTCTCCTGCGCGATGATGACGGCGCCCTGCTTGCCCGCGCGCTGGTTGGAGCCGGTCTGGTCCGGATGCCAGTGCGTGTTGAACAGCGTGTGCAGTTTCTTCGCGCCCGCGGTCTTCAGCGCCAGCTTCAGCAGCGCGGCGGACTGCGCGGCATTGCCACCATCCACCAGCAGCGCGCCTTCGGGTCCGGCCTTCACCACCACATTGCCGCCGGCACCCGTGATCAGCCACAGGCCATTGGCCAGCGGCGATGCGGCGAGCGGTACTTTCGCCTCGCGCGCCCACAGCGCCTGCAGCGGCGCCAAGCCCAGTGTGGCGCCCGCGCTGGTTGCTGCGGCTCCCTGCAGGAAGCCGCGTCGGGAAACGAATTTCATCGGACCGGTGTTCCTTGCGCGAAAGATCAGACTTCCGCGAACGTGCCGGTGCTGTTGCCCAGCGTGGGCAGTTGCACGCCGGCGCGATCCAGCAGCGTCAGCAGCAGGTTGGCATGCGGCGTGTCCTGCGGGTACTTCAGGTGCTGGCCGCCCTTGATGCGGCCATAGCCCCGGCCCATGACCACGTTGGGCAGCGGATCGTTGTTGTGCAGGTCGCTGTTCGACATGTTGCTGCCGTACAGGATGATGGAATGGTCGAGCAGCGAGCCATCTCCATCCTGCGTGGTGGACAGCTTCTTCACGAACTTGGCGAACACCTGCGTGTGATAGTTCTGGATCTGGATCAGCCGCTCGATCTTGGCCGGATCGTTCGCGTGATGCGACAGCGGATGAAAGGCCTCGGTGATCTGCAGGTTCGGGTAGGTGCGCATGGACACCTCCTTCGCGATCATCATCGAGGCCACCTGCGTCTGGTTGGCCTGCCATGCCAGCAGGATGAGATCGAACAGCGCGTCGAGGTGATCGCCGAAGCCGTCGGGCACGCCCTGCGGCGCATTGGGCAGGTCCATCTGCGAACTCTTGCTGGTCGACAGGCGCTGCACGCGCTGTTCCACCTCGCGCACGGAGTCGAGGTAGTCGTTGACGCGCGCGCGGTCGGCGGCGCCGATGCGCTTCTTCAGCGAGTCGCCTTCCTCCATCACGTAGTCGAGCAGGCTGTCCGTCTCGCTGAGGATCTGCTTGCGGTCCTTGGTTGTGTCGCCCTGTCCGAACAGCTGGTAGAACACCTTGCGCGGGTTGTCTTCCATGGGCAGCGGCTGCGTGGGTGTGCGGAAGGCCACGGTGCTGCCGAAGCCGCAGCCAGTGGCGCCCTGTCCGCAGGTGGCGTTGCCGCCTTCACCCGTCAGTTCCAGCGAAGGGATGGGCGTCTTGCCGGCGAAGTGCCGAGCAGCGAGCTGGTCGGCCGTGGTGCCCAGGTCACCCTCGCGGCCCTTGATGCCGTAGCAGGACAGCCAGGTGCCGGCCATGATGCCGTGCGGATCGGAACTCTCGCCGCCCTTGTTGCGCAATCCGCTGACAATGGTCATCTGCGAGCGGAAGGGATCGAGCGGCTTCAGGATGGGCGAGATCTTGTAGTCCGTGCCCGTTTCCGCCGGCGACCAGGCCTTGATGACCGCGCCATGCGGGAAGTAGATGAAGCCCATGCGCGGCGCAGGCTTCGCGGTCGTCTCGGCCAGCGCGGTACCGGCGGGAATCATGGCATCCAGCAGCGGCAGCGCAACGGCGGCGCCCGCGCCTTTCAGCATGGTCCGGCGGGAAAGATGCTTCTTCGTGATGTACATGGCGGGTCCTCTACTTGACCACGGCGGCCTGCTTGAGCGCTGGCGCATCCTTCTGCACCGGCACCCTGGCCTTGGTGAATTCGTCGCTGGTCACGAGGTTCGTGACCAGTGTGGCGAAACGGTAATTGTCGGCCGCCGATTCGCGCACGATCTCGCGCACGAAGGGCATGTCATGGGCCTCGATCACGCGGCCCAGTGAATACATGATCAGGCGCTCGGTGAAGTTCTGCACGAAGGGCACCGGGTCGGCCAGCAGCGCGGTGCGCAGCTCGTCGGGATTGCGCACCTTGGTGCCATCGGGCAGCTCGCCCATGGTGTCGATGGCGGTGCGCGCGAAGCGGTCGATGCTGCGCGCCTTGCCGGTGGCATCGAAGCCCTCGAGCGTGAAGCCGATGGGATCGATGGCGGTGTGGCAGGACTTGCACTGCGGCTTCTGCCGGTGCATCTCCAGGCGCTCGCGCACGGTGGCGGCCTTGCCGCCGGAGGCGGTTTCCGGCAGCGCCTCGACAGCCGGCGGAGGCAGCGGCGGCGGCGTGCCCATGATGCGCTCGAGCACATAGGCGCCGCGCAGCACGGGCGAGGTGCGGTTCGGGTAGGCGCTGGCCATCAGCACACCGCCCTTGCCCAGGAGGCCGAAGCGCGAGCTGTCGGTGAGCTTGATCTTGCGGAACTGATCGCCGCGCACCGTGTTGATGTCGTAGTGCAGCGCCAGGCGCTCGTTGACGAAGGTGTACTGCGAGGACAGCAATTCCAGCACGCTGTGGTCGTTGCGGAAGATATCGTCCATGAAGAGAGTGATCTCTTCGACGAAATCATCCCGCAGGTCGCTGGCGCCGCTGGCGTACGGGAAGATCGCCGGATCCGGCGAAATCTCGGGCAGCTTGGTGAGGTTCAGCCACTGCGAGCCGAAGTTGCGCGCCAGCGTCAGCGAGCGCGGATCGGCGATCATGCGCTTCACCTGGCGCTTCAGTTCCGCGGGATCGTGCAGCTTGCCGGCCACCGCCGCGTTCAGCAGTTCATCGTCCGGGATGCTGCTCCACAGGAAGAACGACAGCCGCGAGGCCAGCGCCAGGTCATCGATGGCGTAGATGGTGCCGGGCGCCAGATCCTTCGCCGGCTCTTCGGTGCGGAACAGGAAATCCGGGTGCGCCAGCACGGCGGTGAGCGCGCGGCGGACACCGGCATCGAAGCCCGCCTCGGCGCGGCCGGCCTCGTAGAATTTCATCAGGCCCTGCATGTCGCGGTCGGTGACCGGACGGCGGAAAGCGCGGCGCGCGATGGTGCTGATGACCTGCTTCGCACAGGGCGCCTCTTCTGCCGTCGACTTCGGGTAGCAGGTGAAGATGTGCTGGCGGCTGGGCGTCATGCTGACGCCGGTGGGATTGAACGGGCCGCGGATCTCGAAGGAGCTGACGCGCAGCACGCGGTCATTGCCGCCGCCAGGCGAATACATCTGCAGCCGGTCCTCGGACTCTGCAAAGGTGCGGTGGCGGAATGCGACCACGAAGTGATGCACGCCCGCGGGCGCATTGAAGCGGATGTTCTTCAGGCGCTTGTTGATGGCCTCGACCGCGGGATCCTGCTTCTGGTCGATGGCCTTCATGTCCTCTTCGCCGCCGATGTGCGTCTCGTAGAGAAGCTTGCCATCGAGCGTCACGACGAGGTCGTTGCGGAACTCCATGTTGTAGACCCACAGGGCCTGCGCCATGTTGGCGATGTTCAGCACGTATTCGCCATCGGCCGGGAAATTGTGATCCACGGCGATGCCGCCGCGCGTACCCAGTGGCAGCCCGTCCTGGTGGAAGATCTGGGTACTGGGCTTCTGCGAGCGATAGGTGGTGCCGGCCGGCAGCGCATCCTTGTTGCCCATGGCCTGCACCACGACCTGGCGCGCAGCCGAGATGTACTGGTCGAGGAAGGATGGCGTGACCTGCAGCGCCGCGGCGATGTTGTCGAAGCCTTCGCGTGGTTCGTCGCGCGGCAGCAGATCGGCCGGATCAATCTCGATGCCGAGCAGGTCGCGCACCGCGTTCGCGTATTCCTTGCGGTTCAGGCGATGCAGGCCGACGTAGCCGGGGTCCTCGTGCGCGGCGCCGGCCGCATCGAGACGGCCTTCCATCCAGCTGATGAAGGAGGCGCGCGCGTCCTTGTCCGGCATCTTGTGGCCGCCCGGCGGCATCTGCTGGCTGCGCAGCTTGCGGACGACCTTCTCCATCACATCGATGTTGTCGGGGATGTCGGCCTCGGTCATCGTGTCGAAGGCGATGCTGCCGGCCCAGTCCTCGGTGTTGTGGCACTCGGTGCAGAAGTTGCCCAGCAGGCTCCAGCCCGCGGCGTGAGCCGGGCCCGCGGCGGGTGTGCCGGTCGGCGCCGCGGCGGTGGCGGCGCCTTCGGCCGCCAGCACGGCCGGGCTGCCGCTCACCAGCAGCGCGCCAAGTACTGAAATGATGCGAAAATCTTTCACTGCGTCGCCCCGATGCATCCGCCTGCACTTAACCGAGCGAGGATATGCGATACGCCCTACCCAGACCATGGATGCCGTTGTTTGGTAGACAACACAACCAGGTGGCGGTTCCGGCGGTGGGCGCCGCCGAAACCCGTTTACATCCCGGAGCTTGCGCGCCATGAGGCGTGTTTCCGCCTGGCTCCCCGCGATGCTGCTGGTTACCGCCGCGGCAGGATGCTACGGGGCCGATCCCAAGCCTCAACCCGCTGCCGCGGCAGCGACGAAGTGGAAGGCAGGTGAGCAAGTGAGGATCGAGGGCAGGGTAATTCGCCTGTTGGCCGATGATCGTGACGGATCGCCGCATCAACGCTTCATTATTGCCACCAATAGCGGTGCAACCCTCCTGATTGCGCACAATCTGGATCTGGCGCCGCGGCTGGAGGGCCTGACCGTCGGGGAACAGGTAGTCATCGCCGGCGAATATGAATGGAACGAGCGCGGCGGCATGGTGCATTGGACGCATGACGACCCGCAGGGGCGGCACCCGGCGGGCTACATCGAGTGGCGGGGCAGGCGCTACCAGTGAGGCCCCACCACGAAGCACATCGCACCGGCCGGGCTGGCTGGCTGCGGGCCGCTGTCCTCGGCGCGAACGATGGGCTCATCTCCACTTCCAGCCTGGTCATGGGCGTGACGGCGGCCCAATTGCCGGACAGCGCCATCCTGATGACCGGGCTCGCGGGTCTGGTGGGCGGTGCATTGTCGATGGCGGCGGGCGAGTACGTGTCGGTCAGTTCGCAGGCCGACAGCGAGGCCGCCGACCTGGAGCGCGAGAAGCGCGAGCTGCACGAGGCCCCTGAGGCCGAGCGGCGCGAACTGGTGGGCATCTACCAGCGACGCGGTCTGTCGCGCGAACTGGCCGAGCGCGTGGCATCGGAACTCACCGAGCATGATGCGCTGGCCGCTCATGCGCGTGACGAGCTGGGGATCACGGAGAGCACGCGCGCGCGGCCGGTGACGGCGGCCTCGGCATCAGCGATGGCCTTCGCTGCCGGAGCGCTGCCGCCGCTGCTGCTCGCGCTGCTGGTTCCGTCGGCGATCCGCATCGGCGCAATCTTCGCGATTTCACTGCTGCTGCTGATGTCCCTGGGCTCGCTTGCCGCGCGACTGGGCGGGGCGCGGCGACTGCGCGGCGCGTTGCGCGTGGGCTTCTGGGGCATCGTGGCCATGGGCGCCACGGCGCTGCTGGGAAGGCTGGTGGGCGTGGACGCCCCGCTGCCGTGAGCACACCGGATTCGACAGTGCAGGGAGTCACGCTGCGCAGGGCCGCGCCCGGAGACGAAGCCCGGCTGTCGTTGCTGGGCGCCGCGACCTTCCTCGACAGCTATGCGCGCCTGCTGCCGGCCGCCGACATCATCGCGCATGCCGCGCATCAGCATGCGCCGGAAGTCTATGCGCGCTGGCTGGTCGATGCGGGGAGCTTCTGCTGGCTGTGCGAGCAGCCTCCAGGTGAGGCGCCAGTGGGCTATGCCGTCGCGACACGTCCCGACCTGCCACTGCCGGATCTCGGCGAGCAGGACCTGGAGATCCGCCGCATCTACCTGCTGCATCGTTACCAGCGGGGCGGGCTGGGGCGGCGACTGATGCAGGCAGTGGAGGAGTCGGCGCGCGAGGCGGGCATGCGCCGCCTGCTGCTGGGCGTGTATTCGCGCAACACCGCCGCGCTCGATTTCTATGCGCGCCTGGGGTTCAGCGAAGCAGGCACCCGCCAGTTCCGTGTTGGTGCACATGACTACTTCGACTACATATTGCAGCTCATGTTGTGACCCCGGGCCCGCACCAGCCGTGCTAGCGTTTGCAGTTCATGAGAAAGCCTTCCCGCAAGCCTGAAAATACGGCTCCCGCACCGCTTTCCGTGGTCATCCTGGCCGCGGGCCAGGGCAAGCGAATGAAATCCGATCTGCCCAAGGTGCTGCAGCCGCTCGCGGGGCGGCCACTGCTGGCGCATGTGCTGGATACGGCGCGGCAGCTGAAGCCGGCTGCGCTGCACGTGGTCTATGGTCACGGCGGCGAGCAGGTGCGTGCCGCCTTTGCCGGCGAGAAACTGGAATGGGCGCTGCAGGCCGAGCAGCGGGGCACAGGCCATGCCCTGCAGCAGGCCATGCCGGCGATTCCGGATTCGCATCGCGTGCTGGTGCTGTATGGCGATGTGCCATTGCTGCAGGCGGCCACGCTCGAGGCATTGCTGGCGCTGCGCGCACCGGCCGCGCTGCTCACCGCGAAGCTGGACGATCCCACGGGTTACGGACGCGTGCTGCGCGATGCGCGAGGTCGCGTGCGCGGCATCGTCGAGGAAAAGGATGCCAGCGCCACGCAACGGCGGGTGCGGGAGATCAATACCGGCGTGATGGTGCTGCCGGCAGCCGCGTTGAAGCGCTGGCTGGGCGCATTGCGTAGCGACAACGCGCAGGGCGAGTACTACCTCACCGATGTGATCGGCATGGCGGCGAAGCAGCGCATCGCCGTGGCGCCGCTGGTCGCCACCAGCGAGACCGAGGTGCTGGGTGTCAACGATCGCCTGCAGCTGGCGCGGCTCGAGGCCGCATTGCGTGCCACCCGTGCGGAGTCGGCGATGCGCTCCGGCGCAACGCTGGCCGATCCGGCGCGGTTCGACCAGCGTGGTGAGCTCGTGCTGGGTCGCGACGTGTTCATCGATGTGAACGTGGTGTTCGAGGGACGGGTCGAGCTGGGTGATCGCGTCCAGGTCGGCGCGGGCTGCGTGCTGCGCGATGTCAGCATCGCCGCCGGAACGAAGGTGCATCCGCACTGCGTGCTCGAGCAGGCCGTCATCGGCCGGGACTGCAGCGTCGGGCCGTTCGCGCGGATCCGTCCCGGTGCGCGGCTGGAGGATGGCGTGCACATCGGCAACTACGTCGAGGTGAAGAACAGCACCCTGGGTCCGGGATCGAAGGCCAACCACCTGAGCTATGTGGGCGACGCCACCGTGGGTCGCAATGTGAACGTCGGCGCCGGCACCATCTGCTGCAACTACGACGGAGTCAACAAGTCGCGCACCGAGATCGGCGACGACGCGTTCATCGGTTCGGGCAGCATGCTGGTCGCGCCGGTCAGGATCGGCGCGGACGCGACCATCGGTGCGGGTTCGACCATCACGCGCGAAGCGCCGGCAGGCAAGCTGACACTGGCGCGCGGCCGGCAGGTGACCATCGAAGGCTGGAAGCGACCTGTCAGGCAGAAAAAGTGAAATAGGGGGCGGATCTGCATGTGTGGAATCGTGGGAGCAGTGGCCGGGCGCGACATCGTGCCGGTCCTCATGGAAGGGCTCCAGCGCCTGGAGTATCGCGGCTATGACTCGGCCGGCGTGGCTGTGGTCAATGGCAGCGGCAAGGTGGCGCGCCTGCGCGCCGTCGGCAAGGTCAAGGCCCTGAACGACGCACTGCGCGTGACACCTGCTCACGGCAATACCGGCATCGCCCATACGCGCTGGGCGACGCATGGCGTGCCCAGCGAACGCAATGCGCATCCGCATGTGTCGCTCGATGGCCTCGCCATCGTCCACAACGGCATCATCGAAAACCACGACGAGCTGCGTGCGGAACTGCTGGCGCAGGGCTACCAGTTCACCTCCGAAACCGATTCAGAGGTCATCGCGCACCGCATTCATTTCCACCAGCAGACGCTCGGTGACCTGTTCCGTGCCGTGCGCGCCACGGTGGCCGAGCTGGAGGGGGCGTACGCGCTGGTGGTGCTAAGCGAGCGGCAACCGGACCGGCTGATCCTGGCGCGCATGGGCTGCCCCGTGGTGATTGGCCTGGGGGAGCACGAGAATTTCATCGCCTCCGACGTGGCGGCGCTGCTGCCGGTCACGCGGCGCTTCATGTTCCTGGAAGAGGGCGATATCGCCGAGATCCAGCGCGAACGGGTGAAGGTACTGGATGCCGGCGGCAACAGCGTGGAGCGCGAGATCAAGGTCAGCGAGTTGTCCGCGGAGTCGGCCGAAAAGGGCCAGTACGAGCATTTCATGCTGAAGGAGATCCACGAGCAGCCGTACGCGGTGTCCAACACGCTGACCGAACGCGTCGCCAATGGCAGGCTGCTGGAAGCTGCGTTCGGGCCGAAAGCCGCGGCGATCTTCCCGCAGGTGGAATACGTGCGCATCGTGGCCTGCGGCACGAGTTACCACGCCGGGGTGGTGGCGCAGTATTTCATCGAGCAGATCAGCCGCGTTCCCTGCCGCGTCGAGATCGCCAGCGAGTATCGCTACCGCAGTGCCGTGGTGCCGAAGAATTCGCTGTTCGTCACGATCTCGCAGTCGGGAGAGACCGCCGACACGCTGGCGGCGTTGCGGCTGGCGAAGGAGAGCGGGTACCTGGCCGCACTGACCATCTGCAATTCACCGGAGAGCTCGCTGGTCCGTGGATCGGATCTCGTCATGCTCACCCGCGCCGGCCCGGAGATCGGCGTGGCGTCCACCAAGGCCTTCACTACGCAGATTGCGGCGCTATCACTGCTGGTGGTGGCGCTGGCGCGCCGCCATGGCGATGCCGAGCGCGAGCGCGAACTGATCACGAAGCTGCTGGAACTCCCGGCGCTGATCGAGAAGACACTGACGCTGGATCCCCAGGTGCGCACGCTGTCGCAGCGCCTGGTGGACAAGCGGCATGCGCTGTTCCTCGGTCGCGGTGCGCTGTATCCGGTGGCGATGGAGGGCGCGCTGAAGCTGAAGGAGATCTCCTATATCCACGCTGAGGCCTACGCGGCGGGCGAACTGAAGCACGGGCCGCTGGCGCTGATCGATGCGGACATGCCTGTGATTGCCGTCGCGCCGAACAACGACCTGCTGGAGAAGCTGAAGTCGAACCTGATGGAAGTGCGTGCGCGTGGCGGTGAGCTGTACGTGTTCGCCGATCCGGACTCGGGCATCGAACCCAGCGATGGCGTGCATGTGATCCACCTGCCGAGGCATGTGAGTTACTTCCAGTCGCCCATCGTCTACACCATTCCGCTGCAGCTGCTGGCCTACCATGTCGCGGTGCTGCGAGGCACCGATGTCGATCAGCCGCGCAACCTGGCCAAGAGCGTGACGGTGGAGTAGCCGCTCCTGCGGAACGCATGAACTGGTTTGCCCGCATGCGTTTTGGCCTGGCGCACCGCACGATGCTGCTGCTCGTGGCTGCCGTGTCGGGCAGTCTCGCGGTGCTGGCGCTGGGCTTCGCGCTGCAGCGGCAGGACGACTTCGCCAGGTTCGCCGATGTGCGTGCGCGCGGCATCGCCGCGCAGGTGCATTCGATACGTCTGATCCTGCTGTCGGTGCCGTCCGCCTATCGCCACAATGTGTCCGAGGGCCTGCGCGCCAGCGGTACGCTGAACGCGTTTCCCGCCAGCGCGGCGGCTCCTCCGCGCAGTGAGCAGGCGCAGACGCCGCCGCCAGGACGTGGATGGCGCGATTTCTTCGGCCGCGCGCAGCGCCAGTCTGATGTTTCCGAGGCGGTGGCCCGCTACTCCCTGCCGCCATCGGAAGTGCGCTATGTGACCGCACCCGGTCCCGCTTACTGGATCAGCCAGCAGATCGAAGGTGAGACCTGGTGGGTCGTGGTGCTGGTCGGCGATCCGCCGCCGGCGCCGGGAGGCGTTCCGTGGACCGCCGTGGCAGCCGTGCTGCTGGCGCTGCTGGCTGTCGCGGCATGGTACGCAGCCACGATCACGCGGCCACTGCGCGAGCTGGCGGCCGTGACGCATCGCGTCGGCGAGCACTGGCCGGAAACCGTGAGCGTCGATGGCCCGGCGGAGGTGCGGGAGCTGGTCGATGATTTCAATTCGATGCTGGTGCGTCTGCGCCAGATCGAAGATGAGCGGCGCGTGTTGCTGGGCGGACTGCCGCATGACCTGCGCGCGCCATTGACGCGGCTGCGCCTGCGGCTCGCCATGCTCACCGAGTCCGGCGCCTATCCCGGTGTCGAGGATGACATTGCTTCGATCGATCGCATCGTCGGCCAGTTCACTGAATACCTGCGTGGCGTGATGCCCGATGAGCCACGCCTGCCGCTCGGCCAGCTCGTCGACTCCGCCGTGAATGCGTATTGCAGCCTGCGGCATGATGTGCGCATTGGTGGTGTCGCGGCGGACGACATCGAGGTGCCGCAATTTTCGGTGCGGCGCCTGCTCGACAATCTCATCGACAACGCCGTTCATCATGGACAGGAACCTGTCATTGTCGAAGTGCGCGCACCCGCCGCCAGCGTGGTTGAGCTGGTCGTGACTGACCATGGCAAGGGCATTGCGCCGGAGATCGCCGAGACCGCGCTCGCGCCGTTCACCAAGCTGGATCCGGCGCGCGGCAAGGGTGGCTGCGGCCTCGGGCTGGCCATCGTGCGCCAGCTGGCGCGCCAGCTTGGCGGCGGTGTCCGGCTCGAACAGGGACCCAATTCCTTCTCAGTGGTGGCGACCATTGTCGTAAAGTGAGCCGGTGAACGGTCCCTCGAAAAATCGCGCCCGCAGACCGCGCGGCGCGTCGTCCCGCGCCGCAATTGCCAGAGTGGTCATGGCGGGTCTGGCCATCGGCGGATCAGTGATGGTCGCGCCGCTGATGGCACAGGAGCGCGGTTCGGGCGGCATGCGGCAGCCGATGGGCACGGGGTCACCGCTGCGGCAGCCGATGGATACGGGTCGGCCGATGCCGCCGCCGGGCCCTTCCGGCCCTCCGGGCTCCTCGCGCAATGATCCGGGCCGCGACACGGACATGCGCCAGTTGCCGCCTTCCACGGGACTCATCAGCGCTCCGCCTGGCCGGCCCACGCCCGAAGAGCGCGTCCGCAGGCCGGATTCGGCTTCGATCACGCATCGCGGTACGCGCTATGTGGTGAATGACGGACACTGGTACGAGCAGCGCGGCAACGACCTGGTGTCGGTGACCGCGCCCGCCGGTGTGCTGGTGGAGAGCCTGCCCGACGGCTATTCCATGCGCTGGGTGAGCGGCGTTCCGTACTTCTACGCCGATGGCCTGTATTACGTCTGGCGCGACCGTTCGCGGCGCTACGAGATCCTGCAATCCGCGCCCGGTGACGAACGTACGCCCGCGGGCGAGCGGACTGATCCGTCTCGCGATCCGGCGCCCTGAGCGGTTGTAACAGTCCCCTTACAACTTTGTGTGCCCGGACGGAATCATTCGTCGGGTGAGCAGGTCACAATCCAGACCATGATGAATGCTGCCACCAGCGGGGTAGTGCCCGTCCCGACCGCGGCCGGCCATGTCTGCATCGTCGATGACGACCAGGAGCTGCGCACGCTGCTTTCCGCCTACCTCTCCCGCCACGGGCTGCGCGTGGGCGTCTTCGAGGACGGACCCTCGCTGCGCCGCTTCCTGGCGCGTGGCAACGCGGATCCGGATCTCATCGTGCTCGACCTGATGATGCCCACCGAGGATGGTCTTTCCATCTGCCGCTGGCTGAAGTCCGAGACCGATCTGCCAGTATTGATGCTGACGGCCCGCGGCGACGAGGTCGACCGCGTGCTGGGACTCGAGATGGGTGCCGACGACTATGTGTGCAAACCCTTCAGTCCGCGGGAGCTGCTGGCGCGCATCCGCAACCTGTTGCGACTGACCGAGCGGCGCGGCCGGCAGGAAACCGTTCCGGGATCCAGCCGGCTGAGCTTTCACCGCTGGACTCTCGACACGGTGGAGCGGCTGCTGGTATCCGGCAACGGTGAAGTGCGCCGCCTGTCCGGGTGCGAATTCCTGCTGCTGCACGCGCTGGTGACGCGTGCCAACCGCGTGCTGTCCCGCAGCCAGCTCGCCAGCCTCGTGCATGGCCGAGAGCAGGAGCCCTACGACCGCAGCATCGACGTACTGGTGAGCCGGCTGCGCCAGCTGCTGGGCGACAACGCGCGTGACTCGCACATCATCCGCACCGTCTATGGCCGCGGATACATGCTCAGCGGCCAGGTCGCGCGGGTCTGAGGTTCAGCGATCCTTGCGCAGCGTGGCGGTGACCGCGCTGCCGCCACCACCGGCCACGAACAGCGTGTAGACCCCATCGGCCGCCAGCGGCACATCCTCCCTCGCCAGCATCGAGGTCAGGGTCTGCGCATTGATGAGGTCCAGCCGGTAGTCGGTGCCCTGGTTGACCTCGGCGATTTCCGATGCCGTGCCGACCTCCACATATTCGACCACCGGTGAGTAGTCCACCGATAGCGTGAGCGGCACCACGCCGCCGGAAAGGCCGTTGATCATCCGCAGCTTCGCGCGATGGCTGGTGGAGGGCCGGTTGTCATCGGCGATCAGCGAGGTCTGCGTCGTCGATCCGCCGTCCCAGATCAGCAGCGTGTAGTCCCTGCCGGATTCGAGCGTCACGGTTCCCGAGGCGATGACGACATTGTCCACGGTGACCGTCACCGCGGCATTGCCGGAAGCCAGTGTCGTGTAGGTATCGCCGACGTAACTTCTCGCGGAGCGGCGGTTCACAATGTCGGTGCCGGCCACATTGATGGTGGCGACCGCTCCGGTCGCGAGACCCACCGCGCCGCGGATGCGCACGCGCGGGTTGTCGTAGCCGGTGGGATCGCTCTGCTGCGGCAGCAGCAGCGCATTGACCAGCACGCCGCCACCCGACTCAGTGAGCACGATGGTGAGCACGCCGGTGCTGGCCAGCGACACGGATGGCACATCGAGGCGCACATCGGTCTTGCTGCCGCTGCCGGCGATGCGCAGCCGGTAGGTGCCGCTGCTGACGGTGGTGACCGTGGCCACGGTTCCCGCCGCGACCTCGCTGACGGCGGGGGCGACATCCGTGAGCGCATCACGGGCGCCGGTCAGGTACACATCGAGCTTGTCCGCGGTGGTGCCGTTGAGCACGCGCAGTTTGGTGTAGCCGCTGGACGGCGCCTCCACATCATCGTCCAGGGCCTGCACGCCGAAGCTGTTCGCCGCGCCGTAGGCCACGTAGGTCACGTGCCGGTCCTCGATGAGCGTGGTGCTCAGCGACAGCAGGTTGCCCGCGGAGCCGGTCTTGCGGAATTTCAGCGTGTAGGTATCGGCCTTGAGCGCCACGTAACCGGTTGCCGATCCACGCGCCACGGGACCGAACTGCCGGGTCTCCGTGTCCGTGCCGCCGCTGGTGGTGTAGAGGTCTAGCGTGTCGTAGCCATTGCTGACGTTCAGCACGCGGATGCGGGCGCTGGCAGTGTTGTCATACATCGTGGGCGAGCCCTGTTTCGGCAGCAGCACGGCATTGACCAGCACGCCGCCCGCGGTGTCCGTCAGGATGATGGTCATCACTCCCGCGCTGGGCATCGCCACCTCGGGGACGTTGAGCCGGAGGTCGGTCTTGGTGCCGGCCGCCGTGACGCGCAGGCGGTAGGTGCCGCTGGTGACGGAGCTGAGGAGGCTCGCCGAGCCCGCGGCAACGGCCGAAACGGTGGCGGACACATCGTTCAGCGAGTCCGTGGCGCCCGTCAGGTAAACGTCGAAGCTCTGCTGCGTGGTGTTCAGCACCCGCACATTGGTCTGGCCACTGGATGGATCATCCAGGTCTTCATCGATGCTCACGACGCCGAACTGGTTGGTCTCGCCGAAGGCCACGTAGGTGGTGTGCGTGTCGGCGGCCAGCGTCGCGGTCCAGGTGGTCAGGTCGCCACTGGCGCCGGACTTGCGCACCTTGATCGTGTAGCCGTCGCTCTTCACGGAGGCATAGGAGCTGACGGATCCCTCCGCCACGGCCGTGAACTGCTTCTCGTCGGCGGTGTCGTCCGAGTCCCTGGTGTAGAGGTCGAGC
>Ga0315910_10001586_pt1 | contig 20753 bp, 21 predicted proteins | sample EdamamesoilMG_FD_204470 | JGI IMG/M metagenome (GOLD analysis project Ga0315910, IMG submission 204470) | Garden soil microbial communities collected in Santa Monica, California, United States - Edamame soil | ecosystem: Environmental > Terrestrial > Soil > Garden | place: USA: California...
CGGGCGAAGTCGGCGGCCGACGCGTCCCACGGCAAGATCTCGCTGTAGACGCCGACCTCGCGCACGCGCCGCGCGATGAGCTGCGTGTATTGGCCGCCGTAGTCGACGACGAGAATGCGCTCGGCGTGCGCGTCCTTTTGCTCGGCAAGGGCTTTGGCGGGTTTGCTCATACCTCGGAGCGGTAGTTCGGCGGTTCTTTGGTGATCGTGACGTCGTGCACGTGGCTCTCGCGGCGGCCGGCGCCCGTGATGCGCACGAACTGGGTCTTGGTGCGAAGCTCGGCGATGCTTTGGCAACCGGTGTAGCCCATCGCGGCGCGCAGTCCGCCGACGAGTTGCTGCACGATCGCGACGATGCTGCCTTTATACGGGACGCGGCCCTCGATGCCCTCGGGCACGAGCTTCTCGATCTCCGAGGCCGAGTCCTGAAAGTAGCGCTCCGCGGAGCCGTGCTTCTGGGCCATCGCTCCGAGCGAGCCCATGCCGCGGTACGACTTGTACGAGCGGCCCTGATAGAGCTCGACTTCGCCCGGCGACTCCTCGGTGCCGGCGAATAAGCCGCCGATCATCGTCGAGTGCGCGCCGGCGGCGAGCGCCTTCGCGATGTCGCCCGAGTAGCGGATGCCGCCGTCGGAAATGCACGGCACGTTCGTATCCTTGAGCGCTTCGGCGACCGTCGCGACCGCGGTGATTTGCGGAACGCCGACGCCGGTCACGATTCGTGTCGTGCAGATCGAGCCCGGGCCGATGCCGACCTTGACGCCGTCGACGCCGGCATCGACGAGCGCGCGCGCGCCCTCCGCCGTCGCCACATTGCCCGCGATGAGCTGAAGATGCGGGTAGTCGCGCTTGATCTTACGCACGCGATCGATGACGCCGCGCGAATGGCCGTGCGCCGTGTCGACGACGACGACGTCGACACCAGCCTCGACGAGCAGTTGCACGCGCTCGTCGGTATCCGGACCCGTGCTCACGGCGGCGCCCACGCGCAATGCGCCGCGCTCGTCCTTGCACGCGAGCGGATAATCGTGGGCTTTCTGGATGTCCTTCACGGTGATCATGCCGCGAAGCTTGAAGCCCTTGTCCTTGTCGACGACGAGCACCTTCTCGATGCGGTGCTTGTGCAGGAGGCCGAGCACTTGCTCCTTGTCGGCGCCCTCGCGCACCGTGACGAGGCGATCCTTCGGCGTCATGACCGCGGAGACCGGCGCGTCGCGCTGCGTCTCGAACCGCAGGTCGCGATGGGTGACGATGCCGACGAGGTTCTCGCCCTCGACGACCGGCACGCCGGAAATGTTCTTGGCTCGCGTCAGCGCGATGACGTCGCGGATCGTCGTGTCCGGCGTGACGGTGATGGGGTCGTGGATGACGCCGCTTTCGAACTTCTTGACCTGCTCGACTTGGCGCGCCTGATCCTTCGGCGACAGGTTCTTGTGGATGATGCCGATGCCGCCTTCCTGCGCGAGCGTGATTGCGAGCTTCGCCTCGGTCACCGTGTCCATCGCGGCGGAGATGATGGGAATGTTCAGGCTCAAGGAGCGCGTCAGCTGCGTCTTGAGCTTTACTTCGCGCGGCAAAACCTCGGAGTAAGCGGGCTCTAAGAGGACGTCATCGAAGGTGAGCGCCTCGTGAATGATCCGCATAGCGGAGCTCCCGGGGAATTTGAGCCGCGCAGTTTACAGGTCTCGCCGGTCTGCGAGCAAATCGCCGAACCTGCTCTATAATGCCGCCATGCAGCCCGGCGACTCGCTCCAACTGCCGTTCGAGGAGCGACGGATTCTCTCGGTCGCGAATTTGAACCGCGACGCGCGCCGCATCGTCGAAACCGGCCTCGGCACGGTCTGGGTCGAGGGCGAAATCTCGAATCTTTCGCGCCCGTCCTCGGGGCATCTCTACTGGTCGCTCAAGGATTCCGCCGCGCAGGTGCGCTGCGCGATGTTTCGGCTCGCGACGCGCGGCCTCACCTTCGAGCTCGCGAACGGCCAACAAGTTGTCGTCCGCGCCCGCGCCACGTTGTACGAGGCGCGCGGCGAGTATCAGCTGGTCGTCGAGTCTATCGAGGAAGCCGGCGTCGGCCTCCTGCGCCGCAAGTTCGAGGAGCTGAAGCGCCGGCTCGCAGCCGAGGGCTTGTTCGAGCCCGCGCGCAAGCAGGCGATACCGAAGCTACCGCGGCGCATCGGGGTCATCACTTCGTCGTCCGGCGCCGCGCTGCACGACGTGCTGACCGCCCTGCGGCGGCGTTTTCCGCTGACGTCGGTCCTGATCTACCCGACGCCGGTCCAAGGCCCCGGCTCGGCCGACGAGATCGCGCGCACGCTGGCACTGGCCGACCGCCGCGCCGAGTGTGACGTGCTGATCTTGACGCGCGGCGGCGGCTCGCTCGAGGACCTCTGGTCGTTCAACGAGGAGGTCGTTGCGCGCGCGATCGCGGCCGTCAAGCTGCCGATCATCAGCGGCGTCGGCCACGAGATCGACTTCACGATCGCGGACTTCGTCGCCGACTTGCGCGCGCCGACGCCGTCGCAAGCGGCCGAGCTCGCGGTGCCCGACCAGCGCGAGTGGCTGAAGCGCTTCGTGCACCTCGAGCTGCAGATCGCCCAGTGCGCGCGTCAGCACCTCACCAAGGAGCGGCGCCACTTGGCGACGGTCGCGCACCGCCTGCAGCGCTGCAACCCGACGGTGCAGCTGCGCGAGCGCGCGCAACGTTTGGACGAGCTCGAGGCGCGGCTCCGCCGCGCTCTCGAGCGCCGCATCGAGACGCGCAAGCTGCGCCTCGCCCGCCTTGCCACGGCAGTGGCGCACGCGAGCCCCGCGCATCGCCTGACGCGCACGCGCGAACGCTGGCGCACGGCGCAAGGCGACCTGCGCCGCGCGCTGCTGCGCCAAGTCGAGCGAACGCAACAACGCTTGAAGCTCGCCTCGCGCGCGCTTCAGTCGTTGAGCCCGCTCGCGACGCTCGAGCGCGGCTACGCGATCGTGACGTCCGCAGACGGCAAAGTACTGACGGACAGCGCCGCCGTGACGCGCGGCTCTGCAATCGACGTGCGCCTCGCGCGCGGCGGCATCGCCGCGACCGTCGACACGGTCAAACCGCCGAAGAGCTAGCCGACGCTCAGAGCCAAAGGGCGCGCAACGCGAGCTCGATCGCCTCGAACGGCTCGGCTCGCACCTTGGCGTCACCCTCGTGAGTAACCACCAATGACCAACGCTGCGACGCGAGGCGCAACACCTCGAGCGTGTGCTGCAGCGGATCGACAAGCCACACGTGGCCAACTCCCTCGCGAGCATAGATTGGAAGCTTCTTGTGACGATCGATGCTCTTTGTCGACGGCGATAACACTTCACAAAGCCAATCGGGTGCAAGCGTGAAATAGGCGACGTTCGGAACGCTAGGCATCCGTTCGAGCCGCCACGCCGCAATATCGGGCACGACGACGTCAGCCCCAAAGTGCAGCTCCGGCTCATTCAAGAACAACCAGCCGCCGGGACCGTTCTCGCCGTCTTGAAACGGACCACCGAGCTTGACGGCAAGCCTCGCGGCCGCGTGCCCATGTGGCGACGCCGGGCGTGGGGACGCGTAGAGCTCGCCGCCCAGGATTTCTGCAACGAGATTGTCCGGGACCGCGCATAGGTCCGCGTAGGTAGCATCCTTCTTGAGCGGCCTGCTCATGAACGGAGCCTAGCACCCACGTCTACGTCCGAATCAAGCGCGAATTCGGCCGGAAACCGCAGCTACGCGAAGAACTTCGCGAGCAGCGGCCGGTAGTTGTCCATGTCGACGAGGAACGCGTCGTGACCTTGCAGCGAGTTCAGCTCGACGAACTCGACTTCGCGCCGCGGCGCCTCGAGACCCTCGGCGAGCTCGCGCTGCTGATGGATCGGAAACAGGAAGTCCGTCTTCACGCCGATGATCAGCGCGCGCTTCACCTTGATCTTGCTCATCGCGGCGTCGACGGACGAGCCATGCTCGGCGACGTCGAAGAAGTCGCTGGCGCGTGAAAGATACAGATAGCAGTTCGCGTCGAACTGCCCAGTGAACTTCTGTGCGTGATGCTCGAGGTAGTTCTCGATCTCGAAGACGGGGCCGAACGGGTCGCCGTTCATGTCGGTGTGCGCCGCGGCGCGCTCGCGCCCGAAGCGCAGGCGCCACTCCTCGGCCGAACGGTACGTGATCATGCCAAGCTTGCGGGCGAGTCTCATTCCGACGAGAGGCTGCGCGTCGCGCGGATAGTTGCCGCCCATCCAAGCCGGATCTTTGCGGATGATCTCGCGCTGCGTCGAGCGCAACGCAATCGAGAACGGCAGCGAGCGCGCGCCGGACGACATGCTGACGAAACCGTCCGAGATGCCCGGGAACAAAACCTCGAACGCGAGCGCCGTCATGCCGCCCATCGAGGGACCAACCGTTGCAACGAGCCGGTTCACGCCGAGGTGCTTGATGACCTCGAGCCCGCCGCGCGCGACGTCCTCGAGCGAGAGCACGGGAAACGTGAGCCTATAAATGTCGCCGGTGCGCGGATCGACGGACGCCGGCCCCGTCGAGCCGAAGCAGCTGCCGAGCGAGTTCACGACGATCACGAAATAGCGGTGTGTGTCGATCGGCCGACCCGGGCCGATGATCTCCTCCCACCAGCCTGGCGTCGGATCCTCGGGGCTCGAGGCCGCATGCGCCGACGGCGACATGCCCGTGAAGATCAGCACGGCGTTATCGCGCGTGTGATTCAGCTTACCCCAGGTCTCGTAGGCGATCGTCGGGCTCAGCAGGGTGCCGCCCCGGTGCATCGGAAACTCACCGGCAATGACGACCGTCTTGCGCGCTTTCGTGGCCACGCTTCACCCCGCTTCGAGATAGACGGGCAGTCTAGAACTCGAGGCGGCGGCCGCTTCTAACTTTCGGCTATGTGATTAGGCCCCACGGACAGGTCGAGCGACGATCGCGATCCTAGACGCGCAAATCGCCGAATCCGAGCGCGTATCGCAGAGCGAAGAATGCCAGCGCGACACCGATGGCGAGGATGGCGATGCGCACCGCACCGTGCGTCGGCTGCAGCCGCAATACACCGTACATCGTGCCGTCGAAAAAATACGCGATGATCCAGTGCAGACCGATGGCGTAGCTCGCAATCGCCATGACTAGACCGCCCCCGTCGGCCGGCCGCTCGTCGCCTCCGACGATGGCCGCGGCGATGAAGCCAAGGCCGCCGACGGCCCAAGCCGCTTTCTCCGCCGCTTTCATTTCTTGTGCTTGAACCGCAGCATGCGGCGCTTGCTCTTCGCTTGCCGCGGAGTCATGGTGTTGCGCCGTCCCGCGAACGGATTCTCGGTCGTGCGCAGCTCGACGCGCACCGGCGTGCCCTTCAGCCGCAGGGCTTCGCGAAACGCGTTCTCGAGATACCGCTTGTAGTGGTCGGGCAGCCGCTGCGCCTGTGTGCCGTGCACGACGATCACCGGCGGATAGCGCCCGCCTTGATGCGCGTAGCGGAGCCGCACTTGGCGGCCGCGCACGAGCGGCGGCGGATTGACCTGAATGGCATCCTCGAGCACGCGCGTCAGGCGCGGCGTCGCGAGCTCGACGCCGGCGTTCTTGTAGCCGACGAGCGCGGCTTTGATGAGCTCCGCGATGCCGCTGCCGTGCAGCGCCGAAATATAGTGCTGGCTCGCGTACGGTACGAAATCGAGCTTGCGCTCGACCTCGCGCTCGACGAAGCGGCGCTCGTGTCCCGAGAGCCCATCCCACTTGTTGATCGCGAGCGCGAGCGCGCGGCCGCGCTCGGCCGCGAGGCCGACCAAGTGCACGTCTTGATCCGTGACGTTCTCGCGCGCATCGAGCACCGCGATGACGGCGCCGGCCTCCTCGATCGCCTTCAAGCTCTGCACGATGCTGAACTTCTCGATGGCTTCGCTGACACGCGCGCGGCGGCGGATGCCGGCTGTATCGACGAGGACGAACTTTTGATCGTCGCGCTCGACGGGCACGTGAACGCTGTCGCGCGTCGTGCCGGGCTCCGGCGACGTGATCAACCGATTTTCGCCGAGCAGCCGATTGATCAGCGTCGACTTGCCGACGTTCGGCCGCCCGATCACGGCGACCTTCGGCCCCTGCTCCGTTTCGCCGACGTCCTCGTCGGCGCCGGCGGGGAATGGCGCGAGCGCGGCGAGCAACAGCTCGTCGACTCCCTGTCCATGCGAGGCCGAGATGCGGACGGGCGAGCCCAAACCCAGCGAATGAAACTCCGCTTCGGCGATCTCGCCGGGAACGCCTTCGGCTTTGTTGACCGCAATGACGACGGGCTTCGACTCGCGGCGCAGCCGCTCTGCGATCCCCACGTCTTCCGGAGTGAGCCCGCTCTTGTGATCGACGACGAGCACGACGGTGTCGGCTTCCTCGATCGCGAGCTCGACTTGCGCGGCGACGAGCACCGTCATGGCGTCGCTGTCGCCGGAGACGAGGCCGCCCGTGTCGATCACGATGAACTTGCGCTCGGCCGCACGACCGACCCCGTAGCGCCGATCGCGTGTGAGGCCGGGATAATCCGCGACTAGCGCGTCGCGCGTGGCCGTCAGCCGATTGAACAGCGTCGACTTGCCGACGTTCGGTCGGCCGACGAGTGCCACGGCAGGCAGCATTGCGGCAGTCGCTTAAGTCTGCGGTTCGTCGCGGTGCACGGTGAACGCGGCCAGACTGCCGTCGTCGCCCTGCACGTAGACGTTCTGGCCGACGACCAGCGGCGCGCCGGAGATGCGCTTGCCTGCGGCGTGCTCGCGCGCCAGGAACTCGCCGTTGTCGGGGGAAAGCCAGTGCACGTAGCCTTCGTAATCACCGACTACGAGCGTGTTCGCGAAGCGCGTCGGCGCAGTGACGTCACGTAGGCGCAACGCTTCCTGGCGCCATTGTTGCGTGCCGCTCGCGCGGTCGAGGGCGACGACGGCATCGAAATCCGTCGTCACATAGACGCTGTTGATGTCGGTGCCCAAGCCTGCATACGAGGACATCTCCTGCTGCCACAGCACGACGCCGGTCTCGAGGTCGATGCCGACGGCACGGCCGTGATAGCCGACGACGTAGACGTCGTTGCCGATGATCGAAAGGCCGGCGCTTACGTCGACCAAACGCTCGAGCTCGCTGCGGCCGGTCGGGTTTGCGATGGCGACCTCCCATGCGGGATCACCATTCGCGACCTCGTAGGCCGCGACGCGCCCATTGTTGAAGCCGCTGACGACGAGCGGCCCTGAGACGCGCGGCGCGGTGTTGCCGCGCAACGTCAGAGCCGGCAAATTTTGCTCGATGTTCCAGACGCTCGAGCCGTTCGCGGCCGAGTAACCGTGCAGCCGTCCATCGACGGTCCGCACGATGACCATGCCGGAGCCGATGGCCGGAGCCGCTAGAATTTCGCTGCCGATGGCTTCGCGCCAACGCTCTTCCCCGGTTGCGGCATCGAGCGCGAGCAAATCGCCGTCCGCGGTACCGAACGTGAGCAGGCCGTCGCCGAATCCCGGGCCGGCTGTCAGACGCAAATTCGTCTTGGCCGTCCAGACCTTTTTCCCGGTCTCGGCATCGAACGCCGCGACCTGTCCGTCGTACGCACCTGCGAAAATGCGCGCGCCGTCCGAGGCGGGGCGCAAGCCGAGACGCAGGCGTTCGGACTTGCCGCCGACCTTGCTGCTCCAAACCTTGTCGATCCGGATCGTGGGCTGAAAGTCGACGAGCTCGGCCGGGGGCTCGCTCTTGTTCTTGCGTCCAGCACAGCCGGCGAGCACGACGGCAAGTGCCGCGAACGCCGCCAAAGCGGCGATGCGAGCCGGCGCTTTCATGCGCCCTCAGCCGGTTTTGCAGGCACCGCCTGCGCAGCTTCGGCAGGAGCTTCGGCCGGACTGGCTGCGGCGTCGGGCGCCGCAGACTGAGCCGCCGGCGCAGGTGCGGAGCTCGGCAAGTCGGCGAGTTTCATCTGCAGGAAGCCGCGATCGAGAAGCTCGGCGCCCGGGGCAACCATCGCTTCCAGATAGGCCGTACGCGCCGCATCGGCTTCCCCGAGCCCCGCGTGAATATCGCCTTTGATCTCCGCGATGCGGCCCGCGAACTGGCCGGGCTCGGCAACGTTCAACAGCGCGAGCGCCTCCTGTTGCCGATCACGGTACGCGAGCACGCGCGCGAGCCTCAAGCGCGCGACCATCGCGAGCTCAGCGTCCTCGCTGTTTTCCATCGTGAACTTGAGCTTCTCGGCCGCCGCGTCGGGCGCGGTGACGACCTCGCTGCTCGCCAAAAGCAGCGCGGCCTGATGCGTGTAAGCATGGTGAGGAAACTCGGCACGCAGGTCGGCGAACCGGGTCTCCGCTTCCGACGTGTCTCCGTCGTCGACCTCCGACTTCACCAGCGCGTATAACGCGGCCGCACCCTCGCCCTGTCGATCCTTGTACGCGAAGTACTGGTTGTAGCCGACGATGGCCAACCCACCGAGCGCCACGCCGCCGATCAGGAACCAGCCGTTCTCGCGCCACCATTGGCGCAGGCGCTCGACTTGTTCCTTATCTGACAGATAGTCGTCCACACGATCCTCCGGCCGGCACTGAGCTGGCTATTCTATGCCGACGCCGCCGTTTGGCGGAGCAGGCCCACGCATTCTTCGACCGTGACCAGCCGCTGGGGCGTCCCGTCGCGTAAGGGCTTTAGGGCAATTTTTCCGGCCTTGAGCTCGCTATCGCCGACGATCAGCGCGAACCGCGCGCCACTCTTATCCGCATGACGCAACTGGGCTTTGAACCCGGCGGACGGCGCCCCGAGCGAGATCTTGACGCCGGGAACCCGCTCGCGCAGCTCGTCCACGAGCTTGAAGCCAAACCGGCGTTCCGCGTCGCCTGCCGCGACGAGCTGGGCATCCGGGGGCGTCCCACCGGCCCCGAGGCCCTCGGCCTGCATGAGCTCGACGATGCGCTCGATGCCGAGCGCCCAGCCGACGGCCGGCGTGTCGCGGCCGCCCAGTTGCGCCACGAGCCCGTCGTACCGCCCACCGGAGCAAACCGCGCTCTGGGCTCCGAGCCGATCCGTGAGCCACTCGAACACGGTGCGCGAGTAGTAATCGAGGCCGCGGACGAGGCGCGGGTTCAGCGTGTACGCGACGCCGACGTCACCGAGCAGTGCCTGGACGCGCTCGAAGTGCGCGCGCGACTCGTCGTCGAGGTAGCCCGAGAGCAGCGGCGCCGCTTCAATGAGCTCGTGCAACGCAGGATTCTTGCTGTCGAGGATCCGCAGCGGATTGCGCTCGAGGCGCCGCAGGCTATCGTCGTCGAGCAACTCGCGATGGCGCGAGAAGTGCTCGACGAGCACCTGTTTGTACTTCTGGCGCGACTCCGCCGTGCCGATCGTGTTGAGCTCGAGCTTCACGCTCGAGAGCCCGAGTCCCCGCCACATACGAGCAGAGAGCGCGATGAGCTCGGCGTCGATCTCGGGCTCCGCAAAGCCGAGCGCTTCGACGCTCATCTGATGGAACTGCCGATAGCGGCCCTTCTGCGGTTTTTCGCGCCGAAACATCGGCCCCGACAACCAGAGCTTCTGCTGTTGGTTGTGGAGTAGACCGTTGCTCAGAGCCGCACGCACGACGCCAGCCGTTCCTTCGGGGCGCAACGTCAGGCTATCGCCGTGATCGTCGAACGTGAACATCTCCTTCGAGACGATGTCCGTAAGCTCGCCGATCGAGCGACTGAAGAGCTCCGTGCGCTCGAGCACCGGCAAGTACACGCGCTGATAGCCATAGCCGGCGAAGAGCTCGTGCGCCACCGACTCGACTTTGGCCCACCATGGCGATTGGTCGGCCAACACGTCGTTCATGCCCTTGACGGGCTGGATCAGGTCGGCCATGACGGATTCATTCCTCGGCGACGTCGACAGTGAAGCGCGCGAGGTTACCTTGCCGGCCGGTCCTCGGGATCGTGTACGGCGCGCCGTCGACGGTGAGGCGCACGGCATCAGCGTTGCCGAGCACGATCGAGAACGGCGGCGCGCCGCGAACGGTGACGTCACGGCCGGCGCCGTTCAAGCCGAACAGCAGACGCTCGCCGCGCCCGTCCGTGATCTCGGCCCAGCTTTCTGCATCGAACACGAGCTGAAGCGCAACGGTCGCGGCCGGATCGGCCGGCGCATCGGCAGGCAGATCGTCGCCCTCATCGGGAGCTACCGTGACTGTGTCCGTGGCCGCGTCTGGCGACGGTGCATCGGCCGCCGCGGGCTCGACCGCGGGAGCCGTGCTTTCAATCGGCACGGGCCGCTGCTCGAGCACCGGCGCCGGCCGCGCCGCCTCAGGCTGCGCGCGCGCCGGCGTCGGCCCCGGCTGCACCGCTGTGGTCGCCGCCTCCGCGGCCGGCGCGGGCGTGCTGCGCGCCGGCAGCAGGGCATCGAAACTGCCGCCGTTCCATAGCCAAAACGCGAGCGCGGCGATTACCGCCAGCAGCACGATCGCGGCTAGCACCCAGGAGGTAATCTGCCGCTCGTCGCGCAGCGTGATCGTGCGGCTCGGCCGGACTTGGACGTCCGCGAGCGTCGTTTGCTTGTAGTAAAGCGCGAGCAGATCGGCCGTGTTGAGCCCGAGGCGCGTCCCGTACTGCTTCAGATAGCCTTTGACGAACACGGGCACGCCGATTTGCTCGAAGCGGTTCTCCTCGAGCGCACGCAGCTGCTTGGCTTCGATTCGCAGCTCCGTCGATAGCTGCTCGACAGTGAGATCCTGGCCGAGGCGTGCCGCGCGCAGCTGCTCGCCCAGCGTCGCAGGCGGCGGCGGTGGGGGCGGCGGCGGAGCCTCGGGCTCGATCGTTTGCTCGCTATCGCTCATAGCGTGGGTCATCAGCGGGGGGTTATCCGGGGGGCATCAGCGGCTCTACTGCGCCTCGAGCTGCGCGACCTCGGGCGAACCCGGGAAGCCGCTACGCAATTGCGCCGCGCAGCGACCGGCAGCCGTTGCGTCGTTGAGCGCCCGCTCCACGTTGACGCAGGTCAGGAGCACGGGTGCCGTCGCCGGCCGCACGCCGAGATAGCGCTGCACGAAGGCGCGTGCCTGAAGATTGTCGCCGCGTTGATACGTGATCTCCATCATGTTGAGCAGCGCGTCGGCGTAGCGCGGATTGCGCATGAGCGCCGCGCGGAAATTCTCCTCCGCCGCCGCGAGATCTCCCGCCTCGCGCGCGCACAGGCCCGCGTTCGTCAAAGCGACTTCAGGGGTCGCGTACTTCGCGTCCGCGGCCGCGCGGCGAAAATAGGGTTGAGCTTCCACCCAACGGTTGCCGCGCTCGCACAAGAACGCCGCGTAAGCGTTCGCCGCGTTGCCGTCGCTCGAATTGATCTGCGTCGCTCGTTTGAAGTGTGCTTCGGCGTCATCGAAGTTGCCGATCTGGCTGTATGCGACTGCAATGGTCGTATGCGCCTGCACGAGGTTCGGGTCCTGCGCCAAGGCGCGCTGCAAGCGCTCGATAGCGAGCGTGGTATTCCCTTGCCGCAAGTAGCCGGCGCCGAGATTCATGTTCGCAATCGCCGCGTCGCTCCCCGACGCGGGCTCGCTGACGGTGCCGCCGGACGAGACACAGGCGGCCGACGCCGCGAGCGCGAGACAAAGCCATGCCGTACGAAGTGTGTTCATGAACTCAAGCTCCGATCACACGGTCACCCAAACGCACCCGCTGTCTGTCTCGGACGCGGCCCGCAAGCTGGCCGCACGCGGCCGCGATGTCGTCGCCGCGCGGCCGGCGAATCGTCGCAATCAAGCCCGCGTTTCGCAGCGTCTGCCAAAACGCATCGAGCGCCGGCTGCTTCGAGCAGCGAAATTCGGACTCCGGAAACGCGTTGAACGGAATCAGATTGATCTTGGCGGGCCGGTTGCGCAGCAGCTTCACGAGCTGGCGCGCCTCGGCCACCGAATCGTTGACGCCGTCGAGCATGACGTACTCGAACGTGATGCTGCGGCTCGCTTGCCCCTCGGCGTACTTCCAACACGCGTCGAGCAGCTCGGCAATCGGGTGCACCTTGTTGATCGGCACGAGCTTGTCGCGCAGCTCGTCGGTTGGCGCGTGCAGCGACACGGCAAGAGCCACGTTGCAGTCGCCGGCCAACTTCAGTATCTGCGGCACGACTCCTGCCGTGCTGATCGTCACGCGCCGGCGCGACAGCCCGAACGCCTGGTCGTCGAGCAGCAGGCGCGCGACGGGCAACACATTGCGGTAATTCGCGAGCGGCTCGCCCATGCCCATGAACACGACGTTCGTGATCTTGGCCGGCGCAATCTCGCGTGAGGCGAGCACGACCTGCGACAGAATCTCCGCCGACGTGAGGTTGCGATTGAAGCCCTGGTAGCCGGTCGCACAGAACGCGCAATCGAGCGCGCAGCCCGCCTGCGACGAGATGCACAGCGTGCCGCGGTCTGGCTCCGGGATGTAAACCGTCTCGATGGCTTGATTCGCGCCGACGTCGAGCAGCCACTTCCGCGTGCCGTCGTCGGAATGCTCGTGCTTGAGGACCGGCGGCACGGTAAGCGTCGTCAGCTCGGCGAGCTGCTTGCGCAGCGCGGCGCTCAAATCCGTCATGCCCGCGTACTCGGTGACATGGCGCTGGTACAGCCAGCGCATGATCTGCCGAGCACGATACGGCTTCTCGCCGATGTTCTCGAAGAACTCGACGAGGTCGGCCGCGGGCATCCCGAGCAGCGACAGCTTGCTCGGCTTGCCCGCGACGGGCGAGCTTAGCGCGTTCGCGGGCAAAGCTCGGCCTCGCTGAAGAAGAACGCGATCTCGTTCTTCGCAGTCTCGGGGCCGTCCGAGCCGTGCACGACATTCTCCTCGATCGAAGCGGCGAAATCGGCGCGGATCGTGCCGGGGGCCGCTTGCTTCGGGTTCGTTGCGCCCATGATGTCGCGGTTCGCCTTGATGGCGCTCTCGCCTTCGAGAACTTGAACCATGACGGGGCCCGAGGTCATGTAGCGCACGAGATCCGCGTAGAACGGGCGGGCCTTGTGAACGGCATAGAATCCTTCGGCCTGATCCTGCCGCAGCTTCATCATCTTTGCCGCGACGATCTTGAGCCCCGCCTTCTCGAACCGGCGGTACACCTCACCAATCAGATTCTTTGCCACACCATCGGGTTTGACGATGGATAACGTACGCTCGACAGCCATTGTTCACCTTGAGAGATCAGTTGAGAAAAAATCCAGAGAGAAAACCATCCGCTAGACGCTGAAGCTTTCACCGCAACCGCATTCGCCTTTGACGTTGGGATTGCGAAATTTGAACGCTTCGTTCAGACCGTCCTTGATGAAGTCGACCTCGGTGCCATCGATGAGCTCCAAGCTGTCGGCGGCCACCACGACCTTGACGCCCTCCTGCTCGAACACGACGTCGCCATCCGCCACGCTGTCGGCGTAGTCGATCGTATAGGCCCAGCCGTTGCAGCCGCTCTTGCGCACTCCGACACGAAGTCCCACTCCGTGGCCGCGCTTCTGAAGATATGTACGAACGCGCGTCGCCGCGCTCTGCGTCAACGAAATCGACATTCCCTGCTCACCTTCTTCCTTCACTGACAACAAGCGGCCACCGCATCCTCGATCCGCAGCAGCTTACCGAGCTTCTCGACGGGTACCTCGAGCTCCGCGCAGACCGCCTTCGCGTCGAGCGTACGCGCCTGCGCGAGAGGTCGCCCCTCGAGCCAATCGGCTACGGCACTCGCCGCCGCCACCGTGTGGGGACATCCGAACACCTGAAATCCCGCCGCCGCGACGACACCGTCGACAATTTGCAGCTGGAAACGCACCCAAACGTGCAACGTGCGATCTTCGGCCTCGCCCGCCACGAGACCCGGGCTACCGCCCGGCAGTTCCCGCGCCCTTTGGGGCGCCGCGAAGTGCCGCTCGACGGCTGAGCTGTATTCCATAGGCGGGTCAATAGTTTAGCCGAAAACCGTCACGCCGAGCACCACGCCGGCGCGGATGGAGCCAGCGAACGCACCCGCGCCACGGCCGCCGCGACCCGCGCGGCCGCCGTCACGACCTCGTCCTCGGTCGTGAACCTACCGAGGCTGAAGCGCAGCGAGCTGCCGGCCAGGACGTCGCTCAGGCCCATGCCGGTCAGCACGTGCGAGGCTTCGGGGCTATCCGCGGCACAGGCCGAGCCCGCCGACGCGCAGACGTCGGGCAAGGCGAAGCGCAGGCTTTCCCCGTCGACGCCGGGGAACGTGACGTTCAGGACATGGGCGGCCCGGCGTTCGGGATCGCCATTCGAGCGGGCGCCTTCGATCGCGGCGAGCTCCCGCCATAGCCGATCGCGCAGCGCCGCAAAGCGCGGAGCTTCGCGAGCGGGGTCGGCGAGCTCGTAGGCCGTGCCCATGCCGACGATCTGATGCGTTGCAAGAGTGCCGGCACGTAACCCGAGCTCCTGCTCGCCGCCGTGCAGCTGCGGCACCAGCGTCACGCGCGGCGCCACGTACAGCGCCCCGACGCCTTTCGGTCCGCAAAGCTTGTGCGCCGTCAGCGAGCAGAGGTCGATGGGCGCCTCCGCAAGCGCGAGCGGCACCTTGCCTACGCTCTGCGCGGCATCGACGTGAAACAGCACACCGCGCTCCCGGCAGGCCTCGCCGATCGCGCGCACGTCTTGGATCACGCCCGTCTCGTTGTTGACGTGCATGATCGAGACGAGCTGCGTGTCGTCGTCGAGCGCGGCGACGACGCGCTGCGGGTCGACCCAGCCGCCGGGCGTCGCCGAAACGTAAGTGACCGCCACTCCGCTCGACTCGAGGGAACGTGCCACGTCGAGCACCGACTTGTGCTCGATGCGCGAGGTCACGAGATGCACGCGGCGGTTGCGCGAGCGGCGCAGCACACCTTGCAGCGCCAGATTGTTCGACTCCGTCGCACCCGACGTGAATACGATGCGCTCGCTCGCGGCGCCGACGCGCGCGGCCACGCGCGCACGGGCGGCCTCCACGAGCGCTCGCGCGCGGCGTCCCGCCGCGTGCAGTGACGACGGATTGCCGAACTCGCGCTCCAGGCAGTCGGTCATCGCGGCCGCGACTCGCGGGTCGAGCGGCGCCGTTGCCGCGTAGTCGAGATAGATCTCGCGGCTACTCATGACGGCGCGGGAGCCGTTTGCTCGGGTCGAGCGACGTCAGCGCGCCGCGCAAGATATTGAGCTCGTTGTACTCGAGCGTCGCTTTGTGGAAGATGCGGCGCAGCTTCAGCTTGACCTGCTTCTGATGCGCGGGATGCAGGAACTCGGACTCCGTGAGCAAGCGCTCGAGATGCTCGTGCAAGTGCTCGAGCTCGTCGGCCGTCGCGAGCCTCGAGTCGCTGATCGGCCCTTCGGTCGGCGGGCGATCCGGCATCGCCATGCGCAGCTCGTAGCAGACCACTTGCACTGCCATCGCGACATTCAATGAGCTGAATTCCGGGTTGGTCGGAATGTGCACGAGCTGCTGGCAGCGCGCGAGATCGTCGTTCGTGAGACCGGATTGCTCGGGCCCCATCAACACGGCCACGCGATTCTCGGGCACGCGCCGCCAGACCTCTGCCGCAGCTTCCCGCGGATCGACGATCGGCACCGTGATCGTGCGAAGACGCGCGCTCGCCCCGACGACCCAGCCGCAGTCGGCGATCGCGCTCTGCAAGTCGTCGTGCACTCTTGCGGCGGCAAGGATATCGTCGGCGCCGGCAGCGCGGGCCGTCGCTTCGTCGCTCGGAAAATGCTTTGGGCGCACGAGCGCGAGATCGCGGAGTCCCATCGTCTTCATCGCGCGCGCGGTGGCGCCGATGTTGCCGGGATGCGAGGTATCGACGAGAACGATGCGAACGGGAATATGCAAGGAAGTGCCAGCTCTGCGCGGCGCCTGCGCAGCCGCGGGTTTGCCTTGGGACCGGCGCTTATTCTACGCTGCGCGCCGAATGCACGGCATGGTCAACATCGCAGTTCGTGCGGCGCGGCGCGCCGGCGAGATCATGGTTCGCCACATGAACCAGCTCGAATCGCTGAAGGTCGTCGAGAAGAGCCGCAACGAGTTCGTCTCGCAGGTCGACCAAGCGGCCGAGGCCGCGATCATCGAGGTCATCCGCGACCACTACCCCGATCATGCAATCCTCGCCGAGGAGAGCGGCGCCGCGGGCGAGCACGAGTATCAGTGGATCATCGACCCGCTCGATGGCACGACGAATTACTTGCACGGTTTCCCGCAGTTCTCGGTCTCGATCGGCGTCACGCGCAAAGGCGAGCTCGAGCACGGCGTCGTCTACGACCCCTTGAGGCAAGAGATCTTCACGGCGAGCCGCGGCCAGGGCGCGCAGCTCGACGGACGGCGCATTCGCGTCAGCAAGCGCACCACGCTGCAGCAGTCGCTGATCGGCACGGGCTTCCCGTACCGCGCGAACCTGGCACACATCGAGCGCTACATGGGAATGCTGAAGGCCGTCATGCTCGAATCGGCTGGCGTGCGTCGGCCGGGATCGGCGGCGCTCGACCTGTGCTACGTCGCCGCGGGCCGCATCGACGCTTTCTTCGAGCTCGGGCTCAGCAAGTGGGACATCGCGGCCGGCGCGCTGATCATCCGCGAAGCCGGCGGCCGCATCAGCGATTTCCATGGCGGCGACGGCTACCTCGAAAGCGGCAACGTCGTCGCCGGCAACCCGAAGGTTTACGGCGCGTTGTCGAAGCTGCTCGCGCCGTTCGCGGCCGGCGTCAGCTGACTCAGCTCGAAGTCTTCGCGTTCGTCAGCGAGGCGACCGCCTCGCTTTGAATGTGGCGCCCGCCGATCGAGAGCGACTTCAAGTTCTTGCGGCCGCCGTAGACGAGGTTCACTAGCGCGCGCGTAACCGTGATTGCCGTGAACATCGACGTCGCGATGCCGATCGTCAGAGTGACGGCGAAGCCCTTGATCGGCCCGGTGCCGTACATGAACAGCACGATGGCGGCGATCACCGTCGTCAGGTTCGAGTCGACGATCGTCGTGTAGGCTTTGTCCCAACCCGCTCTAATGCTGTTCTGCGGCGAGTTGCCGTTGCCGAGCTCCTCACGGATGCGCTCGAAGATCAGCACGTTCGCGTCGACGGACATACCGACGGTAAGCACGATACCCGCTATGCCCGGTAGCGTCAGCGCCGCACCCGGTATCAGCGACATGACCGCGACGATCATGATGACGTTCACGAACAGCGCGACGTTCGCGAGCATGCCGAACACGCGGTACCAGAGGCCGATGAAAACCACGACGAGCAGATAGCCGACCAGCGTGGCCTTGATGCCGCGCTCGATGTTGTCGCGGCCCAAGCTCGGGCCGATGGTGCGCTCCTCGATCGTCACGATCGGTGCCGCCAACGAACCCGCACGCAGCAACAGCGCGAGATTCTGCGATTCGAACACCGAGAGCCCGCTGATCCTGAAGCGGTTCGAGAACACGCCCTGAATCGTCGCAGAGTTGATGACCTCTTCCGAGCGGACCGCCTCACCCGGCACCTGCTTGCCGTCGCGCTCGACCATCGGACCGGGTTTGGTCTCGATGAACAGCACGGCCATCGGCTTGCCGATGTTGTTGATCGTCGTGTCGAGCATCTTGCGCGCGCCGGTGGCGTCGAGGCGCACGTTGACGATGGGTGAGCCGTTTTCGTATCCGGGCTGGGCATCGACGAGCTCATCGCCGGACGCGATGACGTCGCGGCGGAGCAGGATCGGCTGGCCCGTGTCGCGGTGAGTGTGGAGCTCCGAGCCGAGCGGCGCGCGGCCGCGCCGTTGCGCTTCGTACGCGTCGTTCTCGGTGTCGACGAGGTGGAACTCGAGGGTCGCCGTCGAGCCGAGCACGCTCTTCGCTTGCGCCGGGTCCTGGATGCCGGGTAGCTCGACGAGGATGCGGTCCAGCCCTTGCCGCTGCACGACGGCTTCCGCGACACCGAGCTCGTTGACGCGGTTGCGCAGCGTGACCGTGTTTTGCTGGATCGCGAAGTCTTGCCGCTCGCGAATCGCGCTAGGCGTCAAACTCATGTTGAACGCCGGCCGGCCCTCGAACTGCGTGGGGTCAACGGTGAACCGGCTCGTGAGCTGGCCGAGCTGCAGCAACTGATCGGCCGAATCGAGGTTGCGCAGGATCTGCTCGGCGCGGTCCGCGTCGGCCGGCTCGAGGAGCTCGACGCGCAGCGTGGTGCCGGTGATGCGCGTGTTGTTGCGGATCATGGCGGAGCGAAGCTGCGTGCGCACGTCGCTCTCGTAGGTCTCGAGGTACTGCGAGACGGCCGCGTCGAGATCGACGGCGTAGAGAAAGTGCACTCCGCCGCGCAAGTCGAGACCGAGCAGCATCGGCTTCAAGCCGATCGCCCTGAGCCAGGCAGGCGTGCGCGGCGACAACGTCAGCGCGGCGACGTGATCCGGAAACGCCTTCTGCAGCGCGTTGCGCACCGTCTCCTGATCCGCCGGAGAGTCGACGCGCACGAGCACGGACATGCCTTCCAGCGCGGCGGACAAGAAACCGATGCTGCCTTCCGTGAGTGTCGTGCGAACCTTCTCGAGCTCCGCCGCGTCCATGGCCATGCCATCCGTGCGCGACAACTGGATCGCTTCGTCGTCGCCGAACCAGTTTGGCAGCGCGATGAATGCGGCCACGACGATGACGCCGAAGACGAACAGGTTTTTCCAGAGCGGATAGCGGTTCATGTGCGGTGACTCGCGACTTAGGCGTGCTTGATCGTGTCCTTGGGCAGCACCGCGGCTATCGAGTGCCGCTGGACTTTGACGGTGACTCCGTCGGATATCTCGACGGTCAGAAACTGCTCGCCGACTTCCGTGACCTTACCGAGGACGCCGCCGCCCGTGACGATCTCGGTGCCGACGGCCAGGGCATCGACCATCGCGCGATGCTCTTTTTGCTTCTTCTGCTGCGGGCGGATCAACAGAAAGTAGAAGACGACGATGAGCATGACGGGCAGCAGCAAGCCGCCGAGCCCCCCACCAATGCCCGGGGCTGGAGTCGCGTCCTGAGCGGCGGCGGTGCTGATGAAGAAGTCGAGCAGGGATTCCATGACAGTTAGGCGTCCGTAGCGAAAAATTCGGCGGGCATTATGACATAGGCCCAGGTTCGGCCACCGAATCAATGACTTCCGCCGCAAACGCCGCGAAGCGGCCGGCCTCTATGGCGGCGCGCATTTGCGCCATCAACGTCAGATAAAAATACAGATTGTGGATCGTCGCCAGGCGCGCACCCAGGATCTCGTTGCACTGCTGCAGATGCCGCAGGTAGGAGCGCGAATAGTGGCGGCACGCGTAGCAGCCGCAGCGTGGATCGATGGGGCCCGTATCGGCCTGAAAACGGCTGTTGCGAATGTTCAGCGCCCCCTCGCTCGTGAAGAGCTGGCCGTTACGCGCGTGCCGCGTGGGGATCACGCAATCGAACATGTCGATGCCACGCGCTACCGCCTTGACGAGATCGGCCGGCGTGCCGACCCCCATGAGGTAGCGCGGCCGCTCGGGCGGCAGCTCGGGTGCGAGCCCCTCGAGCACGGCGAGGCGCTCCCCTTCGGGCTCACCCACGGCGAGGCCGCCGAGCGCGTAGCCGGGAAAGTCGATGGCCTGCAATCCGGCCAGCGACTCGCGGCGCAGGTCGTGATGCACACCGCCCTGCACGATGCCGAATAGCGCCGCGTCGCTGTCGCGCCCTCGTTTCAGCTCGTCGAAGGCGACGCGGCTGCGCTTCGCCCAGCGCAGCGAGAGCTGCATCGAAGCGCGTGCCGTCGCATGGTCGGCCGGGTAAGGCGTGCACTCGTCGAAGACCATGACGATGTCGGCACCGAGCGCGTCTTGCATCTCGATCGAACGCTCCGGCGTCAGCTCGATCAGGTCGCCGTTGATGGGCGAGCGAAACTCCACGCCCCGCTCGTTGATCTTGCGCAGGCTCTGCAGGCTCCAAACCTGAAAGCCGCCCGAGTCCGTGAGAATCGGCCGCTCCCAGTGCGTGAACCGATGCAGGCCGCCGTGGGCGCGGATGACGTCGATGCCGGGGCGCAGCAGCAAGTGGAACGTGTTGCCCAAAATGATCTGGGCACCCAGCCCGTCGAGCTCCTCTGGCGTCATCGCTTTCACGGAGCCGTACGTGCCGACCGGCATGAACGCAGGCGTCTCGACGACGCCGCGGCGAAACGTCATGCGGCCGCGGCGCGCGCCGCCCGCGGTGTTTAGCAGCTCGAACTTCACGCGCGCGCCTCCGGCGTCACGAGCATCGCGTCACCGTAGCTGAAGAAGCGGTAGCGCTGCGCCACGGCGTGCCGATACGCAGCGAGCGTATGCTCGCGGCCCGCGAATGCGGCCACGAGCATCAGCAGCGACGACTCGGGCAAATGGAAATTCGTGACCATGGCATCGACCACGCGGAACTCGAACCCGGGATAAATATAGAGCCTGCTGTCGCCGGACACAGGCGCCAGCTTGCCGCCACGGGCCGCCGTCTCGAGCGCGCGCACGCTCGTCGTACCCACGGCGACGACGCGGCCGCCGCGCTCTCGGCACCGCTCGACGGCCGCACACGTGGCGGCGGACACCTCGAGCCATTCCGCGTGCAGCGCGTGATCCTCGATGCGCTCCGTGCGCACCGGCGCGAACGTTCCCGCGCCGACGTGCAGCGTCAAGAACGCGCGCTCGACTCCTCGCGCCGCGAGCGCCTCCAACATTGGGGCGTCGAAGTGCAGGCCGGCCGTCGGCGCAGCCACGGCACCCGGCGTGCGTGCGAACACGGTCTGATAGCGCTCGCGGTCCGCCGCGTCCGCC
>Ga0315910_10001587_pt1 | contig 20752 bp, 11 predicted proteins | sample EdamamesoilMG_FD_204470 | JGI IMG/M metagenome (GOLD analysis project Ga0315910, IMG submission 204470) | Garden soil microbial communities collected in Santa Monica, California, United States - Edamame soil | ecosystem: Environmental > Terrestrial > Soil > Garden | place: USA: California...
CTGTGCGCTTCCTCCACGCTCGCGGCGCAGGAGACCTACCAGCTGCCGCCCAAGGAAGTCGTCGAGCTCCTGGAAGCTCCGACCATCCCCAGCGTGCGCGCCAGCCCCGACGCACAGTGGCTGCTCATGGTCGAGCGCCCGCCCCTGCCCTCGATCGCCGACGTGGCCCGCCCGTGGATCGGCCTTGCCGGACTGCGCATCGACCCCAAAGCTCGCGCGCCGCAGCAGTTCGCCTTCGATTCAGGCCTGAGCCTGCGCACGCTGGATGGCCAGAGCACGCGCAAGCTGCCGCTGCCCGCGGGCGCGCGCATCGCCGGCGTGGACTGGTCGCACTCCAGCCGCGCCATCGCGATCGAGCTGCGCACCGACAGCGGCGTCGAGCTGTGGGTCGCCGACACCGAGAAAGCGACGCCGCGCCGCGTGGCCTCGGGGCTGAACACGATCCTCGGCGGCTCGAGCTGGCTGCCCGACGGCGAACGCCTCTTGGTGCGCCTGGTGCCCGACAGCGCCAAGCAGACGCCGGCGGACGACGGCGTGCCCGGCGGTCCCGCGACGATGAGCTCCATCGGCAAGAAATCGCCGGTGCGCACCTACCAGGACCTGCTGCAGAGCGAGCACGACGCCGTGCTCCTGGAGCACTTCGCGCAATCGCAGCTGGCGATCGTCGATCCGCGCGAGGACAAGCTCACGCGCATCGGCAAACCCGGCGCGATCCTCGACGCCGACTGGTCGCCCGACGGCCAGCACTTGCTGGTGCGCATCCTGCACCGCCCCTTCTCGTACGTGCTGCCCTTGGGCCAGTTCCCGCGCCGGATCGAGCTTTGGGACAGCGCCGGCGTGCTGGAGCAGGTCTTCGCCGACCTGCCGCTCGAGGACTCGATCCCGATCGAGGGCGTGAGCACCGGACCGCGCAACATCCAATGGCATCCCTGCGCGCCGGCCACCTTGATCTGGGCCGAGGCGCTCGACGGCGGCGATCCCAAGCAGAAGGTCGAGCATCGAGATCGCTGGATGGCGCGCGCCCTGCCTTTCCGCGCCGAAGCGCTCGAGTTGTTCCGCACGCAGCACCGCGCTCGCGGACTGCAGTGGCTCGCCGATCCGACCAAGGTGCTCGCCTCCGAGTACGACCGCGATCGGCGCTGGCAGCGCGTCACGCTGCGCGACTTGAGCACGCCCGGCAGCGTCGGCACGCCGATCGAGGATCGCAGCGTCAACGACCGCTACGGCAACCCTGGGCAGATCCAGACCGAGGTGCGCCTCGACGGCACGCGCGTCGCGCGCCAGGTCGGCGATTGGATCTTCCGCGCGGGCGAAGGCGACAGTCCCGAGGGCGCCAAGCCTTTCTTCGCGCGCCAAAATCTCGCCACGCTGGCCAGCGAGCGCCTGTGGACCTGCGCCGAGAACACCTACGAGTCGGTGGTCGCGATCGCGAGCCTCTCGGCCGAGGGCGCGCCGCGCCTGATCACGCGCCGCGAGACCTCGAACGAGCCGCCCAACCTGCGCCTGCAGGACCTGGGCGCGCGCTCGACCACGCCGCTGACGAACTTCGTCGACCCGCAGCCCTCGATCCGCGGAATCAAGAAGGAGCTGGTCAGCTACCAACGCGCCGACGGCGTCGAGCTCTCGGCCACCTTGTACACGCCCGCCGGCCACACGCCCGGAACGCGCCTGCCGCTGGTGGTCTGGGCCTATCCGCTCGAATTCAACGACGCCGCGACCGCGGGTCAGGTCTCCGGCTCGCCGAACCGCTTCACGCAGATCCGCGGCCTCTCGCACCTGAGCTTCCTGACCCAGGGCTATGCGGTCATGGACAACGCCACGATGCCGATCATCGGCGATCCCGAGACGATGAACGACAACTTCGTCGAGCAGATCAGCGGCGCGGCCAAGGCAGCGATCGACAAGGCGGCGGCGATGGGCGTCGCCGATCCGGCGCGCGTGGGAGTCGGCGGACACAGCTACGGCGCCTTCATGACGGCGAACCTGCTCGCGCACACCGACCTGTTCCGCGCGGGATGCGCGCGCAGCGGCGCCTACAACCGCTCGCTGACGCCCTTCGGATTCCAATCGGAGCGCCGCACTTTCTGGGAAGCACCCGAGGTCTACGCGCGCGTCTCGCCCTTCCACCAGGCCGACAAGATCAACGAGCCCCTGCTGCTGATCCACGGCGAGAAGGACTCCAACACGGGCACCTTCCCGATCCAGTCGGAACGCCTGTACCAGGCGATCTCCGGCCTCGGCGGCAACGTGCGCCTGGTGATGCTGCCCGGCGAGAGCCACGGCTATTCCGCGCGCGAATCGGTGCTGCACACGCAGGCCGAGATGATCGGCTGGTTCGACCGCTACGTGAAGGGCGCGAGCGCCGTCGAGGCCTCGGCGCCGGCCAGCTCGCGCTGAACGCTCAGCGCGCGAGGGCCTGCAGGCTCCACGGACGCTGGATCGAAGGCGCGGGCGCTTGGGGCAACAGGCGCCAGTCGCCCGGGCCCGGGCGTGTGTACCAGTCGTTCGAGCGCTCACCGCCTGAGCCCAGCCAGCTGCGGAAGTCGGGATAGGCGCCCCAGACGGCCATGCCCTCGGCCGGCGCGCGCCAGGCCTGCGGCACGAAGAGCACGTACGGGTGGCCCCGGCTCGACAGGAAGCTCTGCGAGCCCGATTCCCTCGGCAGGCTCGGGTCGCGAGCGGCGAACGCGCGAGAACCCGGCAGGTGCACGTCGATCTCGATGCCGTCGCGCTTGACCACGAAATAGGGTTCGAGCGGCATCGGCTCGAGCCACGCGGGGTCGAGCGCGACGTCGAAGGACAGGCGCACACGCGCGCAGGCCGGCTCGCCAGCATCCGACTGCCCGCTCGGGGACATGGCGCGCGTCGAGGGGAAGGGCGCCGGCAGCCCACCGTCGTAGCGGCTCAGCGCCTCCTCGATCGCGCGCGTCTGCAGCACTTGCTGCTCGGGCGTGCCCCAGAAACGTTCGACCCAAATGCCGCCCTGCACGTCCGCGGGCAGCGGCGGCAGACGCAGGCCGAAGCGGTGCTCCATGCGCGGATTGCTGCCCACCAGGTGCAGCGTGGCGAGCACGTCCTTCACGCGGCCCTGCGCATCGCTGACGAACACCCACGAGGCGCGGATCAACGCGTCGTTGTAGTCCAGATCGCCGATGTCGGGGTAGGCGTCCTCCAAGGCCAGCGTGGCGCAGCCCGAGGGCGGGAAGCTGCGCGTGAAGGCGCGCTCGCGGTCGCGCGGGAAGGCGTCGAAGGCGCCGTCGACGCCATCGCGGTCCTCGTCGCCGCGCGACAGCTGCGGCGCGAGCGTCCCCGCCAGCGCCCCGATCGTGCCTGGCACGATCGCGAACACCACGTCGTCGAAATCGCCCGCGAGCTCAGGGCTGCGCGGCGAGTCCTCGAAGCCCACCAGCAGGAAGGCCTGGTCGTCCGCGAAGCCGACGAAGGAAGGCATCCAGGCCATTCCCGCGTGGCGCGCGTGCGCGGGGCCGTGCGCCTGCGACTCGGGATTGAGCGCATCCAGCGTGGTGAACGTGCGCGGGCCGAAGCCGGAAAACTTCGCGGGATCGATCGGCGTCGTCCTGCCCACCCAGGGATCCAGGGTTCCGCCACGCGCCGGCGAGCGCGCGGGCTCGAGGAAGAAGCCCAGCCGCTCCCCCGGGCCGAAGAGCAGCGCGCGGCCCAGATCGTCGCACAGCGTGATTGCGGCTCCGGCGACGCGCGCGCCCGAGTCCGTGCCGCGCAGCCCGACCTCGAGCAGCCTCGCGCGGCGCACGCGCAGCTTCCCGTCCTTGCGCTCCTCGAAGGTGAACCAGCCCAACGCGATGTCCGTCGAGGGCGAGGCGTCCAGCGCGACCAGCGTGATCGTGGTCCACTCGCTGACGACCAGGTTCGGACTGAAAGCCTGGTCGAGCCAGAGCGCGTTCGTCGACGAGCCCTCGGCATGCAGCGCGCGTGTCGCGGCGTGCACGGCCGGCGGCACGGCGACGACGTTGTCGCCGGCTCGCGAGCTCGACGTGAGCAGCACGCTCGCGATGGCGGCGAGCAGCGAAAACCGCGGGAGCCCCATGTCCTCGGCCTCTTCGGCCTGCGCCCCGACCGTAATTGAGGCGAAGCCGGGCAGCCGTGGCGTGGGGCCGGCCGCGGCGCGCCGGGCGCAGCAGGGGCTGCTAGGCGCGGTTGAAGGACTCCTGCACGTTGCTGCCGCGGTGCAGCAGGCTCAGCAGCGGCGAAGTCGCGAAAGTCGTCACCAGGGCCATCAGGACGAGCATCGCGAACAGGGCCGGCGAGATCACGCCCAGGTCCAGCCCCAGGTTCAGCACGACCAGCTCCATCAGGCCGCGCGTGTTCATCAACACGCCGATGGTCGCGGACTCGCGCGGCGGCATGCCGGCGATGCGCGCCGCGGCATAGCTGCCGCCGAGCTTGCCGATCGTGGCGACGAGGATGATCAGGCCGCAGACCGCCCAGGCTTCGGCGCCGTCGACCAGGCCGATCTGCATGCGCATGCCGGTGAAAGCGAAGAACACCGGCAGGAAGAGCACGACCACCGCGTCGTTGAGGCGCATCGTCAGCTCGCGCGCGAGCGGCGAGTCGTGCGGGATCAGCGCGCCGAACAGGAAGGCGCCGAACAGGGCGTGGATGCCGATCGCCTCGGTGGTCAGCGCCGCCGCAAGGAAGCCGATGAACACCAGGCCGAGCGTTTTCTGCGAGGCGGTTTGCTCCGGGCTCAGCTTGCAGGCCCAGCCGCGGATCAGCGGCTTCGCCAGGAAGAACATGACCGCGACGAAGACGCCGGTGAACAGGGTCGTCTTCAACGCATCACCCGCCGAGGCCTTGGCCACGCTGACCACCAGCGCGAGCAGGCACCAGGCCATCGCGTCGTTGATCGCCGCGCAGGTCAAGGCCACGATCCCCAGGCGCGTCTTGTGCAGCTGGCGCTCGGTCAGGATGCGCGCCAGCACGGGGAAGGCCGTGACCGACATCGAGATCGCCATGAACAGCGCGAACACGAAGAAGGGCACGTCGCTGGTCGAGAAGCGCGGGTAGACGAAGAGCGCCAGCACGCCGCCGAGCACGAAGGGCACGAGGATGCTCGCCTGGGAGATCGCCAGCGCCGCCTGAGGTCGCCGGCGCAGGCCGCGGGTGTCCAGCTCCAGCCCGACCAGGAACATGAACAGCACCACGCCGATCTGGGCGATGATGCCCAGCTCGGGCTCGATCGAAGGTGGCAGCACGAAGCTCGACACGCCCGGCGCGACGCGCCCCAGGAGCGAGGGCCCGATCAGGATCCCGGCGAACATCTCGCCGATCACCTGCGGCTGGTGGATCTTCGCGAACAAGGCCCCCAGGGCGCGCGAGGCCGCGAGCACGACGATCAGAGCCAGCAGCACATGGAAGATGCCGTGGGTCGGCGAATCCTCCCCCTCGCGGCCGAACAGCGGCACCCCGCCCTCGGGAGCGGGCGCCTGCAGGTCCGTGCCCGCCCAGCGCACGTAGGCGATCGCCGCCGCCGCACCGCCGAGCATCACGGCATAGCTCAACAGGCTGGAGACCGCGCGACGGGGCATGCTGGGGGGATCGTAGCGGGCCGGAGGGCCGTTCTCGGCCTGGGAGAGCGCGGCGGCAGGGTCCGCGCGGCCTTCCTCGCCCGAAGCCTACCCCCTACCTCGGGCCGACCGACCCCGGCAAATCTGCTTTGGCAGCGGCGTCCCTCTTGCCGAAAGCCCATCCATCAACGAATCTGGATTCCATGATTGGTCTCATCGGCACCTCGCGCCTGCTCAAGGCGCTCGCGGACGACACGCGCCTGCGTGTCCTGCACCTGCTCTCCCAGGAGGAGCTCTCGGGCTCGGACCTGATGGAGATCCTCAACCTCGGCCAGTCGCGGGTCTCGACCCACCTCAACCTCCTGAAGGAAGTCGGATTGGTGAACGACCGCAAGGAGGGCCGGCGCACCTACTACAGCCTGGGCTCCGGACCGGCGGCCGGACTGTGGCGGGAGGTGCTGACCGCCAACGAGGACAGCCCGGAGTTCGCGGCGGACGTCGCCGGCCTGGAAACGCTGCGCGAGCGCCGTCGCGGCGAGCAACGCGCCTACTTCGATCGCGTTGCCGCGAGCTTCGGCGAGCAGCTCTTGCCGGGCCGCACCTGGGAAGGACTGGCGCGCTCGCTGCTCCTGCTCGCGCCGCGCGCGCGCTACGCGGACCTTGGCGTCGGCGACGGACTGCTGACCTTGATGCTCGCGCAGGTCGCGAGCTCGGTAACCGCGGTCGACCTCTCGCCGGCGATGCTGGCGCAGCTGGAGACGCGCGCGAAACAGCGCGGCATCCGCAACATCACGACCGTCGAGGGCGACATCGGTTCGCTGCCGCTGCCCGAGGCCTCGCACGACATCGTGGTGATGAGCCAGGCGCTGCACCACGCGCGCGAACCGCTCGCGGCCCTGCGCGAAGCGGCGCGCATCCTCGTGCCCGGCGGCCGGCTCCTGGTCATCGACCTGCTCGCGCACCAGGAGGAGTGGGTGCGTGAAAAACTCGAGCACGTGCATCTGGGATTCACCGAGAACGAGCTCGCCGGACTGCTCGAAGCCGCGGGCCTGCGCCACGTGCAAGTCTCGCGCTCCGCGCGCGATCCGCAGCCGCCGAATTTCATGTCGCTGACCGCGACCGCGCAGAAGTGAACGACGCAACGCACCGCGGCCCCACAACATGAGTTCCAGCTTCCGCCATGCGCTGAAAGAGCGCGTCCTGATCCTCGACGGCGCGATGGGCACGCAGTTGCACACCGCCAACCTCGATCTCGAGACCGACTACCTCGGGCTCGAGAACTGCATGGAGATCATCGCCGTCACGCGGCCCGACGTGCTGCGCGGCATCCACGCGGCGTACTTCGCGGCGGGAGCGGACGTGGTCGAGACCAACACCTTCGGCGCCAATCCGTTGGTGCTCGCCGAATTCGGCATCCCCGAGCGCGCGCACGAGTTCAACGTCGCCGCGGCGCGCCTGGCGCGCGAGGCGGCGCAGCTGCACGCGACGGCGGAACGGCCGCGCTGGGTGCTGGGTTCGATGGGGCCGGGCACGAAGCTCGCGACGCTGGGACACGCGAGCTACGACACGCTCAAGGACTCGTACCTGGTGCAAGCGCGCGGCCTGATCGAGGGCGGCGTCGACGGCGTGCTCATCGAGACCTGCCAGGATCCGCTGCAGATCAAGGCCGCGCTCAACGCGGTGATCCAGGCGCGCGAGGAAGCGAAGCGCGACATCTCGGTCCTGGTCAGCGTCACGATGGAAGTGACCGGGACGATGCTGGTCGGCACGGAGATGGCCGCGGCGATCGCGCTCCTGGACCCCTACCCGATCGACATGCTCGGCATCAACTGCGCCACGGGACCGCGCGAGATGGGCGAGCACGTGCGTCTGCTCGGGCAGTCCTCGCGCCGGCCGATCGCGGTCTATCCCAACGCGGGATTGCCGCAGCTGGTCGACGGACGCACGCACTATCCCTTGACCGCGCAGGAGCTGGCCGACTGGCTGCTGCGCTTCGTCGAGGAGGACGGCGTCGCCATGATTGGCGGTTGCTGCGGCACGACGCCCGAGCACATCGCCGCGGTCGCGCGCCGACTGGGCACGCGCAAGCCCAAGCCGCGCGCGCCCAGCCTCGCGCCTTCGGTCACGAGCATTTATTCGGCGGTGCCGCTGCTGCAAGACAACTCGGTGCTGTTCGTCGGCGAGCGCTCGAACGCCAACGGCTCGAAGGCCTTCCGCGAGCACCTGCTCGCCGGCAACGTCGACGCGATGGTCGAGATGGGCCGCGAGCAGGCGCGCGACGGCAGCCACGTGCTCGACCTGTGCTGCGCCTACGTCGGCCGCGACGAGTCCAAGGACATGCTCGAAGTCGTGCGCCGCTACCGCACCGAGGTGCCCGCCCCGCTGATGATCGACTCGACCGAGGCGCCGGTGCTCGCCGCCGCGCTGCGCCAGTGCGGCGGACGCTGCATCGTCAACTCGATCAACCTCGAGGACGGCATGGAGCGTTGCGAGAAGGTGCTGCCGCTGGTCAAGGAATTCGGCGCGGCGGTGGTCTGCCTGACGATCGACGAGCGCGGCATGGCCAAGACCGCCGACGAGAAGCTCGCGATCGCGCGCCGCATCCACGACATCTGCGTGCACGAGTACGGACTGCGGGCCGAGGACCTGTTGTTCGACGTGCTGACCTTCACGATCTGCACCGGCAACGACGACGACCGGCGCCTGGGCTTGGAGACCTTGGAAGGCATCCGCCGCGTCAAGGCGGAATTGCCGGGAGTCGGCCTCTTGCTCGGGCTCTCGAACATCTCCTTCGGGCTCAATCCGGCCGCGCGCCACGTGCTCAATTCGGTCTACCTGCACCACGCGCAGGAAGCGGGCTTGACCGCGGCGATCCTGCACTCGGCGCGCATCACGCCGTTGCACCGCATCGACCCCAAGGCGCGCCAGATCGCCGAGGACCTGATCTTCGACCGCCGCCGCGAGGGCTACGATCCGCTGCAGGAGTACCTGAAGTGCTTCGAGGGCGTCAGCTTGACGGCCAAGAAGGAACGCGAGGTCCCCACCGACATCTGGGAGCGCTTGCGCTGGCGCATCGTCGAAGGCGAGCGCAAAGGCCTCGAAGCCGACCTCGATCTCGCGCTGCAATCGAAGAAGCCGCTGGAGGTCATCAACGTCGACCTGCTCGCCGGCATGGCCACCGTCGGCGACTTGTTCGGGCGCGGCGAGATGCAGCTGCCTTTCGTGCTGCAGTCGGCGGAGACCATGAAGGCCGCGGTGCGCCACCTCGAGCCCTTGATGGAGCGCGTCGACGGCTCCTCGCGCGGCAAGCTCGTGCTCGCGACCGTGCGCGGCGACGTGCACGACATCGGCAAGAACCTGGTCGACATCATCCTGACCAACAACGGCTACACCGTCTACAACCTGGGCATCAAGCAGCCCATCCAGCACATCCTCGACGTCTCGCACGAGCAGCGCCCCGACGTGATCGGCATGAGCGGACTCTTGGTGAAGAGCACGGTGATCATGCGCGAGAACCTCGAGGAGATGAACCGACGCAGCATCTCGACCCCGGTCGTGCTCGGCGGCGCCGCGCTGACGCGCAAGTACGTCGAGGACGACCTGCGCCGCGTGTACAACGGCGCGCTCTACTACGCCAAGGATGCTTTCGAGGGCCTGGCGGTCATGGAGAAGGTCATGAACAAGGAGCCGCGCCCCGAGCGGCGCAGCTTCGCCTCCTCCGATGATTTCGTGAACGAGCAGGACGAGGCCGTCCTCGTGGCCAGCGGCGTCGCGGCAAGCGCTTCGAAAGCTGCTGCTGCCGTCGCTCGCGCCGTGCCTGCCGCGGCGGGCAACGGCCGTCCTGCTCCCGAGGTCGACGAGCCGGAGCTCTCCGGCTCGCAGCTCGAACGCAGCTTCGAATACCCCACCGCGCCCTTCCTCGGCCCGCGCCTGGTCGAGTCGATCAGTCTTCAGAGCGTGTTCCCGTACATCAACGAAGTCACGCTGTTCCAGTTCCAGTGGGGCTACCGGCGCAAGAACAAGAGCGTCGCCGACTACAAGAAGTTCATCGACGAGCACGTGCGCCCGATCTTCTTCGAGCTCGGCAAACAATGCGCGAAGGAGAAGATCCTCGCGCCGGTCGCGGCCTACGGCTATTGGCGCTGCATCCCCGAAGGCAACACGCTCGTGCTGCTCGACCCCAAGGACGATGGCAAGACCGCCGCGCGCTTCACTTTCCCGCGCCAGCGCGGCAAGAAGAACCTGTGCATCACGGATTTCTTCCGCCAGGACGGCGAGCCCGACGTCGTCGCGCTGCAAGTCGTCACCGTCGGCAGCCGCTGCAGCGAAGTCGCGCGCGAGTGGTTCGCCGCCGATCGCTACCAGGATTACTTGCACTTGCACGGCCTCTCGGTCGAAGCCGCCGAGGGTCTCGCCGAATTGATCCACAAGCAGATCCGCGGCGAGCTCGGCATCGCCGGCGACGACGCGCGCGAGATGCGCGAGATGTTCAAGCAGGGCTACCGCGGCTCGCGCTACTCCTTCGGCTACCCCGCGTGCCCGAACCTGGAGGACCAGGCGATCCTGCTCGACCTGCTCGGCGCGCAGAAGCTGGGCATCACGCTCTCCGAGGAATTCCAGCTGGAGCCCGAGCAGTCGACGAGCGCGCTGGTCTGCCACCATCCGCGCGCGAAGTACTTCTCGGTCTAGTGTCCTGCCTCAGAAGTACGCTAGCCTGCCTTCGTGTTCGGTCCCGCGTCGCGCTGCGCCAGGAGTTCCGCCGCAGGCCCGGTCTGGACTTCCTTCGTCGCGGCGGTGATCACGAAGACGCGCTGGTTGTTGCCCTGCACGTCGGCGGGGAACACGTAGAAACCCTCGCGCCCGGGCGAGTAGGCGACCGTGTAGCCGCAGAGCAGCTCGCCATCGGCAAAACGCACGGCGATCTTCTTGCCTTGCTGGGTCTCGGGCGGCCCCTGCACGAAACCGTGGAGGTTCTGCCGTGAGGCTTCGCCCTCGAGCGACTTGACGAAGTACACAGCCTTGAGCTGCTTGGCGATCACCTCGATCGGCCGCGCGGCCCCGGCCGCTTCGACATGGAAGTTGCCGCGCCCCGGCAAAAAGTCGCGGGTCGTACCCTTGAGGATTCGACCGTCCACGAAGCGGACGACGACGAGATTGGGGGTCATCACAGCTGGGCTCCACGGCACGGCCGGAGCGCTGACTCCGGACCTAGACCGAGATCTCCGCCTTTCGGCCCATCGGGGGTGCAGACTTGAACCCCGCCCGACGCCGGCCCGGGGGCCCCTAGAGCGCTGCGGCAACCCTGTTGAGGGGTAAGGTGCGCTGCTCGCCGGTGGCCAGGTTTTTCAGCGCGACCGCGCCCGCGTCGAGCTCGGACTTGCCCAGCACGGCGGCGAAGCCGGCGCCGATGCTCGTCGCGTAGGCGAGCTGCTTGCCGAGCTTGTCGGCTTCGGGGTAGAGCTCGACGCGCAAGCCTTGCGCGCGCAGCGCGGTCGCGGCACGCAACGCGTCGGCCGCGTCGACGTCGGGAAAACGGCAGACCAGGATCTGCGGTCCGACGGCGAGCGCGGGGAACATCGTGCGCTCCTCCATGACGAGCAGGATGCGCTCCAGGCCGAGCGAAAAGCCCACGGCCGGAATCTGCTGCTTGGTGAACATGCCGATCAGGCCGTCGTAGCGGCCGCCGCCACCGAGCGAGCCGGCGAGCCCGGGCACCGTGATCTCGAAGATCGGTCCTGTGTAGTACGAGAGGCCGCGCGCGAGCTCGGGAGAGAACTCGAGCACTTCACCCGCCGAGGTGCAGCGCGCGAGTTCCTGCAGCTCGAGCAGTTCGCGCGCAGCCGCGGCCGCCGCGTCGTCGCCGCCGGCGCAATTCTCGAGGAATCCAGGCGCTTTCGCCTGCTCGAGCGCTTGCATCAACGCTTGACCAGCGCTCGCGCCAATGCCGCGCTCGTCGAGTTCCTTCAAGACACCCTCGCGGCCGATCTTGTCGAGCTTGTCGATCGCGATCAACGCCGTGCCTTCGGCCTCCGCGGCGATCCCCGCGCCGAGCACCAGCGCGCGCAGCAGCTCGCGGTGGTTGACGTGGATCGTGAAATCGGCGAACCCGAGCCGCTGCAAGACGCCCGCGACGGCCGCGCAGACTTCCGCATCCGCGAGCAGCGACTTCGCGCCGGTGACGTCGACGTCGCACTGGTAGAACTCGCGGAAGCGGCCCTTCGCCGGCCGGTCCGCGCGCCACACCGGCTGGATCTGGTAGCGCTTGTAGAACGCGGGCAGGTCGCGGTAGTTGGCGACGACGCGCGCCAGCGGCACGGTGAGGTCGTAGCGCAGGCCTTCGTCGGAGAGATCGATCTCGCTGGGCGCGCCGGATTCGAGCGCGCGCTTCAAGCGCTCGCGACGGTGCAGCAAACGGTAGAGCAGCTGATCGCCCTCGGGGCCGTACTTGCCCAGCAGCGTCGAGAGGTTCTCGATCGTCGGCGTCTCCAGCGGCACGAAGCCGAAGGATTCGTACACCGACTGGATCACGCCGATCACGTAGCGCCGCCGCGCCAGCTCGGGCGCGAGGAAGTCGCGCATGCCGCTCGGCGGCTTGGTGGAGATCTGGCTCATCGTTCGCGGGGCTCCGTGGGCGCGCGATTGTAGGATCGAGCGCGCCGCGTGTTGAGCACGGTGTCGCGAGAATGTGCGCGGATCAGACGCGATCCGGCTCGGGCGTCGGCTCGCGTCGACGACGCCAGGAGTTTTCGGCGGCGGACCACCACTGCTCGCACAGGCGCGCGGCCTCGCCGTGCGCCAGCGCGGGCACGGCGGCGGCGGCGCGGCCGACGATTTCGTCGAGCTCGAAGCGCGGACGGCGATCGAGACGGCCCTGGGCTTGGAGGCTCTGGTCGAGCGACTCGGTCTTCGCGCTGCCGAATCCGGGCAGCTCCTTTTGCTCGAGCGCGTCGATCAAGAGCGCGGCGTCGCCGCCGCGCTTGCGCGCCAGGGCGAGCACGCGCTCTCGGAAATTTTCGGTGACGCCGGCTTCGTCCAGGGCATCGCGGTCGACGGCGCGGCCGCGGCCCACGCTCCACAGATCATGAAAAGCGCGCAGCAGGTCGATGCGCGAAAGCAGGTTCGCGCGTCGCGTCGCGTCGATCGCTCCCCCGCCGTCCCGCGTCAGTCCCTCGGCGATGCCCAGTCGCTCCGCGTGCAGCAGCGCCAGCGTGTGCACGAATTCCAGGTCGTCGCGCAGCAGGTGGAAGACATGCTGATGACCCAGCGGCTGCTCGAGGTCGAGCGGCGGCACCTGCAGCTCCAGCGCGTAGGCCTCGGCGCCGCGGCCGCCGGGGGCCGGGAGCGCGCGCGGCGCGGGCACGAGCAGGTCGTTGGCCTCGCGCACGGCGCTGGCTTGCCGGCGCGCGCGGTCGAGCTCGATCAGCTCGAGCTGCGTGCACTCCGCGCGCGCGGCCTCGCTGCTCCAGCGCGCGATGTCGCTGCGCTGGCTGGTCAGGTAGATCACCTGCCAACCATCCGCGACCAGGGCGAGCACCGCGCGCGCGGTGGCCTCGAAACGCGCCTCGTCGCTGGTCGCCAGCGCCTCGTCGAGCAGCAGCGGCGGGCGCACGCCGGCTTTGCCTGCTTCCTCGACGGCGAAGGCCACGCGCGCAGCGAGCAGCAGCTGCGCGCGCGTGCCGCTGGAGAGTCCGTCGAGCGCGACGTCGCGCTGAAGCTGCAGGTCGCGGGCGCGGAAATCGGCGCGGCCTTGCTCGCCCTTCTCGAGCGAAAGGCGGTGGCGGCCGCCGGTGAACGTGGAGAAGAGCTCGATCGCGCGCGAGAGCACCGGCAGTGCCGCGCCGCTCTCCAGGTCGCGCTCGACGTCGTCGAGCAGCGTGACCGCCGCCGCGGCGTCGAAAGCCTGCTCACGCAGCTCGCTCAGGGCATCCTCGGCCGCGCGCACCCGCGCGCGAGCTTCCTCGATCACGTCCTTGCCGCGGCGCGCTTCGATGTCGCGCTCGATGTCGCGGATCTCGGTCGCCAGCGCCGTCGCGCGCAGGCCCGCTTGCCTCGAAGCCTCGCTGCGCTCCATGAGCTCGGCCGCGGAGTTCGGGCGCCAGCCCTGCCAAGCCTGCAGGCTCGCGAGCGCGCGATCGCGCGCGTGGGCGGCGATCGTGTGCTGCGCCTGCAGTTCCTTGAACCTCGGGCGTTGCTCGATCAGACGTTGCAAGCCCTCGCGATCGCCGTTCTCGAGTCCGGCCTCGCGGAACAGGGAGGCCACGGCCTCCTCGGCGCGACGCAAGGTCTCCGCGGCGGCGTCCTGCAGGCGCTGCTGCGTGCGCTCGCTCTCGCGCGCCGCTTGCTGCCCGCGCGCGCGCTCGATCGTCGCTTCGACCTGCTGCAGCAATCCGTTCGCACCCTGCTGCGGCTCCTGCCCGAAGGACTGCACGCGCGCCATCAGCGCATCGCACAGCTCATCGAAGTCGGCTTCCGCCTGCTGCGCGGCGGCGCGCGCGCCTACGAGATCGCCGTGGTCCTTGACGCGTCGCGCCAGCGCTTCGCGTTGCGCTGCGCTCGAGAGCCCGGGCGTGAGACCCCAGTTCGATTCGAAGGCTTGCAGCTGCGCTTCGAGCTCGCTGCGGCGCGTGATGCGTCGTTGGAACTCTTCTTCCAGGTGCTGCAGCACGCTCGCCGTCGTATCGACCGCGTGGCCGGCTTGGGGTCGGAGGATCCAGCCCGCGATCAGCGCGATCAGCCCAAGCGCGGCGACCCCGAAATACGAGGGACCGATGACCGAGCCGGCGAGGATGCCGCCCACGATCGCGCCGCCGGCGACGACCGCAAATGCAGGGTGCATCGCGCCGCGCTCGGCCCCGGCCGCAGGCTTGGCCGCGACCGCATACATCGATTTGGACTGCAGGTACTGGCTCTCGAAGGCCTTGATCTCCTGCCATTCCTTGGCGAGGCCGTCGAAGCGCTGCAGCTCGGCTTCGGGCAACGGCGGCTGGTCCTGCCCGGCGACCTGCGCGCCCCAGCGCTGGAAGCTCGCCTGCGCTGCCGCAAGCGCACTCTGCGCTTGGTCGCGGCGACGTTCGAGCTCGAGCAGCCGGCGCGCGTCGCTGCGACAGGCTTCGAGCGCCGCCATGTCGCGCGCCGATTCGGGCAGCGGCTGGGCGGCCAGGCTCTGGCGCAGTTCGTCGAGGATCAGCTGCGCGGCGCGCTGCTCCTTGCGCGCCGCCTCGACGTCGCGCGTCAGCGACTTCAACTTCGGGCCATGCTCCGGATTCACTCGTTCGCAGCCCGCGAGCTGCGCCAGCTCCGGTTCGATCCGGGCGAGATTCCCGCGCGCGTCCTGCAGCTCGCGCATGGATTCCAGCGCGGCCGCCTCGGCGTGCAGCGCGCGCTCGTCCGCCAGCTGCGCGCCCAGCTCCTCCAGCCGCGACTGCTGGCCGGCGAGCTGGTCCTCCTCGGACTGCAGCTTCCTGAGCACGTCGACCGCCTGCTTCCAGTTCGTGTAGGCGCGGCTCGCCGGCCTGGGCTGGAAACTCGCGCGCGCCGCGGCCACGTCGAATCCGCCGGCGAGCGCGCGCACGACCTGCTCGGCGAGCGGGCGCGTGCTCTCGCCGCTTTCTTCGACGGAAAGTCGATAGCAGCTGGCGAGCTCCAGCGGCGGCAGCTTCGGCGTCTCGCACTCCACACCCGCCTCGAGCCAGCGCGTCTTGCCTCCGCGGTGGATCGCGCGCAACGCGCGAGGCCCGAGGCGGAACCGCGCTTCGCACTCCAGCTCCGCCGACGGGATCGACCCGGGCCAGAGCACATTCGACAGCGCGCGCGCCAGCGTGCTCTTGCCGGACTCGTTGGGGCCGACGACCAGCACCAGGCCGCGGGCGGCCGGGACGACGCGGAAGGGCTCGATGAATCCTGGCGCGAGCGTGATCTCGAACTCGACCAGCGACAGGGCTTCGACTTGGCTCATGCCGTCTCCTGCCGCGTCGCCTCGAGCGCTTCGAGCGCGCTCCAGCCCATGCGCTTCAGACGTTCGCGCGCCTGTTCCTCGTCCCATTCGATGGGCGCGAGCGCGCCCGCGAACTCGCGCTGCCGCCGGCTCTGCTGCTCGAAGGCGCTGCGCGCCGCGGCGATCAGCCGCATGCCCAGCGGCGAGGCGGGATCCTCGAGCGCGAGCAGGCGTTGCGCGAGACGGCCCGAGGGATCGTCGCGGTGCGCGCGTTGCGCGAGGTCGATGCGTGGACGGGTGCGGTCCTCGAGCTTGGCGATGAACGCGTGCAGGCGCTCGAAGTCGCGGTGCGGCATCCCGGCGGTCTCGAAGCCCGCCACGGCCGTGCGCAGCTCGCGCAGCCGCGCGAGCGAGCCCTGCACGACGACCGAGATGCCCAGCGCGCGCGCCGGATGCGCGCTCTGGCGCTGGCGCTCGCCCGCTGCGCCCAACGCGGCCAGCAGCTCGTGCTCCAGCTGCTCGGCGCTCTCCCAGCCCGAGGCGTCGAGTTCGAGCTGCTCGAAGCGCAGCGGCGCGAGCGGGATGTGACGGATGCTCACGACGCCGGAGTCGCCGACCTCGGCCAGCCACGGGCCGTGGTCGCCGGTCTCCGTGCGGTCGAGCGCGCTCAGCGAGCCCAGGTAGCCGATCGGCCTCGTCGAAGCCGGATCGAGCGAGGGCCTGTGCACGTGTCCCAGGAACCACGCGCTCGCATCGCGCTCCCCTTCGAGATCGCGCCGGCGCAGCGGCGCGTAGCGCGAGGCGCTGACGTCGAGATCTCCGTGCACCACGCACAGCAGCGCGCGCGCGTCGGCGGGCCGCGCCGGCCGCTCGTCGAGCAGCGGACTCTGCTCGACCACGCGCCGCGGGAAGGACCAGCCGCGCAAGGCGATGCGCGGTCCGTCGCGCCCTTCGACGCTCGCGTCCTCCCAACGTCCTCCCGCGCCGAGCAGCTGGAATCCCGGCAGATCGCGCGCCAACTGCGGCAGCGTGCCCACGTCGTGGTTGCCCGCGACCCCGAAGGTGCGCACACCGCCGCGCAGCAGGCGTTCGACGGATTCGCGCAACGGGCCGTAGGCCTCGAAGCGGCTGTTCTCCTCGTCGACGACATCGCCCGCGAACACGAAGGCGTCGGCTTCCAGGCGCAAGGCCTCCGCGACCGCGCGCGCGAGCGCCGCCCTGGGGCCCAGCTCGCGCAGCGTGTGCTCGGAAAGCGCGCCCAGGGAATCGGGCAACCCCGCCGGCCTGCGGCCGAGGTGAACGTCGCCGCAGAAGATCACGCGCGTGGGCACGCGCGCATTCTGACACCGCGCGCTCAGTTCTCCCAGCCGCCGCCGAGCGCCTTGTAGACGGCGATCGTCCCGGCGCAGAGTTCGGCTTCGCTGCGGGCGACCGCCGACTCGGCGCCCAAGGCATCGCGCTGGGCGGCGAGCACTTCGAAGAAGTCCGCCAGGCCCTCGCGGTTCATCTCGCGCGAGAGCTCGAGCGCCGTGCCGGCCGCGGCGAAGGCCTCGCGCAGGGCCGCCAGGCGCGTGCGCTCGCGGTCCTGGGCCACGAGTGCGTCCTCGACCTCGCGCAGGGCGAGCAGCGCGGACTGCTCGTAGAGCGCGAGCGCCTGCTCCTGGCGCGCGCCCTGCACGCGCACCGAGGCGCGCAGGCGGCCGGAATTGAACAGGGGCGCGCTCAGGTTGGGGCTGACGACGAAGCTGCCGCTGCCGTCCTCGAAGAGCTTGCCCAGGCTGTCGGCCTCCAGCCCCAGCGCGGCGGACAGCGACAGGCGCGGAAAAAGTTCCGCGGTCGCCTGCGCGGTGAGCGCCGCCGCCTGGGCCAGCTCGCGCTCGGCGCGGCGCACGTCGGCGCGCCGGCGCAGCAGCTGTGCGGGCACGCCGGTGGCCGCCACCGCGGGCGACGCAGGGATCGGCCCCGGAACGGAGAGCTCGCCCGCGAGCGCGTTCGGCTCGACCCCCAGCAGCACGCCGATGCGGTGGATCGCCTGGCTGATGCGCACCTCGAACTGCGGCATCAGCGCGCGCGTGGTCGCGGCCTGACCCTCCGCGCGCGCCACGTCGAACTCGGAGGACAGCTGCGCGCGCGCGCGCACGCGCACCAGCCCGAGCGTGTCCTCCTGCGCCTCGAGGTTGGCCTGCGTCAGCGCCTGCTCGCGCTGCGCGGATCGCAGCTCGACGTAGTTGAGCGCGACTTCCGCGCACAGGCTGACCAGCACGTCGCGGCGCGCCTCCTCGGCGGCCTGCGCGCCGGCGTGCGCCGCCTCGATCGCGCGCGCGTTGCGTCCGAAGACGTCGATCTCCCAGAAGGCGTCGAAGCCGGCCTGGAACAGCTCGGTCGGGCCGCTGTCGGCGAAGGCCCCGCCGGCGACGTTGGTGCTGCTCTCGCCCCAGGCGTAGCCCGCGCCGGCCGCGAGCTGCGGTCCGGCGGCGCCGCGGGCATGGTCGAGCAGCGCGCGCGCCTCGAGCACGCGCCCGTGCGCGACGCGCAGGTCGAGGTTGGCCGCGGCGGCGCGCTCGATCAGCTGCGCGAGCAGCGGGTCCTCGAGCTGCGCCCACCAGCGCGTCGGCGGCTGCTCCGCGCCGCTCGCGAGCGTCGACGAGGCGCCGAAGGCCGCGGGCAGCTCCAGTTGCGGGCTGACGTAGTCCTCGCCCGCCTTGCAGCCGAAGGCCAGCGCGATCAGCGCCAGCGGCAGTCCGCGCGCGCGGCTCACTTCTGCTCCTGCGCCGGCGCCGGGACTTCGATGAACACGTCCATCTGCTGGCCGACGTACACGGGCAGCAGCTTCGGGTCGAAGGCGTAGATCACCTGCAGCACGCGCGTGTCGACGCGTTCGCTGGTGTCGCCGGTCAGCGAGCGCTTGGGCAGCACGAAAGGATCGACGCGCACGAATTCCAGCGCGCAGCTCAGCGCGCTGTTGCCGCGCACCGTCGCGACCGCGGCGGCGCCGGGCTGCAGGCGCCAGGACTCGCTCTCGTCGATGTCGACGCGTACGTGCAGGCGCGCCAGGCTGCCGAACAGGATCAGCGGGTCCTTGAGCACGCCGCTCGGCGCGAATTCCCCCGGACGCGCATTGACCTGCAGCACCACGCCGTCGAGCGGCGCGCGCACGATCAGGCGCTCGCGCTGCGTTTCCGTCTGCGCCGCCAGAGCCCGCGCCTGGAGCAATTGCGCGCGCGCGACCGCGAGGTCCGGGGCCCAGGCGCCGGCGACCAGCTTGTCCAGCTCGGCCTGGGCCTCGGCCACGCGCGCGTGTGCCGCGGCCTGGTTGGCGGTGCGGCGCGCGACCTCCTCGCCGGAGAGCGCGCGCTTGTCCTCGATCGCCAGCGCGCGCTCCAGCTGCGCTTGCGCCTCGCTCAGCAGGGCCTTCGAGGATTCCAGCCGCGCGCGCGCCGGCGGCAGGTCCTCGGCGCGCGGCAGCGCCTCCAGGCGCGCCAGGGCCGACTGCGCCGCGTCGACGTTCGCCGCGCGCACCGCCGCTTCGGCCGCGAACTCGCGGTCGTCGATGCGCAGCAGCACCTCACCGGCGCGCACGCTCTGGTTCTGGCGCACGAGCACCTCGGCCACGATTCCCGGCAGCGGCGTGCCGATGGCGATGTTCTGGCTGGAAGCCTCGACGATCCCCGAGCCGGCGATCGTGCTGCGGTACGGAGCCAGCGCCGGCTCGGCCGCCGGCGGCGCCACGGGCGTGGGCCGTTCGCCTTGCGCCACGGTGTAGAAGGCCAGCACGATGCCGGCGAGTGACAGGAGCGGAAGGATGAGTTTGCGGAGCATGGGAATCCTCAGGGGCTTGCCTGCGTCTCGATGCGCGTGATCCGGCCGTCGTCCATGCGCGCGATGCGGTCGGCGAAGGAGAAGATCCGCGCGTCGTGGGTCACGATCACCAACGCGCGCCCCTCGGTGACCGCGGTGGCGCGCAGCAGCTGGATCACCGTCTGGCCGGTCTCGTGGTCGAGCGAGCTGGTCGGCTCGTCGCACACGATCAGCCGCGGCCCGTGGACCAGCGCGCGCGCGATCGCCACGCGCTGCTGCTGGCCGCCGGAGAGCTGCGAGGGCGGCGCGTCACCGCGCGCTTCGAGGCCCACCTGCGCGAGCACGGCCTGCGCGCGCTCCAGGGCGCGGCGTCGAGGCTCGCCCAGGATCATCAGCGGCACGGCGACGTTCTCGCGCGCGGACAGCGACGGCAGCAGGTTGTAGGCCTGGAACACGAAACCTACGTGGATGCCGCGCCAGCGCGTCTTCTCGCGCTGCCTCATGGCCTTGAAGTCGCGGCCGAAGACCGTGGCCACGCCCTGATCCTGGTCGAGGATGCCGGCGATGATCGAGATCAGCGTGGTCTTGCCGCAGCCCGAGGGCCCGACCAGCATCAGCAGTTCGTTGGGGAACACGTCGAGGTCGACGCCGCGAAGCGCGGGCGTCTGGGTGCTGCCGGTGACGTAGGTCTTGGTGACCCCGCGGCAGCTCACCGCCAGTTCCTGGGCGACTTGCATGGCGTTTCAGCTCTTGAAGACGATCGCGGGTTCGAGCTTCATCACCTTGCGGATCGAGAGCAAGGCGGAGAGCATGCAGATCAGCAGCACGGCGCCGGCGCTGATCCACAGGATCTGCGGCAGCATGCGGAAGGCCAGCTCGCTGCCGCGCACCACGCGCCCGAACAGCGAGGCCAAGCCAACTCCCAGCCCGTAGCCGATGCCGCCGGCGCACAGGGCCTGCAGCAGGATCATGCGCAGGAGCGTCGCGTTCGAAGCGCCCATGGCCTTGAGCGTTCCGAACTGCTTGAGGTTCTCGAGCGTGAAGTTGTAGAAGGTCTGGCCCGCGATCACGGTGCCGACCAGGAAGCCCAGCAGCACCGCCATGCCGAAGTTGATCGGGATGCCGGTGTACTTCATGTAGTAGCGCACCGTGGTCCACTTGAAGTCCGGGCCGGTCAGCGCGAGCAAGCCGGTCTTCTCCAGGATGCGAGCGCACAACTCGTGCTGGTCCTGGCCCGGCTTGGCCTTGACCATGATGAAGGACAAGAGCTTGCGCTCGCGCGGCGCGAACTGCGTGGCGCGCGAGTAGGTCGTGTAGATCGTGGGCTGCGACTGGAAGGTGCGCGTCACTTCGCAGAAGCCGACCACCACCGCGCGGTGGTCGTTGAGCTCGAGCGTGTCGCCGATCACCAACGGCCGCGGCGGACCGCCTGGAACCAGCGCGGGCTTGGCCAGCTTGCCGCGCGCGGCGTTGA
>Ga0315910_10001588_pt1 | contig 20747 bp, 16 predicted proteins | sample EdamamesoilMG_FD_204470 | JGI IMG/M metagenome (GOLD analysis project Ga0315910, IMG submission 204470) | Garden soil microbial communities collected in Santa Monica, California, United States - Edamame soil | ecosystem: Environmental > Terrestrial > Soil > Garden | place: USA: California...
TGCGTATGCGCTGCGCCCCATGTTCATGTTGCCCCTCAAGCCCAACCGTTGGATCGTGCTGAACTTCGTCATTCAGCTGGCCTTTGACGTCGCTATCTACCAGTGGCTTGGTGGTCAGGCGCTGGCCTATTTGCCCATCAGTACGCTGCTCGTGATGGGGCTTCATCCGATCGCGGGGCACTACATTTCCGAGCACTACGTCACTCATCCGCCGCAAGAGACGTACTCGTATTATGGGCCGCTCAATCGCATCGCCTTCCATGTGGGGTATCACAATGAGCACCATGATTTCCCTTACATCGCGGGCAGTCGGCTGCCTGAGCTGCGCGCGCTAGCCCCGGAATTTTATGAGCACCTGGTTTGCCATCGCTCGTGGACCAAGGTGGTGTGGGACTACATCATGCGTGATGACCTGTGCGCCACCAGCCGGGTCAAGCGTAGTTCTGAGCGCGCGTCCACCGACACTCAGATCGCTGGGTAAGGTTCAGCGCAGCGTCAGCTGATGCTCACAGCACATACGGCAAGATGGCTTTGCGCTCGCTGGGATAGCTCTCCCGGCCTGCGTGACCGTCGAATTCCTTGTGATACGCGCGGTGCCGGCTCAGCGCGTAGCTGGTGACGATGATGGCGCCCAGACCAAGGAAGACAGCCGCGCCCAACAGCTGGCTCACCAGCAAGAAGCCGCACCAACTGGTGATCTCGAACAAGTAGTGTGGGCAAGACACCCAAGTGAACAGACCACCCCGCGGGACAGCGCGCTTCGTTTGGCCACTTGTTTGACGAAGGTGGCGAAGCTTTTGGTGTGCCCAGCTGTTTCCAGCTTCGCCAAGCAGGAAGATGGCTGTGCCTCCAAGCACACTGGGGAGTGCGGGCAACGACCAAGCAGCGCTGCGCATCGACCAGCCGATCCACGCCGCAAAACCCCAATAGTAGACGTATTCCACCAAGAAATCCCCCGGTGGCACCGCGCGGCCGCTGTAACGGTGTACGAACAAAGACTCGAGACTGCGGCGCGTGAAATGAAAGGCCCACAAGAGCGCTACGTAGAGCGCCGCGGGCTTGTTCCACGGGCAAACAGCCAGCAAGGTGAGCGCAGCCACGGAGTAGCTGAGAGTGTTGTGGACACGGGGGGCCATGACCCGCTGACCCTAGCCTTAGATGGGAGAGTATTCTAATCCGAAGAGCGATGACCGAGTTTGACGCGCTGGTGGTAGGCTCTGGCCCTAACGGGCTCAGCGCTGCGATCCGATTGGCAGAGCGCGGTCTGTCCACCTGTGTGATCGAACGACAGAGCCACGCAGGAGGTGGGCTACATAGTCTCGAGCTGGACGAGCCCGGCTTCATCCACGATGAATGCTCGGCCATCCATCCCATGGGTGTGCTGTCGCCCTACTTGCGCACGCTCGACCTGCATGAGCACGGCCTGGTGTGGAAGACGGGCCAGTCGTCGGTGGCCCACCCGCTGGATGCGCGCCCTGCGGTGATCTTGAAGCGCGACCTCGAGCTCACGTGTGAGCGCCTGGGCATCGCGGATGGGCGCGCTTGGCGGGGTATGTTTTCCCCGCTCATCGCGGACGGACAGGCGCTTCTCGAGGACCTTCTTGCTCCGCTCAAGTTCCCTCGGGCGCTTTACGCAGCGCTGCGGTTTGGTTGGTTGGCGCACCGCTCTGCTCATGGCCTGTTGCGCAGTCGATTCACCGACGAACCAGCACGCGCGCTGTTTGCCGGGCTCGCGGGTCATTCAGTCTTGCCGCTCGAGTTTCGCTTGACCGCAGCATTTGGGCTCATCTTTGGCCTCACCGCCCATCTTCAAGATTGGCCATGCGCCGAGGGCGGGTCAGTGGCCATTGCGCGTGCTCTGCTCTCCAAATTCAAACAGCTGGGCGGAGTCGTGCGCTTGGGAAACGAGGTGCGCAGCCTCGCAGAGCTTCCCCCAAGTCGGTTGATTCTGCTCGACGTGACGCCTGCCAGTGTAGCGGAGTTGGGCCAAGGCGTGCTGCCCGAGCGCTTTTGCCAGCGGCTGCGCCGCTATGTGTATGGACCCGGAACATTCAAACTCGATTTCACGCTGAGCGGCCCCATCCCGTGGAGTGACCCAGAGGTCAACGGTGCCAGCACTGTGCACGTCGGAGGCACTCATCAGGAGATCGCGGCTTCCGAGCGGGCAGCGTGGCGGGGTGACGCTCCACACGCTCCGTACCTCATCGTGTGTCAGCAGTCAGAGATGGACCGCACGAGGGCCCCGGGGAACCTGCACACGGGGTACGCTTATTGTCATGTTCCGCACGGCTATCCGCATGATGTGAGTCCCTTGATTGAGGCGCAGATTGAGCGATTTGCCCCAGGCTTTCGCGACCAAATCCGCACTCGCCGCGTGACGAGCCCGCGCGATTTCCACACCCTGAATCCCAACTTCGTAGGTGGCGCGGTCACTGGTGGCGCCGCCACCTGGGATCAGATCTTCACCCGACCTCTGTGGCAGTGGCGCCCTTATTCGACGCCCCATCCCCGCGTATTCATGTGCAGCGCGGCGACCCCACCTGGAGGCGGCGTGCACGGGATGTGTGGTTACTACGCGGCGGAGGCTGCGCTTGCCACGCTGCGCTGATGGATGAAGCCTCCCCAACTGTCCGCTGCGCGGTAATCTGCACAAAAAAAAGCACCCACTGTTCAGTGGGTGCCTGCTGCGTGATGGAGCGCGACCCGCGCTTCAAATCAACGACCTGCGCTTCAATCCACGACAATCTCCACGCGGCGATTGTTGGCGCGCCCCTCGGGCGTGTCATTGGGCGCAACGGGACGCGCTTCACCCAGACCCTTGGCTTGAATTTTAGCGCGTTCGATGCCCTGGCTGATCAAGTGCTCCATCACTGATTCAGCCCGTTTGAAACTGAGGGACTCGTTGTCGCTTTCGCTCCCTTGAGAGTCAGTATGTCCTTCGACGAGGATGGACTTGTACCCTTGGTCAGTCAGGGCCTTGGCGACGTCATTCAGTTTTTCTTTTGCGATGGGCAACAGCTGCGACTTACCAGTTGAAAACAGCACTGATCCGGACAACGTGATCACGACACCGCGGGCTTCCTCCTTCACCTGTGCCATTTCCTTTAGGCTGGCCACAGCGGACGCGAGGCGGGACTCAGCCGCTTGGAGTTCAGCCTGCGACTTTTCCAGGCCCTCCCGCGTGGCGCGCAGCTCCTCCTTGGTCATCGTCAGGCTCTTTTTCTCCAGGTCGTCGTACTCTTCCTTGAGACGTTTGAGCTCGGCTTTGTAGCCCTTCTCCCGGCCACGGATGGTGGCGATTTCGGCCCTGTGGGTCGCTACGTACGCCGTGAACTTTGCGCGATCGCTCTTGCGATCCTCGACGAAGGCGTCCTCCGCAATGACGAGCGCTTGACGCGCTTCTTCCAATCGAGCCGGGGCAAGGTCCGCCGCGGGGCCTGCCTTGGCCGCCTCATAGGCGTTGCGCGCTTCGACCAGCTCAGGCGTGGGGGGCGCGGCTGCGCAGCCCAGAAGACTCAGGGCGATACCCAGTGTGCCAAGGACCAGGGGCAGGGCCGTGGTGCCCGTGCGGTACAACTTCATGGTGCTCATTTTTCCATCAGCTCCTTGATTTGATCCAACTGGTCTTGGGCCGCAACCCGGGCTTCCTCTTCTTCAGCCAAGGCGAGCGCCTGTTCGGCGTCCACGGTGGCCTTCTCCAGGCGGAGAGCGGCTTCCTTGTTGTCACCTTTGTCCATCAAGGTCCTCGCTTCAGCGATGGCGTCTCGAGCGTATTTGAGGTGCAGCTCGCCCTTGGGGAGTTCCTCAGCGCCACCCACCTCTGCGGCACGCACGGCGGATTCGGCCGTCGTCAACTGAGAATTAGGAACGGCGCCGGCACCACAGCCAACCAGTTGCGGCAGGAGCAGCAATGCTCCCAGGTGCGCCCAACAGCGGGCGACGAACGTGCGCGCGCCACCGGCCACTTTCTTTTCTACTAATGAATGCATCCCAATGTCCCTTGCAATATCCAATCAGGCACGACGAGTATACGGAGGTTTTGTGCTCAGAAAAGTCAGCGCGGGACTTTTCTGAGGTAGGCAGATGTGCACGTGTGGATCCGTGAGCAGTTTGAAAGAAAGTTGCGGGCGAGTCGCGCCGAGGAGGCCGCAGCCGGCACAGCATGTTTCGTGCACCAAGCGCTGGAAAGATCTGGTCGCTCTGGATCCAGCGCCCAGTGAAACACTTACGAAAGTGCCACTCAAGGATTCCCTTTGCGCTTTCCGACGGTCCCCAATAATCATCTGTGGCATGAGTATGAAACAGCGTCATGTGCGCCTCTCAAAAATGTTGCAGTTCGGTGCGCGGTCCCTTCTAAGCGGGGCCGCTTTGCAACACCGGTCTGCTCGGGTGTGTGCCGGCGCCCTCTGCCTGCTTTTTTCAGGCCTCATCAGCGCCTGTGGCGGGCTCACGGTCACGCGCGTGAATTCGGCCCAGGACCGACCCAACAACGTATGGGTGTTCTTTACGGTCAAAGATGGAGAGCAGCCGGTGGGCGGTTTAGGGGCTGAAGACTTCAAGATTTACGAGGATGGAAAGCTCGTTTCGGCCTTCGAGAGTCAGCAGCAAATCCTCAATCCCGAGGTCGCGGCGGTGTCGTATACGCTCCTGCTCCTGGACATGAGCGGGAGCGTCACGGAGAGCGGTGGCGCTAACGTGCTCGTGGATGCAGCGCTGCAGTTCACCGAGCGTGTGGGCAAGTCGCAAAAGGTCGCTGTCTATGCCTTCGACGGCGACAAGCGGATCCACCCGGTAGTGCCTTTCACTGAAACCAAAGGCAGCGTGGAGCATGGCCTCGAGGGCTTACGCAAGTACAAGGCCGTCGATCCGTCCACCAACTTGCACGGCGCCGTGGTGGAGGGACTCAAGACCTTGAAAGTGGGTTTGGACCGCGATCAAAAGCCGCTCAAATTTGGCACGCTCGTTGTATTTTCGGACGGGACAGATCGAGCGGCGCGGGTCTCTGAACAAGACATGAACGCAGCCATCGACGCCGAGGTCTACAAAAATTACGAACTATTTGCGGTCGGTGTGGGCGGCGAGATGGAGGAATCGACCCTCAATTCCATCGGTCGCCACGGGTCGGAGCTGGTGGCTGACGGTGAAAAGCTGGGAGAGGCTTTCGATCGCGTAGCCGAGCGCATTGAATCGCACATGAAGCGATTTTACCTGCTCAGCTACTGCACCCCGGCGCGCGCGGGCGATCATCGGGTGCGCATCGTGGCCAAATCTGCCAGCAAAAAGGACAGCGGCTCGACGAGCAGCAAATCAGGACAACTGGAGTACGATTTCAACGCGGACAACTTTGGTCCCCCGCCGCGTTGTGATGCGACACGCAAGCCCAAGTTCAAGCTCGAAGCAGGCCTGGACGAAGCTGCCGAGGAGCCAGAATCCGAGCCGTCTGCAGCGTCGAAACAATGACGGACCCAGCGCCCCAAGCGAGCGGGGAGCACGCGGCGCCCGAGCTGCACGACAGGAAAAACATCGTGCCGCTGCTGTTTCTGGGAGTCATCGTCTACGGGCTGTGGGCGGTGTGGGCGCTGTGGTTGCGCGACCGGGTCGCGCCTTCGGGCGATCGGGAAGCGATGGCTGGGGTGGGAGCGCGGCTCGTGTTTTGGGTGCTCCCGTGTGCTGTCTACCTGGTGAGCATCTGGGGGCCGCGTTTCAGCGCACCACTCGGGCTTTGGTTTCCCCTGGGGGCCCTCCAGGTCCGACGCTCCGTCGTTCTGTTCATTGTGACGTCTTTGGCGTTGTTCTTGGCCACTGCGGCCCGCAACGGCAGCTCGATGGTCGAGGAGATCGCGCGTTTCGCCCGCTTGGCGCAGCCGCGTCTCTCGGCTCCCATCTTTGAAGAGTTGGTGTTTCGCGGCGTCTTCTTGTCGGAACTCTTGACCTGGACGCACCGCAATAGTCGCTCAGCGTGGGGGTTACGGGCGCGTTATTGGGTCGCTCAACTGGGGTGCGCGGTGTTTTTTGTCCTGTTGCATTGGCCCGCGTGGTGGCACCACTTGGGCTTGTCTCAAACCATGGAGCGCAGCCTGCCCATTTTTGCCGTGGCCATGGTGCTGGGGTTCATCTTTGCGCAGACGCGCTCTATTTGGCCGTGCATTGGGCTGCACTGGCTCAACAACGAACTCAGTTTCATCGCGCAGTGAGCGCGCCGTGCGCGATTTTTGGCCCATCGTCTCCAAAGGGCGCTCGCATTGCTAAACCGGCAGGGCTGTCGTTTGATGGCGCACCGGAGGAGCAAGAACATGTCAGGCGGATTTTATGAACTGAGCGCGGAGTCGGGCCGCGGCGAGACGATTTCATTCGAGCAGTTTCGCGGCAAAGTCCTGTTGATTGTCAACGTGGCTAGCCAATGCGGCTTCACCCCACAATACAAGGGTCTCGAAGCGCTGTACCGAAAGTACCATAATCAAGGTTTTGAGCTGCTTGGGTTCCCGTGCGATCAGTTTGGACACCAGGAGCCCGGCAATGACGAGGAGATCGCGCAGTTTTGCTCGACCACCTATGACGTCACCTTTCCCATCATGAAAAAAATCGAGGTCAACGGCCCCGGCGCCCACTCGGTCTACCAATATCTCAAGTCCCAGGCGGGGGGGATCTTGGGTGACGGGATCAAGTGGAACTTTACCAAGTTCTTGGTGTCGGCGGACGGTCAAGCGATCAAGCGCTTTGCGCCCATCACCACCCCAGAAGGACTCGAGGACGAGATCAAAGCGTCCCTGTCGTCTGCGCAGTGAGACGTGCGTGAGCCACGTTGCATCACAGAAAAAACTAGGGGTGAGTGCGGTCGCCGCGCTCACCCCGTGCTGATTTGCAAAAACAGTTACCCTGGTTCAGCTACCGACGAACTGCACCTCGAGGTGAAGTTTCACCTTCTTACCCACCAGGACGCCACCTGCTTCGAGCGCCTGATTCCAGGTGAGACCAAAGTCTTCGCGGTTGATCTCGCCGGTGAGGCTGAAGGCTACGCGCTGATTGCCCCAGGGGTCCTTGGCGGGCCCTTGGACTTCGCCCTTGAGCTGCACGGGTTTCGTCACGTCGCGGATGGTCAGATCCACGTCCACCACCAGGTCCTCACCGTCGGCCTTGACCTTCTTGGACACCAGGCTCAGCTGGGGAAAGGTCTCGGCGTCGAAAAAATCGGGGGACTTGAGGTGCCCGTCGCGCTGCGGCTCTCCGGTTTGGATGGACGCTGCTTGAACCTTGGCAGTGACTTTGCTTTGCGAGATGTCAGCGGGATTGATGGTTGCGTCGGCTTCAAACTGATCGAAGTGACCGCGCACCGTGCTGATCATCATGTGTTTCACTGAGAATTGAACTTGTGAGTGGGCGGGATCGATTTTCCAAGTCGTCATCGTGATGTTCTCCTGATAGGCCACAGTATGGTGCGTGCGGTCCACGGAACAATAGTTCGATGGTGACAATGGCTATTGCGTACAGGGCAATAGTCGCCCCGGCCCACGAGCTGGAGCAAAGCTCAAGTTCAGTTGAGCTCGATCTGGTCGCAACCCAGCACGAGCCGCACCGAGCCGCCGCCCAACTTGCCGCAGCTGCTGGGGCAAATGTGGATTTGAGTCTCTCCAGGTGTGCACGTGTCGTCGCTGTAGTACCAGCCGTTCCCACCCCCACAGTCGTCGAGGCTGTCGACGTGCGGAATGGACTCGGTAATGTCAGCGCCATTTTGCTGATAGATCACGTTGACCTTATCGCAGTTGACGATTTGACCCCCCTCATCTGGCTCAGGGAGATCAAACTCACACGCCGCGGGGCTGTTCGCCACGCGCTTGAGCGCGGCCAGCAAGTCCTCTGTCGCCGTCGGACAATCTGCCACGAAGAAGGCCCGCCCTGTGCCACCCTTGGCCGCTACACGCTCGAGATTGGACACCTCGCCGACGCCCAGCACGAAGGTAGGCACGGCCGGGGAATCGTCGGTCGGATTGGCATACTCTTCGACCAAGTCCTCGAGCCCGCTGATGCTCGTATCGTCGCACACCGTGGGGTAGCCATCCGTGGCGAGCACGAGCACGGCCGGGCGATCGGGGTGATCGATGGCCCATTGCTTGGTGTACATCAATGCGCCCTCCAGGGCGGGATGCGTGGGCGTCAGGCTGTCTGCTGAATGGTCGTTGATGGAATCGACCAAATCGTCCGAATTGTCGGCGAGAGAATCAATCTCGACGTCTGGATTGGCGTACTCCTCAGGATCGCAAGAAAGCCCCTGATCGGACGACGAACTGTCGCTCGTTGCTTGAAGGCCGAAATACTGCAGTCCCACGCGCAAGTTCTGCGAGCCGGCGTCGACAAAGAAGTCCTTGAGCGAGGTGGTGAGCGCCTCCCACCGCGTGGGCGCATTCGGGTCATCGCTGATGCGGTGGTCGTTCATGGACGTGCTCTTGTCCAAGAGGATAAAAATATCGGCGGCGACACTCTCCACTTCGCGTGTCTCGCCGCCACAGGACTCGAGTTCGGCGATGTCGTTGATGTCCGCATTGCCAAAGAAGCCCGAGTCCCCGTTGGCGAGACCGCACGCGGAGTTGCCTTCATCGTCATTGGACGTGGAACCGGTGTCCGTATCGGCCGTATCCGAGTCCGCGCTGTCTGAGTCTGCGCTGTCGGTACTGGCCGTATCCGAGTCTGAGCTGTCGGTACTGGCTGTGTCCGAGTCTGCGCTGTCTGAGTCGGCTGTGTCGGTGCTGGTCGTATCTGAATCTGTGCTGCCCGAGTCCGCGGTACTTCCGCCGTCACCGTCGTCGTCACTGCTGCACGCAATGACGGAAGCGGAGAGGACGACGGCGATGCTTAAGAGAAAGGGTGAGTACTTCATGGAATAATCCTTATTTGACGCGGGAAAGGGGGCAGCTCTCAGAGAACGAACGGGTCAACGCAAGGTGGGACAACCTTCGATGATGTCGATGCGATCCACGCCTTGGGTCTTGATCTTCTCGCAAATGGGACCCTGAATGATCGCGGAGTTGGCCCGTCGGTCGTAGAACCACGAGTCCACTGCGGAGGTGGTCGTGCCGCCCATTCCGCCCATGCCTTCGAGGTCAGCCGCCCAGGGGATCACTTCACAGTCCACCGCGACGTTGAGCAGCGACTCCGCGCTGGGAGCCTCCTCCAGCTCCACCTCGCAACTGGTGACGAGCTTGCGCGTAATGTCTTTGAGGACGCCCGCTAGCCCAGAAGCCGTGCCCTCAGAGTCCACCTTGTAATAGCTCTGCTCCGCGTCGCCACTGGGGCGCCCGCCGGCAGTAGCGAACTTGTTGAGCTGTTCCTCATACAACTCAGAGCCAGGAAGTCCCACGACGAACGTGTCGACACCCACACCGCCGAGCGCCTCAATCGCATCCTGAGTTCCTGCGTCGTCGAGGCAGCCTAACGCGTAGTTTTCACAACAATTGCGTTCGTCGCCCGCGCACTGTTCATTGGGGTCGTCCGGATCTGCGTCGATGTTGGCGGTACATGTGTCGATGTCACAGCTGAGCTCGTCGTTGCAATTGGGGCCACCATCCGTGGCGAGCAACACGAAGCGTCGGCCGGACAAATCCTTGCCGTCACCGGTGGTGAAATACTCAAAGGCGCGGCGCAACGCGGCAGCCGTGGGTGTGCCGCCACCGGGGCCCTTGGAGCCAATAGCGGTGAGAATGGCGTCGCGGTTTTCAGGGCCCGCAGCGATGGGGACAGTCAACTCCTCCTCTTCGGGCATCTCACACAGTGTCGCAAGCTTTTGGGGCCCAGCATTGGGAAACAGGTCGAGACCGAATGAGATACTCGACTGGGCAGTGTCGAGGGCCTCGGTGAGCGCGGCCTTGGTCGCGTCCCAAAGGCTTGCGTTGGGATCGTCTGGCAACGTGCTGCGCATGCTGCCGCTCGAATCGAGCACGAGCAGGATGTTTACCTTGACGGGCGTGGCGGTGAGGCCTGCTGAATTGCACTCCAGGAGGCCCGAAAAGGAACTGCACGCGGGCCCACCCTCATCACCATCTCCAGTGGAGGTCTCGCCGCCCAGTCCTTGTCCGCCTGTGCCAACGTCGATGCCGCCACCACCTGCGCCGTCCCCATCACCACCGTCGTCATCGCTCGAACAGGCAGCCGGAAAGGCAGCGGAAGAAAGAGCCAACCCAAACAACCAAGCGCGCCGCATCATCAAATCGTTCCTTGTGCAAAGTGAGCCGTTATCTGCGGCGTCTGAGCACGCCGCATTCAAGAGGGCTCCATTCTTCTATCAGAGCCCCGATGAGGCACTTGAAGAAAATTGTCATTTTTGGCACTTCCTACTCATTGTCTAACAGCTGATGTGGAAAATCCTTGTGCTTGCATAAAATGAGAAGGCTGCTCACGCTGAGCTTAAATTCTTGCACATGTTTCGCTTCCCCAAACGACTTTACCCATGTGGAGCCGTTCACTTCACTGCCCCAGGCGCGTGTCTTGCGTCGGGGTCCCCCTTCGGTCGCTCCGCCAGGATGCGGGGGACGTCCGGCGCGCCAGAGTGGGCGGGGGTCACGTCCTGACGGAAGCGGTACCACGGCCTATTGGAGCCAAATTGAATTGCGGGGCGGGGTGCGTCGGCCATCCGGCTTGAAGCGTCTCCACCCCCAGCGTACACTACCATTTCACTGCAACTGTTCTCTGCAACAGGAGGCCACTCGACTATGAACCCCACTTACCTTCGTTATCCCTCCCGCCCATTGAGAAGTCTTCAACATCTGCGCTGGCTCGTCGCGGCTTTACCGCTCACCGCAGGAGCGCTCGTTGGCTGTGGCGATGGAAGCGGGGGAAAGGACGGGAACAACGACACTGGTCCGACCGAGATCGAGGTGACCGGCGATGGCGACGGGGACATGACGACCGGTAGTTCCATCTCCAACAGTGATGGTGGGCGCGTCGACCTGACCCCAGATCAGATTGAGGCCATCGAGGACGCGGCGTGCACCGGTTGGGTCGCCGAGGGCGAGACGCTACCGGCAGTGTTGCAATTGGTCGTCGACACCAGCCGCTCGATGACGGAAGGCGCACCGGGGTCCAATCGCAGCAAGTGGGACGTCACGCGCGACGCGTTGGTCCAAGCGGTCGCTGATTTGCCCCCCGCAGTCTCGGTAGGGCTCATGTTCTACCCCAACAGTCGGGATCTGCTTCGGGGCGAGGAATCGCCGTCGGACATTTCGGCGTGCATCGATGTAAACGGCCGTTTACCGATCGAAGTGCTGGGCGGTGATGGTTCCGCACAACGTGATGCTCTGGAAAGCAGCATCATGAGCGTCAACCCCGACGGCTACACGCCCACTCACGATGCTTACCGCTACGCCCTCAATGAAGCGCTCATCCCGTACGAGACGTCGGCTAGCAAATTCATGCTGCTGATCACCGACGGCGCGCCCACCGTGGACACGGACTGTGTTGCTACAGGCGAGTCCCAAAATGGCGGGATGGTCGCCAACGCGCAGACCCAGCCCATCGTCGACGAGATTGCCCGCGCCAACAGCGAGCACGACATTCGCACCTTTCTCATTGGCTCACCGGGCAGTGAGGAATCTGCCGATGGCAATGGCGACATGAGGCCGTGGCTCAGTGAGGCGGCTGTGCGGGGTGGAACAGCGAGCGAAGGCTGTCAAGAAGACGGGCCTGATTTCTGCCACATGGACATGACGCAGGAGACTGACTTTGCGGCCGCGCTGACGGCGGGGTTGGCCTCGGTGGTGGGACAGATCGTCAACGCTTGTGATTTTGCGATCCCCGAGCCGCCGGACGGTGAGGGCGCGATCAACCCCAACGAGACCAATCTCATCATCACCTGGGGTGATGGTGAGTCCTCGCTGATTTTGCCGGACGGAAAAGGTGATTGCAAAGACGGGTGGCAGTGGGACGCCGCCGCGGGCATAGTGAGCCTGTGCGGCGAGACCTGTGACGAGGTGAAGCTCGACAGCAAGGCCAGTGTACAGCTGAGCTTCGGCTGCACGACGGACGAGATCATTACCCGTTGACGGGCAGAGGGCTCACTTGTCCAACTGCTGGATCACGACCTTGTCCTCCTTGAACAGGGGGATGAGGACGCGGTCGCGTGTGCAATCGTAGCCGATATCGGCGGGTGAGGTCACCCCGCTGATCTTGGCTGTGAAGTCCTGCTCGGGCGCGCCCGTGAAGACCGCGCTGGCGGCCCAAGACGAGACGAGGAGCTTGCCCGCGTTCGTGAAGACCACGCCATCGTTGCTGCCTTGGGGCAGCTTTTGAACCGACTTGCGCTCCCCGGCATCACTCACCCAATACAGCTCGCCGCTTCCAAAGGTCACCACCCAAGCTCCACCAGGTGTGGCGAGCACACCATTGGGATTGCCGAGCTCTGCGCCTGCGACCAGCTTCTTCACTTCGTCTTGTGGAGAGATTTGGTAGATGGCGTCGGTGCCGGTCGCCTCGAACTTGGGGGAAAGGCCGCTGTCGGTGGCGTAGATGTAGCCGTTTTCGCCCGTGGCCACATCGTTGACGAACGTTGCGCCCTTGAGCAAGATTTCACCCTTGGGAGCGCCGGTGAGCGCGTCGAATTTCCGCACTCGGTCGATGTCGGCCACGTACAGCACGTCGCCTGCGACAGTGAGCCCTTTGGGAGCGTTGAGTAGGGTGCCCTTGCGCGCACCGTCGATGAACTTGAGTTCAATCTTGTATTGTCCGTCATCCTGCGGCGTGAGCCGTGTGATGAATCCATTGCCATCAACGTCAGCAGGTGCGCCGTTGATGTTGCTCACCAAATACACGTCGCGACGCTTGTCGAAGTAGACGCTCTCCGGCGTCTGTAGGCCAATGTCGGCCAAAATGGTCACGAGAGGGGCGGGCGCTTGCTTCTCCGCGGCGGGCGTCTCGGCTGCAGGCGTCTCGGTTGCGGGCGACGGCTCGGGAGCTGCCACGGGCGGGCTGGGGGGCGTCGCCGGTGTGCAGGCGAGCGGCGCGGTGACCAGCAGCAAGGCCGTGATCGAAAGCAGCGTGGGAGTCAGGAATGGGGGTGCTGAGACGAAGCGATAAGTCATGTTTCTCGTAGCTTTCGGTCGCGTTTAAAGTGGGCGTTTTGTAAGACCCAGGGAAGTTGTGCGGAGCAGTGGTGAGTGGTTCGATTGAGTGAGGCCGGCGACATGAGTAAGCGCTCGCTCATGAGTCCTAGTTAGAGCAACGCTCGGTTGAGGGGAAGCCGCCGTCGGCGCAGTTTGTTACAAAACCCCCGGACCAGACTCGCGGCCGGTGCCTGCACGCCCCCTGCCCGGGTGGGCCGCACGCCACTGCGCGCACGGGCGACCGGGACGCAGGCGAGAGCTAGAATTCACCTGCAGCATAATGCGGGGGTCTGTGTTCTCAACCAGGGTGCCGCGTGTATCCTCGGCTCCGATGACAAGCAGGATGAATTTCAAAGTGGAAGATCTTGGCGTCGATCGGGCGTCTTTGGTCGAGTCGTTCATTCAACATGTACTGCATACCCAGGGGAAGCATCCATCGGCAACTACGCCGCTCGATGAGTTCGTCTCGCTGGCGCGCACTGCTCGCGATCGCATGTACGATCATTGGACGCGCACCTGGAAGACCCGAAAGGACACGCACCCCAAGCAGGTCTACTACCTTTCGCTGGAGTTTCTGATCGGACGCCTGTTGGCCGACAGTTTGATGGCGCTCGGCATCTACGACGATTGCAAAGCTGGACTTGCTGAGTTGGGGGTGGACATCGAACAAGTCATCGAGCAGGAAAATGATGCGGGCTTGGGGAACGGCGGTTTAGGGCGCCTGGCGGCGTGTTTCATCGACTCGATGGCCACGCTGGGCATCCCCGCTGTCGGTTACGGTTTGCGGTACGATTATGGCATTTTCCGTCAGGACATTGTCGGGGGTCGGCAGCAGGAGGCCCCGGACATGTGGCTGCGCAACGGTAACCCTTGGGAGGTCGTGCGCCCGGAGCGCAGCTACAACGTTCAGTTTGGCGGACGGGTGATCCAATACTCGGGAGCCTCAGGTCGCATCACGCATGAGTGGATTGATACGGACGGCGTGTTGGCGGTGGCGCACGACATCCCCGTGCCTGGTTACAAGAACCACGTCGTCAACACTTTGCGTCTGTGGCGTGCACACGCCAACAGGGATTTCGACATCTCTTACTTCAATGCCGGCGACTACGCGCGCGCGGTGGAGCGCAAGAGCCATGACGAGAACATCACCCGTGTGCTCTACCCCAACGACAATCACGCGCTGGGTAAGGAGCTGCGGCTCAAGCAAGAGTACTTCCTGGTCTCAGCGACCCTTCAGGACGCCATCGCGCGACACATGAGCAGCCAGGGTGACATCCGCGCGCTCGCCCACACCTCCACCTTCCAACTCAACGATACGCACCCGGCCCTTGCCGTCGCGGAGATGATGCGCATCCTGTGCGATGTTCATGGACTCAGTTGGGACGAAGCGTGGACCATCACGCGCGAGTCGATCAATTACACCAATCACACCCTGTTGCCCGAAGCGCTCGAAAAGTGGCCCGTTTGGTTGATTGAGCGTGTTCTGCCGCGACACTTGCAGATCATCTACGACATCAACCAACGCTTCTTGGATGGTGTGGAGAAGCGATTTCCGGGCGATGCAGACCGCAAGCGGCGCATGAGCATCATCGAGGAAGGCGGCGAGCGGTACGTGCGCATGGCCAACCTGGCGGTCATCGGCAGCTCCAGCGTCAATGGCGTTTCTGCTTTGCATTCGCAACTGCTCAAGGACCAGCTGTTTCGAGATTTCGACGAGTACGAGCCGGGCAAGATCCTCAATCAGACCAATGGTGTTACGCCGCGCCGTTGGATGTACAAATGCAATCCAGGTCAAACGGCCTTGCTCAATCGCCTCATTGGTCCTGGGTGGGAAGCAGACGTAGGTCGGCTCAAGGAGCTCGAGCGTTTTGCGAGTGACCCCAAAGTGCAGCAGGAGTGGCAAGCCATCAAGCTGGCCAATAAACAAAGATTGGCGGAGCGCTTGTGGCAAAGCCACGGCATCGAGTTGGATCCGTCGTTCATGCTCGACTCCCAGGTCAAGCGCATCCATGAATACAAACGCCAGCTGCTCAACTTGCTTCACATCGTGCACTTGTACCAAACCTACAAGGCGTACCCGGAGCGCGCGCGCGCCGCGGTGCCCCGTGCCTTCTTGTTTGCAGGCAAGGCGGCCCCTGGTTACGAAACGGCCAAGCAGATCATTTGGCTCATCAACAGTGTGGGGAAAGTACTCAACAATGACCCCGAAACACGCGACAAATTGCGCGTGATCTACGTGCCCAATTACAGCGTTTCGTGGGCCGAGCTGATCATCCCAGCGTCGGATTTGTCGGAGCAGATCTCAACCGCAGGTTACGAGGCTTCCGGCACGGGAAACATGAAGTTTGCCATGAACGGTGCGCTGACCATTGGCACGTTGGACGGGGCCAACGTCGAGATGAAGGACGAAATTGGCGCAGAAAATATGTTCCTTTTTGGTCTTCATGCGGACGAGGTGGCTTCGCAAAAGGCTCAAGGTTACGACGCCCGCCAGATCTACTTTGGAGATCGCACGCTGCGCGCCATCTTGGACGCTATCGCGCGCGGGGCGTTCAATCCGGACGACCCCCATCGCTTCAATAGTTTCGTCGAAAACCTGCTGGGCCACGACGTCTTCTTGGTTCTCGCAGATTTTCGTAGCTATGTTGCGTGCCAATCCGCGGTTGAAGCGGCGTACCGCGACCAGAAGACCTGGACGCAGAAGTCCATCCTCAATGTGGCGCGCATGGGGTTCTTCTCCAGCGACCGCACAATCGAGAGCTACGCGAAGGAAATCTGGGACGTCCCCGTTCGCAAATTTCGCTGACCCAAGCGCGCCGCGCTCAGCCCACGGGGGCGCGGGAGCTGTGCAGTGGAGTGAGGCCGGGCGTCGGGAACGGCGGTCGGTCTCCTTCTGGGCTTGGTACCGAACAGGGCGACCATTGCCGGTCTATGCGGACCTGGGGCGGAGGCGCCTGGCGCTCGACGGCTACGGCGTTGCTCAAATGGCCTGATTTCCAGTGCCTGGCGGAGGCGTAATTTCATGTGGAAAGCTGCCCCGGACTGTGCCAACACCTGGCCCGCCATGAGCAGAATTGCAGCTAAATTTGGAGGCACCAGCGTAGCGAGCGCGGCGCAAATCCGTAAGGTCAAGGACATCGTCGATGCCGACCCGCGACGCCGGGTAGTTGTGGTTTCCGCACCAGGCAAGCGACAGAAGTCAGAGGCCAAGGTCACCGACCTGCTGTACTTGTGCCAGGAGCTCGCTGAGGCGCCCACCGATTACTCAGCTACCCTGCGTGAAGTACGCGCCCGGTTCTTGGAGATTGAGGCGGAGCTGGGGGTTGACGCGGGTATGGCTCAAGCCCTGGACCTGTTTGGGCAGCAGCTCAAGCAAGGGGTCACCAAGGACTTCGTCGCGTCGCGCGGTGAGTATTTCAACGCGCTCATCATCGCCAAGTTTCTTGGCGCTGAATTCGTTGACCCGATGGAGACCATCTCGATCCTCAGCAACGGCTTGGTCGACCCTCTCTCGTACGCGCGCTTGGGCGATCGACTGTCGGCGCAAGGTCAGCGTTTTGTGGTGCCCGGCTTCTATGGCAAAGGGCCCGATGGAAAGGTGAAGACATTTTCGCGTGGTGGGTCGGACATCACCGGCGCTATCGCTGCCCGGGCAATTGAGGCCATTTGCTATGAGAACTGGACGGATGTTTCCGGGCTCTTGATGGCCGATCCGCGCATCGTCGACGATCCAGACCCCATGGTCGAGGTGACGTACCGTGAGTTGCGAGAGCTCTCCTACATGGGCGCGTCAGTGTTGCACGACGAAGCCACGCTGCCCGTGCGTGAAGTGGGGATCCCCATCCACATCAAGAACACCAACGAGCCGGCGCATGCCGGGACCCGCATCGTTCGACGCTTGAGTGAGGACGAAGCCAAGGGCACCGCCATCGCTGGCATCGCCGGCAAGTGTCAGTTCACGATGGTGTGCATCGACAAGATGCTCATGAACAAGGAAGTGGGTTTCACTCACCGTGTGCTCGATATCTTCCGGCGTGCCGGGGTGAGTATCGAACACGTGCCATCGAGCATCGACGGTCTCAACGTGATCGTTGATCAAGACAACCTGCGGGGCAAACTCGACGAGCTCGTCGAGGAGATCCGCACCAATCTGCGTCCAGACAATATCCGCGTGGTGCCCGAATTGGCTCTCATCGCAGTCGTCGGCGAAGAGATGAATCACTCCATCGGGATTGCCGCGCGCGTATTTAGCGCGCTCTCCCGTGCTCAAGTGAACGTGCAAGTCATCAATCAGGGCGCTAGTGAGGTCAACATCATCGTGGGCGTGGCACCCCAGGACTTCAAGACGGCTATCAACGCACTGTACAGTGAGTTCGTGAGTACCCAGCGCGCCGCCCAGTGACGCACGGTACCGCCCTGTGCCTGCGCATTACCTGAGCGTCTGCGCCGTATCCCTAGTCTGCGCCTATTCAGAGTCGGCGCCGTATCCCTAGCGTCGGCGCAGTGCCCAGGTGACGCACCCCAGGCATGCGCACGTCATGCAAACGAGGGCCAGCGCTGGGACATAACTTGCGTAGTTGAAGCCCCAGGCACCGGTGAGACGTGAGCTTTCCATTTGCGCCAGAGCGCACAGGAAGTGCTCCTGCTCGATGAAATCACTCACGCTCTCGGGCGTGCCCGGCAGGGGGATGCGCCAGGCTGGAAGCTGACTGATGGCCACCCGTTCGGGTCGGACAACACCTTCAAAGCCCCAGCGCGCAGGAATGAGCAGCATGGGCCACTTGAGCCAGGCATTGGTGGTCAAGGGAACCATCAACCCCCCCAGCACCACTTGCGGAATGAGCGCGATGGGGGTGAGTGCCATGGCGGCTTCGCTGGTCGTCACTGTGGCACTGAGCAGCAAACCGAGCGCCACGGAACACCACGCGGTGAGCAGCATCATCCCCAGGGCAATCAGCAAGGCCTGCGCCCCGCCGGAAAACTGAAGGCAAACGAACACGATGCCCAGGAGCACGGCGCATTGCAGCGAGGACAGGGCTCCGAGCACGACGAATTTCGACAGCACGTAGCGTCCAAGTTGGAGGTGCACCATGCGTTCTCTGCGCAAGATGGCGCGTTCACTGACGATTTCTCGCGCGGCGTTGCTGGTGCCAAACCATACAGCAGCGATCACCAAAAAAAATACGGCGCCCGCGTTGTCTTGGGTCTTTTTGAGTTGAGACAGCAGGTTTGCGCTGGCCTCGGAGACTTGGTGGCTGGCCTGGGAGAGCTCATTGAGCGCCCCCAGACACCAGTACACCACCGCGGGCTTTTGTCCCCAAAAGACCGAGGACAAAAGCACACCAATCAAGGGAGCCTGCAGGAGCAGGATGGCGGTGCCCACTCGATCACGGAGCTTGACCTTGAGGTAGCGCTGAATGAGCAAGGACAGTTGCCCGTGGCGGCTCGCACGAGCGGGGAGTTTGCCAAGCAACGCGCTCACGCGGTCGACACTGCGGCCAGCGCTGATCATGTCCTGAAAAGTGCCGCTCGCCAGATATTCTTGAGCAAATGCGGCTGACACGGCCTCCCGGATGTCCTGGCGTGTACGTCCGGGCATTTCCTTCTCGACGCGTGCTTCACGCTCCTTCAGCTCGGCAAACATGTCGCGTGGGTTGTCGACGTTGGCGGCGTGGAGCGGCCCCCGCCACTCTTCGAAGAAGCGGTAGGCGTCTGTGGTGGGGCCAAAATACAGGGGAATTCCGCCATGACCGAGCACCAACGTAAGATTGAAGCGCTCGTACTCGTCGCGGGCCGGTTGATGGACCGTGGCGATGATCGTCTTGCCGTGTTCGTGACAAAGCGTGGCCAAGAGATCGATCAGTGCTGTCGCGTCGTCGGCTGCTAGACCACTGGTTGGTTCGTCCAAAAAGATCAAGACAGGGTCCGTAACCAGCTCCATGGCGATGTTGACTCGCTTGCGCTGCCCGCCACTGATGACCTTCTGTTCCGGCTTGCCAATCTGCAATGAGGCGACGGCTTCCAACCCCAGTTGCGCCAAGGTCAGCTGGACGCGCCGATCGATTTCCTCGTCACTGTAGTCGTGCGGAAGGCGAAAGCGGGCGCTGTAGCGCACTGCCTCGTAGACCGTGAGCTCTGCGTGAATGATGTCGTCTTGTGGGACATAGCCTATCGATCCGCGGAGCGAGTCGAACACGGCGGGCAGTGGTGAGCCATTGATCATCACCTCACCACTGCTTGGTCGCATGTACCCGGTGAGTACATGTAGCAGCGTGGTCTTGCCTGACCCGCTCGGGCCCATCAGGGCAATGAAGTCGCCCGGGTGGGCCTTGAAATGTACGTCACGGAGCAGCTGCTTGCGCTTACCCGGGTCATTACGATCGGGGACATCGACGCTGATGCCTGCCGCAGCGACATCAAACAGAGGCCTGCCTGCCCAACCCTTCTGGTCCTCGACGATCAGGCTGACCGTCTCCTCTTGGACCTGAAGGAGGGTGGGAATAGGGCCAAAGTAGATGCGCTCGCCGTGGTTCACTTGGGCGCGCTGGCCAGGTCGGATGCGCGTTCCACGTACGAATGTTCCCGGTTCACTTCCCAAGTCCTCGACGAAGATCTGTTGGTCGAGTTGGATGAGTTGCGCGTGGTGCGCCGCCACTTGCGTGTAGTCGAGCACAATGGCGTTGTCGGTGGTACGTCCCACGGCTAGCGCCTTGGCCTGGGACATCTTGACGGTCCCCATCACCGTTCGATGGCGCGTGGGCGGTGGCGTGGCGATGCGCGAGGGCAAAGCGCGGCGCTCGATCGTGCGCTGTGGCATGGCCTGTGTACGCTCCACGGCCTGTGGCAACGGCCTAGAGGCCAACGCTTGATGAATGGGCCGAGCCAGCTGAGCCGGGAACGGCAGTGGACCGAGGACAACGATGGCATCGTCAGCGATGGGGTGAGCCACCTCGGGCGGCAGACGTCGCCCAGCCAGCCAGGTGCCGCTCTTTGAGCCATGATCGACGATGGTGAGCGATTGGTTGCAGCGAAATGTTGCGTGGAGCCCCGATACCCCAGGACTATTGAGGATGAGGTGACAGCGCTCCGCATCGCGCCCCAGGATCAAATGTTCGTCCGTCGGGATCATGCGCCCACGGCCCATGGTCATCAGACACAGCGCGGGGTGAGCGTTGGGCACCGTAACGCCATCGACCTCGTAGGGTATGGTGAAATCAAACGGAACGGCCACACCCGCCGAAAGTGGCTTGCCGCCGGCGCGACTTTTTGTGGCGTTGGTAGGAACGAAGCTGAGCCGTCCTGCGCCATGATGAATGATCTCCGCTGCAACGGGCGCAACGCCCGGCAGACAAATTTCGCAGGAGGTGCTGCTGCCCACCCGGATGGTTTGTCGGCCCAATTGGCGGAGAAGTTCATCAAGCGTCATGATTTGGATTGCGTGGTTTCCAAGGTCACGCGGAAGGCTTCAGGCCCCAGCGCGATTTCCGCACCATCTGACGCCTGCTCCCATTGCCCCGCAACCAGCAGCCGACCATTGAGGCGTGTGCCCGAGGTACTGCTCTCATCGCGGACCATGAGCACGTTGTTTTCCACACGAAACGTGGCGTGAAGCCCCGAGACCTGGCTGTTTGAAATGAGCGCAGCAGCCCGAGCTCCGTCTCA